>Ga0187777_10000018_pt1 | contig 116776 bp, 97 predicted proteins | sample 1015_Q2_SP5_10_M_FD_132416 | JGI IMG/M metagenome (GOLD analysis project Ga0187777, IMG submission 132416) | Tropical peat soil microbial communities from peatlands in Department of Meta, Colombia - 1015_Q2_SP5_10_MG | ecosystem: Environmental > Terrestrial > Soil > Wetlands > Peat | place... | reverse complement strand
CCGAAGTTATTGAGCGAGCACGTGATCTAAAACCAGCGCGTTCGTAACCACCTGCTGCCCTGGCTTAAGCCCCGACTTGATCTCCTGCAGACTCAGGTTGGTCGACAAGAGGTCGCCACTGACGACTTCCAGGCGCCGAAATTTGTTGTCCGGCGCGGGAACGAAGACAAAATCGCGGTCGTGCATGTGCATGACGGCGGATGCCGGCACGATGGTGTGCATCTCCGTGGTCTGTCCGCGGAAAATAGCTTTCGCGAACATTCCCACCTTCATCATTCCGGGATTCTGAACTTCGATTCGAACCTTGGCGGTGCGAATATTCGGATCGAGCACGGCGAGGATGTTGCTGACCGTGCCCTTGAGCACGCGATCGGGATAAGCATTCAAAGTGATTTCCGCGGTATCGCCAAGCTTGACGTTGGGAAGGTCGTTCTCGTACACGTCGCACACAACCCAGACATACGACAAATCAGAAATCGTGAAGGGGTTGGGGCCAGACAGACCCTGGACGCCCGCCGCGTTGGTAACTTGCTGGTCGGTGATCACTCCCGAGACGGGCGCGTGGATGTCCACCATGAACTTCGGGTGCTCGGGATCGTTGCCCAGCAAGCGCAGATGCTCGGCCGTGGTCTCGACGTCGATCTTGGCCCGGGTTTCCGCGTCCTCGGCGACCTGAAGGTCATTGAGCGAGTTGGCGCCGTGCTGGTATAGGTCCTTAACGCGCTCAAATTGCACGCGCGCCAGGGCTTCGGCGGAAACAGCCTTGCGGTAATCGGAGAAGCCGCCAGCAACATCGTCGCTACGAACCGTCAGCAACAACTGGCCCTTCTTTACGATGTCGCCCAGCCGCGCATGAATCGCCACAACTTTGCCCGTAGCCAGCGAGATGACGGGGACGTTGCGAGCGATGTCGGGAGTTACCGTGCCTGTGACCACCAATTCGGAGGTCGCAGGACGTTCCATGGCTGTCGCCAGCGGAAACTGCTCAGGGTGATCCACAGTGAACAGGTTGGGCTCAGCGACAGTTACGACATTTGCGGGCGGCGGCGCCGCGGCTGCTTCTACGTCTCCATGGCGGCCGCAGCCACCCATGATCAACAGCAAAATGATGGCAAGAAGAAAAAGACTAATCCGTAACACCAGTCCTTTCATCAGTTTTATCTCCTGCAACAAACCTACTGGTTTTTCGATAGCTGTTACTTTCCCAGGCTTTGAAAGGGTGGTTGTTTAACCCACACCCTCCACTGTATTAATTCCTTTTGATCGATCTCCCTTTCTTGTCTTTATCGAGTCTGTCGAACTCGGCTTCCATGAACCTCATCCATTCCTGTTGGAAATCTTGCCAGTCTTGTCAGTGTCCATCAGGGGCAATAACTCTTTAGCATTCGCTTCTGCGAGTGCAGCCTGATCCTGCTGCTTGGGTACTGCTGTCCTTTGTGCGACGCTTGGGGTTATTGCGCCCCCTGCAAAAAATACTGCTATCAGCACGACCAGCAAAGCCAGTTCCAGGATCGGCTTCCTGGCCTCACGTTGGGCCTCCCTTATTTGCGACCGAGGCCCTAACCGGACCTCGGTCGCTCAAGAAATTAAAACTTGACCATGATGGCCATCCGCAAACTGGCCTCGTCCTTCCGCAGGTCCGGGCACCATCCCGCCGGCCCTGGTACACATGTAAAACCCGGCGTGGCGGACAAGAACGGGCCGCCCGGCTGTAGGGTGGTGGTCCCCACCAGTCCCCCGGGACCAAACGCGCCTCCAAAAACACTTAATGGAGCGCCGCCGGTTCCCACGGGTGGCGTAATTCCGCCGCGACCGCTCCAGTACGGCACGTTCGCGTGGCGGTAGCCATACTCCCACCGGAAGGTTATGTATTGTTTCGGCATCCAGTCGTAAGTGATGAGGGTGTCCCAGCCTTTGAACGGGTCGCCGGGGTTTGCCGTAAAGTAAGGCGAGCCGGTAATGGCATCTGCCCCATTGATGGGCGGGAGCAGCGTCAGGTAACGCCCGGGATTGCTCATGGCGCCGTAGCCGACCGTGATTGCGTGCAGGTCTTTCTTGAACCAGAAGCGGTTGTATGCCATCCAACCGGCGAAGGTCTGCTTGTAGCTAACGGTGCCATTCGCCTGCACGCGATTGTGATAGCAATTGGTTGCGCCAACACCTGCAGCGGGGTTGCCGTTGCCGTACTCGCAACCCAGGTCGCCCGTCAGGGAGAACGCCATCTTGTCGAGGAAATTCTGCGGCTGGTCGTAGTACTTAATCTCTACGCTGTCGTCGGTGTGGATGCGTGAGCGACCGGAGTGGCCATTGCCGCTGCCGAGCGTGTCCTCACCCATGCCGTAGTTATTGAAGACGGTTGAAATCCACGGCTTCGGACGCCAAAGGATCTGCCCTCCCAAGCCGGGCTTGCTGCCCAACCGGCCATAGGATTGCCACCCGTTAATGATCCAGGGTTCAATCTTCAGCTTGTCGGTAGGAAACCACTGGATGCGTATGCCGTTGAAAAACCACGGAGTATTGGAGGACACATAGGACGGCTGATAAGCCCAGTTGTCAAAGTTGTAGTAACTGAACAGGCCGATATAGGACACGAAGATTCCGGCGTCGATGTTAAGACCATGGTTCACATCGAAGTGATATCCGCCATAGGCCTCAGAAAAGTAGCGGTAAGCGCCACGCAGATCCCATTGTCCGCGTCCCGCGCTGGCGTCATTGCGCGGCGTGGTGACGGCAAACATTCCTCCCAGAGTCAGGACTCTTCCGCGAACGTTCTGCCAGTGGAAATCGCCGCCGAAGCTGATCTGCTCCAGTTGGACTTCGCCAGAGCGAAAGATCTCGGTCGATCCGCCCATCGTGTCGTCCTCTGGATGGTTGAAACTCTGCACAAAGTGAGTGTCGAATCTGATTTCAGGGGTAAAGAACTTCGAGTCCCACACCACATCTTTGTTGCGCGCGGTACCGTTGAGCCAGGTCCAGTCGGCATAGGCAAAGGGCTCCGCCGGTTTGGGTTTCTCGGGCTGGGCGTTTTCCGTCGCGGGAGTCGTGGCCGCGGCCGCCAGCGATGCCGATTCCTGCGTCCCCCCCAGCCTGAGGTTCGCGTTCACCAGCGCGGCGGCAGGTTGCGCCTGGTCCTGCGCGTTCCTTGCCTTAAGTTCCGCCTCGAGCTGCGCGATCCGTTCTTTCATCGCCTCGAGTTCTTTCGAGATTGCGGGCGGTATTCCCGTATCTGGGACGGCGGCCGCCCGGCTGGACGAATCGCCCGCGGCAGCCCCGCCATGAAGAGACCGATCGTCCGGTGCGGCTGCCGTGGTCTGGGCATGGCTGCGCGGGGCAGCCATTGTGAGACTCAACATGGCCATCGAAGGGAAAGTTGCAAATGCTACGGCCTTACGCAACAAGGATTTCATAGATTTCATGTCGCCTCTTTGTGACTTGGTGAACAGCGTTCAATTCCATGACTCACGGGCGCCTAATTGTCTGCCCGTACTCTCCGACTGCGTCAGATGGCTGACCGTAGCGCGGTTCGCATAAAAAACCCGTGAAAATACCGATCAAAGTTTTGTATTGGCTGGACAAATATTTCCAATAGAACACAGTCCTCTCTCTGTCTCTCAACGGGCTGTAATGCGTTCTGTTCGCAGCGCAGTCGCTGGACGCGAATACTCCCTAGAACCGGTGACGCTACAGAGAAATTTGTAAATAGTGCATAAAACATGTCTAAAAGATTCATAAAGAAGGCTGGATGGATGGTCGAACTCCAGTGGCTCAAATTACTTGTGGGAGGTTTTACGACATTTTTATGGACCTTTTAGCCACATTTTATGCACTTAGGTATTCAATAGCTAAGAAGCGTGCTCTCTGGTGAGAAGCACAAGTCACTTCTGGCTGAAATCCATATGACTGTTTTGCAGGAGAAAGAAACAATGAAAAGCGCACTACGCCATCTCACACACCTTGTGGTCGTTTTCACACTGTTTTCGGTTGTGCCCGTCTATGCGACGCCAGCGAATGGGCAGCGTCCGCTGACCAAGCGTGAACTGAACACACTGCTCAAGAACGCAAAGACGCCTGCCGACCACTTGCAAATCGCTTCTTACTATCGCGAAGAAGCCCAGCGGCTGAGGTCACGCTCAGAAGAGTATCTCCGGCAGGCCGCAGTGTATGACAAGAATCCGCTATTTCCGGCCCTGGAGTCCAAGCAGGGCACCTCATTCGGTATGGGAGCCAGCCATTGCCGCTATTGGGCAAAACAGGATGCTGAGGCTGCAGCTAAAGCCGACGCACAGGCCGCGCTGCATGAGGACATGGCGAAAAAGGCTGCGAACGCAACTACAGAGAAGTAACTTCACCGAGTGGCACGGTCCATCTAGGCCTGGAGAACTCTTGTCCGCTCAAGAATCTCATAGCTAACGGGGGCAAGTGGGGAGCCCAGGATCCAGGTTCCAGGTTCCAACGGAAACCTCGAGGGCCAAGCCCAAGGACAACAGCTAGGCCTGTGTCCCAGGATCGAAACGGTAGAAAACCCAGGGCTCGGTTCGTATGTAATGGCGGGAGCCGGTATCGGGTTCGATCTTTTTGCAGAGTTGGAGCAACACGCGCGGGACTTGCGTCTGCCGGACTCTATCAGCACGTGCTCTGGTCACCAACCGCGTGCTGGGAGTAATGAGCTTCTTGGGGTGCGTGGTGAGAAAAACGAGAAGGTCCAGCTCCTCCTGCGTCAACTGCACCTCTTTGCCGCGAACGGTTACCTTGCGGGACTGTGGATCGATGCAAGAATCGCCCGCTTGGATGATCTCGGTTGGTGCGGTATTGACCTCTGGCCGTGGTTGGCACCGGCGCTGAACGCCGGTGCACACTTGCTTGAAGCTGAACCGATTTGTCATTTCATCTACCCCGGATCACAGCATTCGCGGCAGCTGCATGGCCCGCTATTCGTTGCGCGACCTTGTCCACGGCCTGAAAGAGCGACGGAAGAAGCTGGCCACTTCCGTTGCCAGTTCCGCAGGCGACAGGTCGTTCGCCATTGCCAGGACCCCTCCCGCAATCAGAATTGCGCTGGCCACGATCAGCAGGATCAACGTCAGCATTTGCGCTGTGCTCGACCTCCGATCCAATTGGATAACCTCAAGCGTAAAGTTCGAGCAAAAGGTCCATAAATGGTTTGTAAAGCGGTTTGCCGGAAATCTGTCGCGCGCCGGAGCCGACGCGTCGCTTGAAGGCCGCGGTGGCGCCGAGCTTCAATAACCTGCTTGTTTACTAACTCTTTATGAACTTTTTACTCGGAATTTACCGGTTGGGTTATCCAATCAGAATAGCTGGACGCCTTCCAGCGGGAGACAAGATGACCTCAACCCTTACTCTACTGGGTTTTCTGGCATTGACATTTCTACTCGTATCTCGGGCTTTAAGTGCTCTCCGGCGGCAGGATGGTCGTACCCGAGAGCGAAGGTCTCGGCAGCGTGAGACTCGCGAGCCGCAAGATCGACTCATAGCTGGCTGAGACACCCTCAAAAGAAAGCGGTACACTGGTATTCGCCCGGCGTTTGTAATCATGGCGGCAGGCATGGTACCGGTGGTGCAACCAGGACTGATCAAGCGAAGATCCCCGCGCCCTTGCCGCAAAAGCGAAGCTGACGTTATCCTCAATTCCGCGCAACCCACAAACCAGAATCCCACGCTTTCCCCGCGCTCCCGCCTTCCCGAGCTGTTATGAAGCTGCAGGCATTGATCCAGTACGGATTCTTTCTGCTGCTGCTCACGCTGTTGGTCAAGCCTCTCGGCGGTTACATGGCCCGAGTGTTCCAAGGTCAGCGGACATTCCTCGACCCGTTGCTCCGGCCCATAGAATCTCTCCTGTATCGAGTCGCCCGCGTTAATGAACGACAGGAGATGGACTGGAAGCAATATGCCGCCTCGTTTGTTTTTTTTGGCTTGTGCGGCGCTCTTCTTCTTTATGGAATCCTGCGCCTGCAGCGGTTCCTGCCCTGGTTCTATGCGGCGTATCAGACGACGCCGCTGGCGCCCGACCTGTCGATGAACACGGCCATCAGCTTCTCCACCACAACGACCTGGCAGGCGTATGGCGGCGAGACGACCATGAGCTACTTCAGTCAAGTGGTCGGGCTAACAGCCCAGAATTTCCTGGCCGGCGCGGCTGGGCTCGCGGTGGGAGTGGCCTTTATCCGCGGTTTTGCCCGGCAGAATACGGACAGGCTGGGGAATTTCTGGGTCGATCTTGTGCGCGCTCTGTTGTGGGTGTTGCTTCCTCTTGCCCTTGCAGGCGCCCTGGTCCTGGTCTGGCAGGGGGTGCCCATGAATTTCCACCCTTATACACAGGTGACGACCATTGAGGGAGGAACGCAGACAATCGCGCAAGGGCCGGTCGCGGCCCTGGAAATCATCAAGAATCTGGGCACCAACGGCGGCGGGTTCTTCAACGCGAACGGGGCCCATCCTTACGAAAACCCCACCCCGCTGACCAATTTGATCGCCATGCTGGCTATCGCGACGCTGCCGGCGGCGTTCACCAACACATTCGGCCGCATGATCGGCAATCCGCGACAGGGGTGGACGCTGTACGCGGTGATGACCGCCCTGTTCGTCGCCGGGCTTGTGGTGTGCGGCTGGAGCGAGCAGAAGGGCAACCGAATCCTGCAGCAGCAGGCGCAAGTGCGGGCAAGCGCGACGGCGCAACAGCCCGGCGGCAACATGGAAGGCAAGGAGGTACGCTTCGGCATTACCCAGTCTGTCTTGGCCGCGGTGGTGACTTCCAACGGAGCAACCGGCTCTTATAACTCGATGCACGATAGCTACACTGCTCTGGGCGGAGCCGTTCCCCTGGTCAACATGCTGCTGGGCGAAATCGTCTACGGCGGACTGGGTACGGGTCTTTACAGCATCATCCTGGTTGCGCTGCTGGGCCTGCTTCTGGCGGGACTGATGGTGGGCCGAACGCCGCAGTACCTGGGCAAGACGATCGGGCCACCGGAATCAAAGATGCTCACGCTCTACGTCCTGGCAACCCCGCTGGCCATTCTTCCGCTCACTGCGCTCGCCGTCGCGACGAAGCTGGGACTCGCTGGCCTCACCACCAATGCCGGTGCGCACGGGCTTACGGAGATCATCTTTGCTTTTGCGTCATCCGTCGCCAACAACGGGCAAAGCTTCACCGGGCTGAATGCGAATACCACGTTCTACAACCTGACCACGGCGGTGGCAATGATGGTGGGCCGTTTCGGCCTGGCCATTCCCGCCCTGGCGCTTGCCGGACTCTTCGCCGCACAAGCCCGCCGCTTCGCCGGAGAGGGCACGATCCCCACCGATACTGTCACTTTCGGCGCTCTGCTCTTCGCGACCGCCCTCATCGTTTGCGGCTTGGGCTTCTTTCCGGCGCTAACTCTGGGGCCAATTTTGGAACATTTGTCGGGGTTGAGGGCGTGGTTGATGTAAGTCACTGATAATAAATTGTTAAGTGGTCAGCGGGAGTCGGATTGCAACCGCTTGTCGCAAACAAAGCGTCTGGGTTCACAAAACTGATGTGTCAAGGCGACGGGCAAACCGGAAGTTATGTGCTACGGGCTGCCAACCGGCCGGAGTGCATTGATGAGATAGGTTGTAATCCCAAAAGACGCTTGGGAGCAGAACCCTTTCTGCTATACTAATTTGCAAACAGGGATTTCTAAGGAGACAAGGATGGCGACGACAACTACCCCGGGTGTGGATACCGGCAAGAAGTTCCCCCTGAACCTTACCCCGAATGCCATATCCAAGGTGAAAGAGATCATGGCGCAACAGAACCCACTGCCCGCTGGGCTCAGGGTGGGGGTGGTCGGCGGAGGATGCTCCGGATTCTCCTACTCGATGTCTTTCGAGAATGCCGCCGGGATGATGGACAAGACGTTCGAGTTCGACGGCCTCAAGGTGTTCGTGGATGCCACTTCGGCGATGTACCTGAACGGCTGCAACATCGATTACGTCGAAACCCTCGAAGGGGCCGGCTTCAAGTTTGATAATCCCAATGTGAAGAGCACCTGCGGCTGCGGCTCTTCGTTCAACGTCTAGGCAAACTTCTCGCAGAAACGCGAAGGCTTCGTCCTCCGACGGAGCCTTTTGATTTTTGCCACAACAGCCTCTTAGAATTGACTTGCAGTTTGCAAGTTATTCTGATATGGTCTCCCGAGATGTGAGGGGGAATCCCAAGTCAAAACGGCGCTCTGGCTGCCCGGTGAGCATCGCCCTGGAGGTGTTTGGAGACCGCTGGTCGCTGCTGATCATCCGCGACCTCATGGTGCGCGGTTTTAGAACGTTCAAGCAGTTCCAGCAGTCGGGAGAAGGTATCGCCTCGAACATCCTGGCGGACCGTCTGCGGAAGCTCGAAGCGGCGGGGATCATCACCGCCGAGGCGGGTGAGACGGACCGAAGAAGCGTCAGCTACCGCCTGACGAAAAAAGGGATTGATCTGGCGCCCCTGCTCTTGGAACTGTTGATTTGGGGGGCGCACCACGAGGAGACGGGCGCACCGTGCGGGCTTATCGCCGAAATGGAGAAGAATCGCGCCGAGGTTCTGGCGGAGGTCCGGCGGCGCTGGCGGGAGCGAGACACGACTCCGCTGATCCCAAGGTTCGACCGATCTGAACTAGCCAAAGAAAAGCCATCCAAAAGGAGAAATCATGGAGACCAAACCCACGCATGAACAAGCACAGCTCCACCTCCAACTGTATGACATGCGCCGCGAGGCCCGCCTGCGCCAGGCGCGCGATTGGTTCGCCAAGAACTACTTCGTGGACAATTTCGATGACGCCATGCGAATAGCGGCACCGGGATCCGAGGGCGGCATATCCACGATGATGGTACTCGGCTACTGGGACCAGGCTTGCGCATTACTCAACTACGGTCTGCTCCACGAAGATCTCTTCTTCGAAACCAGCGGCGAGTTTTTCATGGTGTGGGAGCGAGTCAGGCCCATCATTCAGCAAACCAGAGAGCGGTTCGTGAGCAAGCTATTCCTCGCCCATTTGGAAAAAGCTGCCAACCGCTATGAAACCTGGATCGAAGCTCGCTCACCCGGCCATCTTGCTGCCATGCGCCAGTGGATGAAGCAGATGCGCGCTCAAACTGCAAAAGTCGCTTAGAAAAGTATTGGACAAGAAAACTGCGAGCCTGCGCTTTCGCCGACGTAGGCTCGCACACAGCCGTGCGTGGCGAAAGGAGAGAGGCATGAGCAAGCTACGGGTTCTGGTTGGCACGCGCAAGGGCGCATTCATCCTGACGTCTGACGGTAGGCGCGAAAACTGGGACGTCAGCGGCCCCCATTTTGCCGGCTGGGAGGTTTACCACCTCAAGGGATCACCGGCCGATCCGAATCGGATTTATGCCTCGCAGTCGAGTAGCTGGTCTGGGCAGGTCATCCAGCGTTCCAGCGACGGCGGCAAGACCTGGGAGGCGCCCGGTGGCGGAGTGACGACGAGCCCGGAGGGCTTTCCCCGAGGCGAAAGCAATCGGTTCGTCTATGACACCTCCGCCGAAACGGGCAAACCCCTGACCACCCACCAGTTCTATGACGGGACACAGCAGCCATGGGTCTTCAAGCGCGTCTGGCACCTGGAACCGTCGCTCAACGACCCGGAGACTGTCTATGCTGGCGTGGAAGACGCCGCGCTATTTCGCTCCACCGACGGCGCACACAGTTGGCACGAACTGGCCGGATTGCGCGGTCACGGCACGGGCCCCAAATGGCAGCCTGGCGCCGGCGGCATGTGCCTGCACACGATTGTTCTGGACGAGAAGAACCCCGGACGGATCTATATTGCCATCTCGGCGGCCGGCGCTTTCCGCACCGACGACGGCGGCAAGACCTGGCGGCCGATCAATCGGGGACTGAAGTCGCAATACATTCCCGACCCGGATGCGGAGGTGGGGCACTGCGTTCATCGCATCGCCATGCACCGCTCGCGGCCGGATGTGTTGTTCATGCAGAAGCACTGGGACGTAATGCGCAGCGATAACGGCGGCGACTTGTGGCATGAAGTCAGCGGCAATTTGCCCACCGACTTCGGCTTCGTGATCGACGTGCATGCGCACGAGCCGGAGACCATCTACGTTATTCCGATTAAGAGCGACTCGGAGCATTTTCCGCCCGAGGGCAAGCTGCGCGTTTACCGCAGCCGCACCGGTGGCAACGAGTGGGAACCGCTCACCAAGGGTCTGCCGCAGCGCGACTGCTACGTCAATGTGCTGCGCGATGCGATGGCGGTCGACTCGCTCGACAAATGCGGCGTGTACTTCGGTACCACCGGTGGACAGGTTTACGCCTCGGCGGACGCCGGCGATAGCTGGGTTCCCATCGTGCGAGATCTTCCGCCCGTTCTTTCTGTGGAGGTGCAGACCCTGACATGATTCGAGTCATCATCCCGGCACACCTGCGAACGCTGGCGCACGTCGAGGGCGAGGTAAAGCTCGAGATCGAGGGCCAGGCTACGCAGCGCTCGGTTTTGGATGCGCTCGAGGCCCGCTATCCAGTGCTGCGAGGCACCATTCGCGATCAGGTCACGAAAGAGCGGCGTCCGTTCCTGAGATTCTTCGCGTGTGCGGAGGATTGGTCGCTTGAGCCGCCCGATGCTCCGCTGCCTGACGCGGTGACCACGGGGGCCGAGCCCTTTCTGATCATCGGGGCAATTGCCGGCGGCCAGGACAGGTGAAATCCCACAATGGGAAGGTTCCGTGCAGAGACGCAGCATGCTGCATCTCTACGGTTTTGTGACGCGCGTGTCTTCTTCAGCTAGAAGCCTTGCCCGTTCGAAAATCTTCTGAAACATCTTCTCGGTGAGCTTCCCCGTCTGCGTATTCTGCTGCGAAGGATGATAGGAAGCGAGAAGAATCTTCCCATCCGGCAGTCTGTACTTCGCACCGTGGGCAAAGGCATATCCATTCTTGCTGGCCAGCAGGCCGCGCCGCTTCAGGTAATTCAAATAGCCGTCAAAGGCGATCCGCCCCAGACACACCACGACGCGCACATTCTTCAGGCCCGCCAGTTCGCGGTCTAGGTACGTTGAGCAGTTAGCGATCTCGCCGGGAGTGGGCTTGTTGGCCGGAGGCGCGCAGCGTACGACGGCCGTGATGTAGGCATTCTTCAGGGCGAGCCCGTCTCCGCGGTGGGTGGCGTTGGGCTGCGAGGCGAAGCCGGTGCGGTAGAGCACGGGATACATGAAGTAGCCGGAACCGTCGCCAGTGAACGGACGGCCGGTGCGGTTGGAGCCGTGCGCCCCCGGTGCTAGCCCGAGGATGAGCACGCGCGCGTCAGGATCACCGAAGCCCGGGACGGGCTTGCCCCAGTACTCCCAAGCCAGATAGGCGCGGCGCTTTCCGCGCGCGATCCTCTGGCGATACTCCACCAGGCGCGGACAGCGGGTGCAGGCCACGATTTCGCGATTCAGTTGGTCGAGCCAATTTGGCATTTGGATTGAAAAAACGCTCTTAGCTCTTGGCCAAAAGCCAAGAGCCAAAAGCCAACGGCGAATGTCTCAGCGTTTGACCGTCACTTCCGCTTCTCTTTAATATAGACGAGGAGCTGATCATCAAAGGCACTTCCAGTTGACCGTCACTGAGACCCAAAACAACTGCACGCGCGAGATCGAGGTCGAAATTCCGGCCGACGTGGTAACCCGGGAGACGGGTGTGGTGGTCGAGCGCTTCCAGAAGCACGCGCGGCTGCCTGGTTTCCGCAAGGGCAAAGTGCCGGCGTCGGTAGTGCGGCAGCGCTTTCCGGAAGACATCCGCAGCGAAGTGGTGGAAGCCCTCATCCCGCGCTATTTCCGGCAGGAAGTCGAAAAGCGGGGTTTGCAGCCGGTGTCGCAGCCGCGGGTCAGTGACCTGCGCTTGGCCGAAGGCGAGCCGCTGCGCTTCAAGGCGAGCTTCGAGATCATGCCGGAGATCCAGGTCTCGGGATACGAAGAGCTTCGCGCAGAAAAGGCAGACATCACCGTCACCGACCAGGAGGTCGAAGAGGCGCTGGGACGGCTGCGCGAACAGCATGCCACCTACAGCGCGGTCGACGACCGCGAACTGCGCGACGGCGACTTCGCGCAGGTCGCGCTGGTCGGCACGCCAGAGGCCGGCGAAGGCAAACCGGTGACCATGGATGACGTGATGGTCGAGATTGGCGGCGCCAATACGGTACGCGACTTCAGTGACAACCTGCGGGGCGGCCGCCCCGGGGAGGAACGCCGTTTCGAGGTCACCTATCCGGACGACTTTTCTGACCAGCGTCTTGCGGGCAAGAAGCTGGCTTATACCATCACCGTAAAGGGAATCAAGCGGAAGGTCCTGCCAGAGCTCAATGACGATTTCGCCAAGGAGGCGGGCGACTTCCAGTCACTCGACGAGCTGAGGAACAAGGTTCGCGAGCAGCTCGAGACAGAGAAAGAGCGCGCCGCCGAACACGCGGCCAAGGACAAGCTGGTGGAGGACCTGGTACGGCGCAACGATTTCCCGATTCCGGAAGCGCTGGTGGACCGCCAGGTGGATGTGCGGCTGGAGCGCGGGCTGCGGGCGCTGGCCGCCCAGGGCATGCGGACAGAAGACATGAAGAAGATGGACTTTCCCCGGCTGCGGGCGGGCCAGCGTGAGGCCGCGGTGCGCGAGGTGAAGGCAGGGTTGCTGCTCGAGAAGATTGCCGACCTGGAAAACATCGCCGTCAGCGATGAAGAGGTCGAGCAGGAGATTGCGGCGCTGGCCCGGCAGATGCAGCAGACGCCGGAGGCCGTGCGCGCCCGTTTGACACGCGATGGAGCGCTGGATAGAATCCGGAACAGAATCCGCAACGAGAAGACCCTCGATTTTCTTTATCGCCGGTCGGCATGATGCCGGCGGCTTTTCAAGCTCCCCCGGCCTCACCCAGCGCGCAGGGTGAAGTGTCAGGCAGGGCAATGTGAAAGAGGACCATATGGCACTGGTACCGATGGTGGTCGAGCAGACCAGCCGGGGCGAACGTGCGTATGACATCTACTCCCGCCTGCTGCGGGACAACATCATCTTCCTGGGCACTCCGGTGGACGACACCATTGCCAACCTGGTGATCGCCCAACTGCTCTTCCTGGAGGCCGAGGATCCGGAAAAGGACGTTTCGGTTTACATCAACTCGCCGGGCGGGTCCATCACTGCCGGCATGGCCATCTACGACACCATGCAGTTCATCCGCCCGGATGTGGTGACCATCTGCATCGGGCAGGCGGCCTCGATGGCAGCCCTGCTGCTCTCCGCCGGCGCCCCTGGCAAGCGCTATGCCCTGCCGAACTCCCGTATCCTGATCCACCAGCCCTCGATGGGCGGGCTCTCCGGGCAGGCCACCGATATTGACATCCACGCCCGCGAGATCCTGCGCATGCGCGAGATAACCAACCAGCTACTGGCCAAGCACACTGGGCAAAAACTTGATAAAGTTGAGAAGGACGTCGAGCGCGACTTCATCATGAACGCGCAGCAGAGCAAGGAATACGGAATCATCGACGAGATCATCTACAAGCACAAATAGCGAGGAGCACGCTCACCCACAGAATGCGGTTCAGGCAGTAAGGAGTACACAAGTGAAGCCACGGTCGGGGTCGGATGAAGTTCTACGGTGCTCGTTCTGTCATAAGTCTCAGGACGCAGTCGCCAAGCTGATCTCCTCGCCCAGCGACTACCCGCGGGCTTACATCTGTGACGAATGCGTGGCGGTCTGCAACTCGATCCTCGAGGACGACCGGGCCGAGACCCACGCCGCCGCCGCTCCTAACCACCTTCCGAAACCGCAGGAAGTCAAAGTCTTCCTCGACGAGTACGTCATCGGCCAGGAGCAAACCAAGAAGAAGCTGGCGGTCGCGGTTTACAACCACTACAAGCGCATCCACATGAACCGGCAGCGGGCCAGCGAGGTGGAGCTGACCAAGTCCAACATCCTGCTCATCGGGCCGACCGGAACGGGCAAAACGCTTCTTGCCCAGACCCTCGCCAAGATGCTGGACGTGCCTTTCGCTATCGTGGACGCCACCACCCTCACCGAGGCCGGCTACGTCGGCGAGGATGTGGAGAACATCATCCTCAAGCTGCTGCAGGCCGCCGACGGCGACGTAGGCCGCACCCAGACCGGCATCATCTACATCGACGAAGTCGATAAGATCGGGCGCAAGGACGAGAACCCCTCCATCACCCGCGATGTCTCGGGCGAAGGCGTCCAGCAGGCACTGCTGAAGATTCTGGAAGGGACTATCGCCAACGTGCCGCCCCAGGGTGGACGCAAGCATCCCCACCAGGAATTCACCCCGGTGGACACCACCAACATCCTGTTCATCTGCGGGGGCGCGTTCGTGGGACTGGAAAAGGTGATTGGGCGCCGTGTGGGCAAGAAAGCTGTGGGCTTCCGCAGCGGCGAAGAAGAGAAAGACCAGCCCCTGGTTCCGCCCAGCAAGCGCGATACCGAGCTGCTCTCACAGACACAGCCGCAGGACCTCATTAAGTTCGGCCTGATCCCGGAGTTTGTGGGGCGGCTGCCCGTTGTGGGCGTGCTCGACGACCTGGACGAGGACGCGCTGATCGAGATCCTCACCCGTCCCAAGAACGCCATCATCAAGCAGTACCAGCGCCTGTTCGAGTTCGAGAACGTGCGGCTGAAGTTCTCTCAGGACGCGCTGCGTGGCATCGCCCATGAGGCCACCATGCGCAAGGTCGGCGCCCGCGGCCTGCGCATGATCCTGGAAGAACTGATGCTCGACCTGATGTACCACCTGCCCAGCCAGAAGAAGGTGCGCGAGTTCGAGGTCACCAAGGAAATGGTGGAAAAGCGCGAGCTGTCCGTGGCGGCGGTGATGGAGAAGGCAGGATAGGAAACTCGGATTTTGGACTTAACCGAGCCGTGCTAATCGCACGGCTTTTCTATTTCGCCAACCCTCCGCGTATCCAGCTCAGAACTTCCTCTGCGTTCTTGTCCGGCGGGAATACTGGATAGAACACCTTGGTGATGCGGCCGTCGTCCGCTACCCACGCTAGTCGCTTCAGCAGGACCTCGCCGGCAGCCGTGAACGTGGGTAGCCGAAGCGCCTGCGTCAGTTCCAGCCTGGCATCGCTCAGCACAGGAAACGGCACGTGCAGGCGCTGCGCCATCTCGCGCTGGTAGGCGGTGTCCTGCGTGCTGAGGCCGTACACTGCACAGCCTAAAGCCTGGAATTCGCCATACAGGTCGCGGAAGCCGCAGGTATGTGGCGTGCACCCGCGCGCCCCGGGGATCATGTCCCAGTCCGGGACAGGCAGCGGCTTGCCGGGTTCGCCGGTACGCGGATAAGCGAAAACGACGGTTCGTCCGCGCTGACTGGAGAGGTCAACGGTGCCGCCGGTGGTCGCCGCCAGGGCGATCGCCGGCAGTTTCAAGCCGGTGAGGTGCGCGGCAGCGCCGTCGTCGGTGGGAACCGGCAGTCCCTCGGGGAGAGTGGTCCAGTTTTGGGAATGCATTTCCCGGCCTCCGCGAAAAAGATATCATGCCTTAGCCAAGACTCCAGGCAGTCACCCTAGCGATGCACTTTCGTCATGGTTACCGGGTACAACCGTGTATTCTGATGCACCTGTTGCGCGCCGGAAAACCTGATATATTGGCTTTGTCGATCCGCAGGAAATAATCCCCTCAGGTACAGGTGGCATGACACAGAACCGGGAAAAATTCGAGACCCGCAAGTTGCCCATGATGCCTATCCGCGACGTGGTCATCTTTCCGCACATGATGACGCCCTTCGTGGTGGGCCGCGAATCCAGCGTGCGCGCGCTGGAGGAGGCGCTGGCGGCGGACAAGAAGATTTTCCTGGCCACCCAGCACGACGCCAGCGTCGACGAGCCCAAGGCCAACGAGATCTATCAAGTCGGTACCGTGGTCAACATCGTACAGAGCCTCAAACTCCCCGATGGCAACATCAAGGTGCTGGTGGAGGGCGTCGAGCGCGGCAAGATCCTGGCCGTCACCGATACCGAAGGCTATTTCCAGGCCAGCATCCGCACCGTCAAGTACACCACCGAGGTGACGCCGGCGATCGAAGCGGGCATGCAGCGCGCCACCGGCCTGTTCGAGCAGTACGTCAAGCTCTGCCAGTCCCTGAACTACGAGACCATGATCGCCGCCGTGCGCATGGAGGACCCGGCCAAGCTTACCGACACCATCGCCGCTAATCTGCAGCTCTCGATCGAGGAGAAGCAGGAGTTGCTCGAGATCTTTGACCCGGCCGATCGGCTGAACCGCATCGCCGACGTGCTCGACATTGAGATAGAGAAGCTGAACATGGACCGCACCATCCAGTCGCGCGTCAAGCGACAGATGGAGCGGGCGCAGAAGGAGTACTACCTCAACGAAAAGATCAAGGCCATCCAGAAGGAGCTGGGCCGTGGCGAGAAGAGCGAGTGGGACGAGCTGAAGAAGAAAGTGGACGCCGCCGGCATGCCCAAGGAGGTCCACGAGAAGGCGCTGCAGGAGCTGAAGAAGCTGGAGGCAATGCCGCCCATGTCGGCCGAATCCACGGTGAGCCGTAACTATCTGGACTGGCTGCTGGCGGTGCCGTGGAAGAAGCGGTCGAAGGAAATCCGCAACATCGACCGCGCCGAGAAGGTCCTGAACGAAGACCACTATGGCCTCGAGAAGATTAAGGAACGCATCCTGGAGTTCCTGGCGGTTCGCCAGTTGGTGAAGAACCCCAAGGGATCGATCCTCTGCTTTGTCGGGCCGCCGGGCGTCGGCAAGACTTCGCTGGGCATGTCAATTGCTCGCGCCACGGGGCGCAAGTTTGTGCGCATGTCGCTGGGCGGAGTTCGCGACGAAGCCGAGATCCGCGGCCATCGCCGCACTTACATCGGCGCCCTGCCCGGGCAGATCATCCAGATGATGCGCAAGGCCGGCACCAAGAACCCGGTGTTCATGCTCGACGAAGTGGACAAGATGTCGATGGATTTCCGCGGCGACCCCTCGGCGGCGCTGCTCGAAGTGCTCGACCCCGAACAGAACTACATGTTCGTGGACCACTACCTCGACGTCGAGTACGACCTCTCGCAGGTGTTCTTCATCGCCACGGCGAACGTCATTCACACCATCCCGGCCGCTCTGCAGGACCGCATGGAAGTCCTCCGGCTGCACGGCTACACCGAGCTGGAGAAGATGGAGATCGCCAAGCAGTTCCTGGTGAAGAAGCAGCTCAAGCAGGCGGGGGTGACGGAAAAGAACCTTACCTTCACCGATGATGCCATCCAGCACATCATCCGCTGCTACACCCGCGAAGCCGGAGTCAGGAACCTGGAGCGCGAGATCGGCAACATCTGCCGCAAGGTGGCACGCAAGGTGGTGAAGCACGGCGCAGAGTACGCCGTTGCCATCACGCCGGAAAACGCCGGCGAGTTCCTGGGGGTCATCAAGTTCCGCGAGCTTCCCGTGCACGAGAAGAGCGAGGTGGGCTTGGTCACCGGTCTGGCCTGGACGGAGGTTGGCGGATCGATCCTCAGCACCGAGGCCACCATCGTGGACGGCAAAGGCAAGCTCATGCTCACCGGCAAGCTGGGCGACGTGATGCAGGAGTCAGCTCAGGCTGCCATGTCGTATCTGCGCTCGCGCGCCTCCCGCCTCGGCATCCCGCGCGATTTCTACCGCAGCGTGGACATCCACATTCACGTGCCCGAGGGCGCCATCCCCAAGGACGGGCCATCAGCCGGCATCACCATGGCCACGGCGCTGGCCAGCGCGCTCACCAAAATTCCCGTCCGGCGCGACCTCGCCATGACTGGTGAAATCACTCTGCGCGGCAAAGTCCTGCCCATCGGTGGGCTCAAAGAGAAGCTGCTGGCGGCACACCGGGCTGGCATCTTCGAGGTTGTCCTGCCCAAGGACAACGAGAAAGACCTCCCCGAAGTCCCCGAGAACCTGCGCAACGCCATGAAGCTGCATTTCGCCGAAAACATGGACCAGGTGCTGACCATCGCCCTGGAGCGACCGCTGCCGCAGCTCGAGGCTGTACCCGAGGACACCGTGCAGCCCATCGCGCCTGTACCGCCGACTGCGGCTCCGCCTGCGCAGGGACCGGCAGCGCATCAGTAGTACCGAACACCAACTGCCCAGCACCGAGTGCAAGGCCCGCTAGAGCGGGCCCCCCGCTTCAGGACGTAGAATTCAGCTAGACATTCATGGTCACTTCCACCTTTGCACCTGCCTCCCGGCGCCCAAGAATTGCAGTGCGCGTTGTTGGCGTAATGTTGGCGCTGGCACTTGGGCTGATGTTGAGCGCGGTGGGATGGTTCTACTACGAGGCGCGCGCTTGCCTGCCCCAGGTTGATGGCCGCATAGAAGTCGTTGGTCTTTCCGCGCCGGTCTCCGTTATTCGCGATGCGCAGGGCGTGCCCCACATCCGCGCCACGAGTCCTCATGATCTGCTATTCGCGCAAGGCTACGTCACCGCTCAGGACCGGCTGTGGCAGATGGATGCGCTCCGCCGTGCTGCCTTCGGAGAGCTGGCCGAGATCGTCGGGCCAGCGGCGCTGGAGCACGATCGCCAGCAGCGGCTGCTGCTCGTCCGATCCACTGCCGAACGCGCTCGCGATGCACTTCCCGCGGCTACCCGCGAAGAGTTCCAGGACTACGCGCAAGGAGTGAATGCATTCATCAGTTCGCATCGCGACCGCCTGCCAATCGAATTCCAGCTGCTGCGATACTCGCCGCGCCACTGGACTCCTGCCGACAGCCTCGCGCTCGGCTTATTCCTGCAGGAGATGCTCACCCACGGCCAGTATCGCCAGCAGTTGTCGCGGGAAAAAATCCTGGCCAAGCTTGGCCCGGAGCTGGCCGCCGATCTCTATCCCAATGCTTCGTGGCACGACCACCCGCCAGGCGCCGAAGCCAAGATTCTCGAACAGGAACCCTCCGACGAAGACGAGGATGATGACGACGCGCCCTCGGTGATGCGTACGTCGCTCGAGGGTGCCCCATCCAAGCCGCTTTTGCTTAGGTGGGGGTTTTCGGATGAGCCCGGGTGGTTTCCGGCCGAGCTCCCCGGCGGCTCGAACAACTGGGTGGTTTCAGGAGCGCACACCGTCTCCGGCAAGCCGCTGCTCTCTAACGATATGCACTTGCAGCAGCAGATGCCGAGTCTTTGGTATGAAACTCAGTTGCAACTCGCGGGCTCGAACCCGCCCCATTTCGATGTGGCTGGATTCACTCTTCCGGGGCTGCCCTTCGTGCTCGTCGGCCACAACCAGCGCATCGCGTGGGGCGTAACCAACCTTGGCGCCGATGTCGAAGATCTTTTCATTGAGACCTTCAATGCACAAGGCGAGTATCAGACGCCTGAAGGCTGGAAGAAGCCGGAGATTCACCACGAAATCATCCACGTGAAGGGCAAACCCGACACCGCGCTCGACGTGGTGGATACCCGCCACGGACCAGTGATCAGCGACTTCATACCGGGAGAGACTCGCAGGCTGGCGCTCGAGTGGGCGCCGCTCAGGGATCCGGCATTCCTGAGTTATCCGTTTTTCGAATTAGACTCGGCGCAGAACTGGGACGAGTTTCGGCACGCGCTCTCCCTGATGGGCGGGCCGTCGCTGAACTTCGTGTACGGCGACGTGGACGGACACATCGGCTATCAGGCGGAAGGACGCATCCCGTTGCGCGCTTCGGCCACCAATGCCCTGCCCGTCGCCGGCAACGACAACGCCCACGAATGGACCGGCGTGGTGCCGTTCGAGAAACTGCCCAGCGCCTTCGATCCGCCCTCAGGCCTCATCGCCACTGCCAACTCCCGCATCACGCCCGACAACTATCCCCATCTGCTGAGCAGTGAGTGGATGGCGCCCTTCCGCAGCGAGCGCATTTACCGCGTGCTGCAGTCGGGAAGAAAATTTGCGCCCGAAGACATGCTGGCGCTCGAAATGGACGTGCAGTCGGAGTTCGATCACTTCTGCGCCGAGCGCTTTGTGTATGGCGTGGACCATGCGAAGCAGCCTTCTTCACGGGCGCGCGCCGCCGCAGACTTGATGCGCTCCTGGGACGGGCAAATCACGACGAACTCCGCGGCCGCTACCCTCACCGTGGCGGCGCGCACCCAGTTGTGGCGCATGCTGCTCGAACCCAAGCTGGGCGCGGATTACAAGCTCTACCACTGGGGCATGCAGTCGGTCGCGCTGGAGAACATCCTGCTGCGCCAGCCGCCGCGCTGGCTGCCCGCAAACTACCTGAACTATGACGAACTGCTCGCCGCCGCGGTGCAAGCCGTGGTGAGCAGTCCTGAGGCGCCCAGGTCACTCGGCTCGTGGACGTGGGGAAAGGCGCGGCCGTTCCAGCTCGAGCATCCGATCCTGGGCGAAATCCCCCTCCTCCGCCGCTGGGCCGGCCCCGGACGCTATCCAGCCTCAGGCGATGGCTACACTGTCAAGCAGATGGGGCATGGAGAGTCCCAGGCATATCAGCAGGCGCCTTCCGAGCGCATGACGGTGGACTTTTCCAACCTGGACGCCAGCATCATGAACATCGTTAGCGGAGAATCTGGTCAGATTTTCAGCTCACACTACTTGGATCAATGGCAGGCCTGGCTGGAAGGCCGCAGCTTCGTGTTTCCGTTTAGCCACGAAGCCGTGGAGCAGGCTAAAAAGCATGAGCTGCGGCTGGAGCCGGGAAAGTAGCGCCTGAACTAAGCGGTATTACCCTACTGGTCGATTTCCTTCACGTCCACGGCCTTGCCAACGATGTCGATCTGTGCGGGCGTAAGCTTGGGTACACTGGCGGTGGCGTCATAAATCCGCAACTTGCCCAGGCACGGCAATTGGCCTTGGCAATCCAGGCTTCCGGCGGCGACGTCTTCCACCACGTACACCACATCACGCCCGGTGATGGGGGCAATTCCCGTGACGTTGCCGCTGTTGCCGTCAACCGTAGGCTGGTTGGTACCCGTGTCGAGGATCGTGAGGCAGCCTGCGCTGCAGGTGATGGCGCCAATGAAAAGTTTGTTGTTGCTGGTGAGCTCCATAAGGTTATGGTAGCCGTCACTGATGACGACGCCGGAAGTGGCGACCGTGGGAGGATTCGTCGCCGTGTTGATGATCTCCAGCCTACCGCAGGTGGTTGCAGCCGTCGCAGGCGCCTCGCAGATGGTTGCCGGCGGACAGGTACAACCGGCGCCTGGCGGACTGCCAGCCACGTAAAGCATGATTCCATTCAACAGCAGGCCGGTGCTGGCGCCGTCTACCGGAATGTTTGTCGTGGGCACCGGCGGTGTCTGTGTCATGTCGAGTACCGTAACGCTGGCAGGGGCCGGTGCGTCAGGCCCACATTCGAAGCCGCAGTTGAAAACATACGCTTTGGTGCTGTCGCTGGAGAACACGGCCGACACGGGACGGCTGAAGAACGCCGGGTTCGGGCCGAGCTGGGTCGCTGCCGTCGCCGGCGTGGTCTGGGCAGCAGCGGTATCGATCACGGTAAGCGTATCGGCGTGTTCCGCCGGCCCGCCGAAGACCAACAGCTTGTTTTCGAGCGGACTCAAAACAAGAGTGGTAGCGGCGTTCAACGGTTGCCCCGTGGTGTCCAAGTTTACGGTGTTGGTTACGATGAAGGTCGTGAACAAATCCACGACCTCAACGCAGCGCGGCTTACAAGGCGCCACGTTGAAGTTGGACACGGCCGCGAAGCCAACGGTGTTGCCGACCAGGGAGACATAACTTGTGCTGAGGTTGGGCAGAACGATTCTGCCCAAAACTGATTCCTGGGAATTGGAAACTACAGCCAGCGAATCTGCCCCGGCATCGAACACCAGAGTGATTGATTTGTCGGGAGAGAGCGCCATGGTGCCAGGCTGAGCTCCCGTAGTAATGCTGACACCGGAGTCGGAGTCGTGCTGCGCATCCAGGATGTGCAAGGTACCGTGTTCCTCATCGGAGACGAAGGCACGGTGGGTGAGGTGGCTCATTGCGCCTCCCCCCGGTCCGCCACAAGCCGCCAGGCTCAGAACCACAATAGACAGCGCGACGAGAACAGGTCCCTTCCAATCAATGCGGATACTCATGAAAATGCGGTTCGATTGCCGAATCGCGCATTATAACAAAGCGCCCAAGTCTTCTGCTTCGCGCGGCGCTACCCTGCCCGGCGGGCGACGAGCCACATGCTGTCACTCGTGGGAAAGCGGTCGAAGAGGCTGAAGCGCACCACGTGAAAACCTGATCCGCTGACCAGCGACCTGAGGAGCGGGGGGGTAAAGTAGTTCACATGGTCGGGGAAGCGGAAGCCGCACCAGCGCACCCCTTGCAGGGCGCGGTTCCAGCAGGCAAAGTTCGGGACCTTGACGATGAGGCAGGAGTTCGCACGCAGAACCCGGGCGGCGGCGGCGAGCACGGCCCGCGGTTCGGGTTCGTGCTCGAGAAAACTGGTCATGATCGCACCGGTGAAGAAGCCGGCATCGAACTGACAGAGCGTGGAAAGAGCGTCACCCTCGATCACGCGGCCGCCGCGCGCCGCAAAGCGCTGCTGCGCCAGGCGGCTTAGCTCAGCCGAGATCTCGATCCCATAGGGAACGAACTGGCGAGGAAGGCGCTCCAACGTGTGCCCGCCCGCACACCCGACATCCAGCACCGGTCCGGGGGCGAAGTAGCGCCGCGCCCAGGAAGCCAGTTTGTCGCGTCGCAGGAGGCGCTGCCAGAGCGCCTTGGGCGCTCGTGCGGCACGGTAGAGAACCGGGTTGCGGCGCCGCCGCGCCTCGGCCTCCCCTGCGTGCGTCTTCTCCCACGCCATCGCGCCTGCCAGGGCGGAATACTCCACGGGGTTCTCCAGGTAGACCATTCCGCACTGCGCGCAGGGCTTCAAAAGCCATGGCGGTTGGGAGTAGCGGTCAGGCAGGCGCGAGAAGTTTTCACGGCCACAGAGCGGGCAGGCCCGAGTCACCCTTACAGATTAAACCAGATAAGGGAACTTCCCCGCGTGGTTAGAACAGCGCCCGTGAAGCAATTCATCGTGACTGCGCGGTGACCGCTTGACGGAAGTACTCCAGTGACAGCCGAAGCCCGCGCTCGAGGTCAACCTTCGGCGCCCATCCCAGCAACTCACGCGCCTTGGAGATGTCGGGACAGCGCTGCTTGGGATCGTCCTGAGGCATAGGCCCGAAGCGCAGCTTGCTGTTCGATCCGGTGATGGCGAGCACGCGCCGGGCACACTCCAGGATGGTGAACTCGTCCGGGTTGCCGATGTTCACGGGCGAGTGCTCCTCGGAGCGCGCCAGCCGCAGAATGCCCTCGATCTCGTCGGTGACGTAGCAAAAGCTGCGAGTCTGGCTGCCGTCCCCGTATACGGTCAGATCTTCGCCGAGCAGCGCCTGCTTCATGAAGTTGGGGATCACGCGGCCGTCGTTGAGCTGCATGCGGGGGCCGTAAGTGTTGAAGATCCGTACCATGCGCGTATCCAGCTTGTAGTAGCGGTGGTAGGCCGTGGTCGCGGCCTCGGCAAAACGCTTGGCCTCGTCGTAGACGGAGCGCGGGCCCACGGGATTCACATGGCCCCAGTAACTTTCTTTCTGGGGATGTTCGAGCGGGTCGCCGTAACATTCCGAGGTAGAGGCCAGGAAGAATTTGGCGCTATAGCGCCGCGCGATCTCCAGAGCGTGGAAGGTCCCTAAAGAGCCGACCTGGAGCGTCTCCACACCGTGGACCATGTAATCCACTGGGCTGGCCGGACTGGCAAAGTGGAAGACGTAATCCACCGGGCCCGCATCGAACGGCTGAATGACATCCAACTGGCGCAGTTCAAAGCGAGACTCGTGGGTGAGATGTGCCAAGTTGGCCGCGCGGCCGGTTAGAAGGTTGTCCACGGCAACCACGGAGTGACCTTCCGCCAGCAACGCTTCGCACAGATAGGAACCCAGGAAACCGGCCCCCCCGGTCACCAGTACCCGCATGCTTATTTTTTCCTCCACCGCGATGACTTCTTAGCGGGCTTGGCGCGCGCTGCTGGCGTTTTCTTGACGGCGGGCCCTGCGTACGCCTTCTTCGCGGTGGCTGGGGAAGGTGGCTTCGGGACAGCCTGCTTCGCCGCGGCGAGTTCGGCCGCCGGTTCCACAGACCTGACCTTCTTGCCGCGCCCGGCTTCGGCGGCGACAGCTTCCGCAACTTTTGCGGCGCGTCCGCGTCTGGACGGCGCGGGTGGCGGAGCAGGAGGAGGCGGCGCAAAGGGCTTCAAGAACTTCAGGGTCTCCGTACGGGAACGCAGCTTGCCATCGAGCAGAAGATAAAAGACATCTTCCGCGAGCTTGGGATAGACCGGCAGCTCGGGTGTGATGCGCAGTTCGGCCATCTCCGGCAGCGGCAGTTTTCCCCGCACCTGCCGCCACTTGGTGAAGAAGTTGCGAATCTTCTGCGCTACCGCTTGCTGCCGGGCGGTTGTCTCAAGGAACAGGATGGTTTCCGGACGCGACTGGGAAAGCAGCTTCCACGCCAGCGACGGCGTGGCCGCGTCCTTGCCGGTAAGGCGACGGGCGAGTTCTTTGGCATCGCTTTCCAGCTTGCGCCAGGTTTCGACGAAGCTCTTGCGCGGCATCAGCCGCTGCATAGCGGCGATGTCACGGTCGCCCAGCCGGTGGGTGAGGAAGTACATCACTGCCGGGGCTGCGTCCAGCGTGTAACCCAGGTCCTGCATCTGCTGTCGGGTCTTGAGCAACTGCGCCAGGGCGGCGCTGTCCACCTTGCTGGAAGACCAGCGCGGGTTGAGCACTTTCAGCCACCCTTCCTTCTCATAGGCCCTCAGCAGGTGCAGGGGGTCGTCCTCATAGGCAATCTGCTCGATTTCGTAGCCGACGGCGCGGTCGGAGATGTTGTCGATGTAGTTGCCTTCACGGGCGGCGTCGAAACGGGCCTGGGTGCGCTCCTCCAGCGCAAAGTGGAAGCGGTTGATGAAGCGCGTAGCCCGAATCAGCCGTGACGGTTCCTCATAAAAGGCGTAGTTGTGCAGGATGCGAATAAGCTTGGCTTCGATGTCGGCGACGCCATTGAAGGGATCGAGCAGCAGGCCGCGCGAGCCGGGATTCAGCGACAGCGCCATGGCGTTGATGGTGAAGTCGCGGCGGCGGAGGTCGTCGATGATGGTGCCGGAGGCGATCTCCGGCGGGCGTCCCGGCTTGTCGTAGCGCTCCGACCGCGCCATGGCGATCTCGGAGCGCACATTGCCGGGCAGCAGCACGTACATCGAGCGCAGGTCCTCGTCCACTCCCTGCAGAATGCCACCCACCTTCTCCAGTTCGCGCTGCAGCCTCAGCGCGTTGCCCTGCACGGTGAAGTCGAGGTCGCGGATGGAAAAGCCGCTGATGATGTCGCGGATGGCGCCGCCGGTCAGGTAAACGTTCATCTCCTGGCCACGCGCCAGCTCCTGCACCAGAGCCACGGCCCGCTGCTGGTCCGGCGTAAGCCGGCTCTCCATCATGTAAATGTAATCAGCCATTCCGCGACGCAGAGCTACCGTATCGGCGCATTACGGCCACACTAAGGTCACGCCTGCAGTGTCCCGTGGTTGCACAGAGACGCGGCGCGGAACCAAGACAGGTTGGGTGACCAGGTGTAAGTGACTCCGGACAATAGACTTAGCTGCACGCTTCCGGGGGCCCGTTCAAGCTCAACACCATAACACAAAGGTTTACAATTTGGCTACAGCACGCCGTCAAACGGCACAAGCAGGGGCAACAATGCGACAATGCCGAGTGTCGGGCATAGAAGCGTAGCTTGCTACGTCTCCTCAGAGACGTCTACGGAAAAGCGATCTTGAAGGCCTCCACGCACAAGAAGGTGATCGTCCGCAAGATGGACCGCGATGCCATGCAGGGATATGTCGCGCCTGCGAGCTTTGTGGTCGAGGGCAAGCTGGAGCTGATGAACACCGCCGGCAAGGTGGTGCTCATCGAGCTGGCCGATATCAAGGGCGTGTACTTCGTGCGCGAGTTCGCTGACGTGGATTCCTCCGTACGCAAGACTTTCGCCACCCGGCCGCGCACCGAAGGTCTGTGGGTGCGCCTGAAGTTCAAAGACAACGATGTGATGGAAGGGCTGATGCCGAACGACCTGACGCAGATCACGAGCGAGGGCTTTCTCATCAACCCTCCAGACAGCCGCGGCAATCTGCAGCGTATCTTTGTGCCCAAGAGCGCGCTGGCAGAGCTAACGGTGCTGGGCGTGATCGGTGGGCCAGTCTCTCGCCGCCGCCGTCCCCGCGTCGCTCCCGCCGTCGACTCGCGCCAGGTACCCATGTTCACAGAGTAGTGCAGTACTCGGTACTAGGTACTCGCCTCACGTCAGCAACTGGGCCAGGATAATCTTGGCGATTGTGGCCACTGGATACACGGCGGCATACGTCAAGTTGGGCGCGTCGGAGTCGGCCTCCCGGGTGGCATAAGCCAGGCACGCCGGCTGGGTCTGAATGCCCGAAACCAGGCCCATGAGTGATGCGAAGGGAATTTTCAGCACTGTATATCCAACCACAAGGGAAACCAGGCCGACGGACAAGGTGATGACGGCGCCGGCCAGTAGCATTTGAAATCCATTCTGGCGGAGCGTCTGCGAGAAGGCGTGACCGGCGCGAATGCCGACGCCGGCAAGGAAGAAGAGCAGCCCAATCTGGCGCAGGGTGAGATTGGAGTGCAACGGCATGATCCAAGTGATGCGGCCGGTGTGTTCCAGCTTCCCAAGGACCAGGGCAACCAGCAGCGGCCCGCCGGCAAATCCCAAGCGGATCGTCTCGCCGGGCAGCGGGATCGGCACTAGGCCGACGAGCACGCCAAGAACCATGCCCAGGGCGACGGAGCCGAAATCGGTTTCGGCGGTGCCACGGATGGAATCTCCAAAAAATTGCGAAACAGCGGTGAAGTTTTCGTGATGGGTCAGAACGCGGACACGATCGCCCAGTTCCAGCCGCGTGTCGCGCGAAGGAATGAAATCCGCATCCCCGCGGCGCAGGCGCGTGATCGTGGCGCCCATGGTGCTCTCCAGATCGAGCTCGCGTATGCGCTTTCCGACGATCTCTTGCCGGGAGACAAAGACACGTCGGAAATCGAGCTGCGAGCGGTCCTGCTCAATGTGAATCTCGACAGGCTGGCCGAAGATCTGCTCGGCGCGTACCAGACCCTCGTCATCGCCGACAGCCACAACGATGTCGTTCCGCTGCAGTCTGGTGTCCCCGCGGGCGATGTCGCTTGCACCCCCGTGCTGGATGCGGCTGACCACAAAGCCAGGGTCACGGTGAGGGCGCATAACTTCCTCTACTGTGCGGCCGATCACAGCAGGATTTATCACCGCAAAGTCACGGACACGGATTTCCTGGCCTTCCGCCGGCGGTACCATCTCCGGCTTCCACAGGCGGCGCGTCACCGCGAAGGAGAGCAGCACGCCGATGACACCCATGGGGTAAGCGATGGAGTAAGCCACCACCGGCTCGTCGGAAGCGGCACGCCGTTGCTCGGGCGAGAGCCTGGCCGAGCGGCCGCGCTCACCCAGCAACTCGCGCGTGGCCGCCAGTGCCGGCGTGTTGGTCATGGCGCCGGTGTAGAGGCCGGCGGCGCGAGCTGGCGTCAGGTGCATGGGATGCGAGACCACGAGCGTCACGCCAGCGCCCAGCACCACCATCGCCAGCGCGAAAACGCTGTCGCGATAGCCCCGCTCGCGCAAGGAGTTAAAAAACTCAGGGCCGCTCTGGATGCCGATGGTGTAGATGAAGACGATCAGCCCCAGCGTGGGAATCACTTCCGGGACGGAGATGGAAGGACTTAGCGAGCCGGCTGCCAGTCCCACAAACAGCACTCCGACTATCCCAAAGCGGAATCCGAGAACGACGATCTCGCCCGCCAGGTAACCCAGCCCGATCACGATGAAGAGCGTGAGGATCGGGTTCTCCGCCAGCGTGGTGACGACCGTGCCGGGCATGCGACTTCAGTCTACAAGACAAAACGACGAGCATTCGGCGCTGTGTGCTTGGTGACGCCTGAACCAGTGTCATACCGGAACACGTCCGCAAGCTGATTGCTGAATACTGACTGCTGAAGGCTCATTTAGAATCAATCATCTCAGAGGTCCTTCATGAAACTTTCCCAGATCGCATCTGCCGTCGCGGCGCGCCTGGAAGGCGACGACGTCGAGATTACTGGCGTCGCGGGCATCGAGCAGGCCGGCCCCGGCCAACTGACGTTCGTCTCCAATCCCCGTTATTCCGGCGCGGCCCGGACCACCAAAGCCGCAGCGGTCATCGTGACCGAGGACTTCCCTGCCCTGGTGACTCCGACGTTGCGCAGCATCAATCCCTATCTGGCATTCGCCCGCGCCCTGGAGCTGTTCTACCAACCACCCCGCTACGCGCCCGGCATCCACTCTACGGCAGTGATCCACGAGTCCGCGCGCATCGGTCCGCACGCGCACGTGGGCGCCTACGTTGTGGTCGAAGAGGACGTCGAGATCGGCGAAGGCTGCGTGCTGCTGCCACACGTGGTCATCTATCGCGGAGCACATATTGGCGACAGGTTCTTCGCACACGCGCACGCCGTGGTGCGGGAGTATTGCCGCGTCGGCAACCGTGTCGTCCTCCAGAACGGCGCGGTGGTGGGTGGCGACGGCTTTGGCTTCGCCAAAGACGACCGTGGGGTGTGGCACAAGATCGTGCAGTCTGGGGCGGCCGTAATTGAGGACGATGTGGAAATCCAGACCAACGCCTGTGTGGACCGCGCCAGCGTGGGCGAAACCCGCGTCCAGCGCGGGGCCAAAATCGACAACCTGGTCCAGGTGGGACACGGCTCGAGGGTTGGAGAAGACAGCCTGCTGTGCGCCCAGGTAGGCCTGGCCGGATCGACTGAGGTGGGCAAGAACGTGATCCTGGCCGGGCAGGTGGGGATCGCCGGCCACTGCCGCATCGGTGATGGGGTGGTGGCAACAGCGCAGAGCGGCATTCCCAACGATGTGGAAGACGGAAAAATGGTCAGCGGTTATCCGGCCATGGACAACCGGCGGTGGCTGCGCTGCGTGGCCGCGTTCCAGCGCTTGCCGGAGATCGCGAAGGCTGTGCGCGGGCCCGCCGGCAACCGCTCACGGGAACATAAATAGCCTTCCACCTGGTGTGGGGCATCGTATAGTACCGGTTAGCGAGCGGCAGCCCTCTATGTCGGACGAAAAGCACGAGCCCAAATCCGAACGCAAGCCTATCCGGGTGCTGCTGCTCGACGACCTCGAGGAGAACCTGTTGCTGCGTTCCACCATCCTGCGCAAGCACGGGTATGACTCGGTTACGGCCGCGTCGGTGGAAGAGGCTGAGTCCAAACTGGACAATATCGACATCGCGGTGCTGGATTACCACCTCGGCCGTGGCAAGTTCGGCACGGAGGTCGCGGAGAGCCTGCGGGAGAAGCGTCCACAAGTGCCCATCATCATTCTCTCGGCCACGCTGGAGCGCAGCTTCGGCGGTGTCGCCGATATGCACCTGCTCAAAGGCTACAGCTCCGTGGACGATCTGATCGCCGCCTTGCGCAGCTTTGAAGCCAAGAGACGCGGCAAGCCGGTGGTGGTGGACTCGCGCGACTTCTACTACTCGCGCATCGGTATGGCCATGGGCGACGACGTCGCGCTTGAAATCGTGGACGGCGACGGCAACTGGCAGTACGTCAATGACACCTTTGCCGACATGTGCGACCGGGAACGTTCCTGGTTCCTGGGCAAGAACTTGTTCCAGGAGTTCCCGCAACTGGGCGACGGCTGGAAAGCAACCGTCCGCAAGGTGGCCGAGACGCGCGAAACTTACGTGGAACGCAGCCCGCGCGGCCTGCCGCACCTGCCGGCGAAGAATCCGCGCTGGGTTTGGAACGTGCTGCTGTTCCCGCTCAAGCTGCATGACGGTCGCGATGGCGTGGTGCTCAGCGCACGGGTGATCGAGAAGAAGCCCAGCATTTAGCCCACTTGGGGTTCGAGGTGGCTAACAGGAAAAATCGGAGGGTGGGACAAGCAGTTACGGCAGCGGCAGTGAGTCGGGGTGGCTGCGTACTTCGCTGTGACTACTATGGACCTTTTGCAGCCCTATAGAGCGCAGCTTCGACACGCCGTTGATTTGATTCGCCTCGCCTTGGCTGTAATGGACGCGGTATTCTGTGCGGCAACGGTCACAATGAAGCGGCACATCATCCGCAATAAGGCCATCCTGGATGACGGGCTTGCCGTTCTCGTAGCGGATTAGTTCGGTGGCCATTTACAATTCAATTCTACACAAGAGAGAGCAAGAGATGGTTTGGCCGTGGGAGCAGTTCAACTGGGGAGTCTTCTGGGCGATCATCGCGGGGCTCATCGTTGTCGGCATCTTGCGGTTCCTTTTTGGCCTGGTCATCGGCGCAATGGATAACTAGCCCACGAAACTGGACGAGCCAGCCGGTAACCGTGCATTGATTTGCTGGGAACAGCCGACGAAGCGCGAAGCTAGCGATCCATTGTTAGGTGCTCACGCGCTGGTCGTTGTCGCCATTGGCTATTGGTACTTCTCCGGTAGCCCCCTGCGAATGCGCTCGCGCACGGCGTCGATCAACGCTTCCTGCGATGCGTACGCCGCCGGATCAATGGGCTCATGAAAGATCACGGTAGCCGTCCCGGGATGGATCGCGAATTCGCCCTTCGGCCAGATCTCGTGCGTGCCGGCCAGCGTGATGGGAACGATGGGCACCCGTGTCTCCATCGCCAGGTGGAACGGACCTCGTTTGAATGGCAGCAAGCGGCCATCGGGCGAGCGCGTGCCCTCGGGCCAGATGGTCATGTTTACGCCCGAGCCGAGCACCTCCCCAGCAAAGCGCAGGCTGGCGATGGCGGCCTCTCGGTTGGTCCGGTCCACCGGTACGAGGCTGGTCAGACGCATGCCCCAGCCCAGGATCGGCACGCGGAAAAGCTCCTTCTTCACCAGGACTGAAGTCCGTCGCGGCATCACCGGGATGACGATGGGCGGGTCCAGGTTCGATACGTGGTTGCACATGAAGATGTAGGGACGGTGCCAGTCGAGCTTTTCCAATCCCACCACCGCGACCTTTACGCCCCCCAGGCGAACCCCGATCCAGCCAACTCTGACGCCCATGCGATAGAGTAGATCGACTTTGCGGCTGAGTAAGGTCCAGGGGATGCCAATCAGGCCGACGGGCACGGCGGCAAGGCCCCAGAAGGCGAGCACCAGCAAGGCGCGCAGCACTAGCGCGCCAACCTCTGCCAAGCGACACCGGCTGGGTCGGAAGGCGTGGGAACTCCGGCACGCATGGCGCCCTTGGGGGTGTCCTTGGGCTTCTGGTCATCGGCCGTGAGCCAGGCGGCGCGGCGGGCGCGCTGGTCCGAGGTGAGCGTGGGAGAGCTTACGATCGTGAACTCCTCCTGTTCCCTGCCGGCCAGCTTGAATTTGACGTCGTGCTGACCGTCGCGCCCGGAGACCCGCAGCTTCAAGCTCTCACCCACGCGCATGCTGGCAACGCGGTCCTCGATGCTCCCTGCCAGAGGCCTGCCATTGACCAGCAGGATCACGTCGCCGATGGCGAGCCCCTGTTTCCGGGCTTCGCTCGCCTGGTCCACGGCTACCACCACTGCCGGTGCGTCGAAGTTGCGCTCAGCGAAGAAGCCGGCGTATGGCGCCACCGCTTTGCGCGGCTTCAACTCAAGGCCCACCGTCTTCAGATAATCGTTATATGGCAAGGGCGCAGCATGAGTGACGCAGGTGCTGAAAAAATCCTTGAAGTCTTTGCCGGTAACGGCCTCGACCGCCTGGCGCACGCCCTCGGTATCGGAGTAGAACTTGTGCTTCTGCGCGTAATTGCGGTTCATCCAGCGAAAGACGTCGCGCAGCGATTTCTGGCCCGCCGTAGCGTCGCGTACCGCCAAGTCGAGCAGTACGCCGATCAGTTCGCCCTTGTTGTAGTAGGAAATACTGCGCTGAGGCAGGTGGTAATCGGGATACTTCTCCAGCCAGGTCTCGATGCTCGAGTCCTCGACCGACTGGGTCAGGTGGGCTGGTCGGCGCTCGTAGACGCCGATCTCGTGCTCCAGATAGCGGAGCCAGCGGGTCTCGTCCATCAGGTTGGCGCGCAGCAGGATGTAATCCGCGACCGTGCTGGTCACGCCCTCGGCGAACCACAGCGCGGTCGTGTACTGCTCCCGCGCGTAGTCGATGGGCTCGAGCGACTGCGGACGAATGCGCTTAACATTCCACAGGTGGAAAAACTCGTGCGCGGTAAGTGAGGCCAGCACCACTGGATCGGATTTGGCGCTCTCGGCGTTCATCTCGATGACCGCGGCATTGGCGTGCTCCATGCCACCGCCAAGACCGTGGGAAAAGTGAAAGATGAACAGATAGTCGTTGAAAGGCCTGTCGTCCATCCAGCCAGTTTCGTAGCGGACGATGGTGCGCACCATTTCGATCAGGCGGCCCATGTCGTAGTCACCGGCAGCCGCATGCACGGCGATCCGGTAGTTCACACCACCCTCGGGGACGAAGGCCTGGGCGAAGGCGCCAATCTCCACCGGTGAGTCGGCCATCTGGTCGTAGTTGCGGGCGGTGAAAGTGCCCGGACCGGGCGCCAGCTCCGGTCCGGCAGCCGTCATGGAGGTAGCAATGAGCCAGTAGTTGGGCAGGCCGGTAAAGGAGACGCTCACCGGGGAGGCGCGGGCGTCAAGCGAATACATCAGGATCTCGGCGAGATTGAAGAAGGCGTGGTCCTGGTTGTATTCCGCCCCGAAGGGGCCCGATAGGCTGGCGATGATGTCGTACTCGAAATCGGCGCCCGGCTGCGCAGCGGAGATTCGCCAGGTAGTTTTGTCGAGCTTGCGTATCGGGAGCGGCTGCCCGGAAGGAGCGTGGCAGCTCACGCTTACGACGTATTGCGCGAAGTCCCGCACCTGGTAAAGAGCGTTCCAGACCGCGAGCTGGAGATCGCGGTCGGCGGCGCCTTCGGGAAGATGTATGCGGACGTGCACCAGGTGGCGCTGCGCGTCGGCCAGCTTGACGGTGTACTCGATGGGCGCAGCAAGGACACGGCCCGCAGCGGCCAGCAGCACAACAGCAATAAGAAGCAGTCTGCGCATCACGCGCGCGATGAGACCTCGCTCCGGGAATTGAGACGCTGGGGAAGCTTATCGTAAATCCCGCCGAAGCCGCCGTTGGAAAGAATGGCGACCACATCGCCACTGCGCAATTCGGGGACGACAGCAGCTACGATGGCGTCGGCGTCGGGCAACTCGCGCGCGGGCTTGCCGGCGCGAACGAGCCCGTCCACGATCGCGGCAACCGAGAGGCGTTGCGCTTCGGGGATGGCGTCGGCGCGGTAGACGCCGGCGACGACCACCTGATCGGCGAGCGCCAGGCTGGCAACCAGCTCGCTCTCAAATACTTTGCGGCGCAGCGTGTTGGAGCGGGGCTCGAACACCGCCCACAAACGCCGGCCGGGATAGACCGTGCGCAGAGTGCGCAAGGTGCCGGCGATGGCGGTGGGATGGTGCGCGAAGTCGTCGATGATGGTGATGCCGTTGACCTCCGCCTTCACTTCCAGGCGCCGCTTCACGCTCTTGAAGGTGACCAGCGCCGAATAGATGGTCTCGGGAGCGATGCCGTAGCCGGACGCCATCGCCGCTGCCGCGGTGGCGTTCAGCACGTTGTACTCGCCGGCCAGCGAGAACTCGAAGTCGGCCCACCGCTGCCCGCCCCGAAAGACCGCCCAAGTGGTGCGTTCGGACTCGAAGCGCAGCTCACGGACCTGCCAGTCGGCGCCCTCGCTCAAGCCGTAGCGCTCGACGCGGCAGAAGGCGCGCGCGATGCACTCGTCGATGTTCGTTTCTAGCGGGGTCACCAGCGCGCCCGGGTTTGGCGCGCTGGGGTGCAAGCTTCCGTCCCAAGCGACCAGCAACCCGCGCCGGGGCACCAGGTTCACCAGCCGCTTGAAAGCCGTTTTGACCGCATCGAGGTCGGGATAGATGTCGGCGTGGTCGAACTCCACCGAGGTCAGGATTGCCGCGTCTGGCATGTAGTGCAGGAACTTGGGACCCTTGTCGAAAAATGCGGTGTCGTATTCGTCACCTTCGATGATGAAGTGCCGGCCCTGGCGCACGGCGAAGCTGGAGTTGAAATTCTCCGCGATGCCACCCACCAGAAATGAAGGCTTCAGGCCGGCGGTTTCGAAGATCCACGCCAGCATCGAGGTGGTTGTGGTTTTCCCGTGCGTGCCAGCCACCACGATGGGTTCGCGCCCGCGCAGGAAGTACTCCTGCAGGATCTGCGGCAGCGAGCGCATGGGGATGCGTTCGTCGAGCACGTACTCGAGCTCCGCGTTGCCGCGCGAGATGGCGTTGCCCACCACTACCAGGTCGGGGCGCGGCTTGAGGTTGGCTTCGGCATACGGCTGCGCCACCGGGATGCTGAGCGAGGCAAGAAAATCCGACATGGGCGGATAAGCGGCCGCGTCGGAGCCCGTGACACGAAATCCGCGCTGCTTCAGCATTCCCGCCAGCGAAGCCATCGCCGTACCGCAAATCCCGATCAGATGGACATGTTGTTGGTCTGGCATGGTCTCAGTCGTGAGTCGCGAGTCTTGGATCGTAAGCGGTGGTGCGCGCGGTGACGGCCGGCTCCAGGATCTCCAGGCGCACGCTTTGCTCCACGCTCAGCGCCGCGCGTACACCCAGCGGCAGCGTGATGTTGGCACGCGTGACATGCCCCGAGCGCAGCCCGAATGCAACCGGAATGCCGAGGTCGCCGACTACGCGCGTGACCACCTCTTGCAAGGAGTAGGGCTGATCGGCGGACTGGCGGCAATCCAGCATCTCACCGAAGATGATCCCACGCACACCATCCAGCTTTCCCGCCCGCTTCAGATGCATGAGCATGCGATCCACCTGGTAAGGCTTGGCGTTGACGTCTTCGAGGAAGAGGATGGTCCCGTCAGTTTGTATATCGTAAGGCGTGCCCAGCGATTCCACCAGCAGCGAGAGGCAGCCACCGTAGAGGATGCCTTCGGCCATGCCGCGCGCCAGCGGCTCCATATCGCCGGCGATCTGCCAAGGCCCGGCCGAGGAAGTGGCCGCTAACCAGGACGCCGTATCCACGCCCTCCGGCGACGCGAAACTCTTCTCGACCATGGGCCCGTGGAAGGTGACCAGGCCCGCGGCATCCAGGAACCAGGTGAGCAGCGTGGTCACGTCGCTCGCGCCGACGAAGATCTTGGGATGACTTGCGATCTTAGCGATGTCCACCCGCGCCAGCAGGTAATTGCAGCCGTAGCCGCCGCGCGCGCACAGGATGGCCCGCACCTCGTCGCGCTCGAACATCTCTTCCAGTTCGCGGACGCGGCGCGCGACCGAGCCGGCAAAGTAAAGGTCGCGGTCAAAGATAGAGTCGAGATAGAAGGGCCGATAACCCATCTGCCGCAAGCGCTCGCAGCCGGCTAGGAAACGCTCGCGGTTGAAGCCGCTCGCAGGCGCGACGATGCCCACAGTGTCGCCGGGGCGCAAGGCTGGGGGAATGATGAGTTTCGAGCGCACTTCCGCCATCTTAAACGAAAAACTCGCCGCGACCGACCAGTTGCGCTGTCCCGCGGAGCAGCACAGTCCCATTCCAGCGTACCGTCTGCTCGCCGCCCGGGGCGTGGACCAGGACCGGCGACAGCGCCTTCTTGCTGAATATCGTGGCCACGGCAGCGGCGCAGGAACCAGTGCCGGAAGACCCCGTCTCGCCCACCCCACGCTCGAAGAATCTAACATCGATCATATTTTGATTTCTTGGTATAACCAGCTCAACGTTAATCCCATACTTGAAGTCGTGATGCTTGCCGATCTCGGCCGCCTCCGCCTGCCAGCCGGGGACAAATTCCTCAACAAAAACCACGAAGTGCGGGTTGCCCATCGAGACCGGCACGCCACGCACTTCACGGAAAGCCAGCTTGATCGAGAACTCGTCACCGACCTGGGGCTCGCCCATGTCGGTCTCGAACTCGAATTCGTTGCCGCGGCGGCCGAGCAGAGAGCAGGTTTTCAGGCCGGCGTCTGTGCGCACCACGATCCTATCTTTGCTGTGCTCGGAGGCCCACAAGGCGGCGACACAGCGCGTGCCATTGCCGGAGATCTCGGCCTCGGAGCCGTCGGCGTTGAACAGGCGGGCGCGCACGTCAGCGTCCGGGGCAGGAAAGAGCCACTCCACGCCGTCCGCGCCGATGCCGCTGGGTCGGTCGCAAATGCGGCGGGCGAATGCGGCCAGATCGCTGGGAGCGTGCATGCCATCGATCAGCAGGAAGTCATTGCCACAAGCCACGGCCTTGACGAAGGGGATAGCGGTCATTTTGGCTGGATTGTAACCCGCGCTCTCAGGTCGCGCAGTAGGTTTCGTCTTGTAAATCGTGGTGCGCGGCTGGCCGCAGCTTGTGGTGCGAACGATGACCGTGTGATGTCATCCCGACCTGCAATATACACGTGAGGTGTCATTCCGAGAGCAGCGAGGAATCTATGCATTTTTCGGTAATGCATAGATGCCTAGCTACAAACCACGGCGGCGCTTCGGCATGACATGTGTATTTCTGGAGACACTACTCAGCCCTGTTGCCGGCCTGCTTCCTACTACCTGGATTCGTGGTCGAGGTGCGTGAGTTCGCGGAAGATCTGGAAACGGGCGTCGATCTCGTCGCGAGTCAAGTTGGTGAGGCGCTCAGGTCCGAAGCATTCCACGGCGAACGATCCCATCACTCCGCCGTAGAACATGGCACGCTTCAGCACCTCGCGGTTCAGCTCGCCCTGCGAGCCGATGTATCCCATGAAGCCTCCGGCGAAGGAATCGCCAGCGCCGGTGGGGTCGCGCACTTCCTCGATGGGCAAAGCGGGAGCGCGGAAGGGGTGCGTACCAATGCCAAACGCTCCTTCACGGAAGAAGATGGTCGCGCCGTATTCTCCGTGCTTCACCACGAGGCCGCGCGGCCCGCGCGCCAGGACTTTATTGGCGGCGCGCGGCAGGCTGGAATCACCGGACAGCATCCTGGCCTCGCCGTCATTGATCAGCAGCACGTCAATCAGCTTCAGCGTTTCCGCCAGCTCGCGCGGCTTGCCGTTGATCCAGTAATTCATGGTGTCGCCGCCCACCAGGCGCGTGTGGTTCATCTGCCGCCGCACGCCGGCCTGCAGCACGGGATCGATGTTGGCGAGGAAGAGGAATTCGCTGTCGAGATATTTCTCAGGAACCCGTGGGCGAAAATTCTCGAAGACGTTCAGCTCCGTGATGTGGGTCTTCGCTTCGTTGAGGTTCTCTCCGTATTCGCCCGACCAGAAAAACGTTTTCCCGCGGCCATGCTCGATGCCGTCAGTGGCCACGCCGCGGCGCTTGAGGACCGCTTCGTGTTCAGCGGTGAAATCGTCTCCGACTACGGCTACGACCCGCACCCCCGTGAAGTAGCTTGCGGCCAGCGAGAAGTAGGTGGCCGAGCCGCCCAGGATGCGATCCACCTGCCCGCGCGGGGTCTTGATGCTGTCGAACGCCATGGAACCCACGACCAGCAGCGCCATCGCTAGGCTCCCTTCGGCTTGCCGAGGTATTTGTCGAGCAGCAAGCTAAGCCGCTGGCGGGTGTGCGGCGGAATCTTGTCGTGCTCGGTGAGGATGGCGGTGGCCAGCGCTTGGCCGCACTTGCAACTGCGTTGCGCCGGCATTTTCGCGACCGCATGCCGTATGACCTCGCAGGCGTTGGCTGCGTTCTTCTGCAGATTCGCGACCACCTGCTGGACGGTGACGGACTCGTGCCCGGGATGCCAGCAGTCGTAATCGGTGACCATGGCAACGGTGGCGTAACAGATCTCGGCTTCACGCGCCAGCTTTGCCTCCTGCAGGTTGGTCATGCCGATGATGTCCATGCCCCAACTGCGATAGACGTTCGATTCTGCCTTGGTCGAGAACTGTGGGCCTTCCATGCATACATACGTCCCGCCGCGCTTGGCGTTCACGCCCGCCTGGCGGCAAGCCGTCTCGAGCACGCCAGAGACCTGCGGGCAAACCGGATCGGCAAACGAGACGTGGGCGACCATGCCATCGCCGAAAAATGTCGAGACGCGCTTGCTGGTGCGGTCGAAGAACTGGTCGGGGATGACGAAGTCGAGCGGCCGGTGCTCTTCCTTGAGCGACCCTACCGCCGAGATCGAGAGGATGCGCTCCACGCCGAGCTGCTTGAAACCGTAGATATTGGCGCGGAAGTTCAGCTCGGTAGGCAGGATGTGGTGGCCGCGCCCGTGTCGCGCCAGGAAGGCCACCCGGCGGCCTTCCAGCGTGCCCAGAACATAGGCTTCCGAAGGCGGGCCGAAGGGAGTGTCAACGGGAAAAGCTCGGGTGTCAGTGAGCCCGGGCATGGAATAGAGGCCGCTGCCGCCGATGATGCCGATCTCTGCTTGCGCCAAACGCGCTCCTTGGATGGAAGGTCGAACGGCGATTATACAAAATTCGATTTGATCCACAGCTTTGGCAGGCTGTGCCGCGCCTGTTATCCTCCCTCGCCATGGACAGACGCACATTTCTCCAAGGAGCCGCAGTGGGCGCGGCGGCGATGGCTTTTCCACGGCTCGCCCAGCCGGCCGCCCCCGACCTCAAGCCTATCTACGCCGAGATCGAAAAACGCCACGACGAGGCGGTCAAGCGCCTGCAGGAGTGGATTCACCAGCCGTCTATCGCCGCCGAAAATCGCGGCGTGACCGAAGGCTACCAGCTTACCATGCGCATGTTGCGCGAGGCGGGGTTCGGCCAGGTGACGATGGTTCCCACCGATGGCCAGCCTGGCATCTTTGCCACGCTCGATGCCGGCGCTCCCCGGACCGTGGGCCTCTATTTCATGTACGACGTCAAGCAGGTGGATCCGGCCGAGTGGTCGTCGTCGCCATGGGAGGCGTCCATCGTGGACAAGCCGGGCTTGGGAAAAGTGATTGTTGGCCGAGGCGCGGTGAACCAGAAAGGCCCGGAAGCTTCTTTCATTGCCGCGCTGCACGCTATCCGCGGCGCCGGTCGCAAGCTGCCGGTCAATCTAGTGCTCGTAGCGGAAGGCGAGGAGGAGATCGGTTCGCCGCACTTTCCGCAGATCGTACGCCGGCCGGAAATCCTGGCCGCCCTCAAGCCTTGCACTGGCATCTTCATGCCCTCGGCAGAGCAGGACCGCGACGGCAAGGTCATCATGACGCTGGGCGCCAAAGGCGTGATCGAGTGCGAACTGGTCTCCAGCGGGGAGCGCTGGGGCCGCGGCCCGGGCAAAGACATTCATTCCAGCAACAAGGCGCGCGTGGACAGCCCAGCATGGCACCTGGTGGAAGCGCTGGCCACTCTGGTTTCGAAGGATGGCAACGATCCTGCCATCGATGGTTTCGCCGACAAAGCCCGCCCGATCTCCGCTCAGGAGAAGGCGATGATCGCCGACGCCGCCCGCCGCCTCGATGAGCAGACCGCAAAGAAACAGCTCGGTGTTGAACACTGGGTTCGCGACGTGAGCTGGCAGGAAGCGTTGGAACTCTGGCAGTCGCGGCCGACGGTGAATATCGAAGGACTGGTCGGCGGTTACACCGGGCCCGGCGGCAAGACCATCCTGCCCCACCGCGCCGTGGCCAAGCTCGACCTTCGCCTGGTGCCAGACATGACCGCGTCGGAATCGCTGGCCGCGCTCAAGGCGCACCTGGCCAAGCGCGGCTTCGGCGACATCGAGGTAAACATGACCGGGGGCTATGATCCCAATAGCACGCCCGCGGACGCGGCCCTCATCCGCGCGCAGGTTGACGTCTACAAGCGCGACGGCATCGACCCGGTCATTCTGCCGCGCAGCGCCGGTTCCTGGCCCGGCTACGTCTTCACCGGCGAGCCGCTGCACTTGGCCGCCACTCACTTCGGTCTCGGCCACGGTAGCGGCGCTCACGCTCCGGATGAGTACTTCGTTGTGGACTCCGCCAATCCCAAGGTCCAGGGTATGGACGGAGCGGTGCGCTCGTTCGTGGACTACCTGTACCAGATCGCGGCGATGTGACACGCCTGGCTTTGTCGGACACGAGGTTGGGTCAGGCCGCTTTGCGTTCGATCCCCAGGTGTGTGAGCCGGAAGCGGAAGACGCGCGAGCGGCCGTCGTTGAGGCGGGATTCGGTCAGCAGATCGCGCAACTCGCCCGCGGTGTAGGCGGCGTGGACTGAGGCTTCGTACAGCCGCCGCATCTCGCCGGAATACTTGCGGCCGAACCAGCGCACGTGCAACGGATAGGCCGGCGCCGAGGGGCGGCGTACATCGCGGACAAGCACGGCGCCATCCGGCTTGGCGACGCGCGCGATCTCACCAAAGAAGGCTACCGGGTCGGCCACGTGATGCAGCACGGAATTCGAGGTCACCAGATCGAACGAAGCGTCGTCGAAGGGCAACCGGGCTTCGCCGTGCGGGCCGAGGCGCAGCACCTGAAAGCTGATAGCCACGCCGGCGCGGGCGGCGTCCTTGCGCGCCTGCTCGATCATGGCGGGCGCGGCGTCGAGGCCCGTGATGCGCAGTCCCGGCCAGTGCGCCGCCATCATGACAGGAATCTGCCCCGGCCCGCAGCCGACGTCGAGCGCCAAACCGCGCACCAGGCGCGGATCATTTGCCGGGAACAGGCGCGCGACGTGGGTGACGAAGCTGCGGTCAATCTTTTCGAGATAAGTCTGAGCGGCAGCCGAAGCGTAGGCCTCGACCTCCGAGGACTCGTCCATCACTTCGGGTTCGGGGACGCGTTGGAGTTTCCAGGGCATGAGATCAAAAAGGCGGTCTGTCATGCTGAGCGAGTGCGGCCGTTTTTGCCCGCACGAGTCGAAGCACCCCTACCCTACGATGAATGTTCGAATAGGGGTCCCTCGACTCGCGCTCTGCTCGCGGGCTCGCCTCGCGCTTCGCTCGGGATGACAACTCGGGCTGCCCGTTCACAAAATACTTCTGAACAGCTCTAGCGGAGAACTCCCAGAGTCGCCCACGCCGGTGCGGCCATGTCGTGCCGGGGCTGCGGCGCAGACTCCGACGCGTGCGAGAGCACTTTGTCACGCAGCGCGGCCGCAGTGGAGGGATCGAAGCTTTCCATCACCAACACCCGACTGCCGGATACTTCGATCGAGACCGGCCCCTGCTCGGTATTCCACGCGCGGCCCTTCTGGTCCGCCACGGGCGTAACCGACTTGTACTTCTTAGGGAGCCATAAGCTGTACGCCTTGGCGAAGTAGCCGGCGTCTTCCGGCGTGGCCCAGTTAGAAACGTAGAGCAGCGCGAGGTCACTCAGGGGAATCGCCGAGTCGGGTTTAGGCGGCTTGGCGTCTTTCCTGCGCCCCAGGTAGTAGATGCCGCCGCGCCAGGCCTGCGAGAGCTTCTCCGCCAGCTCCGGGCCCGAGTACTGCTTCAACAGGATGTAAACGTCAAACTCGCCCACCGCGCCGGAGTCGTATCCGACGTAGTTCTTCTTGAGCACGCCGGTGAGCTTGGGCAGGTGGATGGGATCCACATGATGGCCGTCGAGATAGGAATCCGGTTCCATGATCTCGCGGGTGTCGCGCGGCGGATTCTTGAAGGCGCCGGCGAAGGCCATCTCCCTGCCGCCGTGGGTGAGCAGGTCCTCGAGGAAGGTCAGCCCGTAGGTGTAGGGAAAGATCACCATCTCGCGCAGGTACATGGGAGCGCCAGCCAGGATGGGCGAATCGCCGACGCGTTCCATGGTCTGCTGCTTGAAGATCTCGCCCATAGCCGGCATGTCGGCCAGGCTTTGGCCGCTCGGTTCCAGCACGTAATCCATCATCACCGCCATCCCTTGTCCTTCGCTGACAGCCTGGCGGGCGGCCTGCTCTTCATCGGGGCCAGCGTCGAGGTTGTCGGGGTTGTCGCGCTGGTCGTCACCCACCTGGAGCCACTGATCGAGGCCGAAGTTCTGGTCCTGCAGGGCGTGGGTCAGCTCGTGCGCCAGCACCGGGCGCTGCGCCTCCGCCGCCACCCAATCCAGCAGATAGACAGTCTTGGTCTTGGGGTCATAGTAGCCGGCCACCTGGTCCTCGAGCAGGTCGAGGAGCAACTTGCGCAGGTCGAACTCCTGAGGCAGCAGCCCGAACTTCTTCATGGAAGCTTCGGAGCGCGCGAGGCGCTGCGCGTCCTTGTCCTCCAGCATGTGGGTCTGGACGTACTTACGGACTTGCTCACGGCCAGCCAGTTCACGCTTGACCGGACTCTTGATCGCGAGGCCGGTGTCCTTGCTGACGAAGCTGAGGATCTCATCCACTGAGCGGAAGAGCTCGCGGGCCTGTTCGGGAGTGATTTTGGACTCCGGCAGGGGTGACGCATTTTGATCCCTGGCCGACGTCTGTGGTCCTGGCGGCGGGGCGGACTGCAGTGCCGTCTGCGCGGCGATAGAGATTCCGCTGAAGATCAGCGCCAGCGCGAGAAAAACCAACACGCATAGCCGCGCTCCAAGGAATCGCCGTGCCTGTTTGTCAAACCTGGGTACCATGGTCATAATTTCTATTCTTCCTGTCCTGTGCTATGCCGTCCGACGACGATCTCCGCAAGCTGGCCGAAGAATATTTCCAGAAGGCCTACGAACGTCAGATGCAGGGCGAGTACGACGAGGCCATCGCCCTCTACACGCAGTCGATCGAAGCCTGCCCCACGGCCGAAGCCTATACCTTCCGCGGCTGGACCTATTCCTTCCTCGGCGACCACGAGCGCGCCATCGCGGAATGCCTGGAGGCGATCAAGGTCGATCCCAACTTCGGCAATCCCTATAACGATATCGGGGCTTACCTGATTGAGCAAGACAAGTGGGAGGAAGCTATCCCCTGGTTCGAAAAAGCCATCCGCGCCCCGCGCTACGACGCCCGCTGCTATCCCCACTTCAACCTGGGAAGAGTATACGAGCACCGGCGTGACTGGCGCAGAGCTAAAGCATGCTACGCGCGCGCCATCGAGCAGAACCGGCAGTACCGGCTGGCGTGGGCGGCGCTGAGACGGTTGCAGGCGATGGGGAACTAAACTTCACGCCGCGGATCAACGCGGACGAACGCGGATCAAGCACCAACCACGGAGACACGGAAACACAGAGGTTCGTTTCAAGTCTTCTCCGTGTCTCTGTGCCTCCGTGGTGGATTCTTAAACGCGCCCCGCGATCCAGTCTCCCACCTCGCGCGTGCCTAGCGTCCCGCCGATGTCTTGCGTGGTTTTCTTCTGGCGAACGGATTGCAGCACAGCGGCGTTGATCCGCTCGGCCTCGGCGGCCAGTCCCAGGAACTCCAGCATCATGGCCGCGCTGAGGATCGCGCCCACAGGATTGGCGACGTTCTTGCCCGCGAACGGCGGGGCAGAGCCGTGTACGGGCTCGAACAGTGAGGTCCGCCCGGGATGGAGGTTGCCGCTGGGCGCGACGCCGAGGCCGCCCTGCAACGCCGCGGCCAGGTCGGTGATGATGTCGCCGAACATGTTATTGGTGACGATTGCTTCAAACTGCCGGGGCTCGCGCACCAGGTGCAGGCAGAGCGCATCCACAAACATGTGCTGGCGCTCGATCTCGGGATACTCTTCGCCCACCTGCTTGAAGACGCGCTGCCAGAGCCCGCCGGCGTAGGTCATGACGTTGGACTTGTCGGCCATCAGCACCTTCTTGCGATCCTGCGTCCTAGCCAACTCAAAGGCGAAGCGGATGATGCGCTCCACGCCCTTGCGCGTGTTGATGTCCTCCTGCGTGGCGACCTCGTCCGGCGTGCCCGGCTTGAAGACGCCGCCCATGTCCCTATAAACGCCCTCCGTGTTCTCGCGGACGATGATGAAATCCACGTCCGCCGGCTCAACGTTCTTCAGCGGGCAGAGCGATGCGTCGAGCAGCTTCACAGGCCGCACGTTGGCATAGAGGTCCATCTTGAAGCGCATGCCCAGCAGGATCTCCCGGGCGTGGACATTCGAGGGCACGCGTGGGTCGCCCAGAGCGCCGAACAGGATGGCGTCAAAATCCCGGCCCAGCATCTGAAAGCCGTCGTCAGGGATGGTGGTACCGTCCCGCAAATAGCGATCGGCACCCCAGTCGATGTGGGTGAGTTCAATCGACGCACCGGTCGCGCCAAGAACTTTGACGGCCTCTGCGGTAACTTCCTTGCCGATGCCGTCGCCGGGAATGACGGCGATCCTCTTCTTTGCGGTCACGGCGGAGAACCATAGCAGGTTCGAGTTCCCTAGCCAAGAAAACCACGGAGACACCGAGGCGCTGAGCGGTTGATCTGAGCCCTTCGGTGCCGCTGGCCTCCGTGCTCGATTCTGCGCTGAGATCGCGGCGCCCTATCTCAGCGACAACCTGAGGCATTCGCTATAATCAATTGCTTGCAATGAGCGCGACCTCGCTGAGCGACAAGCTCCCGGCAGCGGGCCCCCTGGTGGAATACGGTGGCGCGCAGACTCCAGCCGTGTTCTCTTCCCCACGGGAAGAGTGGGCCGCATTGCGCAGCGGCTGTGGAGTCTTCGATCTGGGCTGGCGGGCCAAACTGGTGGTCACCGGCCGCGACCGCATCCGCTGGCTGAATGGCATGGTCAGCAATAACATCCGTGAACTGGCGCCTGGCCACGGTGTGTACAGCTTCCTGCTCAATGCGCAGGGGCACATCCTGGGGGATATGTACGTTTTCAACCGCGGCGAGTCGTTCCTCATTGATACCGATCGCGCACAAGCGGAGAAGCTCACCCAGCTCTTGAAAAAATACATCATCATGGACCAGGTGGTGCTCTCCGAAGCCGCACCGAGCCAGGTTACGGCCTTGGGCGTGGAGGGTCCGCAATCGAAGGAAGTGTTGCAGCAGGCGGGCTTCGAACCCAGCGAACTCCAGCCATGGGAGATCGAAGATCGGATGTGGAATGACGTGGCCATCTCGCTGGTTCGCACCCTTCAGGGTGGCTTCATGATCTGGATGCCACCCGAGCACGCCAGTGCGATGTGGGAGGCCCTTACCGGCGCTGGGGCGAGGCCGGTGGGCGCCGAGGCGCTGGAGATGTGGCGCATCGCGGCCGGCATCCCCCGCTATGGCGTCGATATCCGCGAGCGCGACCTGCCGCAGGAGACAGCACAGGAGCAGGCACTCAATTTCAGCAAAGGCTGCTACATCGGGCAGGAGATTGTGGAGCGCATCCGCTCCCGAGGTGCTGTGCATCGCCGCTTTACCGGCTTTAGCTTCGCGGGCCAGGCGCCCGTACCGGGAACCAAGATTGAGCACGGTGGGCGCGAGGTGGGGGAGATCACCAGCGTGACGATGCTGCCGTCGGGCAAGGCGATTGGGTTGGGATATTTGCGGCGCGAAGCCGGCGGACCGGGTACGACCATCGAGGTCGGTGGCCTGCGGGCCACGGTCTCGGAGCTTCCGTTTAGCATCTGACAGCCGATAAGTGGCAATTGCCAACTGTTTCCTATGGCCGAGAAGAAGAGTGAATTCGTAGTCACCGACAAGCGCAAGTTCACGGCGGAGGGCGAACTGCGTCCGGAAGCGGCCAGTGAGCAGCAGCCGTCTCCGAAGCCGCCAGCTTCTTCTGCAGCGACCAGCGTTAAGTCCGAAACTGCGCCGCCTCCTGCCGGCGACCGCGCCGTCCCGCCGCCACCGACGGCCGCCGAGCAGCGAGCACAGGACGACGCTTATCGCGACTCCGGCAAGAGGTTCGAGCGAGCCGCCTTCCGCGGCCGTACCCCGCAGGACTACGCGATGAACTTCGAGCGCCTGGTGGCTTCTCTCTACATGACCGCCATGATGCAACTGGGGCTGGTGCAGGAAGAAGGTCAGCAACCCGCGGCCGACCTGCTGGGCGCCAAGCAGACCATCGACACCATCGGTGTGCTGCAGGAGAAGACCAAGGGCAATCTTACCGATCAGGAACAGCACCTGTTGCAGAACTGTCTGTACGAGTTGCGCATGGGCTTTGTGGAGCTGACCAATGCGCTGGCGAGGCAGGCTCCGTCTGACCTGTCGGCTCCCGGCGGCAAGCCAAAATGAAGGCTGTCCTGACCGTGATGGGTAGCGGCACCTCGATGGGTGTGCCAACTATCGGCTGCCCTTGTGGGGTATGCAACTCGCCGGACCCGCGCGACCGCCGCACTCGTCCTTCGGTGCTGATTGAGTACGAAGGCCGCAGAGTGCTCATCGACACCACGCCCGACTTCCGCCAGCAGGCCCTCCGCGAAAGCCTGCGCTACCTGGACGCAGTGCTGTTCACGCACGCTCACGCCGACCACATCATGGGATTCGACGATCTGCGGCCGCTCACCTTTTGGCGCGAAGGCAAGATCCTTATTTACGGCCAAGCGCCGGTGATCGAACGCTTGCGGGACATCTTCCGCTACATTTTTGAAGGTGACTACAACTACGGCGGCAAAAGCGAGATGGAATTGCGCGAAATCAGTGGGCCGGTGGAGTTGTTCGGCGCCCGCTTCCTGCCGGTACAACTGATGCATGGGCGGGAAGAAATCTATGGCTACCGTTTCGGATCAGCCGCCTATCTAACAGACTTCAGCGAGATCCCGGAAGAATCGATGCTGCAACTGGCGGGGCTGGACATCCTGTTCCTGGACGCCCTCCGCCACCGCCCGCATCCTTCGCACTCGACGCTGGAAAACTCCGTGCACCTGGCGGAGCGCCTGCAGCCGAAGCGCGCCTTTTTCACCCACATCTCGCACGACCTGGGTCATGAAGAGACCAATCGCTCGCTGCCTGACCATGTGCGTCTGGCGCACGATGGGCTGAAGCTCGAGTTCGAGATCTGACCCGGAATGAACGTCTTCCACCATCTCGAAGAAGTGCCCCCTGACTTCGGCCCCACGATCCTCAGTGTGGGAAATTTCGACGGGGTCCACCGCGCGCACCAGGCCGTGCTGGCGCAGGTGGTGGAACGGGCGAAGGAGCGCGACGCGCGCTCGCTGGCCGTAACCTTCGAACCCCATCCCACGCGCATTCTGCGCCCGGACGTCGCGCCCAAGCTGATCACGCCTCTGCCACGCAAGCTGGAACTGCTGGCAGCCACCGGCCTTGACGCCACGCTGGCGCTGCCCTTCTCGCGCGATCTCTCGCTCACGCCACCAAGAAAATTCGCGGAAGAGATTCTGGGAAAGCGTCTGCGCGCGCTCGAGGTGCACGAGGGGGCGAGCTTTCATTTCGGACACAAAGCGCATGGCGACGTGCGGCGGCTGGCGGAATATGGGCGCGAAGCCGGGTTCGAAGTGAAGATCTATCCCGAGATGCAGGTACGCGGGGACACGGTCTCGAGCAGCCGTGTGCGCGATCTGCTGCAACAGGGCCGAGTGGCGCGGGCGCGGCAATTGCTGGGACGCGTCTTCAGCCTGGTCTCCACGCCCGGACGCGGCCGCGGCTACGGGCACAAGTACACCGTGCCCACCATCAATCTGAGCCCGTACGACGAACTGGTGCCGGCCGACGGGGTGTACGTGACGCGCGCGCGCATCAATGGCGAGTGCTTTGACTCGGTCAGCAATGTCGGCTATCGCCCGACTTTCACACACGAGTCATTCGCCGTCGAAACCCACCTGCTGAACTTCCATCCCATCGAGCTGACGGCGCAGACCGAGGTGGAGCTGTTTTTCCTGTACCGGCTGCGCGGCGAGATCAAGTTCCCCTCGGTGGAGGCGCTGCGTGTGCACATCGCACACGACGTGCGGCGGGCACGGCATTATTTTCATCTGGCGCCCAAAAGCGGCTTCTAGCTCACTCCCTACCGGCTTGGGGGCACCCACACCGCCTGCGATTGGGCGGGGGGCAGCTCCAGGATATGCGGGGTGATCACCAGGAGGAATTCGTCATCCTCCAGAGTCTTGTTTTGGTCGGCGACCGCCAGTCCGACATCCGGAATTGAGCCCACGCCCGGCATCCCGGCCAGCGAGAGCTCCTCGGTCTTGTTGATGTAGCCCACCACCACCGCCGTCTCTCCGTTCTTGACCGTGATGCCGCTCTTGTAGGACCGTTGCGAGATCACGGGCACGCTATTGAGCACCTGGCCAGTCAGGGCGCGGAGCTGTGTTTCCAGGTCCAGAGTAACGTCGGACTCGCCGTGCACTGTCACCGTGGTCTTTACCGTAAGCCCCAGGTCCTCATAGCTGACCGAGGGAAAGGGCGCGACGAAAGTATTGTTCTGGACGCTCTGGGCGATGGCCGGGGTGTTGAAGATGGGCGCGAAGCTGGCGTTCAAAATCGGGTAGCGAGTGCCAATCATCAGGCTGGCCGGCTTGCCCTGCATGGCGCGCAGCGTCATGTGCTCCAGGCTTCTGACGTTGGAGCTGTTGAAACTGAAGTTGGCCGTGGCCGGCGGAATGGTGACGCCGGTCAGGGTGATGCCGCCACCGAAGGTGGCGAAGGGTATGGTCAGCAGCGTGTTGATGGACGAGGACTGCAATTGCGCCAGCAGCGCCGTCAGCGCCGTGCTGTTGGCCTGGTTGATGCCGCCGGAGGCGATGAGCTGGTTGATGAGCTGTTGGATGTTGCCCTGGCTGCCCAGCAGCGTCGCAATCTGCGACAGGTTGATAATTTGGTACTGAAGCGGAAGCTGCGCCCCCAGGTTGCGCAGCACCATGCGGTCAATCTGGAAGGTCTCGATGTCGAGCAGCACCTGCTGCGGTCCTCCCTGGGAGAGCTGCTCCAGGAACTGCGTGGCGGCATCCAGCGTCGCCCGCGGGGCGCGCACCGTGATCAGGTTCTTACTGGGGGTGGCGCTGATCAGTTTGATGTCGAAGACGCCGCGCAGCGTCCCCACAATGTCGTTCAGTTCCTGCGGGCTGGTAGCCGCGCTCACATAAAAACCACGCAGCGACATGCGATCGAATTGGCGATGGTTCTCCGCCGTGTCCGCCGCCACCAGAAACTCGCTCTCCGACAGCGGCACCCAGAACGATTTGCTCACCATGCCCGCCAGCTCCATGGCCTTCTGGAAGCTCACCGCCTGCACTTCGAAGCGCACCGGACGCGCGCTGAAGGACGGGTCGAAGCTGGCTTTCACGCCGAAGGAGCGCGCGACTATCTCGTAGAGCCCGCGGGAGTCGCCACGATAGCGCAGGTCTGCGGGGTCGGCCCGGGGCTGGAGATCGATGGGATCGGAGCGCGCTACCAGGCGCAACCCGGGCGCGAGCCGCGGCACGGCATCGCCGAGCGCGTCCATGAGCCGCTGCTGGGTGAAGGAATTGGCGGCATCCAGTTCCAGCGCGGCGCGGAACTCGGCCACGGCCTGCGGCTGGCGCCCGTCCGCCATCAGGCGGTTGCCCGCCTCGAGGCGCCGCTGGGCAAGCTCGGTACGGGCCAGTTCCCGTGCGCCGACATAATCGATATTGCCGGGAACCAGCCTGGCCGCTTCGGTGAACTCCTGGTAGGCGCGGGCCAGGTCCTTGGAGCGCAGCTTGACGCCCTTCCAATACGCCGATGAAGCCCGCCTCAAATTCTTCGCAGGAGCAACGCAATCATTGCCCTGGATGGTGCAGGCGACAGGCGCCTTCTTTTCCGCCGTACTATCCACAGCCCAGGCAGTGACCGCCGCTAGATAAACCCCTACAGCCAGCCAGCACGCGCGGAGGAGGGTCCCGTGAACTCGCATGAATAGAAGGATTCTACCCCAGCCTGCGCATCGGGCCATTGAGTCATTTGGTCATTGAGCCATTGGCTTATTGACTCAACGTAACAGATACAATCAGGACCCTGGAAATCGCCGTCCAGGGATTGAGGAGCACCATGGAACATAAACTTGAGCACACAATAGCGCTTCTCGCTCACACCCCGGCAGCGCTCAACGCGCTGCTGCGCGATCTGCCGGAAATGTGGACGCTCCGCAATGAAGGTGAGAAGACCTGGAGCGTGTTCGATGTCGTCGGCCATCTGATTTACGCCGAACGTATGAACTGGATTCCGCGGGTGCGGATGCTGCTGCAGTTTGGCGAGAGTCGGGCGTTTGAGCCCTTTGATCGTCAGGGATACGTACGAGAGAGTCAGGGTAAGTCGCTGGGGCAGTTATTGGATGAATTTGCGCGCGTGCGGTCGGAAAGCCTGGGCGAACTGCGCACCTTGAATCTGCAGCCAGAGGATCTCGCGCGGCACGGACGACATCCTGCCGTCGGGGCAGTTACCCTGTCCGAGCTGCTGGCGACCTGGGCAGCCCATGACCTGACCCATCTGCACCAGATCTCAAGGATTATGGCCTACCAATACCGGGAGGCGGTGGGTCCGTGGAGCAAATTCCTCGGGGTAATGCAGTGCGCCGGCCACAGCTCGCCGTAGATGTGCGCGACCAATGCGACGCCTATTGGTTCAACTCCAACAGCTCAGTACAGCAGGAGACGCACAAATCCGGCCAGTAGGACTGGAGTTCTTGCAGGCTGAAAATGCCGGTGGCCACGGCGATGACGGGCACGCCGGCGGCGCGCGCGGCCTGGATGTCGGCTGGGGTGTCGCCCACCACGTACACCGTCGCTTCTGGCCATAGGCGCCGCCGCGCCTCCTCCACGCCCCAGCGGACAACGTCGGCGCGCGACTCGCGATGGTCGCTGAAGGAGCCGAAGGCGAAGAACGGACGCAGGCCGCAGGCCTCCAGCTTCTTCCACGCGATCGTCTCCAGGTTCCCTGTGGCCACGGCCAGGAGCTTGCCGGCGGCAGCCAGGCGCTTCACTACTTCCTCCACCGACGGGCACAGCTCAGGGCTCATGCGGGCGGCGTTGCGCTCGACCTCGGCGCACATGGCGGCGGTCATCAGCGGCAGCTTGGCGTCGATCTCGGCGTCGGAGACACCCTCGCGCCGCAGCACCGCGCGGATGATCCCCAGGTCGGTGTTGCCGTGCAGCGGCACGCCGTCCGTCCTCGACGGCACGTTGAAGAACCGCTGCACCGCGTTGACGAAGGCCTTGTAATGGATGCCGTCGCGGGCGTAGAGCAGGGTGCTGTCGACATCGAACAGGTAGGCGTCGGCGGCGTCCCAGCGGAAACCGGATTCGACTCCTGTCGTGCTCACTGGATTTTGGTCCCTTACTCCGCCCCGTGCCCGACCCTTAGCCTGCCCTGAGCCGCTGAGCGAAGCGAAGCCGTCGAATGGGTCACTGTCGCAACACAAGGCGCTCGATGGCGGTCGCGCGGCCGCTGGTCGAATCACAGTCGATGACCACGGCCGAGAAGCGCACGTCACCCGTCGCTGGCTCAAAGCGGGTGGGAATGCTGGTGAGGAAGCGTTCGAGCACCTGCTGCTTCTCGACGCCGATGATGCTGTCATAGGGCCCGGTCATGCCCACGTCGGTGAGATAGGCGGTGCCCTTGGGCAGGACGCGCTCATCGGCCGTGGGGACATGCGTGTGCGTGCCGATGACGGCAGTCACGCGTCCATCCAGATACCAGCCCATGGCGATCTTCTCGCTGGTGGCTTCGGCGTGCATGTCGACCAGGACCACCTTGGCGCGGATGTTTTGTAGCAGCACGTCGGCGGTGCGGAAGGGATCGTCGTTGTCGACCATGAAGACGCGGCCTTGCAGATTGATGACGGCGAAGGCCGTGCCTTTCTTCGTCTGGCCCTCGTACCAGCCCAAGCCGGGCGTGCCCGCCGGGTAGTTGGCGGGACGCAGCACGCGGCGGGCATTCGAGCCGTTGCGTTCGGCGGAGCGGAGGTAATCGGCGATCTCGCGCCGGTCCCACACGTGATTGCCGGTGGTGATGACGTCAACCCCGAGTCCGAGAATCTCTTCGGCGAGCGAGGGCGTCAGCCCGAAACCGGCGGCGGCATTCTCGCCGTTGGCGACGACAAGTTCGATGCCACGGGTGGCGACCACGTCGGCCAGATGGTCGCGCACGATCTCACGCCCCGGCCGTCCGAAGATGTCCCCCACGAAAAGAATGCGCACGCGTTCGATGGTACCACGCGAATCCGGTTTGAAGGGGTAGACCGGTTTTGACGGCAGACAGAGTTGTTTGCAGGGGCACGCCTTCCAGGCGCGCCGTAGCAGGCAAGACAGAAATGCGGATTTAGCCGCTGAGGCCGCGCCCCTTCAAGAACAAAGTCAAAATCCGCGCCCGTCCGCGGACGGGAAACTACCTCCCCAACTCGGCCGTCTTCAGGAAATCGTAATTCCCGGACGACGACACCTCGAGGTTGCGCACCCGCGCCGAGTGCACCAGCACGTTGTCGAAATACCAGAGATTGACGTAGGGCAGGTCCTCGGCCACGAGGCGCTGGATCTCGCCGTAGTCGCGCTTGCGGCGCTCGCGGTCGACCGTGCGGCGCGCGTCGTCGATCAGCTCGTCCACCCGTGGGTTCGAGTAGTAGCCGCGGTTGCCGCGCTTGGGCGGGAAGCTGTTCGAGGAGAAGACATGCTCGAAGATGTCGGGGTCTTCGTTGCCGCCCACCCAGCGCAGCGAGAAAAGCTGGAACGCGCCCTTCTGCACATCGGAATAGAAGGTAGCGAACTCGAAGGTGCGGATGTCGAGCACAATGCCGACTTCCCGCAATTGCTGCTGCAGCACCGCCGCCATCAGGCGCGTAGATTCCTCGGTCGAGGTCTTCATGGTCAGGTGGAAGCGCACGCCGTTGCGCTCGGGATATCCGGCGGCGTCCAGTAATTGGCGGGCGCGTGCGGGATCATGCGGGTAGGAGCGCACGTCGGCGTCATAAGCCCAGCTTTCCGGTGGAAGCACGCTGGCGGCGGGGCGCGCCATATCGCGCCATAGATAGTGAATCATCGGCCGGCGGTCGATGGCATAGGCAATGGCCTGGCGCACGCGCACCTCCTTAAGTGTGGGATCGCGCAGGTTGAAGGCCAGGTAGGCGTAGGTCGTTCCGGGCGAGCGCCGCACGTCGAGCTGGCGCTGCTTCTCAATGGTCACCACCATGTCGGCAGTGAGGGCGTTGATCTCGAGGTCGGCGCTTCCCTTACGCAGTTCGAGGGCCCGCGTGGTCGTGTCCGGCACCACGGCGAAGCGCACGCGCTCGACCCGGGGCGGTGTCCCCCAATATGTGGGGTTGCGCTCGACCACAACTTCCTTGTCCTGCGCCAGGCGCCGGAGGCGAAACGGCCCCGAGCCGATCAGATGCTGGTTGAAATCGGCGCCGCTGCCGGCGGGCACAATGCCGATAGCCGGATTCGATAGGTTCCACAGCAGGGGCGAGTAGGGTTCTTTGAGATGGAAGATGACGGTCGCGTCGTCGGACGCGTCGATGTGATCGATTAGACGATACGAGCCGGCTTTGGGCGTGAGCACAGCTCCGGTGAGGATGGAATCAAACGTCCACTTGACGTCGCGGGCGGTGAGCGGGCGGCCGTCGCTGAAGCGCACGCCGCGGCGCAGGTAGAAGACGTAGGTCAGGGGATCGGGGATCTCCCAGCGTTCGGCGAGGCCGGGCACGAGGTTGAAGTGCTCGTCGCGGTTGACCAGGCCATCGAAGAGCAGGGCATCGATGCGCTCGGATTGCGCGTCGGTGCCGACGCGCGGGTCGAGGTTCGCGGGGCTCGATTCGATGATCATCACCAGCGTGTCGGGCGCGGGCTTGGAGCAACCGGTGAGCAATGCTGCCGCGCCTAAGAGGAAGCAGGAGGCAGGAAGCAGGAGGCAGCAAAACCTGCGTCCTGCCCCCTGCCCACTGCTTCCTCTTCTACGAAACATAGGAGATCTTCCCGAGAATCGCGGGGCGGCGCGCTCCCGTCGCCGCAGGGACATTCGACGGCCGGCGATGCCAGGTCTCATAGGCGAGCAGCGCAAAGGCCACGGCTTCTTTCGCGGCGGAGGGCACGCTGAACTCGTCGGAAGAACGCAGCTTGAGCCCGAGCGGCTCGAGTTGGGCACGCAGCATGTTCACCAAGGTGCGATTCTTCGCCCCTCCGCCAGAGATGACGTATTCGGAATACAGGTGAAGGGGCATGGCTCTAGCCATGCCGATAGAGCCCTTGATACGGGCTTTAGCCCCTGAGGGTGACAACAGGAACCTCTTCGCGGCCTCGCTGATGGAACGCGCCGTCAACGCCGTCGCCGTCGCCACCACGTTTTCTTTCCGCGCCCGCCCGCAACGACAAAGAAAATCCGCGACGAACTCCCGCCCAAACTCCTCCCGGCCCGCGGTCTTGGGCGGCTTGCGCCGGAAAAACGAATGTTGAAGTAATACTTTAAGTACCGCCTCAAGCGGCTGACCCTTGGCTGCTATCCGGCCATCGTGGTCGAAGGGCCTGCCGCACAGACGCTGCATGACCGCGTCCACCACCATGTTCCCTGGACCGGTGTCGAAGGCGACCACATCTTCGGGCGATGCGCCGGCGGGGATGGCCGTCAGATTGGCGATGCCGCCGAGGTTCTGCACGATGCGACCGGCACGAGCGTCGCGATAGACCAGGTAATCGAACAACGGCACCAGCGGCGCCCCTTTGCCTCCAGCGGCAATGTCCGCGGGGCGAAAATCCGAGACCACTGGCGCTCCCACGCGCGCGGCGATGATGGCGCCTTCGCCCGTCTGCCAGGTCGCAGCAATTCTCTTCCCCAGGTAGGGCCCCGCTTCACCCTGGTGATAGAGGGTCTGGCCGTGGCAGCCGACCAGCTCGACTTGCCTTCCCAACTTCTTGACGGTGTCGCGAACCGCTGCCCCGTAAAGCTCACCCAGCAGGAAATTCAGCCGCGCCAGATCGGCGACGCTCGCGCGCCGGGCATTCATCGCAGCAAGAACGACCCTGCGCACAGGCTGCGGGTAGGGGTACTCGTGATGCGCGACGAGTTGGAAGCGAGTGTCGAAGCCAGCACCGCTGATCTCGACCAGCGCGACGTTGATGCCGTCCGCGGAGGTGCCGCTCATGACCCCGGCGACGATCAACGGCCGCTCCGTGTAGAGACGCAGCATGCCGCGTCTCTACCATAGATGTTATTCATCACAGTACCACCGCTGCCTTCTGCACGTGGTCGGCGAATTTCAGCATCTGCTCACGCAGTTTGCGCACGGTCTGCGCCGAAGGCCGCGGCACGCAGGTCTTCAGGACATTCTTCATCCTTTTCTTGAAGGCCAGCACCCGCCGGGCGGCAGCGGCCACCTGGCGCGCGAATTTCGGGTTGTGTTCGGCCTCGCGCACCGCCGCCTCGTAGGTCCGCCAGACGTGCGCCTCGTTATGGCAAACCAGGAACATGTCGGCGCCGGCGCGCAGGGTTTCGACCGCGGCTTCATCGATGGGCGCGGCTGCCTGCACACCGCCCATTTCCAGATCGTCGGAAATCACCAAGCCGCGATAGCCGATCTTGCGGCGCAGAATCTCGGTCATCCATTTTGGCGAAAGCGACGCCGGGATGCCGGTGCGGGTCGCCGCCGGGTAGGCGGCGTGCGCCACCATTACAAAGGCCATCTCCCGCCGCAGCGCGCGGTAGGGATAGAGGTCTTCGGCCCAGAGACGCTTCCAGGGCTTGTTGATCATCGGCAACATCTCGTGGGTGTCGAGATTCGCCTCGCCAAGGCCGGGAAAATGCTTGCCGCAACCCAAGATGCGCACTTCGTGCAGGCCCTTGAGAAATTCGCGAGCGTAGAGGACCGCTTGCTTGGGATCCTGTGAAACGGTGCGCGAAGTCAGTACCGAGCGCGAGGCCGCGAAGCTCAAGTCGAGCACCGGCGCGAAGTCGGTGTTGAAACCGAGGGCACGAACTTCTTCCCCGATCAAGCGGCCGTGGGCGCGGAACAATTTCTTGTCTTTGGTCGTGGCGACAGCTTCGGCCGAAGGCGCGGGCGCAAGGGCGTTCTTCAGGCGATCGACGGTGCCGCCTTCCATGTCCACGCAGAGGAACATGGGCGTCTCCACGCTCTCGCGGCAGGCGCGCAGCAGTTCCCAGGTCTGGCGGGCATCGAGGATATTGCGCGCAAACAGGATCAGGCCCCCGGGCTGGAGCATGACCAGCATCTGCCGCAGGCCGGGCGTGGGCTCGGCGCCATCGAAGCCCATGATGAGGAGCTGGCCGACTTGGGCGGGAAGGGATTTCATCTGAAGCGGTCTGCGTCAGTCGAGTCTAGCCCAATGTTTGTCATCCCGAGCTTGCGACTGCGTGGTTTTCCGTATCGGCCCCTCTTGGGGGCCGCGCGGTCGCAAGCGAAGGATCTTCATACTGCCGTGCCCGGCAACGACCGTCTGCCGAGTCGCCTATGACAGCAGGGGCCCGAATTGCCTTGTCTAGATCCTTCGCTCGCCCTCGCCCCGCGAACTCGGCTCGGGCTCCACTCAGGATGACAAGGCTGAGAAAATCATTTTCGGCACCGTTAAACCTGTGCCCTCCGGATGAATGCTCTCCCGAGACGGGCGAGGACGCCCGTCCCCTCGTGATTCTTCTTACTCCATCTGCTTTTTCAGCTCTGCCAGCAAATTCAGCGCCTCGAGCGGTGTGAGGCCGTTCACATCCGTCTGCTTGATACGGTCCACGATCTTCTGCGTCAACGGGGTGAAGATGGTCAACTGCGCCGCTGGCGGAGCAATCTCGTCGGACGCCAAGTGAGCGGTCACGGCGTGCTCCGATTCCTCGTGCTCGACCAACACTTCCCTCGCCCGCCCGATCACTTCGACCGGCAGACCGGCGAGCTTCGCGACTTCGATGCCATAGCTGCGGTCGGCCGCGCCCGGCTCGACCTTGCGCAAGAAGACGATGCCGCCCGCGCTCTCTTTTACCGACACATGATAATTCTTTACGCCCGACAATCGACCGGCCAGTTCGGTCAGTTCATGGTAGTGCGTGGCAAATAGGGTCTTCGCCCGCACGCGCGTGTGGATGTGCTCGACCACCGCCCAGGCCAGCGCCAGGCCGTCATAGGTCGCAGTGCCTCGCCCGATCTCGTCTAAAAGAATGAGCGAGCGCGGCGTGGCCGTGTTCAGGATGGCGGCGGTCTCGGTCATTTCGACCATAAACGTCGAGCGGCCGCGCGCCAGGTTGTCGCTGGCGCCGATGCGGGTGAAGATGCGGTCCACGATGCCGAGCCGCGCCGAGCGCGCGGGCACGAACGAGCCCATCTGCGCCAGCACCACGATCAGCGCCGCCTGCCGCAGGTAGGTGGACTTGCCGCCCATATTGGGGCCGGTGAGCACCAGGATGTTTTCCGTGGTCGAGTTGACGAACAGGTCGTTGGGGACGAAGCGGTCGGAACTTCCCCACCCTTCGCTCGCCAACCCCGCTCGCGAAGGCTGGGGCACCCTCAAGAGCGTTTGTTGTTCAATCACTGGATGACGCCCTGAAAGAATCTCGATGTCGGCGGTGTCGTCGAACTGCGGGCGGCAATAGGCGCAGTTGGCGGCCAGAAGCGCGAAGTTGGCCAGCACATCGACCTCAGCAAGGGCCAGCGCCGATTGCCGCATGCGGCGGGCCTCGGCGGCGATGGCGGCGCGCAGCTCGGCAAAGACACGGCGCTCGATCTCGATGATCTTCTCCTGCGCCTCGAGAATCCTGGTCTCATGCTCCTTGAGCTCAGGCGTGGTGAAGCGCTCGGCGTTTACCAGCGTCTGCTTGCGCTCGTAGTCGGCGGGAACCAGGTGGAGGTTGGGCTTTGAGACTTCGATGTAGTAGCCAAAGACGCTGTTGAACTTGACCTTGAGGGAGCCGATGCCGGTGCGCTGGCGCTCGCGCTCCTCGATGCGGGCCAGGTACTGCTTGCTGTTGCGGCTGAGGTCACGCAACTCGTCCAGCGTTGCGTCCACGCCGACGGCGATCACTCCGCCGTCGGCGAAGGTCAGCGGAGGCTCGGGGACGATGCTGCGGTCCACGCGCTCGCGCAATTCCGGGAGATCGTCAAGCGAGGCGGCGAGTACGCGCAGGCGTTCAGCCCGAAACTCCGCAAGCGCTTCTCGAACCTTGGGGATCTTCGCCAGCGATCCGGAGAGTGCCAGCAGGTCGCGCGCGTTGGCAGTTTCGAGAGTGACGCGGCTGAGCAAGCGCTCGATGTCCAGGATGCCGTCGAGCGCCCGCCGCAGTTCTTCCCGCGCGACCATCTCCTTGACTTGCGCTTCGACCGCATCCAGGCGCTGCTCGATCACGGCGCGGTCGATCGCCGGACGCAGCATCCAGGAGCGCAGCAGGCGCTTGCCCATAGGCGTGAGCGTTGCATCCATCGAGCGGAAAAGCGTGACCTCGTCGCCGGAGTTGGCGAACAGCGGCTCGACCAGCTCGAGGTTGCGCACGGTGACCGCGTCGAGCAGCAGGCAATCCTGGCGCTCGTAGAAGCCGATGCGGTCTACGTGCTCGAGGGTGCCGCGCTGGGTGGAGCGGACGTAGTGCAGCACGGCGCCGGCGGCGGTCGCCGCCGCCGGACGGTTCGCCAGTCCGAAGCCTTCGAGTGAGAGTACGCCGAAATGGTTTTCGACCAGGGGGATGGCGTAGTCGGGGGCAAACACCCAGTCGTCGAGCGGAGTCTCGGTGAAGCCGGCTTCGGTTGGACCTTGCTGCTTGCGGTCAAATAAGGGCAGCGACGAGGCAAACAGCAGCTCGCGCGGGCGGAGCTGCTGCAGCTCTTCCCAGATGCGACGCGCGGCATCCTGTCCGCGGAACTCGGTGGCGCGGAAGTCGCCAGTCGAGAGATCGAGGGCGGCGAATCCGGCGCGGTCGTCGTGGTTCGCAACCGCGGCGAGAAAATTGTTCTCCTCCGAGCCCAGCATGGAGTCGGCGACGGTGCCCGGCGTCATCACGCGCGTTACTTCGCGGCGGACCAGCTTCTTGGCGAAGCGGGGGTCTTCCATCTGATCGCAGATGGCCACACGGAATCCCTTGCGGATGAGCTTCAGCAGATAGTTTTCCGCCGAGTGGTAGGGGACGCCGCACATGGGCACGGCCACGCCCTTTTCCTTGTTGCGCGACGTGAGCTGGATCTGCAGCTCGCGCGAGGCGACAACGGCGTCCTCGAAGAACAGTTCATAGAAGTCGCCCAGGCGGAAGAACAGGAGGGTGTTGGGATGTTCTTTCTTGATGGCGGCGTATTGCCGCATGAGCGGCGTGGAGGGCTCTGTCATTCGCGCACGGGATTGCGCGGATTATAACAAGTTGCCAGTCGCCCGTCGCCAGGCGCCAGTTTTCCTATAATATTTATGCCGTCGGGCCCGAACTGGCTGACTACTGGCGACTATGGAATTACGTAAAGACCCTATCACGCGCTCCTGGGTGATCACCGGCGACGACGCCGACCTGGAACGGCTGGGAGAAGATGGTTGTCCTTACTGTCCGGATGCGGCGCGTCCGCCGCAGGTGATCTCCTCGATGCCCGCGCTGGATGGCGGACTCTGGTCGGCGCGGGCGGTGGTGCATCCCCACGCCCTCTACCACATTGAAGGCGACCCGCTGCGCCAGGGCGATGGCCTCTATGACAAAATGCGCCCGGTGGGAGCGCACGAGGTGCTGGTGGAGAACCCGCGCCACGACCACCATCTCTGGGTGGCCACGGACGCCGAAGTAGCGCAGTTCCTGACCCTGGTCGGACAGCGCATCCAGGACCTCAAGAAAGACCGCCGCTTCAAGTACGTCACCGTGTTCAAGAACCACGGCGCGGTGGCTGGACAGGAAGCCGACCATCCCACGTCGCAGATCACGGCCACAACCTTCGTGCCCCGGCGTGTGCTCTACGAGCTGCGTTCTGGCAAGGATTACTACACACAGAAGGAACGTTGCGTGTTCTGCGACATCCTGGTGCAGGAGCAGCAACAAGGGTTGCGAGTGGTAGAGAGCCGCGGCGACTATATCGCGTCGTGTCCCTACGCGCCACGGGTGCCGTACGAGACCTGGATTCTGCCGCGCAACCACGAATCCTCGTTCGAGCGCAGCGTGCTGCGCGGCAGCTCCAGCCGCGATCTGGCGGCGCTGCTGAAGCGGACCCTGCAGCGCATCCGCGGTATCACCGAGAATTTCCACATGGTGCTGCACACCGCTCCCAACACTCTGCACCGCTCCGAAGTGCTCGATTACTGGAAGACCATTGACGACGACTATCACTGGCACATCGAGATCCTGCCCATCCTGGAGAAAAAGCCGAAGTCTTACACCTACAAAGAGATTTATTTCACGCCGGTGACTTCGGAGAGCGCCGCGGCGCGGCTTAGAGCGGTGAGCATTCCATAAGGGTTAAGCCGTCGCAACGCTTGTACACCTATTTCGACGTCTCGGCGGCGCGGGCCAGGTCTTTGAGTAGGTCGTAGGGGATACTGGTGATGCCGGCGATCTTGCGTCCGTTGAGAAACACAGTGGGGGTTCCGGTGACGCCCACGCCTTTGCCCAGATCGAACGATTCGTGCACGGCCTTGGCGGTATCAGGGCTGGAAGCGCAGGCAGCGGCCTTAGTAGCATCGGCGCCGGCGGCGGTGGCGTGCTCCTTCATCTTGGCATCCGCATTCTGGGCGTCAATGTTGAGCTGATCGTCATAGATCCCATTCACGAACTTCCAGAACGAGCCCTTGTTCTCCTGGCCGATACACTGCGCCCAGCTTGCCGCCTTGAAGGCCCAGGGATGCGCCGATTCGATGGGAAACTGCTGGAAGACCAGGCGCGCGTTGGGGAAGTCTCCCATCAACTTCTCGATGACGGGCTGCGCCTGCTTACAGTGCGGACATTCCAAATCGCTGAACTCGACGATGGTCAGGCTGGCGTTAGCGGGGCCGCGCGCGATACCGGTGGTGCTGGCGGCGAGCTGCTGGCGCGCCGCCGCGAAGGGATCGGCGCCAAAGGGAATGATCTCTCCCGTAAAGGCGTACTTTTCGTCGGGCGCGACGTACAGCACCATTTGCTGCTGCTGCCCGCCCTTCTCGAGAGCCACCAGCACCTCCGCGAATCCAGGCACCTCCGCCGGCTGAATCCGCGCCACCTGCCAGGTGATGCCGGAGTCGTAACCGAACCAGTGCTGCAGGAACGACTCCACGGTAGTCTTGCTGGGCAGCCGCTGGGAAGTGGGCGCTGCAGGCAAGTTGGTGGTGGCACCCTGCTGGCTCCAACTGGCGGCCGTGAGCAACACGATCAGTAAGAAGAGCACGCGCTGCATGGGGTCCTTTCTCACACGTCAAATTTCTGGGCGATGGGAAAACGCCGCCCCATGCCGAAGGCTTTCTCGGTAATCTTGATCCCCGGCGCTGCCTGCTGGCGCTTGTACTCGCTGCGCTCGACCATGCGCGCCACTCTGCGCACCAGCGCCAGGTCATAGTGCCGCTCCGCCGCGATTTGCTCCGGGGTCTTCAGGTCTTCGATGTAGTCTTCAAGGATGGTGTCCAGGACTTCGTAAGGCGGCAAGGTATCCTGGTCGGTCTGATTGGGACGCAGCTCGGCCGAGGGCGGCTTCTCAAGCGTTGCCTGCGGGATCACGGGACGGCGGGAGTTCACGAAGCGCGCCAGGCGATAGACCAGGGTCTTGGGCACGTCGGAGATCACCGCCATGCCGCCCACCATGTCGCCGTAGAGCGTGCAGTAGCCCACCGCCAGCTCCGATTTGTTGCCGGTGGTCAGCACCAGCGCCCCGAACTTGTTGGAGAGCGCCATCAGCAGCGTGCCGCGGATGCGCGCCTGAATGTTCTCCTCGGTCACGTCCTCGCGACGGCCGGCGAAGGCTGGGCGCAGCGTCTGGCGGAAATCGTCGAAGACCGTGCCGATCGGCAAGGTCTCAAACCGGATGCCAAGATTGGCGGCCAGGGCGCGAGCGTCGTCAAGCGAACCCGGCGAGGAGTACGGCCCCGGCATGCCGACGCCGGTGACGTTTTCGGCGCCGAGCGCGTCTACCGCGATGCAGGCGGTGAGCGCCGAATCGATGCCGCCGCTCAGCCCGATGATCACCCGCGCAAAGCCGCACTTCCGCACATAGTCGCGCGTGCCCAGCACCAGCGCCGCATAAGCGCTGGCTTCCGCGCCTTCGATTTGCGGGTGCAGGTCGCCTGCCAGGGTCTCAGTGTCGAAGAAGACAAGATCCTCCTCGAACGACTTCGCTTGCGCCACCACCCGCCCATCCGGCCCGAGCGCGAGGCTGGAGCCGTCGAAGACCAGTTGGTCGTTGCCACCCACCTGGTTCACCATCACCAGTGGCGCCTTGTATTCGCGCGCGATGGCAGCCAGCATACTGGTGCGGAACTCGCGCTTGCCGACGTGGAACGGCGAAGCCGAGATGTTGATGACGAAGTTCGCGCCAGCGCCCATCAACATCTCGACCGGGTCGATGCCGTAGAGGCGGCGGTCCCAGAAGTGCTTGTCGTTCCACGCGTCCTCGCAGACGGTGAGGGCCAGCTTGCGACCGCCGAAGGGGATGACTTGCTGGCATTTGGCGGGCGCGAAGTTGCGCATCTCGTCGAAGACGTCGTAGGTGGGCAGCAGCATCTTCGACTGGATTTGCTCGACCCGGCCGTCGCGCAACAGCGCCGCCGAATTCATCACCGACTTGCCGGTCTCGGACTGCGCCGGCGTCACCAGGCCGACGATCAGCGCCATACCGCGCGCACTCTCGGCTATCTGGGACGCCGAGCGGCAGTTGGCCTCGACAAAAGCGCGCTTTTCCACCAGGTCGCGCGGCGGATAACCGCACACGCACAGCTCGGAAAACACCACCAACTCCGCTCCTCCGTCGCGCGCACGCTGCGCGCAATCGATGATCTTGGCGGCGTTGTTCTCGAAATCGCCTACCGTGGGATTGATCTGGCCGAGCGCGATCCTCACGGCAACAGTGTAAGGTCCCGCGGCATCCGCCGCCAACCCCTTAACGTCCCGGCGCGCTAGGATCGCCGGTATGGATTCTGCCGGCCAGGCTGCTGATCGCGCGGAGATCCCAGGGTAGGATCGCGCTGATTGGGGTCTGTTGGCACGGAAGTCGGAGGCGCAGTCTTGGGAGCGATCATGGCGGGATCGTCCTCTTCGCCCGGACGCTTGAGCGTGGGACGGCTGGCCACCGGCTCCGGCTTCGCCGCCTTCTCCTGATCCTGCTTGCGCACCTCGGCTTCGCGAACCTCCTTCAGGTCTATCTCTTTTTCTGTGCGGACGATTTTCTCGCCGTCCACCTTCATAATCTTCACTTGCACCACTTCCTGACCGCGGAAGCGCACGAACTCGACGTCCTGCGGAGGCTCACCGTAAATCCACTCTTCGCAGGGCTTGCCCTGCTCGTCATTCTCGCGGATCTTCCGCTCGGTCCGCCCTTTGGCATAGACCACCATTTCCCGGTCCATGCCCACCAGCACCTGGTGGTTCTTGATGGCCTCTTTGGCTTTGGGCGGGATCGTGTCCAGATAGGCCTCAGTGGCGGACTTGCTGCTGAAGTCCAGCACTGGCTGCATCATATGCTTGAGCCCGTCGAGGGAGATATCCGGCACAAAATTCTTGAAGGCCAGAATCAGCAGCGAACCACGAGGATTGCCGGGCGGCTCTTGCGGCGTGGGCGTGACCGAAGTGGTGCCCCCGGCGCCGACCTGGATATGCTCGTACCATTTCTTCTTCTTTTCGGGACCGCCGTTGAGCTCGAGCAGGATGTGATCTTTCGCGATTTTCACATCGGTGATGGTTACGCGGTCGCCGGGATGCACGGACGGCCCCAGGGCTCCCATCGCTTTCTCTAGCTGGCTGCCGGAGGGTGTGACGGTGCCGTCCTCATGCAGGATGAGGCCCTGCTGCCCCATGGGGAAAGGCTTGCGCGCAAAGGCAATCTCGGACTGCAGACCGCGGATCACGTAGAAGCGCGTCTGCCGCGACATCGGTTGACGCTTGGCCTGGGGTGCGGACTGAGAGTCCGCAGGTTTGGAATCCGCCCACGCGCTCAGGGCGAAAACCAGCAAGAGGAGGACGGATCTGGGGCGAATGGTCATGAGATTCTCGGCGAGGACTGGTCTTATGATTCGCTTCCATCTGCGTTTTTGCAACTGCCAGCGGCGCCGATTATGAGCCGGGGCTGGAGTCGGGGGTGATGCGAAGCGGCTGCGCGCTGGCAACAATAACCTGAGGTGCTGGTCGCTGCTTCACCAGCAACAGCAGAACGACAATTGCCACCAGGTTCACCGCCGTCGCCGTGAGGCTGGCCTCGATGCCGTAGGCCCCTCCGGTCAGCCAGCGTGGCCCTTGCAGGCTGCCGACAATCGCGTTTGAGAAGTCCGGGTAGCCGCTGACCACAAGGCCGTAGCCCATGCCCAGCGCTGCGTTCCAGCCGAAGTGGATCCCCCAGGGCAGCCAGAGGGAGCGCGTGCGCACATAGGCCAGCCCGAGTAGCACGCCGATCTCCACCGTATTGACTACTCCCCACCAGGTGACATGCGGGTTGCGTAGGTGGGCCAGCCCAAACAAGCAGGAAGTTATAGCGACTGCGACCGGCGTGCATATGGCTTCCATGAGCCGGTGCAAGGGATACCCGCGAAAGCTGACTTCCTCCACCATGGCTGCCGCAGCCAGTGACCAGACGGTGAGCGCGAGCGCTGCCGGGTGCGTCCGCGCATAGTGGAATCGCGCCTGTCCCACGACGGCCACCACGCCGACCACCAGCGAAACCGTCGCCACCCCGAAGCCCAGACCGAGCGCCGCATCGTGCAGGCTCCTCCCTTCCACCGGGAGGCCGAGCGCTTCGAGCAGGGGGCTCAGCACGCGGTCGAGAAAAAACAAGAGCGTGCAGAAACCGCACACGAGCATTACCAGCAGGACGCTCGAGTATGACGAGCGCCCGAGCGGAGTGAATCCCAGGAGGCTAAAAACAAAGCCAGCCAGGACGTAGGCGGTAAGAACCAGGGCCACCGAAACCAGGAAGCGCACCAGCGCCGGCGGCCGCTTCGCCGAGGCAATGAGGATCGCGTTCACGCGAGCCTCAAGCCTTCGCGGGCTACCTGGAATGCCAGGATCTGCGCACCGTTCTCGCGAAGGATGTCGGCTACGCGCTGCTTCGCTTCGGGCTCGACCTGAAAGATGACACAGCCACCGCCGCCGGCGCCGCAGACCTTCGCCGCCCGCCCGCCGTTGCGGCCCGCCACGGTCACCAGTTTGTCGATCAGCCCGGTAGTGATGCCGGGCGCGTTGGTCTTGCGCAGCTTCCACTCCGCGCGCAGCAGGCGCGCAACTTCGTCCCAGTTTGCGGTGGCCAGGGCGTCGTGCATGGCGCTCGCCACGCTCACGATCTGCTCGAAGTTGCGAAAAACACGGCGGTCGCCGTTGATGTGCGCCTTGAACACCTCCCAATTGTTGATGCCCGACTGCCTGGGCGCACCCGTGTAGATCAGCAAAAAGCGCGCGTCAACTTCTTCCGCTGCAACTGGCACCGCCTCGCGATGGATGCCGTCGGCATCGAGGTGGATAGCGTTCACTCCGCCGTAGAGCGCGGGATAGTAGTCCTGGCAGCCAGTGGGAACGCGGATCAATTGCGCTTCTACGTTCTGCGCCAGCACTCGGATCTCTTCGAGTCCCAATTCGCGGCCGGTCCAGCGGGCGAGTGCCGCCGTGGTGGCGATCATCAGCGCCGACGAACCGGAAATGCCGGCACCCGCCGGCGACTCCGAATAGGTCTCCAGCTCAAATCCGCCTTGCGGACTGAAAAAACGGACCAGATACGCGGCCAGCGCGTGGCGAAATTTCCTGGCCGCGCGCAGTTCGGCGCAATCAGCGAAGCGGTCTTCGGCGCCAGTGTCGAGCGATTTGAGATGAATCTTGCCTCCCGCAAGCCGCCGGATGGTGCAGCGCGTGAGCACGCTGACCGCGAAGTTAACCGTCACGGCCCCGGGATGGAACAGGTAGAGCGGCCAGATGTCCACCGTGCCCCCGGCCAGGTCCACTCGGCAGGGAGCTTGCGCGGTGAGGGAATCAGGTTGTGGCATAGCGCTGTTGTATCACGGCATCATTCCCCAGGCTTACGTTTGTCATTCTTCCGCCGACCAACGGAAGGCGGGAGAATCCGCCGACCTAAGTCGCATAACCAGATTGGTGGCGCATACCGCAGCCCCAGATCCTCCGCTCGGCTCCAGCTCGCGAAGGATGCCCCCCGGAATCACGACAGCTCTCTGCCTTGCTATCCAACCTCGGGTTCCTCCGTCTAACGTTTTATCCTTAGGGTGAACTTCCCTGTGCCTGCTTTTCTGATCCTACCCAAGAGGAGAACCGGATGCGTTCTGTCGTGCTATTTGTCCTGCTGTTGACTGTGCTTCTGCCGGTGGTGGCCGCGCCGCCCGCCGCTGATCTGGCGGCGCGTCGCAAGGCGCTAGACGACCTGCTCGCCGAAAAATGGGAATACGACATGAAGACCAGTCCGGAGTATGCCTCCATTCTGGGCGACAAGCGTTACAACGACCAGCTCACCGACGTCTCGCTCAAATTCGTGCTGGCCGATCTGGAGATGACGCGCAAATTCCTGGCCCGCTTTGAAGCCATCGACACCAGCGGCTTTCCCGAGCAGGAGGCTCTCAACAAGACGCTGATGGTCCGCGACCTCAAAAAGCAGCTCGACTTCGCCCGGTTCAAGGAATGGGAGATGCCAGTCAGCCAGATGGGCGGGCCACACCTGGACATGCCGCAATTGGTGACCCTGCTCGCCTTCAGCAATGTGAAGGATTATGAAGATTACATTTCCCGCCTGCGCAAGCTCCCCAAGATGATGGACGACACCATGGACAACATGCGCCCGGGCATGGCCGACCACCTGATGCCGCCGCGTTTCCTGCTGGAGAAGGTGGCCACGCAGGCCGACAACATCGTCACCGCGGACCTCGAGAGGAGCCCCTTCGCGCAGCCGCTCCAGAAGTTTCCTGACTCGATCTCAGAAGCCGATCGCAAGCGCCTGCACGACGAGACCCTGGCCGCGATCCGCGAGTCGGTGAATCCGGCGTACGTCAAGTTCGCCAAGTTTGTACGCAGGGAATATGCGCCCAAGGGTCGCAGCGAGGCCGGTATCTGGGCTTTGCCCGATGGCAGCGCCTACTATGCAGCCAGAGTCAGGCGCAGCACCACCACCGATCTCACGCCGGAAGAGATCCACCAGCTTGGGCTCAAGCAGGTGGCCGAGATCGAGACGCAAATGCTGGCCATCGCCCAGAAGCTCGGCTACAAGGACCTGAAGACGCTGAATGCCGAAATCGCAAAAGACCCCAAGCTGCACGCCCACTCGCGCCAGCAGATCCTCGATCTCTATCGCAGCTACACGGACGCCATGTGGAAGCAGCTTCCCACCGTCTTCGGTCGCCTGCCCAAGGCCAAGCTGGAGGTGATGCCCATCGAGGAGTTTCACGAAAAGGAAGCTTCCACCCACTACAACGAGGGCACGCCCGACGGCTCCCGCCCCGGCCACGTGATGGTCAACACCAGCAACGTTGAGCAGCGCACGCTGATCACCGTCGAATCCACCGCCTACCACGAGGGCGTGCCCGGGCATCACATGCAGATCTCGATTGCCCAGGAACTGCCCGAGCTGCCGCCCTTCCGCCAGCACGCCTTCTACGGCGCGTACATCGAAGGATGGGGGCTTTATTCCGAGAGGCTGGGCAAGGAGATGGGCTTCTACAAAGACCTCTACAGCGACTATGGCCGCTTGCAGGACGAGATGCTGCGCGCCATCCGCCTGGTGGTAGACACCGGCTTCCACTACAAGCACTGGACGCGCGAGCAAGTCGTGGATTACTTCCACGCCCACTCCGCCATTGATGAGCCCGACGTGCAGTCGCAGACCGATCGTTACATCGCCTGGCCGGCACAGGCGCTCAGCTACAAGATCGGCCAGCTCAAGATCCTGGAGCTGCGCGAGCGCGCCCGCAAACAATTAGGCGACAAGTTCGACCTGCGCGCCTTCCACGACCACGTGCTGGATGCGGGCGCCCTGCCGCTCGATTCGCTCGACACGAGGATGAATGAGTGGGTGCTCGCGCAGAGCAAGGGCGGGGTGGCGACTACGGCATCAAAATAGGGACGGAAGCACTCAGAAAAACGCGTGTAGAGACGCAGCATGCTGCGTCTCTCCTGATTGCGTGATGCTGATTGCTACTCCAGATTCAGCGCCTGCTTGAAAGTGCCGCGCTCTTTCATGATTTTGTCCTGCAGCAGCATGATGGCGTAGATCAACTGCTCAGGACGCGGCGGGCAGCCGGGGACATAAACGTCAATCGGGATCACCTGGTTGACGCCCTGCACCAGCGCGTAGTTGTTGTATACGCCACCGGAGGTGGCGCAGGCGCCCATGGAAATGGCCCACTTGGGCTCCGGCATCTGCTCGTAGAGTTGCTTGATCACCGGGGCCATCTTGTGCGAGACGCGCCCGGCGATGATCATCAGGTCGGATTGCCGGGGCGAGGGCCGGAAGACCTCAGCCCCAAAGCGCGCGATGTCGAAGCGCGACGCCCCCATCGACATCATCTCGATGGCGCAGCAGGCCAGGCCGAAGGTCATGGGCCAGAGCGAATTCTTGCGCACCCAGTTTACGGCCTTGTCGAGCTGGGTGAAGAGCACGCCCTCGTGCTGGTCGTAGCCGAAGGTCACAGCGCGCACGCGCCGCGCGCCGTGTTCGGAGCCAACCAGGTTGTCGAAGCGCTCTTCGCCGCTCGCGCTCGGAACTGGATCGGTCTCTCGGGCCATAATCGTATTCTAATACTGTAACGGCTTTCCCCTATCAAGCCGGTCGTACACGATGAGCTTGCCGTCGGAAAGCTTGTTGGTCAGGGTCTTGCCATCGTTGGAGAGCGTCCAGATGTCGGTCTCGTTCCACTCGGTGTCGGCGATCTCGGAGCGCACTATGTGGTGCACTCTTACCTGCAGCACGTTCCTGCTGTTCCAGCGTACGCTGTAGTAAGTCTGCTCGTTGGCGCTGGTGTATAACTTCTCCTCTTTGCCGTTGGTGACGTAGTCGTGGTTCTCAAAGGGAACACGCGCGTCCTGGTTGAGGAAGTAGGTGAAGTGGATCTGGTTTGGCGACTGCAGCACCACCAGCACGGTGTCCGGCCGCCAGTCGGGAGCGCTCCTGCTCTTCTTCATGTTCAGCTTCCAGGTGCCGGTGAAGTCGACCAGGGGCTCCTTGGTGGCCGCCAGAGCGCCCAACGCCAGCGCCAGCGAGAACACCGACACTGCCTTCCTGATCGCGCGATTCACGGGAGCAATACCACCTTTCCAAACATTTCGCTCTTTTCCAGCCGCTCATGCGCCGTGCGGGCTTCACTCAAAGGGAAGGTCTTGTCCACCACCGGCTTGAGGCGCCCGCTGAAGGCGTGCTTCAGCCCTTCGTGAAAATCGCTCATCGTCCCCATGTAAGAGCCAAGCAGCGAGTACTGGCGGGAAAAGAGGAAGCGGATGTCCACGCCCACCTCGGACCCGGTGGTGGCCCCGCAGGTGACCAGGGTGCCTCCCGGCTTGAGCGACTTCATGCACTCGTCCCACACCGCCTTGCCCACGTGCTCGAAGACGATGTCCACACCCTCCTTGCCGGTGATCTTCTTGACCTCGTCTGAAATCTTTTGCTGATAGTGGTTGATGGTGAAGTCGGCGCCCAGCTCGCGCCCTTTTTCCAGCTTGCGCTCGTCGCCAGCAGTAGTGATGACGCGGCAGTTGAACAGCTTCGCGACCTGGATGGCGATCGAGCCCACGCCCGAGCCGGCGCCGATCACCAGTACCGTCTGTCCCGGCTGGATCCGGGCGCGTGAGACCAGCATGTGCCACGCGGTCACCAGCACCAACGGCAGCGCCGCCGCCTGCTCGAAGCTGAGGCTGTCGGGAATAGGTACCACGTTCACCCGCGCCGTAGCCAGCAGCTCGCAGTCGCCGCCGTCCACCCGGTTTCCAAGCACTGAGTATTGCCGGCAGAAGTTCTGCTGGCCCGAGGTGCAGTATGCGCAGTGATTGCAAAACACCATGGGCGCCAGCAACACACGCTGGCCGACCTTGAGGTCGGTGATGTACTCGCCCAGTTCGGCCACCTCGCCGGCCACGTCGCTGCCATTGATGTGCGGCAGCGGCACCTGACCTACCCCCTTACGCAGCCACAGGTCGAGGTGGTTCAGAGCGCAAGCCTTGACGCGGATGAGCACCTGGTCGCGCCGCGGCTTGGCGTCGGACACGTCTTCGTACTTGAGGACTTCCGGACCGCCGTACTGATGGAAGCGAACCGCTTTCATCTCCCGCTCCCTTGGTATGAAAAAGAAAACGTATAAAGGTATCACAGCCGCGGCAGGGCACTCAGCAATCAGCACTTTAAACAGTCAACGTGCCGCCGCTAGGCAGGGTTGCTGTGGGGATTCGCAGGTTGCGGTCCTCTGCAGCAATCCCGCTCTTCCGCTGAGCGATCGCTGGAGGATCTCTCCCGGACAGCGAAGACGGTGAAGCGGTCACTGGCGGCCAGAGGGGTCGCCCACACCTGGAGATCAAGCGGCGCCACACCTTCTTCGCGAGGGCACGCTATTCTGCACTCCCGCACCCGAGTGGTGCCGGTCGCCTGCGCCTCGAAGATGGTCCTGGCCATGCCGCACTGGGCGCAGAATCTCGATGTTCCGCAACCCCCGGAACCCTCCGAAGAGTGAACACAGTTCAGGATCTCTCCCGGCCTGCTCCCCAGCAATTCGTCCGGAGTCACCTTCAGCAGAGCTGCCAGCTTGTGGCTGGCCAGCACAACCTGCCGCTGCCGATTCAGGATCATGGCCGGCTCGGGCAGGTTGTCGAGGAGTTGCTGAAACTGCGCCTGCTCGAGCAGCTTCTGGTGGTCGGCCGCGATCTCAGCCGCGCTGGCCCGCTCGGCAGGGGCGGAGTAAGTCAGCAGAACGTTCAGCGCCGATCCCTGCGTTGTCCACACCCCAACTCTTCGGCAGGAACTCTGAATTTCTTTAACCAGGGCCACCCGGGCCTGGCTCCGCCCCCGATTGACTTGTCCCGCGCCGGGCACTAACATCCAGCCATCCTACGGGGCTGAGGGCGCCATTTGATCGGCCGGACGATCGCGCACTATCGCATCATCGACAAGCTGGGCGGGGGCGGTATGGGCGTGGTCTACAAGGCCGAGGACACGCGTTTGCGCCGTTTTGTAGCCATCAAGTTCCTGCCACCGGAGTTCTCCCGCGACCAGCAGGCGATCGACCGCTTCCAACGCGAGGCCCGTGCCGCCTCCGCCCTGAACCATCCCAACATCTGCACCATCTACGACGTGGGCGAATTCGAGAGCGAGCACTTCATGGTGATGGAGTACCTGGAGGGCCAGACGCTGAAGCACCGCATCCAGGGCAAGCCGTTGCGCCTGGAGCAGGTGCTGGACATGTCCATCGAGACCGCCGACGCGCTGGACGCCGCCCATACTGCCGGCATCGTCCACCGCGACATCAAGCCGGCCAACATCTTCATCACCAGCCGCGGCCCGGTGAAGATCCTCGATTTCGGACTGGCCAAGCTAACCCGCCACCTGCAACCGATGGCCGAAGCCGCGGGCGCGTCTGCCATGCCCACTGCGGTCACGCGCGAACATCTCACCAGCCCCGGCAGCACGCTGGGCACCGTCGCCTACATGTCGCCCGAGCAGGCGCTGGGCGAGGACTTGGACGCGCGGACTGACCTCTTCTCTTTCGGAGTTGTGCTCTACGAGATGACCACCGGCGTGCTGCCCTTCAGCGGCAACACCTCGGCGGCCATCTTTAATGCCATTCTCAGCAAGCCACCGGAGTCGCCGCTGCAACTGAAGGCGAACCTGCCGCCGGAGCTGGAACGCATCATCAACAAGGCCCTGGAAAAAGACCGCGACCTGCGCTGCCAGACTGCGGGCGAGATGCGCGCTGACCTGAAGCGGCTGAAGCGCGACAACGATTCTTCGCGTGCTGCCGTGGCCCGCGCCGTGCCGCAAGCCGCGTCGCCCGCTGTCGCCCGCGAATCTTCCGGCAAAATCAGAGCGGCCATCCGGCCTCGCGCCGGCTTCTCGCCGCTCATCGCCGCGGTGGTCGCGGTGGTGGCACTCGCCGCCGGCCTGCTTGGCGGTAGGCAGCTATTCCGGACAACGCCGCCTGAGCCGCCGCTCTACCACCAGCTCACCTTCCGTCGAGGTACGGTCGGCGCGGCGCGCTTCGCGCCGGATGGTCAGACGATTCTGTACAGCGCAGCCTGGCAAGGGAACCCGTCGGAGATCTTCACCGCGCGCCCGGAGGGTCCAGAATCGCGCTCGCTGGGGCTAAGCCACGCACAACTGCTCTCCGTCTCCTCCACCAGCGAACTGGCGGTTCTGCTCAACACCCGGCCGCTGACCACGTGGGTGAACGTGGGCACGCTGGCGCGCATGCCGCTCTCCGGGGGAGCCCCGCGTCCGGTGATTGAGCAGGTGCAGTGGGCAGATTGGTCGCCCGACGGAACCAACCTGGCCATTGTGCGCGATGTAAACGGCAAGAACCGGTTGGAGTTTCCTGTGGGCAAGGCGCTCTACGAGACCGGCGGCTGGATAAGCCACCCGCGCATCTCTCCCAAGGGCGATATGGTTGCCTTTCTCGATCATTCGGTGCAGGGCGATGACGGCGGCTCGATCGCCGTGGTTGATCTGACCGGAAAAAAGAAAACGCTCACCAGCGAGTTCTTCAGCACGCAAGGGCTGGCCTGGTCGCCGGACGGCAAACAGGTGTGGTTTACCGCCGGCATGACCGGAACCGACCGGCCACTGTACGCGGTCACGCTTGCCGGCAACATGCGTTTGGTGGCGCGTATGCCGGGCACCCTGTCGCTGCTCGATATCTGGAAAGACGGACGCATGCTGCTCACCCGCTCCAGCTGGCGCCGCGAAGTCATCGGCCTCTCCCCGGGCTCGTCGAAAGAGCGCGACCTCTCCTGGCTCGATTACTCCTATCCCGCCGACCTCTCGGCTGACGGCAGGTCACTCCTCTTCGACGAGGAGGGCGTAGGAGGCGGCCAGGTGTATGCCAAGAACGGCGGTCTCATTTATGCGGTCTACATGCGCCAGACCGACGGTTCGCCCGCAGTGCTGCTGGGCGCCGGCGCAGCCGTGGCGCTCTCGCCCGATGAGAAGTGGGCCATCGCCCAACCGCAGACCACACCCACGCAGTTGATCCTGCTGCCCACCGGCGCCGGCGAATCCCGCCAGATGACCAAAGACGAAATCAACCACAACTGGGCCAAGTGGCTTCCTGACGGCAAACAGATTGTGTTCAGCGGCAACGGACCCGACCACGGCGTGCGCTTTTACGTGCAGGACATCAATGGCGGAAATCCGCGTGCCATCAGCCCGGAAGGCGTCCACGCCACCGCCTTCGCGGTTTCACCGGACGGGCGCTACGTTGCCGGTATCGGCCCCGACCAGCATGGCTACCTTTATCCCGTCGCTGGAGGCGAACCCCAGCCGGTGCGCGGATTCCCACTTGGCGAGCAGCCTGTCGCCTGGAGTGGCGACGGCCGCTTCCTCTACACCGATCGCCCCGGCGAACTGCCGACGCAAATCTTCAAGCTCGACATCAGCACCGGCCAGCGTACGCCTTTCCGGCAGCTTATGCCCTCTGACCCGGCCGGCGTCGAGACCCTGGGTCCCATCCTGCTGACTCCGGACGGCAAGACCTGCGTCTACGGCTACCACCGCACGCTGTCGGATCTGTATCTTGTAGAAGGCCAGAAGTAGCACCGCCTCGGGCCGTTTGACTTCCCCGCCCTGCCCATCTACCATGACTCGCCTGCGGGGGATCATCATTTTGGTCGGTCGCACTGTTTCCCATTACAAGATTCTGGAAGAGCTGGGCGGCGGGGGCATGGGTGTGGTGTACCGCGCCGAGGACACGGAACTGGGGCGTAACGTCGCGCTGAAGTTCCTGCCCGAGGATTACTCTCGCGACCCGCAGGCCATCGAACGCTTCCGCCGCGAAGCCCGCGCCGCCGCCGCGCTGAATCACCCGAACATTTGCACTATCCACGAGATCGGCGACCACCAGGGCCGGCCGTTTCTGGTCATGGAACTTCTGCAGGGGCAGACCTTGAAGCACCGCATGGCGGGCAAGGCACTGCGTCCGGACCCGCTGCTCGAGCTTGCCATCCAGATCGCCGAGGCGCTGGAGGCGGCGCACGCCCGCGGCATCGTGCATCGCGACATCAAGCCGGCCAACATCTTCGTCACCACCGGCAACCAGGCCAAGGTGCTCGATTTTGGCTTGGCCAAGCTGTCACCGCGGCTGACGCGGGCCGCCGAAGCAGTGGGTGCCTCCGGCACCATCACCGCCATCTCCGAGGAGAACCTCACCAGCCCGGGCAGCACCATGGGCACCATCGCCTACATGTCGCCGGAGCAGGTGCGCGGCGAAGAGCTGGACGCGCGCTCCGACCTGTTTTCCTTCGGCGTCGCGCTCTATGAGATGTCCACCGGACGCCACCCTTTCCCGGGCGCAACCTCCGGCGTGATCTTCGATGCCATCCTGAACCGCACGCCCGAACCGCCTTCGGGGATCAATCCCGAGGTACCAGCGGAACTGGAGCGCATCCTCGCCAAGGTCCTGGAGAAACAGCGCGACATGCGCTACCAGACGGCAGCCGAGCTGCGCACCGACCTGCGCCGCCTCAAACGGGACCGCGAGTCCGGCGGTATCCGCACGCCGGTAAAGGGAGCATCCAGTGCCGGAGTCCCGGTGGTCACATCCGCGCCGTCTGCAGAAACCGAAAAGTCAATTGCCGTGCTTTATTTCGAGAACCTGAGCAGCGCCAAGGAAGACGAGTACTTTCGCGACGGCATGACCGAGGACATCATCACCGAGCTGGCCAACATCCAGGGACTGCGCGTCTTTCCGCGTCCGGCCATGCTCGCCTACCGCGACAAGCCTGTGACCGCCCCCCAGGTGGGCACTGAGCTGGGTGCTTCCTACGTGCTGGGCGGCAGCATCCGCCGCGCCGGCAACCGCCTGCGCATCACGGCGCAGCTGGTGGAGACGCGCACCAACCACACCCTGTGGGGACAGCGCTACGACCGCGAGATGAAGGACGTCTTCGAAGTTCAGGACGAGATCGCGCGCGCCCTCGCCCAGGCCCTGCGCATCAGCCTCTCCCCGCAGGAGGAAAAAACCATCGCGGCCAAGCCCACTGAGAACCTGCAGGCCTACGACTACTATCTGCGCGGACGCAGCTACGCTCGCCGCGAAAGCCTGGAGTTCGCGCTGCAGATGTTCGACCAGGCCATCAAGCTCGATCCCGGCTTCGCTCTGGCGCACGCCGCCGTCGCCAACGTGTGCGGCATCTATTACGAGACCCGGGGCCGCGATCCCCAGTGGATCGACAAAGGCCGCGCCGCGTGCGACCGCGCCCTGGCGCTGGATCCCAATCTGCCCGAAGCCCTGGTGGCGCGGGCCCGCATCTTTTACGCCCAACAGCGCTATGACGAAGCCATCGAGTACACGCGGCTGGCCATCGCCCGCAAAGCCGATTGTGAAGGCGCCTACAACATCCTGGGCCGCGCCTTATTCGCTTCCGGACGCTTCCAGGAAGCGGCCGCCCTGGTGGAGCGTGCCATCGAGGCCAACGGCGACGATTACAACATGTTCATCCCTTACATGAACGCGCTGGAGCGGCTGGGCGATGCGGAAGTTTCCCGCCGCGTGCGCGAGCGCGAGATGAAGGTTCTGGAGCAGCAGCTGGAGCTGGTTCCCGAGGATGTGCGCGCCCGCATCCTGCTGGCCGCTGACTATGGGTCTCTCGACCGGGAGGAGGACGCCATCCGCCACCTGCAAATGGCCGTCGCCCTGCGCCCCAACGATCCCAGTGTCCTCTACAACGCGGCCTGCACTTACGGTGTGCTCGGACGCAAGGCGGAGACGTTAGAGACGCTCAAGCGCGCCAAAGAAGCCGGATACGCCAACGTGGACTGGATCCGCAAAGACCCTGACCTTGCCTGCGTGCAGGACACGCCGGAATTCCAAGCCCTTTTCGGAAACTAGGGTCCAGCATCAGCAGGTCGGCGCGCCAGGCGGCAACTTCCCGCACCAACCTTCTGACGTTACTTCGGTTCCGCACCGCTGGTCATCTGGCAGCCAGCCCTATCCGCCCCTAAGCTAAATGGAATCTTCGCGCAGCGAACGAAGATCGCACCCAATGCTGATTCCGATCCGGCATGAAAACATGTCGGCGCGGCGCTGGCCGCTGGTCACGCTGGCGCTGATCGCCATTAACACCATCGTGTTCATCGCCACGCACGATGCGCTCACCCGCCAGGCCCCGGAACTGGGCAAGGTGAAGGTCCACATCCTGATTTTGGCCGCCACCCATCCCGAGCTCACCCTCTCGCCCGACGAGCAGCATTTGGTCACCAGCTTCAAGGAGCACAACCCCGACGAGTGGGCGAAGGTCCAGGACCCGAACCACAAGATCATCGATGCCTGGGACGCCCATATCCGGCTAGTCGAGGAGCAGTACCAGTTACAGCAGGAGATGGATTCGCTCGCCGACCAGTATGAGAAGCTGAGCACGGTTTCCCTGGCCGAGCAGTACGCGTTCGTGCCGGCGCACCCCAAGCCCATCGCTTATTTGACGGCAAATTTCCTGCACGGAGGATGGCTGCACCTGATCGGCAACATGTGGTTCCTGTGGCTGGCCGGGTTCGTGCTCGAAGACGCTTGGGGACGTCCGCTGTATGCCCTCGTCTATCTGATCGCCGGGGCCGCGGCTCTGCAATTTCATGCCTGGCTGAATCCCGGCAGCATCGTACCCACGCTGGGAGCGTCCGGCGCCGTGGCCGCCCTGATGGGGGCGTTCCTGGTGAGCTTCCCCAAAATGAAGATCAAGATGATGTGGATCATCTTCTTCCGTCGCTATTACTTCTATGCGCCGGCCTATGCCCTGTTGCCCCTGTGGCTGCTGATGGAGGTCTTCTACGGCACGCTGTTTGGCCGCATGTCGAGCACGGCGCACTGGGCGCATGTGGGCGGATTCCTGTTCGGCGCCGCGGCGGCGCTGGCGCTGCGCTACTCCGGCCTCGAGCACAAGATGAACCAAGCCATCGAAAACGAGGTGAGCTGGCAGAACGATCCCGAGATCGTCCAGGGCTCTGATATGGTGCACAACGGACAGCTCGACCAGGCCCTGCCCATCCTGAAGGACTACCTGGCGAAGAAACCCGATTCGGTGGACGCCTGCAGCCTGCTGCGCGAGATCCATTTCCGGAAGACCGACATCCCACTCTATCTCGCCTACACGGCACGGCTCTGCAGTCAGCATCTGGCGGCGCGCCAACTCCAGGCGGCCTGGCAGGACTATGAGGAGTTCCTGCAACAGGGCGGCGATAAGTTGCCGGCGCAAACCTGGCTCGATCTCTGTCGCGCGCCCGAGGAGGAGGGTGCGTTCGAGCGCGCACTCGCCGAGTACGAGAAACTGGCTGCCGCTTATCCCACGGAACGGCAGTCGCTGATGGCGCGCCTGGCCGGCGCCAAGATTTGCCTCAAGCGCCTGAATCGTCCGCAGGAGGCCTTGAAGCTCTACGAGGCGGTGGCCAGCTCACCCATCCCGCATCTCGACCTTGAGCCCAACATCCAGTCTGGCATGCGTGAAGCTCGCGCCGCCCTCACCGCGCCCACAGTGCCCGCCCCCGCTACCTCGTAAGCGGAATCAATCTCCGCCCGGGTTAATTCCCTGCGATGCAAGCTCGCTGGGCGCTGTGGTGCCTCCCAGCAGGCGGAACACCGGGAGGAATTCCGGCAACGCCGATTCATTCAAAGCGCAGAACTGGAATTGAGGCGGGTCGAGGCTGGCCGGACATTGGTTCCTCCGGCCAATCCCGAGGAGGCGGTGCCAGGGAAACGTGCCGGTGGCCCGGATCACCATCGCGCCCGCCGCCGCCAGCGAGTAATCAAGAGGATGCTCTTGACGGTATTGCCGCTGTTCCTTCAAGTATTGCTTGACCTCATTCCAGGAGCCGTTTCCGAGCGCCGCTCTGATCCCCGCTGGCAGGGGAGCGATCAGCGACCGCGTCGCTACCTGCAGATATCTTCCGTACCCCATCCGGTCCAGAACCTCGAACGAAACCGCGACCGCGAAGGTCTCAAGGAGGTCGTTGTCAACTCTGGGGTCCATGCGCACATGGGCCAGCTCGTGCGCCAATTGGAACGCGAACCGCTCGCGGTTGCCAGGGAGCACGCTGCGGGAAAGCGCGATGCGGACGGCATAGCGTGCAGAAGCTACCGGTTCCCCGGCTTGAGGCGCGCCGACAAGCGTGATCGGAGCATGTCCCCACCGCGGAGGCGGAGCAAAACACAAGACCTCTGTGTCCGAGGATGCTCCTGGTATGAGCTGCTCGACCTCGCGCGCTACCTGGTCCGCTGTCTCCTGGAGGGCTCCGTGGGCCGGACCGGCGAAGCTTGCGGGATCGAGCACCACGCGCAATCGGGCATCCTGGGCCTCCGCGCCGGTTAGAAACGAGCACAGAACCAACATGGGACACAGCAGGCTCTTGGTCATGGCGATCAGGTTGTCCAGGGGATGGGCCGGGGGCCGGAAGCGAAGCGCGCAGTATGGTAGGCGCGCCTCGCGGATAAGTCAATCCACGGCGCCGCGGTGGCCTAGCGGCGGCAGCGCCTCAGCGGTCGATGAACGCCTGGTAGTGTTCGTTGTAGCGCGGACCAGCCACGGCTTCCGGCCGCAGCGTCGCATCGAGCTGCTGCATTTCAGCCGCGCTGAGTTGCACGTTCGCCGCACCAACGTTCTCCTCTAGATACTGCCGCCGCTTGGTGCCGGGGATGGGGACAATGTCGTCGCCTTTGTGCAGCAGCCATGCCAGCGCGATCTGCCCGGGAGTCGCGCCTTTGCTTCTTGCCATCTCGCGCACGGTCTCGGCGGCGCGCAGATTGCGATCGAAGTTCTCTCCCTGGAAGCGCGGATCGCCGCGCCGGTAATCGCCTTCCGGATACTCGTCCGCGCGCTTGGCCGTTCCCGTCAGGAATCCGCGGCCCAGGGGCGAAAACGGCACCAGGCCGATGCCCAGCTCGCGCAGCAGCGGCAGGATGCGCGGCTCGAGGTTCCGTTCCCAGAGCGAGTATTCGCTCTGCAGCGCCGAGATGGGGTGGGCGCGATGGGCGCGGCGAATGGTGTCCTCGCCGACTTCGGAAAGCCCGAGGTAGCGAACCTTGCCCTGGCGCACCAGCTCGGCCATGGCGCCGACCGTATCCTCGATCGGCACAGTGCGGTCGAGGCGGTGCTGATAGCACAGGTCGATGTGATCGGTGCCCAGCCGGCGCAGCGAGGCTTCCGCCACTTGCTTCACGTGCTCGGGCCGACTGTCCGTGCCAACCAGTTTGCCGGCCTCAAAACGAAATCCGAACTTGGTGGCGATGATTGCCCGCTCGCGCCGCCCCTTCAAAGCGCGTCCCAGCAGCTCTTCGTTGGTGAAGGGGCCGTAGGCCTCGGCGGTGTCGAAAAAGTTGACGCCCAGTTCAAGGGCGCGGTCGATCGTGGCCAGCGATTCGGCGTCGTCAGGGGCGCCGTACGCCCAGGTCATCCCCATGCAGCCCAGGCCCAGCTCGGAAACCTCCAGACCCTGGCGGCCCAGCTTTCTTGTCTTCAGCATGACGTACTCCCAGGTGTTTCCATTAACTGATGAACCAACCGCAAAGATGGCGTATTGGGCATGCTTTTGTCCAGTCTCGGAGACCCACCAAAAATATAAATCGCTTTACGATATCTGTTTACGATATAATTTCGTTCGTAGAGGAAATCTCTCTGCGGAGGTGGCTTATGGCAGTGCTCTTCTGGGTCACTCTCGGGGTCTTAGCGGGTGCGATTGCCAAGCTGGTGGCGTGGGACCACGAACAGGCGCACTGGTCGGCGGTGATGCCGCTCGCCGTGGTCGGCGCTGTCGCCGGCGGCCGGATTGCGGGCCTGCTTTTCCCCGCTGCGGATTCGCCGGGATTCGATCCCGGCACGATCTTCCTGGCGCTCGTCGGAGCGGCGGTGTTGCTCGCGCCCTATGGAATCGTTGTCGCGCGCCGACGGGCGGGGACCACGGTGGAATTCGAACGGCCGCGCCGCGCGGCCTAGTCTGCGCAGGCTATTTGAAAGGGCACCCTTTCCAGGCGTGCGCCTTAGCTGGCGTTTCGACGCCGGCTTTTTTCTGTTCGCAAGGCGCGAAAAGCGGAGTGGCTGCAAGGTTTGAGTAACTGGAGGCCCTGGGCAGACTCGACCTGCCGAGACGCGGTTTTCCGAACCCAGGCCACACCCGCGCACCCAGACAGATAACCTGGCGCGCGGTCTGCATTCCTTGGTTTGCTACCATTACGCACGCCATGAGTTCCCCCACCGCACGCATCGGTTTTGCATCACGCAAGCACTACTGTGCCTACGGTGCTCTTTGCCTTCTGTGGGGTAGCACCTGGATCGCGGTACGGGTACTAGTGCACGATGTGCCACCGTTTCGGGCAGCCGCAATCCGTTTCGTGCTCGCGTCCGCGATCCTGGGCATCGCCGCCTTGGCGCTGAAGTTGCCTTTCCCGCGTTCCACGCGCGAGTGGCGCAATCAGATAATACTCGGCCTCACCATGATGACAATTCCCTACTGCGCGGTGTTTTGGGCGGAGCAGCACATCAACGCTTCGCTGACCGCGCTGCTGTTCGCCTCGTTTCCACTGGTGGTGGCTATCTGGAATCCACTTTTGACAGGCGAGACCGTACCCCGCCGCGCGCTCTTCAGCATTGTCGTTGGACTCGGGGGAATGGCTATGCTTTTCTTTCAGGGCGTGCCGTACTCTCGAGTGGGGCGTCTCAGCGCCGTCGCTGTGCTGGTCGGGGTAGTTTCAGCCGCCTGGGCCACCGTTTTCGCCAAACGCGACGCCTCCGCGACGAGTCCCCTGGTCAGCACTGGTATCCAGATGGCTGTGGCGGCGGTTTTGACCATGGCCGTCAGCCTCACTCTGGAACGTGGACAGCAATCACACTGGACGGATGCATCGTTTTGCATGCTTCTGCTACTCGCGGTATTAGGATCGGCGGTAGCATTTTCCCTCTACTACTGGCTGCTGCGCGACATTGCCGCCTACCAGTTGGGCACGATCGACCTCGTCGTGCCGCTGGTGGCGACCACGGAAGGAGCGCTGCTGTTGAGGGAATCTATTCCGCCGCTCATGATCGCCGCCATGGTTGTAGTCCTCGGCGCAGTGCTGGTGGTCATCCGCAGCGAGAGCCCGGAACAGATCACTTCGTTCTCCGGAAGGCTTGAAACCTGAGAGAAGTAACCGCTCGGTTCGCATCGGGTGATCTAGTCCGCCTCAAACGGCCGCGCCGCGCGGCTTAGTCGGCGCAGGGTTATTTGAAAGGGCACGCCTTCCAGGTGTGCCGTAACGCGCATCCATGAATTGTCATCAAGAGCAAGCGTGAGTCGAGCTTCGCGAGACGAGCGCGCCGCGCGGGATCTGCAGTCGCAGATGATACAAATTCAGATCCCTCGATTTGCGCTCGGTCGCCGGCTTCCCCGCGCTCTCTCGGGATGACAGTGAGGCGGTTTACGCACGGCGCAGTTCCGCCCCCGAACGCCAAAACCGGGGGTTCCCGGAACCCCTGAAGCCGCGCCCTTTCAAGGTGTTATCTGTCTTAGCTGGCGTTTCGGCGCCAGCTTTTTTCTGTTTGCCCAGTGGGGAACCAGGACCGGCCTGATTTGGCCGGTCTGGGATCAATACTCTAGAATTGGAGTTGTCCGCGGAGAGGTTCCGGGGCTGTAGCTCAGATGGATAGAGCAAGAGTTTCCTAAACTCTGGGTCGGCGGTTCGAATCCGCCCAGCCCCTCCAGCGCCAAGCTGGGGAGTGAGAAGCTGGCCTTCACCGGAGCCACGCCACGCGAGCCGTCGATCGACTAGCAAACTTCTGAGGAAGACTGCCGAATTGCCCTGCCTTCGGTTCAATGTCCGCGTTTGGGAATGAACTTCAAGCCGCCCTGCTGGGCATCAACCACAATATGATCTCCGGGCAGCACCTCGCCGTGGAGGAGCTGCAGGGCCAGGGGATCCTGCACTTGCCGCTGCAAGGCACGTCGCAGAGGCCGCGCTCCGCAGTTCAGATTGAAGGTGTGGGTGGCCAGAAACACCTTGGCGGCATCCGTAAGCTCCAGAGTGATTTTGCGGTCGCTCAGCAGACCACGCAGGTCTTTGAGGCGCAACTCCACAATGGCCGTGAGCTGTTCCCTGCCCAGGGGATTGAACAAAACGACGTCCTCGACACGATTCAGGAACTCGGGACTGAACTGTGCTTGCAGCGCGGCCATCACCTTGTTGCCGGCAGCTTCGAAGGCTTCGGGCGTGCGCAACGCGTGCTCTTGCAGGTGCTGCGATCCTATGTTGGAAGTCATAATGAGGACCGTGTTTTTGAAATCGACGGTGCGGCCCTTGCCGTCGGTAAGACGGCCATCATCGAGCACCTGCAATGTGGTGCGCCTTCTCGATCTCATCCAGCAGCACGACGGAGTATGGCCGGCGGCGCACGGCCTCGGTCAACTGCCCGCCCTCTTCGTAACCGACATATCCCGGGGGAGCGCCAATCAGCCGGGCCACCGCATACTTTTCGATGTATTCCGACATGTCGATACGCACCAGGGCGCGCTCGCCATTGAAAAGAAATTCCGCCAGGGCGCGCGCCAGTTCGGTCTTGCCCACGCCGGTCGGACCAAGAAAGATGAAGGTCCCGATTGGGTGCTTGCCATCGGAAAGGCCGGCACGCGCTCGGCGTATCGCGTTGGCCACCCGTTCGAGCGCGGCAGCTTGGCCGATGACTCGCGCTCGCAGCCGGTCTTCCATCTCGACCAGCTTCTTGACTTCGCCTTCGAGCATTCTGGCGACAGGAATTCCCGTCCACATCGAGACGATGCTGGCAATATCCATGTCGTTAACTTCTTCCGTGACCAAGTGCGGACCGCGCAGGCGATGGAGTCTGCCTTGCGTCTTGCGCAACTCACGCCGGGCCTCTCGAAGCAGTCGAAGCGATTATGCCTGTGGGGTTCTTGCCGAAGGCCAGTCTCATTCAGTGATTCTATTTGGCGGGAAATCCAAAGACGCAGGACGGTCGTTTCTCGCTTATCGTCCCCTAATATCCCCTGATCTGCGTAGGGTCAGGGCCACAACTCCTTGAAAGATATGGCGGGGACGACGGGACTCGAACCCGCGGCCTCTGCCGTGACAGGGCAGCGTTCTAACCAACTGAACTACGTCCCCACTCACCAATTCAACGACATGCGAGATCGCTGGTGTTCATGCGGGTTCCGCGCGTTGTGCATATGACGCACCGGCTGCCCACGACGCCCTGGAATGTCCTTATGCTGGTCCCAACCGCCCATAAACCGCCACTAAGAACCATCAGATTCACCTCTTTGAGCTGGGAAACTCCAGAGGATCTTCGCACTTACTAATCGTACCATATTCACCGTTGGCGCTGCGGAGACGAAGGCCTGTCGTGGCTACGACGCTCTTTGCCGCCGATGTGGCCGGCAATGGTGAGTGCAGCCTCTGTCATGGAAGTCATCGGAGAAGCTGATTCGCTGAGGTCAACCCCGCTGATGCCCCCGCTTTCACTTGTTCGCGCCGAGCGCATGAAAACTAACCCGCAGTCCCCCGCCGCCCTCGACCGCGGGAGCGTGACACCTTCGCCATCGCTATCGAGGAGAAGCATTGTGAAAAGATCCCTTGGAAATGCCGCCGGCTGGTGGTGGGCACAGGGGCTAACGGCCAATTGCCGGTCATGAAAGAGGTGCTGAGCGAGGCCCAGCGTCGCAAGATCGAACTGCTCATCTTCCCGACAGCCGAAGCGATCGAGGCATTGACTACGTGGGACGAGTCCGCCCACCGCGAAGGGCGGTTCGGGTCTTTTTGCAGCATGGGACACACGGGTAACATTGTTCCGACCGCTTACGCTACTCTTCTACGATAGGGATTTTCTACCGAGACAGCCATAGTTTATGATGTCGTTTCGCGAGATTGGAATGATGGCATCTCGCCCACCTCTTCTGCGCTGTTTGCGCCGGCTCCGCACGCCCATTGCGACCATCGTGGGCTCGTGTCTCGCGTGTGTATTGTTTCTGGCAGCCCCGGCTCACGCCCTCGATCCGAACAAACGCATCAGCCAGTACATCCACACGTCATGGCGAACACAAGATGGGTCCGCGCCGGCCGGCATGTATACGGTGGCGCAAACTTCAGATGGTTTCCTTTGGTTCTCAGCCTTTTCCCAACGGATCTACAGATTTGACGGTGTTCGCTTTGTTCCTTTGCTCTCGCCGTCCACGGGACGTTCGATGAGCAGAGTATTCAAGGTTTTTGGCGATCACGCAGGTGGGCTCTGGGCAGAAGGGAACCGTGGGATTGTTCACCTCAAAGGTGGGGTGGTCATTTCTGACTTCGAACTGGAAGGCCTTTCGTCGTTTCAAAACCTGAGCGAAGATCCTGACGGCTCGTTATGGGTCGTGCGAGCTGCCAATACCGTCTCAGACGCGCCCCTCTGCCACATCACCGAGCGCGCAGTCAAGTGTTTCGGAAAGGCGGATGGAATACCGATTACCCCGATCGATTCGATCTTGGCTGACGGGAAGGGCGGCTTTTGGCTGGGAGGGCAGACGGCCCTTGTCCACTGGCATCATGGTGTATCGGAGACATACCCGATCGAAGCGCTGAAATCCAACGTGGGACAGCATGGGATAGTGAGCCTGGCACTTGGTCCGGATGGATCTCTCTGGGTCGGCATACTTGCAGAAGGGCCAGGGCTCGGACTCGGACAACTGAAGCAAGGTACTGTCAAACCATTTGTGACGCCCACCTTCGATGGAAGCAAAGTAGAGGTCTTCGCCACGATCTTCGATCGCGACGGCAATCTTTGGGTAGCCAGCCAGGGCAAAGGGTTGTATCGCATCCATGGGAACATAGTGGATCACTACGGAAGAACCGATGGCTTGTCCGGTGATGCGGTGCACCTTCTCTTTGAAGACAGAGAAGGAATTCTATGGGCTGCGACAGCGGATGGAATAGACAGCTTTCGAGTTCCACGTGTCACTACGTTCTCGGCATCGGAAGGCTTGGGAAAAGATGCAGCGGCAGGCGTTCTCGCCAGCGGAGATGGCTCAATCTGGGTTGCAAACGATGGCTCCCTCGATCACATCGCTAATGGGGCCGTCTCATCCATTCGCACAGGCAGCGGACTTCCGGGTCATCAAGTTACCTCGTTGCTTGAAGACCGCGCCGGGAACCTGTGGGTGGGAGTGGATGATGGACTCTTTCTGTATAAGGACGGGCGGTTCCGTCGCCTTCCCGAACCGGATCACAAACCGCTTGGACTGGTGGTGGGAATCACTGAGGATATTGATGGGAATATCTGGGCGTCGTGTGCCGGCAACCCGCGAAAGCTTGTTCGTATCCGCGATTTCCAAGTGCGTGAAGAGTTCCCTGCGCCACAGATTCCGGCGGTCCGTACGCTCGCGCCGGATCCACAGGGAGGAATTTGGATAGGAACTACAAAGGGCGACCTTGCGCTATTCCACCATGGCGTTCTGGAGAAATTCCCATTAAACCCAAGGGGCGATCCGGTCAGCCGCCGAATTCTTGCCAAGGCAGACGGGGCCGTGCTTGCCGCCACAGAGGACGGGCTCGTCGGATTGCGGCAGGGTAAACTGCAGCGTTTGACGACGGAAAACGGTCTGCCCTGCAACTCGGTGATTTCGTTCGCTGAGGACAAAGAGAAACGCTGGTGGTTGTATACGGATTGCGGCGTCCTCGAGCTGCCGGATTCCGAGCTCCAGCGGTGGTGGTCCAACCCCAAAACGGTGGTTCAGGCCCGCGTCTATGACCAGTTGGACGGAGCTCAGCCAAACGCACCGTATTTCAACTCCGCGGCATACTCTCAGGATGGGCGCGTATGGTTTGCCAACGGAACAGTCGTTCAGATGGTGGACCCCTCCAGACTCTCGCAAAAAGCACTGCCTGCGGTGACATACATTCAGTCGTTAGTGGTTGACCGAAAGGAATTCGCTGCAACCGACAATCTCAAGCTCCCCCCTCACCCACGCGACTTGCAGATTGATTACACGTCGCCGACATTTGTGATCCCCCAGAGGGTGAAATTCCGTTATCGGCTGGAGGGCTATGACCGTGACTGGCACGACGCCGGCACGCGCCGGCAGGCGTTATACACGGATTTGCCTCCCGGCAAGTATTCCTTTCGCGTGATCGCATGCAATAGCGACGGCGTCTGGAACGAAACCGCCACCAAGATGGATTTCTCCGTCGCTCCCGCCTATTACCAGACGAACTGGTTCCGCGCCTTGTGTGCGGCGATTTTTCTGGGACTGCTCTGGGCGGTTTACCGGTTGCGGGTCCGCCAGCTGCATCATCAGTTCGAGATGACGCTAGACGCCCGCGTGGGCGAGCGCACCCGCATCGCCCGGGAGCTGCATGACACCCTGCTGCAAAGCGCCCACGGTATTCTGCTCCGGTTTCAAACCGTTTCCCAGTTGTTGCCGGAGCGCCCGGTGGAGGCGAAAGAGAAGCTGGACAGCGCAATCGAGCAGACCGCGGATTTCATCACCGAAGCTCGGGATGAAGTACAGGGACTGCGCGAGTCCACTGTCCAAAGCAACGATCTTGCACTGGCCATCAGCACCCTCGGAGAGGAACTTGCCGCCGACCCAACCAACCACCGCTCTTCATTCCATGTGGCAGTCGAGGGCCAGGCGCGGGATCTACACCCAATTCTTCGTGATGAGATCTACAAAATTGCAGCCGAGTCGCTGCGCAACGCGTTTCGGCACGCCCAGGCACGGCAAGTCGAGGTTGAAATCCGCTATGACGATGAGCAATTCCGTTTGCGCGTGCGGGACGATGGAAAAGGGATTGACCCGGACATTCTCTCCCGCCAAGGCAGTGAGGGGCACTATGGCTTGCACGGAATGCGGGAACGCGCCACACTTGTTGGAGGTAAGCTGACAGTTTGGAGCGAAATCGAGGCAGGCACCGAGGTGGAACTGCGCGTTCCTGCCAGCGACGCCTACGCGTCAGCGCGGAGAGGTTCCTGGTTATCGCGGAAGTTCTCGGCGAAGGCGTGAAGCAGGAGTCCGGTCATGAGTGCGGGCAGCTCTCGAATTCGGATTCTGATGGTCGACGACCATCCGGTCGTGCGCCAGGGGATCGCCGGTCTCGTTGGCGTTCAGCCGGATATGGTGATCGTAGGTGAAGCCTCAAATGGTCGCGAGGCCATGCAGCAATTTCGGACGCACCATCCGGATATCACGCTGCTGGACCTGCAAATGCCGGAAATGAACGGCCTTGACGCGCTCATTGCCATTCGAAATGAATTTCCCGCCGCCAAGGTCATTGTGCTGACGACCTACGCAGGCGACGTGCAAATCCTCCGTGCGCTCAAGGCCGGTGCTCAGGCCTACCTGCTCAAGAATACGCTACACAAGGAATTACTGGAGACGATCCGTGCAGTCCATGCGGGAAAGAAGACCCTCTCCCCGGAAGTTTCCTACCAGGTCGCCGAGCATGCGGCTGATGACAGCCTGACGCCGGCAGAAATCGCTGTGTTGCGGCTGATCGCAGCCGGCAATGCAAACAAGCAAATTGCGGACCAGCTTTCCATAACGGAGGAAACTGTCAAGAGCCGAGTCAAGAACATCCTTTCTAAATTGGGAGCCAACGATCGAACGCACGCCGCGATGATCGGCCTGAAAAGAGGGATCATCGAGCTGTAGTGCCCACCCGCTCCGTCGCCGTAAAGGCATACGAAAACCCCTAAAGAGTGACGACCCCGGCTCTTTTTGGGGTTTTGATTTCGCCCGCAACAGCGGAATCTGGTAGTGACCAGAAAGGCGCGTTTTGCGACGTCTCTATTCCACATTCGCTGGCGGTTGGCCGGGTACAGGGTTGCTTCTCATGCGATTGGTTGTGGGCTCGGTGCTGATCGTGCGTGCGAGTTCGACCCTCAGGAGTGCCCCTCCCATAAACACAACAATAATGGCCGCATTTCTGGCAGGATGCGGAATTCTACTAATCCCCGGCCTATGGACTCCCATCGCGGGGACGTTAGCTGCTTTGATTGAAGCCTGGCAGATCCTGACGCGAAGTGGAGACCTGTGGGTTCTCCTTTTGCTAGGAACTATTGCGGGGGCTCTCGCAATGTTAGGACCGGGTTTGTGGTCCGTCGATGCTCGCCTTTTTGGGTGGAAGCGCGTCGAAGCTCCACCTCACAAAAGCAGTTCTACCTCTCGTTAAGAGTTCCAAATCCCAAATTTTCTGGCTCACAAGAGGCTGCTATTCTCCGCCCAAGAGTCTGCGATTCGCCTCCATGGGGGGCTGACTGCAAACGGAACTGAGTCGCACAATGGCTCCCGAATTACAGCAAGAGGGAGGAGATTATGGCCGCGGTCGTTGCATTCACAAACCCCGGAGGCTTCGCAGGAACGAGCTTCCCCATTGTGACCGAACTCGAAGACGAACAGCTCTGCCTGGATTCTGAAATCAGCTCTGAGTACTGCTTCGAAGGAATCATCGGCAAGAGCCCAGCCATTCACGAGGTGCTGGAGCAAGTCTCCATCGTCGCGCCTACCGATGCCACGGTCCTGCTTCATGGAGAGACCGGGACGGGGAAGGAACTGATTGCACGCGCCATTCACAAACTCAGCTCCCGGCGCGAGCGCAGCTTCGCGCGCATGAACTGCGCGGCTATTCCTTCAGGGCTGCTGGAAAGCGAAATGTTCGGGCACGAGAAGGGGGCGTTCACTGGTGCCCTGATGCAGAAAAAGGGCAGATTCGAGCTCGCAGACGGGGGCTCGCTGTTTCTGGATGAGATCGGTGACATCAGTCTGGAACTGCAGCCGAAATTGTTGCGGGCCGTGCAGGAGCGGGAGTTTGAACGCCTGGGGAGCGCCAAGACCGTCCACGTCGATGTGCGGATGATTGCGGCCACACATCGCGATTTGCCCGCCATGATCCGCAACAGTCAGTTTCGCGAGGACCTTTTTTATAGGCTGAATGTGTTTCCGATCGAAATCCCGCCGCTCCGCGAAAGGCGCGAAGACATTCCCCTTCTGGTCCACTTTTTTGTGTCGCGCCTGTCCCGCCGAATCCGCAAGAGTATCCGGTCTATCCCGGAATCTGCTATGGCAGCTCTGGTGAACGCCGATTGGCCGGGAAATATCCGCGAGCTGGAAAACTTTATCGAGCGGTGCGTAATTCTCACGCAAGGGGACGAGTTGAATGTGCCACGCACAGAGCTGAAGAGCTTTTCAGGCGCCACTGTGGTTCCGGCCGCGTCGTCATTCCGGCAAGCCGAGCGGCAGGTGATCATCGACGCTTTGAAAAGCGCGTCTGGCAGGATAGCCGGCAAAGGGGGAGCGGCAGAGCTCCTCGGGCTTAAGAGAACCACACTCCAGAACAAGATGCGCAGGCTGAGCATCGCCCGCGCTGATTATTCAGCTAGCCAGGCGGCAAATCAACCTGCAGTTTGCTGACGTCGATGCTCACGGCTGATTCAGCCGACTTGCTGGTTGGCGCTTAGGGATACGACCTGCATTAACAGTTGAGATGTACGAAAGAGGATTTTATGACGTTGCAAATTGTATGGCGCAATCCGAATCCGCTGGCCAGGATGAAACAAACTGTACACCGGGTAAGAACCGAGCACTTCGGCGCCTTGTATATCGTCATCAACCCGGATACCACACAGGAGTCCGAGTTGATTTTGGGCGATGCTGCGTGAGGCAGATGAGGAGAGATCTATGGAAAGCGTTCTTGTAACTACCGAAATAGTCGCAGTGACAATGCTGACGTTGATCCTAGCGCTGGTGATCGAGCCGCTGATGGTGATGGCGGTGCTGGGCCTGGCGAACAAGGCTGCGCAAAGCCGGCTGCTACGCCCCGCACCGGAGCCGCGTGTCGCCGAACTGCGCCTGCTGGCCACAGGACCCAAGCTTTGTCTCTTGGCAAGCACTGCCGGGGAATCAGGCGGGCCATCGAGCATGGCGTTCAACACGAACAAGTGAGGAGGAGGCAGAGAGAAGATTTATGAAGATCCGGATTTGTTGGGCTTTGATCTCTTGGGACGCTGCGGCTCGAAGGCCTGGATGCGGCGCACATCGCCGGAGACGGCATCCTTGAACCGATACCTAAAGAAGTGCCCACTCATGATTGCAGTTTGCGCGGCAGCTTTGCTGGCGACTGGTGTTTGCCAAGAGTCCACGGCTAAGCCGGCGATGCCGGAGGTCCGGGGCGGTCGCCAGGTGGTTTCACGAGTTTCAGCAGGCATGCTGGCGCAGCTCAGCAGCGAGCTGCAACAACTGGCGAGCAGGGTTTCTCCGGCCGTGGTTCAGATCGAGGTTACCGGGTTCGGACCAGCCGACAAGGGCGATCGCAAGGATGCAGCGCTCATCGTGCGCCAGCACGGCATCGGCGGTGGGGTGATCGTGGATCCTGACGGTTACATCATGACCAATGCCCACGTGGTGGAAGGTGCACAGCGGGTCCGTGTGGTTCTGCCCGTGCCGCCTGCCCCTCCGTTCAAGGTCTCCGGTGCCGGCAAGGTGCAGGTGCTGGACGCGAAAGTAATCGGATTACACAAGGAAACCGATCTGGCCTTGCTGAAAGTTGAGGCCAGCAATCTGCCTACGCTGCGCTTCAGTCTCGAACGCGACCCGCAACCGGGAGAACTCGTCTTCGCCATCGGCAGCCCGCAAGGTCTGCAGAACTCTGTAACCATGGGCGTGATCAGCTCGGCTTGGCGGCAACCAGATCCCGATAACCCCATGGTGTACCTGCAAACCGATGCGCCTATTAACCCGGGCAACAGTGGAGGACCGTTGGTGGACGTTACCGGCGCTGTCATCGGGCTGAACACCTTCATCCTCAGCAACGGTGGAGGCAATGAAGGCCTAGCTTTTGCGATCCCCGCGCGCATCGTGGATTTCATTTACCAAAGCCTGAGGAAGTACGGTTACGTTCACCACATTGAAATTGGGGCAGCAGCGCAAACGATTACACCCCGCATAGCTGCAGGCCTGAGGTTGGCGCAGGATTGGGGCGTGGTGATCGCCGACGTCATACCGCGCGGGCCAGCGGACGCAGCCGGCATAAAGCCGGGGGACGTTGTTCTGGCTATAGACGGCCAGCCTATTCTGGGCATGACTGGATTCGCCGCGGCGCTTTATCTACACCCGCCTGATCAGGTCCTGAAAATCAATGCGCTGCGGGCCACCGAGAAGCTGTCGTTCAACGTTCCAGCCATCCCGGTTCGCGACCGCATGGAACAACTCGTCGATGTCGCCGATCCCAGGAAGAGCCACATCGGACCCCTCGGCGTTTTGGGCATGGACTTGAATGGCCAACTGCGCTTTCTGCTGCCCGATGTGCAAATTGGCTCGGGCGTAATCATAGTTGGACAAGCCCCGGGCTTCAATTCGATCGACACCGGCCTGCAGGTGGGCGACGTGATCCACTCGCTGAATCGCACGTCCATCGAATCCGTCGAGCAACTGAAGTCAGCGGTGGCTCAGCTCAAACCGGGTGACGCGGCGGTGTTGCGAATCGAGCGTAAGGGGCAGTTCCAATATCTCGCGTTCGAGATGGAATAGCGCAGCATGACCATCACTGAAAAACAAGGCACACGGGAGTGACTGACATGTTTATCTTTGACCTGTTCTAGGCGGCATTCTTCGCAGCGCAGTCGTACTCTTGGCTCTGTTTTCGCGATTATTTCGAAACTGGGCCAGTGACCAGGAATTTCCGAATAACGAAAGAGCCCCATCCCTCGGAAGGACGCGCGGCACACTCAGCGAGGAGATCATACGTTACAATCGGTACCTGGTAAGCCTCACATGAATCGACCAATTCCAGCTCAGGAACTTAGGTCCACCCGGGAAGGTCCGGCCGCGGCATCTGATGAGATCCGGATAGACCGCTTATCTAAATTGTTTGGCGGCCGGCGCGTGCTCGACGGGATCAACCTAGTTGTGCGCAGGGCCGAAATGATTGCGATCGTGGGAGGATCCGGAACCGGCAAAACAACGCTGCTGCGGAATATTGTTGGACTCGAGCATCCTGACCAAGGCTGTGTCCTCCTTGCAGACCATGAGTCCGCGGGCTCGCCTCTGGTTGATCTCGCGACGCTCGATCCTGAAAGCATGGAAAGACTCGAGCGACACTGGGGAGTCGTGTTCCAAGGCAACGCATTGCTGTCGGGGCGGAGCGTGGAGGCTAATATTGCCCTGCCACTGCGCGAGGTTCAGAACCTCGATGAGTCAATCATAAGCCGCAAGGTGCGAGAAGCTCTACGCGAGGTCGCCCTCGACCCCGAAAAAGACCTCGACCTGACGGCTGACCAGCTTTCAGGTGGCATGGCAAAACGAGTTGCGATTGCCCGTGCCTTGGCCAAGGACCCGATTCTACTTCTCTACGACGAGCCCACCACTGGTCTGGACCCTTATGTCGCCGAGGAAATCCAGCTCTTGATAAAGTCAACGCATTACAAGAAGACTCCATCGGGCTTTCCACGAACCAGCATTTTCATTACTCACGACAAAGAGCTGCTTTACCGCTTGCAGCCGCGAATCATCATGCTCGATAGTGCAAATATCGTCTTCGACGGGACGTATGAGGCCTTCCAGAATTCGGATTCGCCGATTATTCGGCCGTACTTCGATCTAATGCCTCGACTCCACAGCCGAACCCCCGGCGCAGCGGAGGCGACGCCTCGGGAATCACCGTCGTAAGACAACTGGCGAGCTTCCAACCTCCTGGGCCGCTTTGTAGGTCGCCTGGTCACTTTGATTCTTCGACTCGATGAAGCGCAACTCTTGACCGCCGGGACCGCGCCGCCTTCCGCCGCCGGACGAAAAGGAACCTCCGCCGCCCTCCAGACTGGCACCCAAGCTGCTGTGCTAGGCGGCGCTTTTGGATGCACTTCTCTCCGGCCACACTACGGTCATGATCAGTGCCCCTGCGATCCCGATGGAGACCTCGGCGAAACGATGGAAAGCAACTCGCCAAGCAGGTTCTGAGCGAGGCAGCAGCAACACGATCGCCAGCGTCGGCATGGACCGCATGCAGCGCTGGCCTGCGCAAAGCTCCAATGGGCCAAACTTCTCCTGCCATTGACTCGAAAGTCTCGCGCTGGGATTAGACGCACCGCCAGTTGGGACTATGGACAACACCTCCGGTACCGCGTCTGCAACCCAAACTGACGAGCTTGCAACTTGATAACACCGCGGGCAACCCTGTGTCAGCCATTGTTTGTTCCTCCTGCAGCGGTGAAGGCTTGATTTATTCTCTTTGCCACGTCAAACTCGCTCCCATTCTGTGCACGGTGTAGACGATGATCACGGCCGCGAAAGCATTTTTTTTAATCATTAGCGCTTTGTTTCCCATTGTGGACCCGATCAGCGGGAGCCCGCTGTTTCTTGCGCTCACCCCACAACTCTCCGCAGAAACCCGGCGCGCCCTCGCTTGGCGAGTGGCCCTCGACTGCTTCTGGGTAATGATAGTGTCCTATTTCGTTGGGGCAAAAGTACTCGCCTTCTTTGGAGTGTCCCTTCCCGTAGTACAAGTGGGAGGAGGCCTGATCGTAATTTCCATCGGATGGACAATGCTGTCACAGAAAGATAGCCCGCCAGGAGCAGTGCAGAAAAATCTGCCCCAGGTCGATGTGTTTCAGCGTGCTTTTTACCCATTGACAATGCCTCTCACGGTTGGCCCGGGCTCGATTTCGGTTGCCGTCACGCTGGGAGCAAATTCCGCGCATCACTACGGCCACCATATTCTGGTCATTGTCGCTGCGGTACTTGCCATCGTCTTTATCGCCCTTACGGTGTTCCTCTGTTATGCGTTCGCTAACGCGCTCGCCCGTTTCCTGGGTGAAACTGGGATGGCGATCATTGTCCGCCTTTCAGCATTTCTCCTCATCTGCATTGGAGTGCAGATTCTGTGGAACGGGGCGAGCGCGCTGTTGTCGGCCGTCGTGTTTCACGCCGGGTAATTTTTCAGTACTTCACTAGGAACGGCCGATCAGCACCCCAGTTGCGAAAACCAGGATGCCGCCTAATCCGACCTGCATCGCAGCCGAGACTGCCGATGTGCTCATATAGCGGTGACGAATCCAGCAAATGGTGCCGAGTTCGACAAGCACCACGACGGCTGCCCACGAATGCGATGTCGAAGTTCGAAATCAGAAATGGCAGAGTGTGGCCGATTCCACCAAGCGCCGTCATCAATCCACAAACCAGCCCGCGAACCCAGGCGTGTCCTCTCCCCGTGATGCTGCCGTCATCGGAAGCCGCTTCAGCAAACCCCATGCTAATCCCGGCGCCAAGTGTGGCAGCGAGGCCGACGGCAAAAGCCGTCCAACTGTTTCGCGTCGCAAACGCGGCAGCAAACACCGGGGCGAGTGTGGAAACAGAGCCGTCCATCAGCCCCTCAAGGCCAGGCTGCACGATCTGCAGGATGAAACGGCGCCGACTCGCGCCGTCACCCATGCCTGGCTCGAGAGGAAGTATTCCGTTCTTCATTCAATACCTCCTGCCTACCTCAAAGCGCGCCCCATACGAAGCAAACTCGGCCCGAGGCGGCCGCCCGAGTCCGCCCAGTGAACGGAGAATAGTAAAGGATGGGACGCTGCTAACCCACTTGCTGTGACAGGGCGCTGCGATTCAAGGAGCGAATCGCAAACGCAAACATAATCATTGTCCAGCCGCGCAGGATCATCGCGATGCCAAGCGCGAACCCAATGAACCAGATTGCCGAATCCGGCCAGTTTAGCCAGAGCAGGATGCCCAGCACGAATGTCACGAGGCCGTCGAAAACCGCCCAACCCCATCCCTTGTACTTCAGATGGAGTGCGGCGATGGTGCGGAAAATTCCGATTACGGTGAAGTACGAGGCGAACAGTAGTGTCCAGGCAAGGGCACCGGCAACGGGATGCGTTACGACCATCAGCCCTAGGAAGATACCTAAGACGCATCCCAGAACATGCACCAGCACTCCCGTCCAGCGGCGGGCGTGAAAGGCGAACACGCCTTCGAGAACGCCACTGAAGGCCACAAGCCACCCCAGGACTAATACAGTTCCGAGCGTAGCGGCGGGGGTAAAGGTGAGGGCGAAAAATCCAACGCCGATGAGAAGGATCCCGAGTGCCAGGAACCATCCCCAGCGCGTGCGGATTTCATGGAGGCCGATTGCGGTTGCAACTGAAGTCATAGCATCTCCTTAATCAAAGTCGTCGAATCGCTGTTCGCTGCATCAAGGCCACAGTCGACGGACAGCCATCGGATCGACGCGATTGCTCCAAAGCGTTTAGCATCGCGCTCAACGCAGCTGAGGAGCGGCCACCGTATTTGTCTCCAAGCAATCCGACAGCCATTCGGTGTTCGCAAACGCAGCGTTGCAGTCGAATGAACGATTCTGAGTTGGTCGATTTCTACAGACCGGGGATGGGAGGCGGGAGTCCAGTGCGGCCAACCACTGGTGCCTCCCGCCTGTCGGGGGGACGGGGGAAGATCGTGCTAACTCAACATGCCGACATCGGCCCCCAATAGGGCAGGCGCCGACCACACTCAACGCAGCGGACGTAGTGGCCCTCGGCGTCTTTGAACACCCTCGTGGTCACCGTGCAACGGCATTCCCAGCCGATAATCTTGAGCAGCAAATGCATCATGGCAAACTCGGTGCTTTACTCGCATTCGGGCTGCCAATCAGAAATCTGCTTTTTCTTGGCTAATCGCATCCTCGTATGCTCTGCCGCCACGGAGCAATGCACACCGCGTGGACCACGCATGATCAGCCTTTTCCAGGCTTAGGGTAGAGCAGCGACTTAATACTTTATTGCCCCGCGCGTTCTTAGGCGCGTTCCGACCAACAGCGAGCCGGTTTGTAGAGGGTGGTGACCTGCCCGCCATTGGGCATGCCTCTGGGCAGACGCCAAGTTTTCGGCATCGTGCTGCGTCCCAGACGACTAAGAATCGGGACCTCACGGGTTGTCCCCGTCATGTCGTTGTATTTTATGGTGTCGGTCCCAACCAGCACTGGAACCTCCTGCCCCAGACGATACCGAGCAACGTCCGGAAGGCTGCCAGCGGGTGCAACATACAGCACAACATACTCTGTGTCTTCGATCCTCGAAGTAACCTCATATTGAGGCGCGGATGAGTCATTTCCCGCCGCTGGCTCATGCAGCTTTACCCCAGTAATGGTCGCTACTTTCCATTTTGCTGTGGACGACTGGCCCAAACATGTCGCCGCCAGCAGCAGGGACAATAACAAGGTCAGTGCTGTTTTCATGACCACCTCCATTTAGTGCCAGCTTCCATATTGGACAATTAACTTTGCCTTGTCGTCATAAGCGTAAACAGGGCTCGTGATGCCCGCCGTATTCCGGGCGTATGTTTCCGCAACATGTCCTCGCATTCAAATAGCCATATTGATTACCCTAACCTTATGGCTTGCCAATAGCCTGATGTTGTCTTGGGCCAGCATCTGCGCCCACATTGGGGCAGTGCCCTTGGAAGGGCACTGCGAAAGTACGCAGTGTGTAGCGGCTGCGGCAGAACCGGGACTTAGGAAGGAGTGTAGTGGCAGACCGATTGCACTGATCAAGGCTAGAACCGCCGAGAGCTTCTGGCCGGCGGGTTCGAGGTCTGCAATGCGAAGAATGAAAAGCAACAAGCCGACAGCTCGTTTCTGGACGGTGCTAGGGGCAATCAATATCTTTGCGGTTCTGTGTGTGCTAGGCATTTTTCTTCATGCGGATAGCGTAGACGGACAGCTTGTTGCAGGCGTTACGCTGATCGCAGCTGCTCTGCTATTGTTAATAACCGACATCGTGAGCATCGTGCTGGTTTACGGCGACTGAACGTGGCCGGGTAAGGCTTGATTTAATGTGCGCACGCCGGAGTCGTCGGGCGAAGTGGCGTGGACGAGGATTTCGATGTTCTTGGCTATAGCCCTCCTCCTTTGCTGCACATGGCCAATTGACGTCGCCGCCCCACCCGACGGCCCGGGATCACGGAGGTCAGGAACAATTTCACCCTGGAGCAGGGGGTAGGTCCGCATGTCCGCCATCGCATCAGCCGTAGAGCCCCGTTTGAAATCCGTTCTGCTGGCCACTGATTTCTCGCAAACATGTCAGATACCGCTGCGGCACGCTCTCGGTATCGCGCGCCATTACGGAGCCAAGCTCTACCTCGCACATGTCGTTTCTCCCTCGGGCTTCGCCCTCGTGGGGCCAGATGCGCTCAACGCGGCCACCGACGCAGCTCGGAGGGATGCCCACCAGTTAGAAACTCAACTGGTTGAGACTGGAGCGCTCGCAGGCTTGCATCACGAGTTCATTGTCGGCCAGGGTGCGGTTTGGGAAGTGTTGAACCAAATCATCAGACAAGAGCGAGTGGATATGATCGTCAGCGGTGCGCGTGGGCGCCGCGGGCTGCAGAAAATGGTCCTCGGGTCAGTGGCAGAAGAGATCTTTCGCTGCGCCGATTGCATCGTGTTTACCGTTGGTCCCGGCTCATATCAGGAGTCTCGGGCCAACGAGGTCCTCCCAAACCGCACGTATCTCTTTGCGACAGACTTCGATGAGGCCTCTCTGTGTGCCCTGCCTTACGCGATCTCGTACGCCAATCAATTCGGCGCTAAGCTGGTCTTGCTCCACGTTGTGCCCACCACTCCCCCCAAACCAGAAAGTCTCCTGTACAGGGCCAGCCTGCAGAGACTTGAGGAGCTTACCCTGAACAGCACGCTGAAAGTGAAACCTGAATTTGTCGTCGAGTTCTGCCCAGTCGGTCCGATAAGTGAGAAGATTCTGGAAACAGCTCAAAACCTGAAGGCTGACGTTATCATTCTGGGTTTGCGTCGCTCAACTCACGTCGAGGCAGCCTCGCACAAACCTTGGGCCACGGCTTATGAGGTGGTATGCGGTGCCGAATGCCCGGTAGCGACCGTTAGGGGGTGAGGGGCGACGCGCCATCAGCGTCCGGATGGGTAACCCAGCGCTGTGGGAGCACGCGGGTCCGCCTGAAGAAGTTTGTCAAAGGCATCCGGATCAAGCTGATCGAGAGACTCCACGACCACATCAGCTTGCAGATGATTACCGTCGTGAGTTACGCCGATGCTACGCATGCCTGCGCGCCGTGCCCCCTCGATTCCGGCAGCAGCATCTTCCACCACAATACAACTTCCGGGCAAGGCTCCCACCCGAGAAGCAGCTACCAGATACACCTCCGGATGCGGCTTGCCTCGGTGTACATCCTCGGCGGAGACGATGCCCTGGAAAATGTGGCTGGCTGACAAAGCCTCAAGTACCGCATCGATGTTCGCGCGCGGCGCCGCTGACGCGATCGCCTGAAGCCATCCCTGTTTGTGAAGCTTCTGTGTCCAATGCGCAACCCCGGGGAGGGGGAAGATGCCCTCCCTGCGAATCAGATGGCGATATAGTTCCTCCTTCGCGTTTGCGATTCTCTCGATGCGCTCCGGAGTGGCTGCGGTGCCGAGCCATTGGGGGATTATGGAATCGTTTCGCTGACCGAACGATGCGAGGAACTGTTCGCGAGTGATGGCGATGCCTTCATTTGCCATCGTGGTTCGCCAGGCGATCCAATGGAGCTCCTCTGAGTCAATCAGGGTTCCATCCATGTCCCAAAGGACAGCTCGTGCCGCACTCATCTAAGACCTCACTGCAACTGTCATGCACTGTATTTCCAAGGTCGACGACCTCATGCCGCTCTGACGCCAGCAACTTAGCGAGTTGCTGTTTCATCTCAAATCCGCCGTGGTCCGCACCGATGACGATTTTCATGTCGTGCTCCTGTGGCTCGCACCGGCCACCATCTGCCGCCGGTCCAGTTAAGCTGACCGGTGCGGCCACTTCCAGCCTGTAATCTCCGGCCGATCGATGCCGTTTTCATAGGCATACGCACGGCACGCGATTTGCTCGTTGCGGAACCTCTCCTTCGCATGGGCGCCAATTTTTTGCAGCGTGGAAACCCGATCTATAGCGTCCATGGCAAGGGTGAAGCGATCAATTTGGTTATTCATCGCCAGCTCCATCGGGGTGTTGATGTTGCCTTTTTCCTTATAGCCACGTACGTGCAACCGCTGGTTCTTCCGAGCGTAGGCCAAGCGATGGATCAGCCAGGGATAGCCGTGGAAGTTGAAGATGATCGGTTTGTCGATAGTAAAGAGCGAGTCGAAATCCGCATCCGTCAACCCGTGCGGATGGTCCCGGGTGGGTTGCAGTTTGAAAAGATCAACCACGTTGAGGAAGCGGATTTTTATGTCCGGGAACTCCTCGCGCAACAGTACTGTCGCTGCCAACGCTTCTTGCGTTGGTATGTCGCCGGCACAGGCCATCACCAAATCGGGTTCAACACCCTGGTCGTTACTGGCCCAATCCCAGATCCCAATGCCTTTGGTACAGTGTTCAATCGCGGCATCGACGTTGAGATACTGAAGGTGCAGCTGCTTGTCGGAAACGATCACATTGATGTAGTTCTCGCTCTTGAGGCAGTGGTTGGCGACAGAAAGCAGGCAGTTGGCATCGGGCGGCAAGTAAATGCGGGTCACTCCGGCACTCTTGTTGAGAACAACGTCCAGGAAGCCGGGATCCTGGTGCGTGAAACCGTTGTGGTCCTGACGCCATACTGTCGACGTGATGAGAAGGTTGAGGGAAGCGATCTTCTTCCGCCACGTGAGATTGTTGCAGATCGACAGCCACTTAGCGTGCTGGTTAAACATGGAATCGATGACGTGGACAAAGGCTTCATAGGAGGAGAGGAAGCCGTTTCGGCCCGTCAGCAGATAGCCTTCGAGCATGCCCTCCATGGTGTGCTCGCTGAGCATCTCGATGACACGCCCATCAGGTGTTAGTTCGCCACCGTCCTTGTCCTCGGCAAAGTAATCAGCGATCCAGAATTTCTTGGACGCTTGGTAGACCGCTTGTAGCTTGTTTGAGGTGGTTTCGTCCGGACCGAAGACGCGGAAGTTGTTCATGTTGAGCTTCATCACGTCCCGCAGGAAGTTCCCAAGTGGCGGTACGTTCTCGACTTCAATCGTTCCCGGCTGATCGACTTTTATCGCGTAATCTCGGAAATCTGGCAGGCAGAGCGCTTTCCGGACGCTTCCGCCATTGGCATGAGGATTCGCGCTCATGCGGCGATTCCCTGTCGGCGCCAATTGTTTGAGCTCCGGAACCAGCTTGCCATCCCTATCGAACAACTCCTCGGGCTTCTGATCTCGCATCCACTTCTCGAGGACACGCAACTGTTCAGGATCCTTTTTGACTTCCGTCAACGGGACCTGATGGGCACGCCAGAATCCCTCGAGGTAGTGACCCGCCACTTGTCGCGGTGCTCCCCAGCCTTTCGGGGTACGCAAGACGATCATCGGCCACCGAGGCCGGCTGGCTACACCAGTGCTTCGGCAGTCTTGCTGGCACTTTCGGATCTCCTGGATGCAATGTTCAACAGTAGCCGACATCGCTTGATGCATGCTCTCCGTGTCTGATCCCTCCACGAAGTACGGTGTCCAACCGTAGCCTCGCATCAGGTCTTCCAACTCTTGATGGATGATACGTGCCAAAAGAGTGGGGTTGTTGATTTTGTAGCCGTTCAGATGAAGGATCGGCAGAACCGCGCCGTCTCGGACTGGGTTCAGGAACTTGCTAATGTGCCAGGACGTGGCCAGCGGTCCGGTTTCCGACTCGCCGTCGCCAACTACCGCGGCGACGATCAACTCAGGGTTGTCGAAAGCCGCGCCGCAGGCGTGCGAAAGCACGTATCCCAACTCGCCGCCCTCATGGATCGAGCCGGGTGTTTCCGGAGTGCAATGACTGCCGATGCCGCCAGGAAAGGAAAACTGTTTGAAAAACGCGTGCAAGCCGCGCTCATCTTCGCTTTTGTCAGGATAGATTTCGGAGTACCTTCCCTCTAAATACGCCGGGCCCAAAACACCGGGTGCGCCATGCCCCGGACCCGCCATGAAAATCATGTCCAGGTCATACTTCTTGATCAGCCGGTTCAGATGGATGTAGATGAACGCGAGACCGGGGCTCGACCCCCAATGTCCGAGGAGGCGGTTCTTGATGTGCTCCGGCTTCAGGGGTTCCCTCAACAGAGGATTAGCCTGGAGATAAATCATACCGAGCGCCAGATATTTGCACGCTCGCCAGTAGGCGTCGATCTTCCCTAACTCTTCTGCGCTCAGCGGCGAACCTTCAATCGTGGATCTCGCCGGCCCGTAAGCACTGATTGGAGGAGTCGCTGCTTGAACTGCTTCTGCAACAGATGTCATCTCTTGCTCTCCTTATCTCCTTAGAGATGGTTCCTCCGCCTGTTTAGTATTCAGCAGCATCCAACGGGAACTTCCGCATGCTCTGGAAGTGGTTCGTGTGCTGCTGGCTTCCTCGCATCTGGCGGACCGAATGCCTCTGGCGGAATCGGCTCACCATGGAGCGTCTTCCAGCACCGCTTTGCCGCTTCAAACAGAACCAAGATTACCCCAATGATGAAGATCGTCATCAGGATTGAATCCAGTAGCCCCTGAAAGTGCGTACCCGGCTTCATCGCCATCGGCCAAAAGATCGTTTTAATGGATAACACCGCCGCCGTCAGAGTCGTCACTCCTACGAACGTCATAGGTATAGCCGTAACCCAAGCGTAGCGAGCCTTACCCATGTTGATCAGAAAAGTAGTCGTAACAGCTAATGCAATGGTGGCCAGCAGTTGGTTCCCCGTCCCGAAGAGCGGCCAGATGGTTGAAATCGAACCGGTATAGATCAGGTATCCCCAAGCACTAACAATCAGGGCCGTGCTCACCAGGTTTCCAGGCAGCCATGCTGTGTTGGCGAATGGCTTGTAAGCTTTGCCGAGGATCTCCTGCATAACATAACGCGCTACGCGCGTGCCGGTATCGACCGTGGTGAGGATGAATAGCGCCTCAAACATGATGGCGTAGTGATACCAGTAGCCCATCAGCTTATCCATGCCGGGAAGTCCCTTGAAGATCTGGGCCATGCCGACCGCCAGGGAAACCGCGCCGCCGGTACGTCCGGCAAGCTTTTCACTGACCTCTCTTGAGAACAACTCCAGGTTGACCGTGTGCAGTCCGAGTTTTTGGAAGACTTCGGGCGTGGTGTTGATGGCAAAGTAGTCGCCCGGATGCATTGAAACGGCGGCGATCAATGCAACAATACCCACAAGCCCTTCCATCATCATTGCGCCATACCCGATGAAGCGAGCGTCTGTTTCTTTATCCAGCATTTTCGGAGTCGTTCCGGAGGAAACCAGGGAATGGAACCCTGAAATAGCTCCGCAGGCAATTGTCACGAACAGGAACGGGAACAAATGTCCTTTGATAATTGGTCCGCCACCGTGGATAAATGGTGTGATTGCCGGAAACTTGATATTCGGATGGACAATGAAGACGCCAAGAATCAGAACGGCGATCGTGCCCAGCTTCAGGTATGTAGAAAGGTAATCGCGCGGTTCAAGCAGCAGCCACACTGGAAGTACCGAGGCAATGAACCCGTACGCCATCATAAGCAGACAGATCTCATGCCCCGTGAAGCTCAGGTGAGTCGCCCAGGAACTAGCCGCAACCCAGCGCCCGCCGATTACGCTTGCCAGCAAGCAAACAACCCCGACCGCGCTCGGGCCAGCGATCTTGATGACTCCCGGCGTACTCTTGAACATGTAGACACCCATACAGAGCGCAATCGGAATGGTCATTCCGATTGTGAACACACCCCAGGGACTGTTCGATAACGCGTTGACCACGACTATGCCCAATCCCGCCAGGGTAACGATCAGAATAAACAGCACAGCCAACATCGCGACAATTCCCGCAAAGGGACTTACTTCCGTCCGAGCAATGTCAGCGAGCGACTTCCCTTTGTGACGAATCGACGCAACCAAAACCATGAAATCTTGAACGCACCCGGCCACGACGGCGCCTATCAGGAGCCACAAAAATCCAGGTGCGAAACCAAACTGTGCGGCCAGCGTAGGACCAACCAGCGGGCCTGCGCCGGCTATGGCCGCGAAGTGATGTCCAAAAAGAACCCACTTAGGAGACGGCACATAATTGTGCCCATCCTCGTAAACGTGCCCCGGCGTTGTCCGACTGTTGTCGAGAACAACTGCCTTCGCGGCAAGAAACGCGCTGTAGTAACGGTATGCGATAACAAAAACACACAGCGCACCGAGCATTACAGGAAAAGTATTCATAAGAAGCCTCGCATCATACGAAAGTTATATTTGTCTCCATCGAAGGTGAAAATGTTTTATTTGCAGCGAGCAGCTTTACTGCATGGCGAGCAATCATGAGGTCTTCATCCGTCGGGATGACCCAGGCGGACACTCGACTACCAGCGGTTGTAATACGAGGACCAGCCGCATTGGCACCTGCGGTGTGGATCGGCGACAGCCCACGTGTCCCTTCAATGAGGATCCGATACCCACAACCTTTCTCGTGCAGCTGCGCTCTTTTGTATGTGAGCGTGTGTGCCAGGCTGGGGGTATCACCAAACTTCAGCTCGTCCAAGGTTCTGTTTTCTATCTGCTCCATCTTGCCTCTCCTGCATTTGGGCATCGCGTGCTGATACCTAAGAAGAGCCATAACGAGAGCGCATTAAACTAGAAGGCAGCTCACGTGCCAGACGCGCCACAGCATAAGTGTTTGCAGGAGATGTAGTTATTTCGGCCTGAATGAGAGAGACGGTGCGCTTAACTGCCTGTATATGGCCACTGCCCAAATACGGGCAGCCACTCTGATGTGCTGTTGAATCTAGGACTGATGAAAATTGGGGAGGTTTCCCCGTTCTGGGGTGATTGACCGATAACACAAGCCGGTGGAAGCGATTTCTAGGCGGCGACCGAGGTTTTCGGCTATTTCCGGGCAGCGGGGAATGCCCGGTAGTGACCGGCAGGTGGGCGAACAGCGCTTACAAACCGGCGGCGTATGCACGCAGTCGGGGAGCGGGATTTGGCTGCCGCAGAGCTAAAGCGGCAAACCAATGCGTTTCCTATGACTGCGATGCCTTTGCGGCAACTTCCAACTGCACTGGCTTCAGGTCCTCGCGATTGGATTTGGACAGACCGGTAGCCGGCGACGCCAAAACAAAAGCATTCGAGAACGTAACCATGTTACCCGTGGGCTGCTGCGTTCGAGTGTCGATCTCTTTTAGCTGGAATTGGAGCCAACCGATATCAGCGACATCCCCGGTCACGCCCGAAATCTGCACCCGGTCTCCGATCTTTATTCCGTGCCTTCCAACCAGCACGAAGTAACCTACAGCGGCAGTAATGAGACTTTGAAGCGCAACCGCAACACCAGCCGTCAGAAGCCCAAAAAAGGCAGCCAAAGAGGTCCAGTCGGACGCGAAAGCAAAGGCGGTGACCACCACGATAACGAACCACAGGGCAAGTCTCTGGATCACCAGGATGATGTGACGGCGATCAGCGTCGCGCACATGCCGCCGAATGGCTCGGCGCGCCAGGGCGCCGATAATTACCAGCGCGCCAACAACCACTGCAACACCCGCCAGCCGTAGAATGAGATTTTTCCAAGTCTTATCATCTTCGTTGACGACCGCGGCACGCCAGTTCTTAAGGTGCGAGGTATAGGCAGCGAGCAGCACGTTCTGCTTGTCCAGGGCCACGATCGCCGGAGCAAGCGCTTTGACCATGACTCTGAGCGCATCAAGTTGCGCCTTCTGTTGTTGCAATGCCTGGAGATCGCTCGCCTGAAGATCGTTGTTTGCGGTGATTGAGAAGCGTTTGTCGATGTAAGCCAGCATCGGATTGCGGAGACCTTGGGAAGATTGCCTCAGATTGTCAGTTTGGAGGATTTCATCGTCCAGGATACGGAGCTTTCTTCCAAGCGCCGACACTTCTGAGGTGAGGCCGAGAATGCCCGAGCCCTGCGGTTTAAGAACCGAAGCCACATCAGAATTTGCTCTTGGAGCAGCTATAGTCGACGGGCTGGTCACGTCGGGAACGGTTCGTGCGAGGTCCTCGATGCTCGATATCAGATCTCCTTTACCGTGCCCTCCAGCCGTTCGCACGAACTCAACCAGATCCTGAAGACTTCCCAATCCTGCCTGTAGAACGTCCAGACGGCTCTGCGTCGCCTCCAGGGCAGCCTGCAATTTTCGACGGTCGGCTCCATGCGCGGTCAGGAGCTTCTTCTTGATCTCCCCGATTTGCTGGCTTGCTTGCCGGGCGCCGAGCTCGGCTTTTTCTTGCACCTGAAGAAATTGCGGCAAGTCCGGCGAGGCAGCTGCGATCACAGTACTGGGGTTCTGGTTCCCTGCGGCGGACGTAGCCGCAACCGAAGCGTCGGCTCTCGCAAAATCAAACGATAGTTGGACAACCTGCGCAGCAATGCGCCGATTGTCTTCCAAAAATGTAAGGTCGACTGGATTGGTCGCTATCTGTCGTTCGATCGCGCGATGCCGATACCATTCGATCGATTGCGTCAAGAATGCGATTACCTGCTGGTTGGATGGGAGATCGGATGCCGCAGGCGAAACTTGGGCAGATAGACCGACCGTAAGCACTGCCACCAGCAGTACATAAGCGTAGTACAGCTTGAACTTGCTCAATAGCGTTCTATGTACAGCGCGTGACCTGATCCACCTCGGATTCTCTTCGGGACCAGATGCTAGGTCACGGCTCCGATGCTGACATTGACGTGCGAGCGGTGTCTTCTCACTGATCGATTGCACTGTTGTGCACCTCCAGCGAACATACACTACAAAGCCTAGGCTCAGCATATACCGAATGACGCAACGCCGAGCTAGCGGACCTCTACGAGGATCAGGGTAGTGTCGTCACGAAGAGACCCCGCACTGTAAATGCGGTTGGCGAGCAAGGCGGAGCTGATGCCATGGCCGGAAACGTCGCAGATCAGCACATCCAGTTGGCTGCCGTTGGACGGGACGGCCAAACCGAAATCGCCGCCGATCGTTTGCAGGGGTTTGTATTAGGCTTCGATGGCCAAGCGGCCAGTAGAGGGGTTGAGGCGCCAGACTTTGCTGCACGCGCGAGGCAAGAGTCAGCTCACGGTCACTCTCAATATCTGGCAATGCCTGCCGTTTCGCTGCAGCGTTAGTGGCCATGGTCGACTCCTTCATAGTCATGATTCATAACAAACCTTGTTTCCGAGCCAGCCACGATTACCTGTTTTGCGTCCTCAGCGACATGACGGAGGCATCTCCTCGACGCGTATGGTGACTGTCGGCTGCGTCTTCATGGGAGGTACTACGAAACATTCTCGATCTCCGTGCTGCCAAGCCGGAGATCGCTGCGATCTTTGCCTTACAGCTGCCAGCCTCCACCAAGGTTTCTGTAAATGCCGACAAGTCCTAATAGCTCATTTAATTGCGCCTGGGCCAAATTCAGCTCGGCATTGAATGCATTGGTTTCGTTGGTCAGCACCTCCAGAAAGCTGGCGGCGCCACCCCGGAAGCGGACCTCGGAAAGTCGCGCTGCATCTCGGGCAGCAAACACGAGCTCCTGCTGGTGTTCCCGGAACTCACGGTTCTTTCGGTACTCCACCAGTGAGTCCGAAACCCCGCGAAAAGCTTCCTGGATCGTGCGCTGGTACACGAGGACCGCTTCCTGTTGACGCGCTTCAGCCAGCCTGACGCCACCTTTGATCCTGCCGCCGGTGAAGATCGGTTGTGTCACCACAGCCCCGAAGTTCCACAGCCCCGCCGGGCCGGTGAACAGGCTGGTCAGCGCTGAACTCAGGAAACCGCCGGTACCCGTCAACAGTATCTGCGGAAAATAGGCGGCTCTGGCGACTCCGATCTCCGCGTTTGCCGCGATCAACTGGTCTTCGGCCTGGCGGATGTCCGGGCGCCTCACCAGCAAGCTGGAGGGAAGGCCCGCCGGCACCTCGGGGGCATGCGGTTGCTCGGTTAGCTTCAAGCCGCGCGCAATCGGCCCCGGATTTTGTCCCAGTAAGATGCTCAAGAAGTTCTCCTGCTGCTCGATCCGGCGCTCCAGGTCGGGTATAGTCTCAGCCGCAACAGCCACCAACTGTTCTGCTTGCCGAACATCGAGCAAGGTGCCGGCTCCGCCATCCGCAAGAGCTTGCGTAAGTTGCAGCGACTCCTGGCGCGAAGCTAACGTTCGGCGCGCAATATCGAGCTGAGCATCATATGTGCGAAGTTGGAAGTACGCGGCGGCAACATCGCTGACCAGGCTATTGATGACGGACCGGCGTCCCCATTCCGTCGCCAGCAGGTTGGCGCGCGCGGCTTCGGTGGCGCGACGATACTTGCCCCAAAAATCGAGGTCCCACGCAAGCGAGGCGCTCACCGTCCCCCAGCTCGTCTCGAACTCGTTGAAAAACTTTGTTTGTGGGATACGGTCATTGAAGGCAGCCGCCCCGGCACCAATGGTCGGGAACTGGTCGGCCCGAGTAATCTTGAATTGCGCCTGCGCCTGGAGGATCCGCGCCGCTGCAATGCGGACGTCGTAGTTCTGCTTCAGGGCGTTGCGAACCAGGTCCTGGAGCTGCGGATCCTGAAATACCTCCCACCATCTCTGATCACCAATCGATTGCTCGGACGATGCCGGCGTTTGCTGCTCCGGGGCCCCAGCGGCCTGCGACCCTTGCTGCGAGGGCCCCTCAGCTGGGCTTGACGCCGGCTGGGACTTAGTCTGTTGGGGTTGCGCCGGTTCCTGCGACGGAGCCCCGCGGTACGCGCCCGGGACGTCAAGCTTCGGCCGGTGGTAGTTCGGTCCGACCGTGCATCCGCACGGGAAGATGGATAGGGTTAAAAATAGGGCTAAAACGGCGATTACCTTTTTCACGTTAGTCGGCCTCCGTGGGACTCGGTTGGGCAGCAGCGGCAGACGTTTGCGTTTCGGGTTTTCCAAGACTCGCGACGCCTTCCACCAGTACGTACAGCGCGGGAATTATGAAGATGGCAAGGCCTGTCGAGGCCAGCATTCCGCCGATCACCGCCGTCCCCATGATCTGGCGGCCCACCGAACCTGCGCCGGTAGCGATGAACAGCGGCACGCAGCCGAGAATAAATGCGAAAGAGGTCATCAAGATCGGCCGTAGCCTCAGCTTGGCGCCTTCCAGCGCGGCGTCCACCAGCGGCTTGCCTTTGTCATACTCACTCTTCGCGAATTCCACGATCAGAATGGCGTTCTTGGCCGCCAGACCAATCAACATCACGAGTCCGATCTGCGAGTAAACATCGTTGTCGATCTGCACCATGAACGCGGGGTAAATCATGCCCAGGATGGTGCGTCGCAGCCACAACAAGCCGAAGGCGCCGAACACCGCGACCGGCGTGCTCAGCAATACACCAAACGGCAGGGACCAGCTTTCATACAGCGCCGCCAGGATGAGGAAGACGAACAGCAGCGAGATGCCAAAGATGGCCCACGTCGGAACGCCTTCGCGCGCCTTCTGTTCCTGGCGGGACATACCCATGTAATCGAACCCCATCTCAGGCGGCATCGTCTGGTGGAAGACCTCTTCGAGGGCGTTTGTGGCCTGCTCTGAGCTGTAGCCGCCCGCGGCGCTGCCGATGATCTGCGCCGCCGAATACTCGTTAAAGCGCAGCTTGAATTCCGGGCCGTAGCGCGACTCGAATCGGGTCAGTGCCGACAGCGGCACCATCTCTCCGCTCCTGTTACGCACGTAGAACTGCCCCACGTTGTTCAGGCTGGTGCGGTAGGGCGCTTCCGCCTCCACATACACCTGCCAGGCGCGGCCGAATTGGTTGAAGTAATTGACGAACGTACCGCCCATGAAGGCCTGAAGGGTCTGGTAAACGTCACTGATACTGATCCCCTGCTTCAGCACTTTCTCCTTGTCCACGTACACGTATTTTTGCGGCGTGCTCGGTATGTAGGTGGTAGTGATCATGCCGATTTCGGGCCGTTTGCGTGCCGCCTCCAGGAATTTGTGGAGGTTGCTCACCAGGAATTCGGATTCTTTTCCGGAGCGGTCTTCGAGCACGAACTGAAATCCGCCCGAGGTACCGACTCCGGAGATTGCTGGTGGTGAGAAGGCGAAGACGGTCCCTTGCGGGAGCGTGAGCAGCTTCAAGTTCACCTTCGCTTTGATTACCTGGTACTCCTCCTCCACCGTCTTGCGGTCTTCCCATGGCTGCAGCGTTACCCAGAAGAAGGTGCTGTAGCTGTATCGGGTCAGGCTGAGGAGACTGAATCCGGTAACGGTGCTGCAGTACTTGACCCCAGGCGTGTCCTTCAGAACAGCCTCCACCGCCCGGGCCGCATCCGCCGTGCTCTGAATAGAAGTGGCCTCGGGCGTTTGCATTTGGATGTACATGTATCCCTGGTCTTCGTCCGGCAGGAAGCTTGATGGCAACACCTTCGCGATGAACAGACCAGTGATGGCAAAAGCCGCGAGTGCCAGCACGGCGATCACACTCTTTCGGATCAGGCTCCCCGACAGCCGCGTGTAGAAGTTGGTGCCGCTCGCAAAGCCACGATTGAACCAGCCGAAGAACCTCGCAAGCGGTCCGTGACTCTCCTTCTTTGGTCGCAGCAACAATGCAGCCAGCGCCGGGCTTAACGTCAGGGCGTTGAAGGCCGATACGAGCACCGAGATCGCGATCGTCAATGCAAATTGCTGGTAAAGGCGGCCGGTAATACCAGGAATGAAGGATGTTGGCACGAATACTGCCGAGAGGACCAGGGCGATGCCAATGACCGGGCTGGTCAACTCCTCCATTGCCTTTGTAGCTGCATCCTTTGGAGCCATTCCCTCTTCAATGTGGCGTTGTATACCTTCGACCACGACGATGGCGTCATCCACTACCAGACCGATCGCCAGTACCAGCCCGAACAACGAGAGAGTGTTGACCGAGAACCCGAAAAAGGGAAACACAACGAAGGTTCCCACCAGCGAGACAGGCACTGCAACCATTGGAATCAAGCTTGCGCGCCAGTCTTGCAGGAAGATGTACACGACAATGATCACCAGTACGAAGGCGATCACCAGAGTAGCGACGATCTCATGCATGCCAGCCCTTACGGCATCCGTCGTATCCAGAGTTATCGCGTACTCCATATCCGCCGGGAAGCTCTGCTTCATTTTGGCTATCAGCCTGCGAATGCCTTTGGCCGCTTCCACGGCATTGGAACCGGGCAATTGGTAGATACCAATAACAGCAGCCTCCTTACCGTTCACCCGCGTGACCCAGCTATAGTCTTTCGAGCCCAATTCGACCCGGGCAACATCCCTCACGCGCACCACACCGCCATCGGAGGCTTCGCGGACAACAATCTCGCCAAATTCTTCAGGCGTCAGAAGACGGCCCTGGGCGCGCACCGTGTAAGTGAACGGCTGGCCTGCTACCATCGGTTCGCCAGCGACCTGACCCGCCGGATTTACCGCATTCTGCGATTTCACTGCATTGACAACGTCACTGACAGTGATACCCAGCTTCGCCAGTCGATCGGGCTTTACCCAGAGGCGCATGGCGTACTCCCCGAGGCCGTAGATCTGGGTGTTTCCTACGCCATAAGATCGCGCAATCGGATCCTTCAGGTTGATATAGCCGTAATTCGCCAGGAAGTTCCCATCGTGAGTCCCTTTTGGTGAATATATAGCGATCAACATCATGGGCGCGGTCAGGGACTTCTTCACGTCGATGCCGATCTGATTGACCTCGGGAGGAAGCTGACCAATCGCGAGCTGCTGGCGCGACTGGGTGAGGAGGAGGTCCATGTTGGGGTCGGTCTTGAGGTCAAAATCGACCATCAGCTCTGTACCCGAGTCGTTTGTGGAACTCATCGAGTACATGTAATCCATATTGTCCACGCCATTGATCTGCTGCTCCATTGGCGTGGCTACCGCCTTTTCCAGAGTTTCGGCATCGGCGCCCGGGTACGTTGCAGCGACGCGTATCTCGGGAGGAGCAATGTCCGGAAACTGCGCGACTGGAAGCGTGGTGATGGTGATCGCACCAATGATCACCATGAGGATGGAGATGACGATGGCGACGATCGGGCGATTGATGAAAAACTTTGACATGGCTAGCGTGCCTCCGTCTGAAGGTTTGCCGGCTTGGGGACCACGGGAGTTCCGTCTTTGACCTTCTCGATTCCTTCCACAATTACCTGGTCACCCGGATTCAAACCCTTGTCGATCACCCACATCATCCCTACCTTCTCCCCCGCCTGAACCGGGCGAATGATCGCCTTGTTGTCGGGACCCACAAGCGCGACCTGGTAGCCACCCTGGAGTTGTTTGACCGCGCCCTGTGGGACCAGCAGTGCGTTCTTCCGAGTGCTGGTCTGAATGCGCACACGGCCGTACTGGCCGGGACGAAGGATATTGCCGGGGTTGGGAAATGCAGCGACGAGGCGAATTGTGCCCGTGTTCGTGTCTACCTGTCGGTCAGTCAGCAGAATCTTGCCTTTGTGGGGATACACGGTGCCGTCAGCCAGGATCAGCTCCGGTGAGCTGTCGAGCAGGTCCATGGGCTGCCCGGTGGAGCTCACGTGCTTCGCCCGCAGATATTCCTGTTCGCTGATCGGGAAGTACACCTTGATGGGATCGACCTGCGAAACGGAAGTGAGGTGAGAGGGAGGCCCCACCAGGTTGCCCATCTGCACTTCGCAGATTCCCGCAATGCCATCCACAAGCGAGGTGACCTTGGTCCAGCCCAGATCGAGTTGTGCCCGTTCCACTGCGGCCTTGGCCGATTCGACTGCCGCCTCGGCGGCGCGCTTGGCCTGGATCTCGTTATCCAACTTCTCCTTGGGCACAGCCTTCTGCGCGACAAGCGGCGTATCGCGTTCGACATCAGTGCTGCTCTTGGCAAGCGAAGCTTCTGCCTGCGCAAGCTCTCCCTTGGCGCGGTCCAGAGTCGCCTGGAACGGTCTCGGATCGATTTCGAACAGCACCTGGCCTTTGCGTACGAGGGAACCCTCTTTGTAGTCTTGCCGGATGATGTACCCCGAAACCTGGGGCCGGATCTCGGCGTTGACATAACCATCCAGCGTCGCCACCCACTCGCTGTGGACGGCGACGTCTCGCTGAACGGGCTGCGCCACCAGCACGTCAGTATTCGGCAACTTGATTTCAGCCCGCTTGCACCCGGCGACTGTCAATAGCGGGAGACTGAGAAGAAAGCATGCCGTGAATACCGGCGTGCGCTTGTGGACCAGGCCGGCCGACGATGTCCTCACCGCAGTTCCTGCGCTGCCACGTTGATGCAGATATGGAACTAGCCACATGGTGCTCATTTCTCCTCTTCTTGTGCGCTGCTTCCTCGTGATGAAGACGACTGCTCAGGTCTTAGCAAGAACTCGAGAAGGTGCTGCGCCCATCTCAGTGGGGCCTTATTTGCGCCCCAATCTCGCGAACCGATGCAGTATAGTGCAGATCACTTGCCAACGACTGCCCTTGGGCAAATTATTGACTCCCAAGCGTCAAGCAGCAATTGGCTGCCGGTGTTTGCTGCCCGTATCAGGGCAGTGACCTAGAAAGGGCAGAGATGACCGTCAGGCATGCCAGCATTGCCAACAATTTGAAGACGCGCTGCTTTGGTACTGATATTGCCTTAGGTCAGGGTCGGACGTGTGAAAATGGCAGCTATAACAACCAGCGGAAGCATCGCAAACAGTCCAGGGATATCGAGTGGAGAAGCGATCCGCACGCCATTCACCGAGCACAACCAAGAACTAACCTGGCTTGCCGAATTTCTCACTGGTGATGAGACGGTGGCGTCGGCCTGTGTGATTGACGCCAGCACCCTCACACAGGGGGAGAATGGCAAGGATCGGGAATGGCTTTGCCCATGGCCGCGGGAGGCCACGATTCGCTCGGCTCTGGATGTTCAACGAGTGCGGATTGGCCAGCTTTCTTCGGTGTACGACCGATGTGATTGTGTTTACGGGGAACATGCAGCTGTACCCCTAGAGACGCTTGAATTTCTGGTACGGGAATCCAATGTGATTCGAGTTAGGCTCGACACGATCTGTCGCTTCGTGCTCGTTTTGTGCGGGATCGGAAACCGCCGGTCGCGGGAAGTCGCCTTGCTGCTCGGGATCAGTGAGCATGCAGTGGAAGCCGCTTACTGTGCCGCACTTCAGTCCATCGATGCTATTCGATGCCAGGCGATTGTTGAGTCATACGGTTATCCAGCGGCGTATAACTGATTTCGGACGCCGCCGACAACGAAGGGACAATCAAGTACTTCAGAACATGGCATGACAACCAATAACGCAACCCGATATCGAACTTTGCTGGATATGTCCAGCGCCGTGGCTGATCAGCCCACCGTAAAGGCCATGCTGCACAGCCTGCGTAGCATTCTGTCCAGTAGTTGTACCTTCCATGGAGCCCACCTCTATGTACTGGACGCTGATGGGGACCATCTGCACGTTTTGGAATTCGAGCGCGAAGCGGATGCGCCCCCGATCGAGATTGGCGCCAAGATTTCGCGCATAGGCAATGTGGCACGGGTGCTTGAGGAGCAGCAACCGGTTTTTGTCCCGGACATATCGCAGGAGATGTTGAAACATCCTGAGCTGGCTGCATTTGCAGGCCAGACTGCCGGCCGAAGCACCTATCTATTTCCGGTCTCTACCTCCCAGAAACAATATGGAGTTCTTGCCGTGACGAAAGAGCGGGAGCAGGAGTTTGTTCCCGAAGATGTCGAACTGCTCGGTGCATTGGCGTCGCACCTTGCGGTCGCGCTGGAATGCGCCCTGGCAAGAGACGCCATCGTGCTTTACCACCAGGAAGTCGTAAAACAACGAGATCGGCTCGGCCTGTTACTGGAAATTAACAACTACCTCGTCAGCAAGCTTGAAGTGAACGAACTCTTTCGCGCTGTGGCCGGGTCGATGCGCAAGTATTTTGGCAACGATGCTACCTCATTCTGGCTTCTTAACAAGCAGACAGGCTGTCTAGAACGAAGATTTTTCGAGTTTCCGACTGGCAAGGGCTTTCTGGAGAAGGTCGATGTCACCGTGCCCTCAACGTTGTATTACGAGTGGTGGACCCTTCGCACGCCGCAGTTTTACTCACCGCAGCACGTGGCGGACTTAGTTCCAGCCATCCGCGAGGCGTACGCAGCTGAATCGCTCCTTTCGCGCGTCTCTGTGCCGCTGGTGGGCGCAGACGGCCCCTTGGGCCTGTTGAACATGAGCAGTCGTAAGCCGAATGCTTTTAGCGAAGAGGACCGCGATCTGCTGTCGCAAGTCGGCACTCAGATATCTTTGACCCTCGATAACGCACTTGCCTATGGACGGCTCCGCGCGTCGCACGACAAACTGGAAGATCAGCGGCTTTATCTCGAATCCGAAATCCGTTCGGAATACAACTTCGAGGATATTGTCGGAAAGAGCGCGGCGTTGCGGGCGGTGCTGGACCAGATCTCCATCGTTGCCCCGACCGGTTCTACCGTTCTGTTGCACGGTGAAACCGGAACTGGAAAGGAATTGATCGCCCGCGCGATCCACAGCAACAGCCCGCGCCGGGATCGGACGTTTGTCAAAGTGAATTGCGCCGCGATTCCGTCCGGCCTTCTCGAAAGCGAACTCTTCGGACACGAGAGGGGCGCCTTTACCGGGGCGTTGATGCAGAAAAAGGGCCGCTTCGAGCTGGCCGATCACGGCACGCTGTTCTTGGACGAGATCGGCGACATCAGCCTCGAGTTACAGCCGAAATTGCTCCGCGCTCTGCAGGAACAGGAGTTCGAACGCCTGGGCAGCACAAAGACCGTTCACGTGGATGTCCGTATCATCGCCGCAACCCATCGAGATATCTCCACAATGATCCGTAACGGCCAGTTTCGCGAGGATCTGTTCTACCGGCTGAACGTCTTCCCGATTGAGATTCCGCCGCTGCGCGAGCGCTCAGGCGATATCCCGCTCCTGGTTCATTATTTTGTTTCACGCTTGGGTCGCCGAATGCAAAAACAGATTAAAACAATCCCGAAGCACGCCATGGAGGCTTTGACCAGCGCTGCCTGGCCCGGCAACATTCGGGAACTGGAGAACTTCATTGAGCGGGCCGTGATTCTGACCCAAGGAACCGAGCTATCGGTACCGCTGTCGGAGCTCAGGAAAGCGAGTAGTAGTCGAGTCGCCAGTGACGGGTCGAAGTTCCACGATGTAGAGCGCATCACGATTATCGAAGCGCTTAAGCTAGCAGCAGGAAAGATTGCCGGACCGGGGGGCGCGGCAGAACGCTTGGGCCTGAAGCGTACCACCCTGCAGAACAAAATGCGGCGCCTGAACATCACTCGCGCCGATTACTCGCACTGACCACATGAGGTCGCAGTGACAGCCGCGGGGCAGCGCGGGCCCGCAAGGCTTGCCCCTATTCGAATTCTAAGTAGCTGCAGCCAAATGACTTGACGCCCCACCAGCGCTTTGGAAACGGAGCTGCATTTCTTCCTGCGAGTCACAAGAAATTTGAGGTGAGACATGAACCGCCGTGCCGTCGGCGGGTCTGGTAGTTACGTTCTGAGGACGCAGGAATCAAGGCAGGCGACCTGCTTTCAGGTCTCCTGGCTTCCTGAGAAAAAACTCGAAATCATGAGGTCTGAACCGCGTGGGGCCCTTCTCCCTCGGGGGTGTGGCGGAGCGGCAACTCTGCTGCACCCCTCCCGCCTGGAGATAGTGCACTTGAAAACCTGAAAAATGGGGTGCCCGGATGCAGGCAGTGACCGCGGCAGGGCGGCGGGAACGAATTGTGAAATGAAGGATCTCCCGCATTTTCGTTGGTTTGCACTTCGAAGGAGTTGGCACGCTGTTTGCGCAACCTCAGGTGGAGCATGGAAGGCGGCCCCTTCCGGGAGAGACTAGGATGCTGCGAGTTGAATTTAATCACGATGGAAATGGCACGCTGTTCGTACGGCTCCAAGGTCGGCTGGTGGGCCCCTACGCGGAAGATGCAAGAGTCACCCTGGCTCGTTACCAGTTTCCGCCGACGGTCGCCGTGGACCTTTCAGAAGTTACCTTTATCGACTCGCTCGGGGAAGAGGTGCTGTTGTGGCTGGGCCGCATGGGGAGCGAGTTTGTGGCCGACAATGTGTACGCCCGGTCAGTGTGCGAACGCCTGCAATTGCACATTTCACAGAAGCGTCCGGCCATCTCCGCTGGAGCCAAATCGCAGGTATCTCCATGAGACTGCGACGTGATCCTTTGTACCTATTCGCTTGCCATCTGGAATGGCGCGACAAGCGCAATTTGGCCGCTCATAAGGAGCTGGTAGCGGCTTTGGACGACCATGACGAAGACATCCGTCAACTGGCTGAACTGCTGTTGCATCGCAGTTCGCCCCACCCACGAGCCAAAGATCAGCAACTTGCTCTTGAAATGGCAGCAGCCCGAGATGACAGTGGTATGAAAGGCGTATAGCCATGGCTACTTCCATCGTTAAACCGGATTTCCGCCGGTTGGCAAGAACGTACCATGTGTTTTGGGAAGTGTGGCCCGAGTATGCCGTCGGGGGCGGCAATCTTGGCCAGGTCGGTTTTGACGGCCATCACAGACAACTGCCCATGTTGACAAATGCCCTTGTATCGACGTTAGCGGGCAGGAGAGACGAAGCTTCGCACGAATTCTATTCCCTCCCGTCGCGTCGCTGTCCTGCCCATGAGGAGACTTGCCATGCGCTCCGTCACTGTGTTGTGCATCGATGACAACCCACAGATGTTGGAGCTTCGCAAAGCGACTCTGGAGTCCTGGGGTTATCACGTCGAGATCGCGTCAAGCGGCGACGCCGCGATCAAGATGTTGAAGAGGGCATCGGTAGCTGCGGTTTTGCTGGAGTATAAGCTGGAGGGCATAGACGCGGAAGCCGTCGCCTGCCATCTCAAGCAACGGTTTCCCGACCTGCCGATCATCCTGCTTTCAGCTTACTCCGAGATACCCGAGCGGATTCTGTGGTTGGTGGACGAATACGTGATGAAGAGCGAACTGCCGGGTG
>Ga0187777_10000017_pt1 | contig 119308 bp, 112 predicted proteins | sample 1015_Q2_SP5_10_M_FD_132416 | JGI IMG/M metagenome (GOLD analysis project Ga0187777, IMG submission 132416) | Tropical peat soil microbial communities from peatlands in Department of Meta, Colombia - 1015_Q2_SP5_10_MG | ecosystem: Environmental > Terrestrial > Soil > Wetlands > Peat | place... | reverse complement strand
GTCTTGCCTATAGACATTGCATCAAGCGTGCCACAATGTAACTGATTGATTCAATGAGGAACCACTACAAAAACTCTTTTGCACAGATGAGAAAAAGATATAAACATTTTTAGGAATGCGAAAAATACGACATGAATTAGCATGAGCCAATGAGAATAGGGCACTTAATATACCGAGTGCGGGATTGCCTCAAAGGGGCGTAAGAAAAGCGCGAACGGAAAGAATGATTTTTTGTTGTCTTCACCGTAAGAGCCTGTCGCTTCTATCTCTATTGGCGGCGCTACAGGCGGTATAGGAGGATGTCAACCACGCAGGTGGCAGTCAACGAAGTGGCCGTTTCCGAGATCGGTTGTGCTTGGGACAAGTTTGTCGCACGGGTCGAAGCGGTAAAGACAGCGGGTGTGGAACCGGCAGCCTTGCGGGATCTGTGTAGGGCTCGGGATGTCTCCTTTGAGCAGGATGTGCTTCTTCTTTACAGTGGGGTCCGCAACGGGTATGTCGGCCAGCAGCGCTTCGGTGTACGGGTGTGAGGGGTTTCTGTAAATCTCTTCGGCAGGAGCGATTTCAACGACCTTTCCGAGGTACATCACTGCAACGCGGTCAGAAAAGTGGCGGACGAGGTTTAGATCATGTGCAATGAACAGGAACGACAGGCTCATCTCCTCGCCCAGGTCTTCCAGCAGGTTAATGATTTGAGCCTGAACCGAGACATCGAGCGCTGAGACCGGCTCGTCAGCCACGATGAATGACGGATTGCTCGCCAGGGCTCTCGCAATTCCGACCCTCTGACGCTGGCCACCCGAAAACTCATGCGGATAGCGGCGCAGTGCGTCGGCGGAAAGTCCGACCTTGTTCAGCAGGGCTGCGGCACGCTCCTCCAGTTCATTACCCTTGGCAAGAGCATGGATGACGAGCGGTTCGGAAATGATCTCCTTGATGCGCATGCGCGGATTAAGCGAGGCGAATGGATCCTGGAAGATAATCTGCATGTTCTTGCGGAGAGCTCGGAGATCCTCCTTAGAAAGAGTGCCGAGATCGCGGCCTTCAAAAAAAACACTACCCGACGTTGGCTCGAGCAGTCTCAGCGCCAACCTGCCGAGCGTGGATTTGCCGCAGCCGCTCTCTCCGACAAGTCCTACCGCCTCCCCTCGAGCTACGGAGATGCTCACACCGTCGACAGCCCTTGCTTGAAGGGTTTTTCCCAAGCCGGCGTTAACCGGAAAGAACTTGTAGAGGTCTCTTATTTCAAGGAGAGCGTTGGCCATGAAAATCAATCTTCTAGGATTTAACCATTACTTTTGCTCTTCATTTTGCTATTGTTTCGCTTCCCAGCATCTCACCAGATGACCGTGCTTAATCTCGATGAGCTGAGGTTCTGTTTTGCATAGCTCTGTCTTGATTTCGCAGCGTGGGGCGAATCTGCAGCCAGCCGGAAGATCGTATAACTTCGGCACTGATCCGGATATTGTTCGCAGCCGGCTCTTTCGCTCCTCACCTGGCTTGGGGATCGAGGCCATGAGTCCTCTGGTGTAAGGATGCTGGGGATTGGAGAAAAGCTCGGTTGTGTCCGCCTGCTCCACAATCAGTCCTGCATACATTACCGCCACCTCGTGAGCGCGCTCGGCGATCAGTCCCAGGTCGTGCGTTACCAAGACCATGGCCATGTCCATCTCCTTCTGGATTTGGCTCAGGAGTTCAAGAATATGCGCTTGGATCGTGACATCGAGTGCCGTCGTCGGCTCATCAGCGAGAACGAGGGAAGGCTTGCATGCAATTGCCATAGCGATCATCACACGCTGGCGCATGCCGCCTGAAAGCTGGTGGGGATATTCGCGCACACGCTTCTCCGGCGAAGGAATGCCCACGGAGCGTAGGAGCTCTACAGAAGTGTTGAACGCCTGCGCCTTAGTAACGTCAAGGTGAGTAGTGAGGACCTCGGCGATCTGGTTCCCGATGGTGAAGACGGGATTGAGCGCAGTCATGGGTTCCTGGAAGATCATGGAGATTTTAGCCCCCCGGATCTTTCTCATCTCGTCAGTTGAAAGCGAGAGCAGATCCCGGCCTTCGAAAAGGATTCTGCCGGAAACGATCTTGCCAGGGTAGGGAACGAGGTTGAGTATGGAAAGGGCGGTTACGGTCTTTCCGCAACCGGATTCGCCGACAAGCCCGAGTATGCGGCTTTTTTGCAGCCTGAAACTGAGATTGTCGACTGCTTTCACCACACCCGATCTGGTGAAAAAATGTGTACTGAGGCTCTTTATTTCGAGAAGATCCAAATGTGAGACTCCGTCAGGAATTCTGGGGTTTTACGAAATTCAGGTACGTCCTCACTGCGGAGTTGTTCGGGTCGAACACGAGCGCCTCTCTCCATTCTTCTTCGGCCAGGCCGTAGAAACCCTGCGAATAATAGGTGATGCCGAGGTGGAGCCGTGCGGGAATGTAGCGCGGATTGCTCTGCTTGGCCCTGGTGAACTGCTCGATGGCGTCATCGTACCGGCCCTTGTCCCTAAGGGCGATGCCGAGGTGTGTGATGATGTCTGCGAAATTCGGAGAGAGTCGGAGCGCCTTCTGATATTCCTCGATGGCATCGTCCAGCAACCTCAATTCATAATAGAGGTCTCCGATCCTGAGATGTTCGTCGGAGAGCTTACCCTTAACGAAGGGGTCTATTGAGGATTCAGAGGCCTTATTCGCCTGTTCAGTAAAGTGGGACGCTTTTTCAAAGACCTCGCGGGCTTTCTCGTACATGCCGAGGTCGCTGTAGGTGATCGCAAGGTTAAGCGAGGCCTCGGTGTATCCCGGGTTCATCTCCAGGGCCTTTTCAAATGCTTTTGCAGCCAGATCCAGCCTGTCGGTGTGGTTGAAGATAATCCCTAGCTTGTTCTGGATATCCGCGAAGGAGGGTTTCCTGTCCAGAATCGACTGGAAAAAGCGTTCGGCGTTTTCGTAGTCTTTTTTGTCGAACGCCTCTGTCCCCTGCTTGTACAGGTCTTCGAGTTTTTGCTCCATTTTTTCTCCATTCATGGTCGGCTACGCAATAGCCCAACTATGGTGAAAAATTTAGCATACCCCAGCACACCCTGTCAATCAAAAACAGGTTCGCGCAACCTCAGACCGAATCTGTCGATAGTGATTTGCATCGGAAATGAGCATGAAGACAAGCATGATACGACTATCCCTGCGGTTACCAAAGGTATTTGAGTGGGTCTTGCGGAACACCGCTCTTGCGTATTTCAAAGTGAAGGTGAGGGCCGGTCACCCGGCCTGTACTGCCCACCTTCGCGATGATCTGGCCTTTCTTGACAGTTTTGAATCCTCCTGAACCGCCTTTATCCGTGTCTGAAGACGCTTTTTCCATTAACATATTCTCCTCGCCCTTTCGTCTTTGCGAGAGAGCCTATTTCTTGCTCTTCAGATATTCTTCCATGATAGCCGCGCCCGAACTGGTCCCGATACGCTCGGCGCCTGCCTCGACGAGCGCGGTGACCGCTGCGAGGGTCCGTATCCCGCCTGAGGCCTTCACGCGGCACGCGGTCCCCACCGCGCTGCGCATGAGTTGGACGTCCTCAACCGTCGCGCCCCGCGGGCCGTACCCCGTCGAGGTCTTGACAAACTCAGAACCGATACGCGCAGCCATGGTGCAAACGGTCGTGATCTCCTCTGATGTCAGGAAGCCTGTTTCGAGGATAACCTTGTGGACGAGCTTCGGTGTCATGGCGATGATGTTCTTCATATCGATCTCAACGATATCAAGACGACCGGACTTCAGCAAACCGAGGTTTATGACGATGTCGAGCTCGCTTGCACCGTTCTTCATTGCCTCCATAGCTTCAACGATCTTTACCGTGGTTGTGTTCGCGCCGTGCGGGAACCCCACGACGGCACAGACTTTGAGCAAGGTGCCGAAAAGCAGTTCTTTGGCCCTGGCTACGTGGCAGCCGTTCACCACGACAGATGAAAATCCATATTTTTTTGCTTCATCGCAGACCCTCGCAAGGTCCGTTATAGTCGCGTCTGGGCGCACGAGGGTATGGTCGATTATCTGGGCTAATTGGCCGGCGCTTTGGAACATTTCAGGACCTCATCGCTGTATGCCCGGGCGAGAGCAGCGGTGACCGGACCGGGTTTTCCGTTCCCAATCAGCTTGCCGTCTATGATTGTGACTGGCATGACCTCAATCGATGAATTGGTGATAAAGCATTCGTCCGCGGTCAACAGCTCGTGTGGAGTGAAGGCCGTCTCCAGTGTCGCCACGTGTTCCTTGTCTGCAAGGTGAAGCACCAGGCCTCGGGTCACACCTTCAAGAATGCCGATGCTCAATGCGGGTGTTATAATAGTCCCGGATTTTACCATGAAAATGTTGCAGATCGTACCCTCGGCGACAAACCCTTCCCAGTTCAGCATGATGCCTTCATAGGCCCCAGCCCGGATTGATTCTATTTTCGCAAGGATGTTGTTCAGAAAGTTCGTGCCCTTGATAGAAGGGTCGAGCGCAAGGGGATGGTTGCGGCGTGTTTTTACTACGGCCACGGAAACGCCGCGTTCGTAATGCTCCGATGGATAACCCTTGAAAGGCCTGGCCATGATGACCATCGTTGGTTCCGGGCAAAGCGCCGGATCAAGACCGATCTCTCCAGGTCCCCGAGAGAAGTGGAGACGAACATATGCTTCGGTAAGATGATTGACCCGCAGGGTTTCCTTGAGAGCTTTCCCAATATCTTCAAGCGACATGGGAAGCGTGAGGGAGATAGCATTTGCCGATCGGCTGAGCCGATCCAAATGACGATCGAGAAGGAAAAGCGTGCCGTTATAGGCGCGCATGGTTTCATAGATGCCATCGCCGTAGAGATATCCATGGTCAAAAACCGACACTGTAGCTTCCTCTTTTGTGACGAAACGGCCGTTGAGATAAATGAGCATGGCCTGAAAGTAACATTAATAATTTGAGGTGTCAAGAACCAAAGGGAGCGAAAAAAGCAAAAATGCTCCGGACCACGAAAGGCTCACGAAAATGAGCATCACCGATACTGACAGCAATTATTTCTTCTTTCTCAGGGGTCTTCGTGCCTCGCGAGTCAAACGTCCCTGATTGGAAGACGAGAGCTCATCCATAAGCATACATCTAAGTGCGATTTCGGAAAAAGAAATAGAGGCGAAATGTTCCGGCCGATAGTTATTCGGGGACGATACATGTGAAAGCATTGAACAGGCAACATCATTACATAACGGTGTGCGGTGAGGGGAGGGAGCCAGCGCTGAGTAAAGGAGAGCGTCTGAGCAATAATAAAAGAGAAAGCGGCCCTTAATGCCGAGATGATAATGTGTTTTCGAGGTGTCTTACTTTACTTGCTGCATTTCTCTCTTGAACTCCGAGGTGAAGTGAAACTTAATCTCAGGATTGGCTTCGATCATGTTCTTGAGAACCCATTCCGACTCGGCGAGAAAGACGAGATTGCCATCCCTGTCTGTTGCGATGCGGTCCGACTTGAACCTGCAGAACTTCTCCATGTCCTTTCTATCATCCGCTGTGATCCAGCATGCCTTATAGATCGCCATCGGATCGAAGCGGCACGCTGCGCCGTACTCATGCTCCAAACGATACTGGAGGACATCGAACTGGAGCACGCCGACGGTGCCCACGATTCTTCGGTTCCCCTGGCGCTGGGTGAAAAGCTGCGCTACGCCTTCATCGGTGAGCTGCTCAATGCCCTTTGCAAGCTGTTTGGACTTGGACGGATCCATGTTCACGAGCTCCTTGAACACCTCAGGTGAAAAGGTCGGGATGCCCTGGAACATGAGTTTTTCGCCTTCGGTGAGCGTATCGCCGATCTTGAAATTCCCCGTATCGTACAAGCCGATTACATCGCCGGGAAAGGCCTCGTCGACGATGCTCTTCCGTGCGCCGAGAAAGCTCGCCGGACTGCTGAAACGGATGTTCTTGCTCATGCGTACGTGATGGAACACCTTGTTTCGCTCGAACTTGCCTGAGCAGATGCGTATAAAGGCTATGCGGTCGCGGTGGCGCGGGTCGAGGTTGGCGTGGATCTTGAAGACAAAGCCAGTGAAGCTCTTCTCGTCTGAATTGACTATGCGTTGGTCTGTGGAGCGGTTTCCCGGCCCGGGTGCAATCTCGGTGAACGTATCCAAGAGCTCCTTCACTCCGAAGTTATTGATGGCGCTCCCGAAGAACACCGGCGCGAGATCGCCGCGCAGGTAGGCATTGACATCGAATGGCTCATGAGTGCCTTCGATCAACTCCACATCCTCCTTCAGCCGCGCTGCATTATAGCCGAGCTGCTGGTCAAGGACCGGGTCGTCGAGGCCTCTGATCGCGAGCACATCGTCCGTGACCGTGACACCCCCGGGACAAAAGAGAGAGAGACTATGATTGTAAAGATTGTAGACTCCCTTGAAGGAGGTCCCCATGCTGATGGGCCACGAGAGCGGCTGCACCTTGATGGAGAGCTTCACTTCTAGTTCGTCAAGAAGCTCGAAGGGGTTCTTCCCTTCGCGATCGAGCTTGTTCACAAAAATGATCACCGGCGTATTCCGCATGCGGCAGACCTGCATGAGCTTTTCTGTCTGCTCCTCAACGCCTTTTACACAGTCAACGACAAGGATAACACTGTCCACCGCCGTAAGCGTGCGGTATGTGTCTTCGGCAAAATCCTTGTGGCCCGGCGTGTCGAGGAGGTTGATCTTGAGCCCGTTGTAGTCGAAGCCCATGACCGATGTGGCAACGGAGATGCCGCGCTGCCGCTCGATATCCATGAAGTCAGATGCGGTGCTTTTCCTGATCTTATTCGACTTCACAGCGCCAGCTACTTGGATCGCACCGCCGAAAAGAAGGAACTTTTCGGTGAGCGTGGTCTTGCCCGCGTCGGGGTGGCTGATGATGGCGAAGGTTCGCCGCTTATTCATTTCGTCCAAGTAGTCCATAGATCGTGATATCCTATTCCTCCCGGGCAAATGTGGGGAGGGTTGGCAATGGAGATGACCCACCTTTGTAAAGGGGTGCTCTTTCACAAAGAAGTCCGGTAGCATAACAACTGGGAGCAAAAAAGTCAAGAATTTTGGTGAAAAATGTCGAGAAAAGCCAGAAGCGCATCCCGGACGGCAGGAGCAGAAACAGAAATCATTATTAAGAAATCAAGTTGATTCGTGCAATACGTGTCACGCGTCCCGTGCTGCGGCTCAGCAGACTTCAAGTTATGGGAAACTACGATGTGAAATGAAGTGCCAGCCAGACGGTCTCTGCCCCTGCCTCTGTCCACTCGATACGGTGGCGGACATGGGCGGGGATGAGGAAATGATCGCCGGGCCGCAGGACGCGAACATCATGCTCCTCCTCAAAAAGCAAACCGGCGCTTCCGGACAGCAGTATGACCCACTCGTCCCTGTCCTGGTCGTACCATCGGCCGGGTGGTGTTGACTGGCCTGTGGAAACGATACGCTCCAATTTCAGAGAATCGGTCTGCAACAGCGTTTCAGAGATTTCGCCGACCGAAGTTTGCGCAAGATGCGTGAAAAGATTTTTTATGATCATATAAGTGACTCCTATCGAAGCATAAGAACCTTTACATCCAACCTCTTTTCAAGTGGATCTTTTATTTCATGCGCCTTACCGATCTTATCCATCGCTGCGTCCATCCTATCGGTGAATTCCTTCGGCATCTCGTCGAGATTACAGGAGACTTCCTTTTTCTCGGCCTCCCCGCGTATCGACGGTCCTGATTCCCGCTCAATCGGCCAATCCATGATATGCTGCGCTGATGGCATCATGGGCTTCTGAGGCCAGTACTTTCCTCGAGGCATCCGCGTGTATCCTGATGGTTTCGAGCGGCCGTACTTCCAGATCAACGGACTGCAAGGCAAGGAGCCGGGGGAGATGTCTGAAGAAGGTCATGTCGCCATAGAAAAAAACAGAGTCACGGGTGTCACTCGTTATGTGACGGTTGTTTACTTTCGTGTACCGCAAGCAGAAGGGAAACACGTTGATCTTTGCCCGGATGGCGGAGTCGAAAAGCGAATTCTTGAAAGGCTGTACCCGTTCTCCGTTCGATGTGGTTCCTTCGGGAAACAGCACCACGGAGAATCCTTGGCCGAGAACGTGCGCGATCGACTCGATCTCCTTTTTGAGGCCGGATGTCTTCCTCCGTTCTACGAATATGCTTCCGCCAAACTTTGCGACCGTTCCGAGCAGCAACGTATGTTTCATCTCTACCGATGTGATGAAAACAGCGGGCATGAGGGATGACATGACCAGCACATCAACATAGGAAAGATGGTTCACGATTACGAGGTGACCCCCGCGGCCTTTATGCAGAAGTTCGGCGTGCTTTACATGGACCCGTATCCCGAGCAGCCTAAGCGTCACCCGGGCGAAGAGTGACGAGTTCTGCACCGCCAAAAGCCGCTTCTTATTACCGGAGGGCATAAGCACGGAAAGAGATGCGGATATGAGAAGGTAGGATATCAACAGGGGCAGGGCCCCCAGCAGTTTGAGTGTCACTCTCAGCATGTTTGCCATGTGATCAACGAGGTCGAAGTGGTGATGACACGTCGCCGGGTCAGGGCTGCGGGTGCCCGTCTAGAGACGATTATTGCATATGCCCATTCCCTTTTCAATAGAAAACACCGGCTTTACACCCGCCGAAACCCGCGCTATACTTTAAATAGCGATAAAGAATGAGTTTTTAGCAACAGGAGGATATCATGAGCATGCTCGTAGAGTTCAGTGTTGTGCCGATAGGAACAGGCGTGAGCATAAGTCCACAGATTGCTAAGGTTCTCAAGATCGTCGCGGAGAGCGGTGTGCGCTACAAGGCGAATCCCATGGGCACCGTGCTCGAAGGAGAGTGGGACACGGTGATGACTGTTGTCAAGAAATGCCACCACGAGGTCATAAAGGACACCGAGCGCGTTCTGACAACGATCACCATTGATGACCGCAAAGGGAAGGGACAGCGAATAGATAAGAAGATTGAGTCGGTAGAGCAGAAACTCGGGATGAAGCTGAACCGGTAGAGAGAGGGTGGACTATGAATACCAAGAGGAGCCAAGACGGCACGGAGGAACGTCTCAAGATCCAGGAGACGGCGCTGTCCAACCTCGCCGATTCCTTAAAACGGCACGAGGTTGAAGTCGAGGAGGAGATCGGGGATATCCAGGCAGAGCTTAAGGCCCTAAAGATGTTCCTCACGAGAAGCATGCCCGATTTCAAAAAACAGTTCCCAGAGATCCAGCGGAAACTGAAATAAACCCTATCCGGCGCGTCTGCTTATAATTCATGAAGGAGGCGGATTCCATGAAGGCAATCACGAAGGTAAAGACAAAAGGGTACAAACTATCGTATAAGAAGAAATCAGCGACAACAGACCCGTATCTACCGAGAGGCGCAAGCCGGAAGATGATGGTTTGCGAATCCTGTCATGCTATCTACAGCAACAAGCGGTGGTATAGCGACCCTGAACTCTACGAGACCGCCAAGAGGAATCCCACTACTATTACCGCGGTCTGCCCGGCCGACTTGAAGATCCGCGACAATTTCCCCGGCGGCATTGTGACGCTGAAGGGGGACTATGTGCTGCCGCACAAGCAGGACTTACTGAACCTTGTAAAGAATGAGGAAGAGCGAGCGCGCGGATTTAATCCCCTTGAGCGGGTGATGTCCGTAAAAGAGAACGGCTATGGCAGTATTGTAATCTCTACGACCAATGAAAAACTGGCGCAGCGACTAGGCAGAGCGATCAAGAAGGCCTTTCACGGAGAAGTGACATATAGGTGGTCACATGATAACAAGCTCGCGCGTGTTGATTGGGTAAGGTAAACGGGACAAGACCTATGACGTTTCTTTTTTCAGCGACTCTAGATACTCCTCCCATTCAGCAGGGAGGAGATATTTTTTTTTGTTGTTGCACTCCTTGCAGGCGGGGACTAGGTTCCTAGGCACCGACTTTCCTCCGCGGATGACGGGAATCAAATGGTCCATGGTCAGTTCCGCAGGATGGAACTTCCGGCGGCAATAATGACAGATCCCCGTAGAGCGTTTTCTTTTCCACCACGGGGAATTCCGCAGTTCTCGCGCTTTTCCTCTCTCTTTTTTGATGTGTGCGTCTTCAGCGGCAATAAAATGGTCGGTCATAATCGACTAAATAATACTTTTTTTATGCACGCTTGTCACGATAAAATTAAAATTTTGCCTGCATGCTCCCCCACCGCCTAACATCTCAAAAAAAATAATAATTTTCTTGACATTGCATTCTACGAACGATATACTTTGCCAAACAGGTGGCATAAAGTGGGAAGCAGTGGGTAGTCATGGGGAGGCTGATGTTCCGAGGAAGCTTTGAACATAGTGTAGACTCCAAAGGTCGGGTAAGCGTGCCGTCCAAGTTTCGCGATATTATTGCGGACCGTTACGACGGCAGGCTTGTTATGGCCATGGACTTTGACCGGTGCCTGACGGTCTATCCGCTCGAGGAGTGGGAGAAACTCGAGGAAAAGATCAAGACCCTCCCGATGATGCAGAAAGAGGTCAAGGACTTCATGCGGTTCTTCTTCTCGACCGCCACCGAGTGCGAGCTCGACAAGCAAGGCCGCATCCTCATTTCGCCGGCTCACCGCGAGCGCGCCGGAATCACCAAGAATGTCATGCTGGTCGGCATCATCAACAAGATCGAGATTTGGGATGCCAAGGCGTGGGAGGCGAGAACTTCTCAGAACGGCGACAAGATTGGCGAGGCCCTCGCCGCACTGGGCTTATAGCTATGGAAGCGAAACTCAAAGTACATCAGATGAACCTTGAAGGCGAGATCGATGCCGCGAAGATGGCGGAGATCGACCGCGTGATCGGTCAGCTGATCAAGGGGGAGACATACGGGCTGATTTTGAACTTTGAGTCCGTTGAGCATATCCAATTTACGATCCTCTCCGCGCTTGTTGAGGAGAAGAAGCGGCTTCAGTCGTTCGGCGGAGATATCCGGCTCGCAGGCATGTCCGACTACATTAAGAACATATTCCGCACCACCGGTGTGCTTGACGCGTTCCAAGTATTCGCTACGGCACAACAGGCGGCGAAGAGCTTCGGTGTTACCAAGCCCGCGACGAACCTTCCGCTGGGGCTGTGAAGTAACGCGATGTGGCGAGCGCGGGGTCACATGTGCAGAGTGATCCGTGAGGGCCATCAACATGGAAGATAATTCGACTTCCGCACCCCGCACCCCGCACTTGCAACATGTCCCCGTTCTCCTCCGGGAGGCCGTCGACCTGCTTGCGCCAAGGAATGGGGGAGTGTATGTGGATGGGACGCTCGGCGCCGGAGGACATGCTGAGGAGATATTGAAGCGCTCGGCGCCAGGCGGGATTCTGATTGGCCTCGATCGGGACGCCGAGGCTGTAGAGCGTTGCCGCATCAACCTCGCGCCGTACGGAATACGCGTCCTACTTCGGCGGGCGAATTACCGGGAAATGCCGGCGGTTCTATCGGAGCTGGGATACGAGACCGTGGACGGGGTACTGCTCGATCTTGGCGTATCGTGGTTTCACCTCAAGACCCCGGAGCGGGGCTTCAGCTTCATGATAGACGGCCCGCTTGATATGCGCATGGATACAAGCAGTTTGCAGACTGCGGCGGACCTGGTAAATACCCTCTCCCGCACAGAGCTCGTCAGGATCCTCCGGGAATACGGAGAGGAAAGCAGAGCTGGTGCCATAGCAAGGGCTATCGAAAACGCACGGGCCCACGGGCCCATCACGAGAACAGTTCAGCTTGCTGACATTGTTTCGGGCGTATTTCCCCCTTATCCTCGACGGCGCATTCATCCCGCTACGCTGACGTTTCAGGCACTGAGAATAGCCGTGAACGACGAGCTGGGGGCCCTTCGCGAAGGACTGGATCATATCACGTCCTGCTTGAAGTCCGGAGGGAGGCTGGTCATCATCACGTTCCACTCGCTCGAGGACAGAGTGGTAAAGCAGGCGTTCGCACGGTCAGCAAAGGGATGTATCTGTTCACCCCGGCTGCCGGTATGCTCCTGCGGCAGAAAACCGAGCCTCAAGATCCTTACGCGGCGGCCCGTTTTCCCCGGGTCCGAGGCGGTGGAGAGGAACCCTGCTGCGAGGAGCGCAAAGCTCAGGGCCGCGGAGAAGTTATGAAATTTCGTAATAAAGGGAATGTTTCTCGATGTTGTTCAATCCACAGTTCTTAAACGGGGCGGGATCCCGATATGACAACCAGGGCCGGTGACATAGGATCGTTCATATTTGAGCGGGGCAAGCGGGGCAGCTTTCGCAGGGTCCTCATTGCGCTGCTGATCATCGGGGGCTTGATCCTGTACGTCGGCGGCAAAGTGAAGATCGTGCGTCTCGGCTACCAGATCGAGGCGCTCGAGCGTGAAAAGCGGGAACTCGAACGCGCGAACCGTTCGCTCCGGATCGAGGCTTCGAGCCTATCCTCGCCGGCGCGCATCGAGGAGATCGCGATCAAGCGTCTTGGCATGATCCATCCACCGAAGGAGAATCGGGTGATGGTTAGGAGAAAACCGACATCCGCACAAGAATGATTATGGAACGACGGGGGAGGATACTCACGGTACTGCTGCTGATGGGGCTCGGCTTTGCATTCGTTGCCCTGCGGCTCGTGTATCTTCAGGTTTTCCAGAGGGCCGAACTCACGGCTCGGGCTGAACGGCAGCAGGAGCGTCTCGTCAAGCTCGAGCCGAAGCGCGGCTCCATCTATGACCGCATGCATCGTGAACTCGCAGTAAGCCTGGATGTTGATTCGATTTACGGTGTTCCAGCAGAGATTGAAAACCCGCGGGCTGTCGCTCAGCGTCTGTCCCAGATCCTTCATGAGAATCCGCGCCTGCTCGAGCGAAGGCTCGCTGGTGAAAGGCGCTTTGTCTGGCTCAGCCGCAAGGTCGAGCCCCTGAAGGCCGAGAAGGTAAAGGCACTTTGCAACCCAGAGATCGGATGCCTCCTTGAATCGAGAAGATTCTATCCCAAGAAAACTCTTGCCGGCCCGCTGCTTGGTTTTACGGGCATGGACAATGAGGGGCTCGAGGGCCTGGAACGAGCCTATGACAAGGTGCTCCGCGGGGTAAGCGGGTGGATGATAGCGGAGAAGGACGCGGTTGGGAGAACCGTGTTCCCCGGCGGCTCTGGCTTCAGGTATCAGCAGCAAACTAAGCCGGGAAATGATATTGTGCTCACCATCGATGAGGTGATCCAGCACATCGCCGAGAAGGAGCTCGACCAAACGCTTGCGAGCTCGCATGCAAAAGGGGGGGTCTGCATCGTCATGGACCCCCAGACCGGTGAAGTTTTGGCCCTCTCGGTGCGCACGACTGTACATGGGAGACAGGCGTTCAACCCGAATGAGCCGCAACTCTACAAGCCAGCCGAGTGGCGCAACCGCGCTGTTACTGACGCGTACGAACCCGGCTCGATCTTCAAGCCAATCCTCGCTTCCGCCGCGCTTGAGGAGCGGGTCGTGCACCCCCTCGAACGGATTGACTGTTCTGCGGGGAAGATACAGATCGCTGACCGCATGATAAAGGATGCACACGAAAACGGCGTTCTGACCTTCACGGACGTAATAGCCGAGTCGAGCAACGTGGGCACGATCAAGGTGGCTATGCGCCTGGGGAAGGAGCGGTTCTCCAAATATATTGCCGCCTTCGGCTTCGGGTCCAAGACCGGCGTAGACATTCCCGGTGAGATCCCAGGCCTGCTTAAGGATTACCGCGTTTGGTCAGGCGTATCAATCGGATCCATCGCCATTGGGCAGGAGATCGGAGTGACGCCGATGCAGATGGCAGCGGCATACTGCGCTCTCGCAAACGGCGGTATGCTCATGAAACCGTACATTGTGTCAAGCATCATCGACCGTGACGGAGGCGAGGGGAAAAGCTTCGGTCCCCAACCAGTACGCCGTGCCATCAGTGAAGAAACCTGCGCCAAAGTAAACAGAATTTTACAGCGGGTCGTTGAGTCCGGCACTGGCCAGAAGGCACAGCCCGCAGGGTACACGGCTGCGGGTAAGACAGGCACAGCTCAGAAGATAGACCAGAAGACCGGGTTGTATTCAAAAAAGGACTACGTAAGCTCGTTTGTGGGATTTGTGCCAGCCGTTTCGCCGAAACTTGTGATTCTCGTGATGGTCGATACCCCCGAAGGAGTGGTCTGGGGAGGCAGCGTGGCTGCGCCAGTGTTCAAAGCCATAGCGGAGCAAAGCCTTGCCTATCTGCAGGTAGCGCCGGACGACAAGGGAGACAGGATGCTCTTGGTGGCGAGATGAAACTCGGTGAGCTGTTAACCGTGTTAAAAAACAAGGCAACTTTGCCACTGGAAGGGCTGGACAGAGAGGTGCTTGACATCGCGCATGATTCCAGGAAGGTAAGACCCGGCTCCCTTTTCGTGGCCGTGCGAGGATTTCACTCGGACGGCCATCAGTTTATTCCGCAGGCCGTGCATCGGGGTGCAGTGGCGATTGTTGCAGAGGGAAGTCATAGCAAAGCAGTCTCACGAGAGACGCCGCTGATCGTTGTCGATGATTCCCGCAGGGCACTTTCGCTCCTGGCGACTGTGTTCTATGGCCATCCGTCGCAGAAGCTCACGCTCATCGGCATTACGGGGACGAACGGCAAGACCACGACAACCTATTTGATAAAATCCATTATCGAGGCTGAGGGGCGGAAGGCAGGGCTCATCGGCACGATTGATTATCGCATTGGCAATAAGATATATCCCGCCCCCAACACAACCCCAGAATCACTTGAACTCCAGCATTTCCTGGCGGAGATGGTTGGTCTCGGCGTGGGCTTCTGCGTGATGGAGGTCTCGTCTCATGCCCTCGCTCTCGGCAGGACCGTCGGATGCGAGTTCGCGGCAGCCGGCTTCACGAACCTGACGCAGGATCACCTGGACTTTCATGAATCCATGGACACGTATTTCAAGGCGAAATTGCTGCTTTTCTCCGGACTATCGCCGGAAGCCTTTGCGGTGATCAATATTGATGATGAGCGCGCCCCGGAGATCATCGGTGCGACTCGGGCCAAGGTGCTGACGACGGGGTTTTCAGAACGGGCGGACATACACCCATCGGGGAGCATAGGACACGGGATTCGTGGCCTTTCGTTTCCCGTAGCTACGCCGTCAGGGTCGATTTCTGTGGATTCTCCGCTCGTCGGGAGTCATAATATCTACAATATCCTGAGCGCAATCGGCATCGGTACGGCATTGGGATTCGCCGGCGACAACATCGCGCGCGGGATCAGCTCCATGAAGGCCGTTCCCGGACGAATGGAGAAGGTGGAGGAGGGCCAGCCATTCGGTGTAGTTGTGGACTATGCCCATACCGAGGATGCGCTATTCCGTCTCCTCGAAGCAGTCCGGGAGATAGCGGCAGGGAAGGTCATTACGGTCTTTGGTTGCGGCGGAGACCGTGACCGAACCAAACGACCGCGGATGGGCGCTGCAGCAGTCAACGGGAGCGATATCGTCATCGTCACTTCTGATAATCCGCGGACCGAAGAACCCCTGAACATCATTGACGAGATCGAAAAAGGCATGGGAGCGGTCGGCGCAAGAATGCCCCTTCATGATCTCATGTCCGCAGCCGCACCGGGCAAGACACCATACTGTGTCATCCCTGAGCGGCGAGAGGCCGTGGCTGCGGCTATCGGCATGGCAGGCAGTGGAGATGTGGTTGTGCTAGCAGGCAAGGGACATGAGGACTACCAGATAATCGGCGACCGGAAGATCCACTTCGATGACCGGGAGGTTGCACGGCAGGAGATTCGCAGGAGACAGGCGAAGGAGGGCAGATGACAGAGGACGGAGGACATCAGAGCGCTGCTCTTCATGAGTCAGAGACACTTAGCCTCTGATCCCTGTCATGTGCGTCATGAAAGAAAGTGAAAAAAAGATGTTGGATGAGATTCTTGGCAGGTTCGAGCGCATGGAGATAAAGGGGATATCCATAGACTCCAGAACGATCAAAGAGGGCGAGCTTTTTGTGGCAATCCAGGGAGATCGGTTTGACGGCCACGACTTCGTTCCCGAGGTGATCAAGAAGGGAGCCTGGGGCGCTCTTGTGGAGCGTATCGCGCTGGAGAAGAAATATGGAAGCCTCGGTGGCCTGAAGAACATTCTTCCAGTTGAGGACACGATTCTAGCGCTTCAGGAGATGTCGCAGCGGCACCGGAAGAAGTTCGACATTCCCGTGATCGGCATTACAGGTAGCAATGGCAAGACAACAACCAAGGAAATGCTCGCCTGTATTCTGAGGCAGAGAGGGCCGGTGCTCAAGAACGAGGGGAACCTGAACAATCACATCGGGGTACCGCTCACCCTTCTAAAGCTAGACGGGCGCCATAGATCCGCGGCGATCGAGATGGGCATGAGCGCCCTGGGAGAGATTGATACCCTCGCCAGGATTGTCAGACCGGATGTGGGGATGATCACGAATATCGGACCGGCGCATCTGGAGTTCCTGGGGACCCTGGGTACGGTGGCGCAGGCCAAGGCCGAACTCCTTCGCAATCTGAAATCGGATGGGACCGCTGTTCTGAATGCCGATGACCCGTTCTTCAACACCCTCAAGAATGCATATGATGGCCGGATCCTGTCCTTCGGGATCAAGAACAGGTCGAATGTAAGCGTTTCCAATATCCGGCAAGGGCAGGACTTCACCGACATCGCAATTGAAGCGGACGGTTTAAAAGCGAAGGTCCGTCTTCCGGCCGTGGGAAGGCACAATGTCTACAATGCCCTTGCTGCAGCCGCCGGGGCGCTTGCCGTGGGCTTGCAGCTGGAAGCTGTGAAAGACGGATTGGAAGGTTTCTCTCCGGTATCCATGCGCTCTGAACTTAAGCAGGTAAAGGGCAGGACGGTGCTCGCCGATTACTACAATGCGAATCCCGGATCCGTGCAGGCGGCACTCGAGACCCTGATCTCCCTCACGGCGGGGAAAAGTTCAGTAGCCGTGCTCGGTGACATGCTGGAGCTTGGAGAAGCCGCAGCCGATGCGCACCGGGAGGTCGGCCGCATCGCGGCCCGCCTCGGCATCGATGTGCTCATCACTCTGGGGACCTTGGCGAAATGCATTAATGAAGGCGCGCTCGAGGCGGGGATGCCACAGGACCGCGTTATTTCGGCTGGATCACATGGAGAGGCTGCCGCGATGCTCAAGGAGCGGTCGAAGAACGGCGATGCCGTACTCATCAAAGGGTCGCGCGCCATGAAAATGGAAAAGATCTTGGAGGAGTTCTGATGCTCTATCATTTTCTGTACCCGCTGCACAACGTATTCGGCGGTTTCAATGTATTCAAATACATAACGTTCCGTAGCGCCGGCGCCGTGATCACGGCGCTAATCGTGAGCTTTATTCTCGGGCCGTGGATGATCGCCTGGCTTCACGGACTGAAGGTGGGACAGCATGTGCGAGATGACGGGCCCCAGACCCACTTGAGCAAGCAGGGCACCCCAACCATGGGCGGGCTTCTGATCATCGCCGCGCTCGTGAGCTCCGCCCTGCTCTGGTCTGACCTGACCAATAAGTATGTTTGGGTCGTGCTCTTCGCAACGCTCTCGTTCGGAGGCATAGGGTTCTGGGATGATTACCGGAAAGTGGTGAAGAAACGATCCACCGGTCTTCGGGCCAAGCACAAGTTCGGGCTCCAGATCGCAGCATCGCTCATGATCGGGCTGTTTCTCTATTATCTTTCCGGCGATCCGAACGCGGCGCTTCTGTCCGTTCCGTTTATGAAAAAGCTGGTCATCAACCTAAGCTGGTTCTATATCCCGTTCACTGCGCTCGTGATCGTGGGCTCGTCCAATGCCGTGAACCTTACCGACGGTCTTGACGGCCTTGCAGCTGGCCTCGTGGGTATTGCAGCCACGGCCAACGCCGCCATAGTGTATCTTGGTGGCAACAGGATAATCTCCGAGTACCTCAAGATCCAATACATCCCCGGGAGCGGAGAGCTCACGGTGTTCTGCGGCGCACTTCTCGGAGCGACCATCGGCTTCCTGTGGTACAACGCCCATCCCGCAGAGGTGTTTATGGGCGATGTGGGCTCGCTCTCGCTTGGCGGCGCGCTCGGCGCGATTGCCGTCGTAACCAAGCACGAACTGATTCTCATCATTGTCGGCGGTATCTTCGTTATGGAAACGGTCTCGGTGGTGCTCCAGGTGCTATCGTACAAGCTGACTGGCAAGAGGATTTTCAAGATGGCGCCTATTCACCACCACTTTGAGGAGATTGGATGGCCCGAGTCCAAGGTGATCGTGCGGTTCTGGATCGTGGGGATAATTCTGGCGCTGGTGTCGATCAGTTCGCTGAAGTTACGATGATAAAATGATAAAAACGCTAAGCGTGAAGCGGTGGCAGAAAGTAAATAACTCGAAAGCGGATTTTACGGGCAAAAGGGTGACGGTGGTTGGCATGGCGCGGAGCGGGATCGCGGCGGCTCGTGCGCTCTATGCACTGGGTGCAATCGTCACGGTAACCGACAAAAAACCGCCCGACCAGCTTGGTGCACAGGTGAAGGCACTCGGCAGCGGTCGGATAGCGGTTGCAGCGGGCGGCCATCCGGATCGCATCTTCATCGAGACGGATCTAGTAGTGCTCTCTCCAGGTGTGCCGAAGATCCCGCAGATATTGCAGGCACAGCGACACGGTGTTAAAGTGATCAGCGAGCTGGAGCTGGCATGGCTTTTGTCCAGTTCGCCCTATATTGGCATCACCGGTACGAACGGCAAGTCTACCGTCACGACGCTCGTGGGGCTCATGCTCGAGCAGTCGAGGAAGAAGGTGCTCGTGGCCGGAAACATCGGGAACGCGCTCACTGAAGACCCGCGGCTTCTCGCGGGTCAGGACTGGATTGTGGCAGAGTTATCGAGCTTCCAGCTCGAGGATATAGAGACCTTCAAGCCGCAAGTGGCAGCGGTCCTGAATTTAACTCAGGACCACCTGGACCGGTACCATGATATTGCAGAATACGGAGAGGCCAAGGCCCGTATCTTCATGAATCAGCAGAGGGACGATTTCCTCGTGTTGAATTTCGATGACCCGCTCGTGAAGTCTTTCTCCAGACGCGCGTCGGCTACCGTGATCCCGTTCTCGCGTTTGCAACGATTCAACCCTGGTGCCTGTGTGCTGGATGGCCACCTCGTATTCAACGGACGCCGCGTTTGCCGCGTGGATGAAATAAAGATCAAGGGCGTCCATAATCTTGAGAACGCCCTTGCCGCAGCCGCCGTGTCTCTGTGCGCAGGGGCGGACAGCGGGACTGTGGCCGATGTGCTGAGGAAGTTCCCGGGCCTGGAGCACCGGCTCGAGTTTGTTCGCCAGAAAGATGGCGTCACATACATCAACGACTCCAAGGGCACCAACGTGGGTGCTGTTTTGAAATCCGTGGAAGGATTCACGCAGCCCGTGATCCTGATCGCCGGCGGGCTTGACAAGGGGAGCGATTTTAGCCCACTTAATGATCTGTTTAAGAAAAAAGTGAAGCTGTTGATCTTGATCGGCAAGGCTGCGGACAAAATGGCGGAGGTTCTTGGCACTGCAAATGAGACATTGTTTGCGAAAACCCTCCAGGATGCCGTAACGCTTGCTTCCCACAGGGCCCAAGCCGGAGATGTGGTGCTCCTGTCGCCGGCCTGTGCGAGCTTCGATATGTTCAGGGACTTCGAGGACCGGGGGAAGCAGTTCAAGGAAGCAGTAAAGGCGTTGTGAAGCAGCACCCGACGTCCGGCGGCGAAACTTGTATCGTTAAGCGGCAACGCTCGCCTTAAAAAACCGATATGACCGCCTGCCGTGAGAGCAGAGGCCCGCAAACGCGCGGTCCCGGATCATTGTGAGCAGGAGAAAGGCACTAGAGAATGCGTGCTATCGGACATTACGACAGGATGCTCCTGTCTGCGATCCTGTCGCTCCTCGTCGTGAGCATTGTCATGGTCTACAGTTCAAGCAGCGTTGTTGCTCTAACGACCTATGATGATCCCGCATACTTCATGAAGCGCCAGATTCTGTGGGCGATCGGCGGACTTGCTCTCATGGCGATCACCATGAGGATGGACCACCGTGTTTTTTACGAGCAGCGTTTGGCCATAGGGCTTGCGGTGGTTGCCTTGGTCATGCTATCGATAACGCTCGTGCCGGGAATTGGAAAGATGATAAATGGCTCCCGGCGGTGGTTGAAGTTCGGCCTGCTCTCGTTTCAACCGGCGGAGTTCGCCAAGTTCGCGCTCGTGGTCTATATGAGTTACTTCATAGCAAAAAAGGGCGAGCGGATCCGCGATTTTATGAACGGTCTCGTGCCGGCGTATATCGTGACCGGAATGTTCCTGATCGCGACTATCCGACAGCCGGATTTCGGCGCCGCTATGACGCTCGCCGGTGTGGCTCTTGTCATGCTGTTCGCCGGAGGAGCGAACGTCCTTCATCTTGGCGGCACGGCTGCTGCTGCGCTCCCCTTAGTGTATCTTGCCGTTGCACACAGCGCGTACCGTTTGCGGAGGATCTTCGCCTTCCTCGACCCCTGGGCAGACCCGCAGGGCGCAGGCCATCAGATCATTCAGTCATTTCTCGCGTTCGGGAGCGGCGGCGTTTTCGGCCGGGGACTGGGCGAGGGCAGGCAGAAGCTTCTGTTCCTGCCGGAACGGCACTCGGACTTCATCTATGCGGTGATTGGCGAGGAACTCGGCCTGATCGGAGCGCTCGTCGTGCTCGTGCTCTTTCTTACGATCTTGTGGCGCGGGATGCGGATTGCGCTTGCCTCGGGAGATGTGTTCAGCCGCCTTCTCGCGCTGGGCATCACTCTGCTTGTCTGCTTTCAAGGGATGATCAATATGGCAGTTGTGACCGGTCTGCTGCCTACGAAGGGCATTGCTCTCCCGCTCGTGAGCTACGGAGGGTCATCGCTCGTCATCACGATGGCGGCGCTCGGGGTGCTGTTAAATATTTCGAAGGAATCAGCGTGACTGGATGCTTTGCCACGAAGACTCGAAGATAGGGGGTGAAGCCCACCTTTTTAATGTCTGCGTGGCTGACATGACTCGACTTGAATATATGAACGTTATCATTGCAGGCGGAGGCACGGGAGGCCATCTGTATCCGGGGATTGCCATAGCCCGTGAAATCCTCAGCGAGGGCAGAAACGAGGTTCTTTTTGTGGGAACGGAGCAGGGGATCGAAGCCAGAGTCCTTGCGAAAGAAGGGCTGCCGGTGCGCTTCATTACCGCAGGAAAGCTGAAAGGCATGAAGCTCATGTCGGCGATAAAGACGGTGTTGACCCTGCCGCGAAGCATCTATCAGTCACTCCGCTTGCTGAAAGAGATCCGGCCTGATGTGGTGATCGGCGTGGGCGGCTATTCCTCGGGGCCGCTGGGGATGGCGGCGCTGGGCCTCGGAGTGCCTCTCCTCATTGTTGAACCGAACTCCTATGCGGGCCTTGCGAACAGAAAGCTGGGAAAGCTCGCAGATAAAGTAGTTCTGTGCTTCCCGGGCTCGAACAGGATGGGCTTTTTCCAGCATCAGAAGACCGTCAGCATGGGGCCGCTCGTCAGAAAAGGGATAGAGCACGGGGACAGGGACGCGGCGCTTCGAGACTACGGACTTGATCCGGACAGGTATCTGGTCTTCGTAATGGGGGGGAGCGGAGGCGCGCACGCCATCAACATGGCCATGAAGGAGGCAACCCGCTATCTTCGGGACGTACCGGGCATCCAGATCCTTCACCAGACTGGTGAAAAAGACGCGGCTGAAGTGGCCGTCGGATACCGGGACTCGGGGATGCGGGCCGCAGTCGTCCCGTATATCTATGATATGGCCGGGGCGTATGCCGCGGCGGATCTCGTGGTCTCGCGCTCCGGCGCAACCACGGTGGCGGAGCTCGCGGTCTGCGGAAAGCGCGCGGTGCTGATACCTTTTCCCTTTGCGGCTGACAATCACCAGGAGTATAACGCGCGGGCGCTGGAAGCCCTCGGTGCAGCCGAGGTGCTCATTCAGAAAGACTTGAGGCCTGAACTACTGTCAGGACTGATAAAGAAATATGCCGAGCAGGGGCGCGGCGCACCAGCAGTTGACCGTATGGAGAACAGGGCGGCCGAGGATATTGTAGGGATTTGTAAAAGCTATGTTCAAAAAAATTAAGCACATCCATTTTGTAGGCATCGGTGGCATCGGCATGAGCGGTATCGCCGAAGTACTTTTGAATCTCGACTACCGTGTCTCGGGCTCGGACATAAAGGAGTCTGATATCACCGAGCGTCTGAGAAAATTGGGCGGGGAGATATACATCGGCCACCGCTCCGAAAACATCACCACACCGCACGTAGTGGTGATCTCATCGGCTGTCACAAGAGACAATGTAGAAGTGGTGGCAGCTCGGGAGAAGCAGATACCGGTGATCCCGCGAGCAGAGATGCTCGCCGAGCTCATGCGGCTCAAGTACGGAGTTGCCATTGCCGGAGCCCACGGCAAGACGACGACAACCTCCATGGTCTCAACAGTCCTCGCTGCGGGGGGGATCGATCCCACGGTCGTTATCGGCGGCAAGCTCAACAGCCTCGGTACGAACGCCAAGCTCGGCCAGGGAGATTTCCTCGTGGCCGAGGCAGACGAAAGCGACGGGAGCTTTCTCAAGCTCACGCCGACCATAGCCGTGGTCACGACCATTGATGCCGAACACCTTGATTACTACAAGGACATTGCCGAGATCAAGGACGCCTTTCTCGCGTTCATTAACAAGATTCCCTTCTACGGCGTCTCGGTCTTGTGTCTAGACCAGCCTCACATTCAGGCGCTTATCCCATCGGTGCAGAAGCGGTACCGGACCTACGGAATGAGTTCGCAAGCCGATTACCAGGCCAAAGAAGTATCGCTTAAGCCTCTTGGATCGCGGTTCAAGGTACTCCATCACAACCAGGACCTCGGATGGTTCGAGCTGTCCGTGCCGGGCGTACATAACATCAATAACAGCCTCGCGGCCATTGCTGTCGCCCGAGAGCTGGACATCGATCTCGAAATCATCAGGAAAGCACTCAGGGATTTCAGCGGTGTACAGCGGAGATTCCAGATCAAGGGAGAAGTCAACGGGGTAATTGTGGTAGACGACTACGGCCATCATCCCACGGAGGTGAAGGCTACGCTCGCAGCGGCCGCATCAGGCCAAGAACGCAGGGTAGTGGTCGTGTTCCAACCGCACCGGTACACACGAACGCAGCATCTGTTCGAGGAATTTCTTACCGCTTTCAACCAGGCGGACAAACTGGTAGTCATGGACATCTATGCCGCAGGGGAAACGCCTATCCCCGGTGTGTCGGGTCAGGCGCTCTACGAGGGGATCAAAAAATACGGGCATAAGGATGTAATCTATATCCCCGACAAGGAAAAGGTAGTGGGCCATATGCTTGAAGTGCTCAGGAAGGGGGACCTCATGATCACGCTTGGCGCCGGCGACGTGTGGAAAATCGGAGAGCAGGTTGTAGAGAAACTAAAATTCGCCCAGAGGACGCACCGCTAAAGGCCAGTAGCAAAGAATCTATTCCTCTACATGGATAAAATCATGGAGATTGCAAACATTAAAGGTGAGGTCAGGCAGAACGAACCCTTGAGCAGGCACACTTCATTCGGCATCGGGGGGCCGGCCGATTTTCTGGCGTATCCAGCAGACCGGGATGATCTCATGGCTCTCTTGTCCAGTATCATAAAGCAGGGAGCGAATTATATTGTCATCGGTGGCGGCACGAACCTTCTCGTGCGCGACGGCGGCTTCCGCGGCGTCGTGATCTGCCTTCAGAGGTTGAACACAATCAGAATCGAGAGGGAGTACCGCTCAGTAGGGGGTTCATTCTCCGTGGTCTATATCGAAGCGGGAGCGCTTCTTGCCAAGCTGCTCAGCTTTGCGGCGGAACAGGGTCTCACCGGGCTTGAATTTGCAGCGGGCATTCCGGGGACTGTCGGCGGCGCGATCTGCATGAACGCAGGGACAGCTGCCGGAGAGATTGGAGATGTCGTAGACTCCGTTACGCTGATTTCTCCTAACGGGATATTTGTTACCCGGGGCAGGGAGGAGATCGGCTTCGGCTATCGTACCTCTAACATACCAGCCGGACACGTTGTTTATGATACAAAAATCATCCTGCGTCGCGGTGACCGGGAGAGAATAAAGGCACGGGTGATGGAAATGCAGGAAACGAGGAAGCAGCGCCAGCCGTGGGGATTTCCGAGCGCAGGCTCGGTTTTCAAAAACCCGCAGGAACAGGCTGCAGGGAAACTCATCGAAGAGGCAAATCTCAAGGGGAAGAAGGTCGGAGATGCACAGATATCGGACAAACATGCGAACTTCATAGTGAACCTGGGCAATGCGAAGGCCAAGGACGTGGTGGCGCTCATGGAAATCGTGAAGCAGACAGTGCTTGATGTGCACGGCGTGAGGCTCGAACCGGAAATAAAAATAATAGGAGAAGATTAGCGGGGTTAGAAGGAATTTACATTTGTAATTTCATATCATGACTTTGGTTACAAATAAGAAAATCGGCGTTCTTCTGGGCGGGCTGTCGTCCGAGCGAGAGGTATCCCTTGCCAGCGGGGCAGCCATACTTAAGGCGCTCAGGGAAAAGGGCTACAATGCAGTGGCCATCGATGTCGGCAGGGACGTGTCTGAGAAGATCCATGATAGCTGCATCGAAGTCGCGTTCATTGCATTGCACGGCAGGTTCGGTGAAGACGGGGCCATCCAGGGGGTGCTCGAGGTCATGGGGATCCCGTATACAGGCTCTGGCATTCTCGCGAGCGCTCTGGGCATGAACAAGACTGTAGCGAAACAGGTATTCAGGTCTCAGGGACTTCTGGTCGGTCCCTACGAGGTCATCTATTCAGGTGAAGCGGGAAAGGCAATGACGGTTCTTGAACAGCTTCAGTTCCCCGCTGTGGTCAAGCCCCATGCCGAGGGGTCGAGCGTGGGTGTAAGTCTTGTTTTTAAGCAAGAGGACGTGGCGCCGGCGGTTGCACTAGCCTTTAAATACGGAGGCGAGATCCTGATCGAAAAATTCATTAAAGGCAAGGAAGTCCAAGTCGGTATACTCGGCAATGCGGCGCTCGGTGCAATCGAGATCGTCCCTAAGAGGGCGTTCTACGATTATACGGCAAAATATGAAAAAGGGATGTCCGACCACTTCTTCCCGGCCAGAATTCCCGATGCGGCATATAAGCGGACGCTTGACGCGGGCTTGGCGGCACACCGTGCGATTGGCTGCCGGGGGTACAGCAGGGTCGACTTTATCGTTGATGAAGCCGGCAGGCCCTATATCCTCGAAGTAAACACCCTGCCAGGCATGACCGCCACGAGCCTGCTGCCGGAGATCGCGAAGGGTGTGGGGATATCGTTCCCTGATCTGGTGGAAGAGATACTGAGGCTGGCCCTCATGGAGCAGTAACGAGCAAAGAGATAGCGGGGGCCGGGGATCAAGGGAACGAGGGTTAAAACCTTTCAACGAGTGACGCGTGAGAGATTATAAGAGCGTAAAAGTACCTAGGAGATATCGCGCCGCGGCTGCCCGTTCTGCACCAACACGACGGATCACGATGAGCCGTGGCCCCAAAAAGGGTACTTTAAAACTTGGTAGTACCGTTGTTAAGGTCTTGATCGTGGCGGTGATTTTTTCGGGCTGTTATTTGGGCTGGCTGGCATACACTTGGGTTATCCGGTCCGAGGCCTTTCAAATAGCCGGCGTGGATGTCACCGGCGTAAAGCATTTGAGTGAGGGCGAGCTCAAGAACATCGCCGGATTTTTTACCGGACAGAACATCTTCCGCGTGAACCTTGGGGATGCCGTCCGCCGTGCGCGTGCGAACTCTTGGGTAAAGGAAGTGCGGATCTACCGTAGGTTGCCGAACAGAGTCAGCATGGTCGTGAACGAACGGATACCCGCGGTCATTCTTGATACTGGCACGGGACGATACCTCGTCGACGGCGAGACAGTGGTCATTGATCGGTTGACAAATGAAAGCGCCTCTCCATGGCCCCTTCCGACTGTAGTGATAAAAGACTATAGGCCTCGGACCGGGGATCAGGTAGCCACCGAAGGCATGAACGAGGCTCTAACGCTCATCGCGGAGCTCTCGGCCAGAGGCGGGTGGAAGCTTTCCGATATCACGATCGAGGCAAACTCGCCAGATGCGCTGACCGTGCTATATGCGGATCATGAATTTAAGATTGGCAGCGGGAACTACGGGGAGAAGCTCCGCAGGCTTACCGAGATCATGGAGGACGTGAAGCAGCGCGGCCTGAACATTGCCTATGTTGATCTTCGTCCCGAGCGCCAGGCCGCGGTAATGGTTGTGACTGACAAGGGCAGGGGTCGGGGGGCAAGGGCCAAAGGGAGACCGTGAGGCGAGCGGGACCGATTCAACATCAAATGATCAAACAAAACATGTGGCTTTCTTTTTGAATTCTTATGAAACAATGCGGCACATAGCCAGGGAGATTGTGCTATGGTCTGGGTTCTGTGTGCAATATCGTTTTTCGCTGGTTGTACTGTTACAATATTTTTCTTGTCCTGTTTCGCGATAGCCCAGCAGGCAGATGAACAGAGCGAGAGGACATATTATGTCTTGACAGAGAAAATGTAGCTCAATGAAACTCAGCAAGGAATATCCTTAAACTTTGTTTTGCATAGCCTGTTTTCCTGTTCCGATTGTGAGGGTTCTGGATCCCGATATTTCATGTTTCATTTGTTTCTTAGATTAGACAAAGCTCGAACGCAATAGTGTATTCGGAGCCTTGAGTTTGCAATTGCTTGAACTTTGATATTGTTTAAAACGGGGGTGTAGCGTGGTAAAGAAACCGGATAATGTGCTCGTAGGGTTGGACCTGGGAACAACCAAGGTCTGCGCTATCGTGGGCGAGGTCAAGGATGGAGGACAGGTCGACATCATCGGGATTGGCATCAGCCCCTCGCACGGCCTGAAGAAAGGCGTGGTCGTCAACATCGACAGCACGGTGGAGTCCATCAAGAAGGCCGTCCAGGAGGCCGAGCTCATGGCCGGCGTGGAGATCAACTCCGTGTATGTCGGGATCTCCGGCAGTCATATCAAGGGCATCAACTCTCGCGGAGTCGTGGCTATAAAGAACAAAGAAGTGGGGCCTTCTGACATAGCACGCGTGATCGATGCGGCCCGAGCAGTGAATATCCCCATGGACCAGCAAGTTCTTCATGTCCTGCCTCAGGAGTTCATCATCGACGAGCAGGACGGGATCAAGGACCCTCTTGGCATGTTCGGCGTACGCCTCGAAGCCAAGGTACACATCATTACCGGCGCGCTCACCTCGATCCAGAATATCGTCAAAAGCTGTTCGCGCGCCGGTCTCCACGTGAACGATCTCGTGCTGCAACCCCTTGCGTCGAGCCGAGCCGTGCTTACTGCCGAGGAGCAGAGCCTGGGCGTGGTGGTCGTGGACATCGGCGGCGGCACCACAGACGTCGCGCTCTTCCTCGAAGGCAGCCTGTGGTACACGGAGGTCCTCCCTATCGGGGGGAACCACCTCACGAACGATATCGCGATTGGTCTCCGTACGCCGGCCTCGGAGGCCGAAAAGATCAAAATTAAGTATGGGTGTGCGCTTTCGTCGCTCGTCAAGCATGAAGAGACTCTTGATGTGCCGAGCGTGGGCGGCAGACCGCCGCGCCTTCTTTCGCGCCAGATCCTTTCGGAGATCATCGAGCCACGTGTCGAGGAACTCTTCAGCATGGTCCAGCAGCGACTCAAAAAGACGGGTTTCGAGGACATGTTCGCCTCGGGAATAGTGCTCACCGGCGGTGTAGCGCTCATGGAAGGGGTACAGGAGGCAGCCGAGCATTTCCTCGGACTGCCCATTCGACGCGGCACCCCGCGGAACATCGGCGGCCTCATGGACGTGGTCAACAGTCCGATATACGCAACGGGTGTGGGGCTTGTGCTCTACGGTGCCGAAAACCAGCAAGAGTCGCCGAGGAAATTCAAGGGCAGCGGTATGGTTAATCGGTTTTGGAAGTGGCTGGGGGAGTACATATGAATCAGAGCGACAGTCATGGCCTAAAAAAGCGGGGCACACGAGGCTTGAGGGTAAAGAAAGAAGACCGAGAGGAGATGACGATGGACGACAATATCGAAATGAGATTTCAGGACGTCATGGAATTTGCCGCTGAGGTCGAAAGAAATTCAGCAAAAGATCCGTGCGCATTCGGAGAACAGGGAGAGAGGAGGACGGACGGGATGTTCCAGTTTGAAGAAGAGAGGCAGCCTGCCGTCATAAAAGTAATTGGTATTGGCGGTGGCGGTAGCAATGCTGTAAGCACTATGGCTCAGTCCGACATCAGAGGAGTGCAATTCATTGTAGCGAATACCGATATGCAGGCGCTCGAACTCAGCCGGGCACCCATCAAGATCCAGATCGGCTCCAAGATAACAAACGGCAGGGGAGCGGGGGCGAACCCGGAGATAGGCAGGTCAGCGGCGCTCGAGGATGCGGATAAACTCAAATCCGTGATGGAGGGCGCCGACATGGTCTTCATCACCGCTGGAATGGGCGGCGGCACCGGCACCGGCGCCGCACCGGTTATAGCCAACCTCGCCCGTGAGGTCGGTGCTCTCGCGGTCGGAGTGGTCACGAAGCCTTTCACCTTCGAGGGCATGATACGGATGCACAAAGCGGAAGAAGGTATTGCCGAGCTCAAGAAAAACGTGGATGCGCTCATCGTAATCCCGAACGAGCGTCTGCTGAATCTGGCGGAGAAAAAGACCACCCTTCTCGATTCTTTCAAGCTCGCTGACGATGTGCTCAGCCAGGCAGTGAAGGGTATCTCGGATGTCGTGATGGTCCCGGGATACGTGAACGTGGACTTTGCGGACATCAAGACCGTCATGGCGAGCCGGGGGAGGGCGGTCATGGGCACCGGCATCGGCAAGGGCGAGAACAGGGCCATGGAGGCAGCGCAGAAAGCGATCGCGAGCCCCCTCCTCGAAGACGGCTCCATCAAAGGTGCGCGCGCCGTGCTCATCAACATTACTGGCGGGAATGACATGGGGATCTACGAGCTGAATGAGGCTTCCGCCATTATCAAGGAAGAGGTGGACCTTGGCGCGAACATCATTTTCGGGGCGGTGATCAATCCGGTGATGAGCGAGGAGGTCATGGTCACGGTGATAGCGACCGGATTTGACGAAGAAGGCATCCGAGAGCTCGTAAAGCGCCCGGTGAGCCTCAAGGAGTACCGGGCGGTTCTAGAAAAACCGAAACGCAAACAGGAGTCATTCGATTTCAAGAACGAAGCTTTAGGTATCGATAACGAGGACCTGGACAAACCCACGTTCCTTAGACGGCAGGCGGATTGAGAGCAACAAGCTGCGCAGATGAAGAGCTATCGAAAAGAACTGTGGTTTGAGGTGAAGACTCGAAGGGCTTTTATCAACATCACTCAGAACGTAGAGGAATGTATCAGAGAGAGTGCCATTAGAGAGGGGCTCGCTCTCGTCAATGCCATGCATATCACAGCCTCGGTTTTCATCAATGATGACGAATCAGGACTACATCATGATTTTGACGTCTGGCTCGAGGCCCTCGCTCCCCATGAGCCGGTTTCCCAATATAGTCACAATGACGGCGAGGACAATGCCGATGCCCATCTCAAGAGGCAGATCATGGGCCGGGAAGTCGTGGTCGCTGTTACGGACGGAAAACTGGATTTTGGCCCCTGGGAACAAATTTTTTACGGCGAGTTCGACGGTAGACGGAGAAAGAGGGTTTTAATAAAGATCATCGGTGAGTGACGACAAGCACCACCTGCCTTAGAAAGCCTTTACGGACAAATAGCTAGAGCATGAGAATCGATCATATTTTCTGGATCTTCGCTGCTCTTTCCATCTGATGCAAAATTCCCCTCAATATGCTGACATCCCTGCTGTCCAGTCTTGCCCTTCCGAACAGCTGCCGCAAAGAATTCATCATATGCTCCGGATGTGCTCTATCGATGAACCCGATGACCTGAAGAGTGTTCCGTAAGTGCTTGTAGAAGTCTTCGAGTTCTCTGGAAGGGGCGAGGGTGCGATCGGAAACCGGGACTTTTACCCGCGCCGCGAGGAAAAGCTCGTAGGCAACGACCATGACGGCGTGTGAAACGTTCAGCGAAGGGAAGGCGCTTGACGACGGTATGGATATGAGCTCGTGGCACAGCGAAATGTCGTCGTTGTCTAGGCCGTTCACCTCGTTTCCGAATACGATCGCGACCCTGTTTCCGCCAAGAAGGGAGATCAGCTTTTCCGCAATTTCTGCCGGCGCACTGACGTTCTTTCTTCGGCGGGTCCTGTGCCGCGACGAGCCAACCACCAGACCGAAGTCCGATACAGCATCTGAGAGTGTGGAAAACATTCGAGCATTCTCAAGAATACGGTGCGCTCCGGCGGCGAGCTTCAGAGCCTGACCGTTTCGGTCAGCGGGGGGCCTCACGAGCACGAGGTTGGAGAGCCCCATGTTCATCATGCACCGGGCCACAGCGCCGATATTGCCGGGCGTTTTGGTGTCCACGAGAACGACATTGACATTGTCGAGGGGTGAAGGCGAAAACATAGAGTTGAGATGCCACTTCAAAAAAACGATGAAGGTCAGTTCTCAGGCATCATGTGGCATGCATTATACCGTATGAGAGCACAGCCCTCAAGAACAATCTGGGACATTACAGCTGGAAAATTCTTCAGAAAAGACCCTCAATGCGTCCGATCAAGTGAGCGGGTTGGAGCTAAGATCCATGCTCGTGACGAGACTCAGCACCACGGCGTTGGATCCGCGTTCTGCGCCATACGCGGTGTTCGGAGCACGTTTTGTATTCCGGTTGACAATCTTCTGAAGGACTGATAGAGTACCTATGACCATGAGCATGATCGCGATATCACTACAGTCGGGCAGCAACGGCAACTGTATTTATGTTGAGACAGGCAGCGTGAAGCTCCTGTTCGATGCTGGCATTAGCGGTGTGCAGGCGGCTGAACGGCTCGCTGCTCACGGCCGGGACATCCGGGAGATAGACGCAGTGATCATCTCCCACGACCACGGCGATCACATTCGACATGCCGGAGTGATTCACAGGAAGTTCGGCCTGCCGATCTACATCACGCCGGCGACGCTTGCCGCCGCCTCTTCGCGGTGCACGCTCGGAAAACTGCAGGATGTGCGACACTTCCGGTCCAGTGGCAATCTCCGATTTGGCGACGTGCTCGTACAGGCTATCCCCACGCCGCACGACGGCGCAGACGGAGCGGCATTCATCGTCTGCTCGGGCCCCAAGCGGCTCGGCATCATGACCGACCTCGGGCACGTATTCAAGGATCTTGTCCACATCGTTTCATCACTGGACGCCGTGTTCCTCGAAAGCAATTACGATCCGGACATGCTCGCAGCCGGGCCATATCCTTCCTATCTCAAAAAGCGCATCAAGGGCCCCCGGGGCCACCTTTCGAATATCGAGGCCGCTGAGATCTTGCGCCGCGCTTCCGAAGCGAAACGGCTCAAGTGGGCATGCCTGTCGCACCTGTCGGAGCAGAATAACCATCCCGATGTTGCCCTTGGAACACACCGCAGGCTTGGCGCCGAGAATATCACCCTCTATACCGCCGATCGCCATGCAGTTTCGGATATTTTCACGATATGAAGCGTAATAGATGCATTCTGTTCTGAATATGGACTTGATTTCGCCAACATCTTGTTTAGTTCCGTATGGTGTATCTTATTCTACAAGGATCGAACATGGGAGTTCTAGACAGCATCGGCAATACACCGCTCGTAAAGCTGGAAACGCTCTGCACCAATCCGAGGGTAAAAGTCCTCGCGAAACTCGAAGGCAATAACCCCGGTGGATCGGTCAAGGACAGAATCGCGTATTCCATGATCAGGGACGCTGAGGCATCGGGCCGCATCAAAAAAGGGGATGTCGTCCTTGAGGCGACGTCGGGGAACACGGGCATCGGGCTTGCCATGGTGGGCGCGGCCCTGGGATATAGGGTGGTCCTGGTTATGCCTGCGTGTGTGAGCCTCGAGCGCAGAAAGATCCTTGAGGCTTTTGGAGCCGAGCTTGTCCTCAGCCCGGGCAATGAAGGGACAGACGGTGCAATCAAGCTTGCAGGAAGGATGAGGGAAGAGTCGCCGGGCAAATATTTCATGCCAAACCAGTTCGACAATCCAGCCAACGTCCACGCCCATTACGAGACTACGGGGAGAGAGATCATCGACCAGACCGGAGGAGACGTCGATGTCTTTGTCGCTGGCATGGGTACTACGGGCACACTCATGGGAGCAGGCAAAAGACTCAAGGAGTTTCAGCCTGCTCTCACAGTCGTTGGAGTGGAGCCCTTTCTCGGCCACAAGATTCAGGGGCTCAAAAACATGCAGGAATCCATAGTCCCAAAGATTTACAATCCTGCTTTCCCCGACGAGGTAATCCACGTGAATGATGATGAAGCGTTCACAACAACTAGACGCCTGGCCTTGCAGGAGGGCATTTTCTCAGGCATGAGCAGCGGGGCTGCGGTGTTCGGTGCTCTAAAAATGGCGGAGCGGATCGAGCGAGGCACGATCGTCGTAATCCTGCCCGACCGCGGGGACCGCTACCTCAGCACATCCCTGTTTACTTCCGTCTGCGCTAAGTGCCCTCCGTGATGCATCAGGTGAAATTGTCAGAACTACGGGCTGAACTCGGATACCAGAGAATTCAGGGTCATCGGCGGCGTTGCGGATTTTTTCGAAACCCGTCGACAAAATGGAAAAGAGCGAGGAAAGGGTGCAGGTAGGCCATGCGGGGGCCTGCATATTTCATGACTCCTCTTATCTTCTCCCCCATGTCAGGCTTGTAACAATGCACCGTGCAGTTAGCACAGGTCGTCTTTCTCTCCTGGAATGGACATCGGTCAAGGCGCTGGCGCGCATACGCTTCGAGGTCCTTACACTCGGTGCACAAGCTCTTTTCCGCAACGCCATGGTGACCGCGACAGTAGACCCGAATCATGGCTTCCATCGTCTCATGTTCCCTGCTCATTCTGCTCGTTTGTCTGTTATCCATAGCTGATCAGCTCCTCTTCTTTTCCCAATTATACTGTTTACGGAAGCACTACGGGATGATTTGCATCATACGTAACCGAAAAAGTGCCTGCTATTGTCTGTCGTTTCAGAGGATCTAAATTACTTTGCGCAAAGAGGCCAACAATAGTATAATTTTCTCATGTCTCGGAAACTCAAGGGGAAAATAGATGCCCTGCTTGCGGCTGAGCGCGGGACCGTCTACAAAGCTCAGGGCATTGATGTAAAGATTGCACTCGCCTATCCGAACACCTACCACGTGGGCATGTCGAACCTTGGCGTGCATCAGATTTATTCCATCCTGAACAGCCGTGCGGACACGGTATGCGAGCGCGTGTTTTTGCCTGACGAAGAAGATATCGACGAGTATAACAAGACCGGCACGAAATTGTTCAGCCTTGAGAGCAAGCGGCCCCTCAAAGAGTTCGATATTCTCGCTTTCTCCGTTTCCTTCGAGCAGGACTACGTGAACATCCTTGAAATCCTGGACCTCTCCGGCATCCCTGTTCTTAAGCGCGACCGGAGCGATGGTGATCCGCTCGTAATTCTCGGCGGTGCCTGCTCATTCTTTAATCCGGAGCCGCTCACGGATTTCATAGATGCCGTAATCGTGGGTGAAGGAGAAGAGGTCGTGGCCGAGTTTATCGACGCCTATCGAGAAAGCAGAGATAAAGACCGCCTTGCCTTGCTCAGAGCAGTGGGCCGGATACCGGGGGTTTATGTGCCGGAGTTTTATGACGTAATCTACAATGTGGACGGTACGCTCAAAGAGCGAAAGGTGATCGTTTCCTCCGCACCGGAGCGCATAGTCAAGCGTACGGTCAAAGACATCAATAGAATGCCAGCAGCAACAGTGATCCTGACACCAAATACTGAGTTTAGCGATATGTACCTCTCGGAAGTGACACGGGGTTGCGGAAGGCATTGCCGGTTCTGCATGGCAGGATACATTTACCTTCCGCCCCGGAACCTCAGTATCGATGGGGCAAAGTCGCAGGCTGCAAAGGCAGATGATCTCTGCGGCAAGATCGGCCTCGTAGGCGCCGCGCTTTCGGACTATCCCGACATCGGAGAAGCCTGCGCTGAGATCAAAGGCGGGGTCTCAGTCTCATCGCTCCGGGCCGACTCGGTAAGCGAGGAACTTATCGACCGGCTTGCGAAGAGCGGGCACAAAACGATAGCGATCGCTCCGGAGGCGGGCTCTGAGCGGCTCAGGAATGTGATCAACAAAGGCATCACAGAGGCAGACATTCTTCACGCTGCTGACATGATCTTCGGCCGCGGCATCCCGAACCTCAAGCTCTATTTCATGATGGGCCTGCCGACGGAAACATACGAAGATGTGGATGCTATTATCTCGCTCGCTGGAATGGTGCGCGAGGTGCAGCTAAAGCACGCGAGGAATGCCGGCAGGATCGGCGTGATTACGCTCTCGGTAAATTCCTTTGTGCCGAAGCCGTTTACGCCGTTCCAGTGGGAACCGATGGAGTCTGTCGAGAGCCTGAACAAAAAGCAGCGGTATCTTGAAAAGGCAGTACGGAAGATCGGGAATATGAACATCATCCACGACCTTCCGAAGTGGGAGTATATCCAGGCCTTGCTTTCACGCGGCGATCGGAGGACCGGGAGGCTCATCATGACTGCTCATGTGAAAAGCGGTGATTGGAGGATGGCAGCCAGGGAGCTAAAAATGGACACGGAGTTCTACGTTACCCGTCGGCGACCGTTCAGCGAGGTTTTGCCGTGGGATTTTATTGACATCGGTGTGCGGAAAGATTATCTTATGAGCGAACGCGAACGGGCACGTGAGGGCAAGTTCACGCCGGGCTGCCGCGTGGGCGTATGCATGGCCTGCGGAGTGTGTCACGGGATGAGCAACGAAGAATAAGCGTCAAATATCATGTAAAACTCAAGCACCAATTGCATGCGCTCGGGAAATTGGTAATTCGAACTTGGATATAGCGTCTTGTGCCCGGAACCTGAAATTGACATGACTGAGAGTCAGTATCTCACTATTCCTGCTCTCGATAAGACAGGCAGAGTCATCCACGCCTTCACCACCCGTAAGAACGGTCTTGGCGGCAGAAATAACGGGGTCAGGCAGCCTGGTGACTGGATTGCAGTGGCTCAAATGTTCGGAGTCAATCCTGACCGGATTGTGACAGCGAACCAGGTTCATGGTGAGCGTATCGTGGTCGTGGATGCCGATAACTATAGGGGCATTAGGACGGTTGAGGCCGATGCCATGATAACGAACATACCGGGGTTCGCCATAGGCGTCGAGACCGCAGACTGCGTACCGTTGTTGCTCCTTGATCCGGAAACTCCTGCTGTTGGGGCGATTCATGCGGGCTGGAGAAGCACGGCGAAGAAGATCGTTGAGAAGGCCGTGAAGAAAATGCAGGACAGATTCGGTTCGAATCCTTCCCGTATGGTTGCGGCGATTGGTCCGGCGATTGGACCCGAATGCTACGAAGTCGATGAACCGGTAATGGTGCGGGTCCGCGAAGCCTTTTCGTTCTGGATGTATGCGGCATCGTCACGAGGCAGCAACAAGTGGAGCCTTGATCTGGCGGGGCTGAACCGGATGGAGCTGGTTCAGGCCGGTCTTGATGAAAAGAACATACACTCGATCGGGATGTGTACCTCGTGCAGGAAAGACCTGTTCTATTCTTTCCGTTCAGAAGGCAGGACCGGCAGGATGCTGTCGGTGATAATGATCAAGCCTTGAACCTTTTTGGGCCATGAAGGCTCGAAGGAGGCTCCCGTCATTCATGCATGGAGTGTTTAGTATCATCGTATCCGGGAGGAAAATGAATATATGTCGATAGCAGAAAACCTGGCAGCAGTGGTGAATAGGTGCACATCCGCAGCACAACGAGCGGGGCGCGATCCATTGTCCGTTAAGCTCGTTGTCGTCACCAAGACCGTTGATACGGAGCGTATCAGTGAAGCTGTCGCCGCGGGCGCACTGATCCTGGGCGAGAACCGGGTGCAGGAGGCGAAAGAAAAGATCGAGAAGCTTGGTCCGATCGCGAGCTGGCATCTCATCGGCCACCTGCAGACGAACAAGGCGAAGTACGCAGTCAAACTCTTCTACATGATTCATTCAGTTGACAATCTTCAACTTGCGGAGGAGATAGACAAGCAGGCATCGAAGGTAAACAAGGTGCAGGATGTGTTGATCGAAGTGAGCATTGCCGGTGAGGAGAGCAAGGCAGGCGTGGCGATGGAGGATGCTGTTACCCTCATCAAAGAAGCGTCAAAGCTCAAGAACATCTCGATCAAGGGGCTGATGACCATGCCGCCCTTTTCCGACAATCCCGAGGACTCACGGCCATACTTTAAGAAGCTCCGTCAGCTGTCCGAGAGCGTCGTGAATGAACATATCCCCGGAGTTTCCATGAGGGAGCTTTCGATGGGAATGAGCGGGGATTATGAAGTGGCCATCGAGGAGGGCTCGACGATGGTGCGCATCGGCACGGCGATATTCGGGGAGAGAAAATAATCATGGCAATGCCACGGATGCCGAAAAGCGCACCGATGAGAAAAATGACCTCATAAAATCGGGCGGCTCACTCATCGTATTCTTCGTAGATTCCGTGTCCTTTTCGGTTTAAAGCGTTGCGAGGGAGGCTCTATGACTTTAGATAAAAAGATCGCATTTTTAGGCGGCGGGAACATGGCCGAGGCTCTCATTAGGGGACTGATCGCGGCGGGTAAGGCAAAGCATGATCAAATTTTAGTCACCGACATTTCAGTGGACCGGCTTGAGCATCTCAGGAAGACCTATGGTATCCTTGTGCAAAACAGCAATTCTGAAGCGGCACGCGAGGCGGGGATCATCCTCCTGAGCGTGAAGCCCCAGGTGATCGAGAGAGTTCTTGGTGAGATTGCCCCGGTCATTGACAGCAAGAAACTCGTGATTTCCATTGCCGCCGGTATCGCTATTGCGAAGGTCGAGAATGCCCTGAAGGACGGTTCGCGGGTCGTGCGCGTGATGCCGAATACGCCGGCACTGGTGCTCGCAGGAGCAGCCGCACTCGCAGGCGGAAAGGACGCCACAGCTGACGACCTTGGCCTAGTGCAGAGTATATTCAACTCCGTGGGCAGGTCTGTAGTTGTTGACGAGAAGCTTATGGATGCAGTGACCGGACTCTCGGGAAGCGGGCCTGCGTATGTGTTCACGATTATCGAAGCACTGTCCGATGCAGGGGTAAAGGCTGGCCTGCCCCGGCAGCTTGCGCTCGAGCTTGCAGCCCAGACCGTGTATGGCGCAGCCAAGATGGTGCTTGATACAAAAGAGCACCCGAGCAAGCTCAGAGACATGGTGACGTCTCCCGGCGGTACAACGATCGAAGGATTACACGCTCTCGAAAAGGGAAAGCTCCGTGCTACGATCATAAACGCGGTAGAGGCAGCGACGGAGCGGAGTAGGGAACTGGATCGGTAGACTCCAAATAACAACATCCGAGAACCATAGAAATGCTGATTTCGGCGATCGGTGCGGGCGTTCGGCAATTTTCATTTCAGATTCACCTGGAAATTTGTCATTTGTGTGCTGAAACTTGTCTTAATCTAAGGAGGGATGATGTTCGTCATCGGAAATATTCTTCACGGCATTGCCGATGTGCTTGACGTGGTTTTGACCATTTATATGTGGGTCATCATCATCAGAGCGCTCATATCGTGGGTGAACCCCGATCCCTATAATCCGATCATTCAGATTCTCAACCGACTGACAGAACCGGTGCTCGGACCGCTGAGGAAACTGGCTCCGCCATGGAAAATCGGCATCGATCTTTCGCCGCTTATCGCGGTCCTTATCATCATCTTCCTGAGGGTGGCGCTGATCAGGACTCTGTATCGACTGGCGATATCGATGAGTTGATATCTTGGACAGGTTCATGATATTGGCATCGTCTGAGGAGGCAATTGTATGAGTAATGGTATCAAGGTGACGCCGATCGACATACAACAGAAGCGTTTCCACGTTGGTTTCCGCGGCTATGACCGGACCGAAGTCGAGATGTTTCTCGATCTTGTACGTGACGAAATGGAAAATCTGGTCCGAGACATGGCGGAGCTGCGGGAGTTCCGCGAGACCTACGATGAGCGCATGCGGGAGCTGACCGCGAAAGAAGAGACGGTTAAGAACACGATGCTCATGACCCAGAAGCTGGTGGAGGACCTGAAAGAGAACGCGCGTAAGGAAGCGTCATTAATCATCAAAGATGCGGAGGTCCGAAGCCAGCAGATCGTCGGCGATTCTCAACAGGAAAAGGTCTCACTTGAAGCAGACATATTGAACCTCAGGAGGCGCAAGCACCATTTTCTTCAAGATCTCAAGAAGGTGATTCAGATGCACTTGGAAATGGTCAACTTCGAGGAATCCGGCGGTGAAGTCAAAGAAGAGCCCAAACAGGGATAAAGCGCCAACGGAGGCAGCAGCCTTGTCGGTCCGCATACAGCCGCGTGCGTCGAAGAACGAGATTACCAAGATGGAGAACGGCGGACTCAAGATCAGGCTCATCGCCCCGCCCGTGGACGGCGCGGCGAACGATGCACTCGTCCGATTTCTTGCTGAAATGCTCTCTGTTCCCAGGTCGCGGATCGAGATCGTCTCAGGCAAAACATCGAGGGATAAAATTGTCAGGATCAGCGGTGTGAGCAAGGCCGATGCCGAACGGCTATTGTATTCGAAAGAGAAATAGAGTAGTATAATTATAAGGAGAAAGTTGATCTTTGGACGCAGATTGACGCGGATAAGCGCAGGGATACTATCCCTCCTACTCTATCCCTTCTTGTGCCTATTAGCATTGATCTGTGTCCAAGCCTATTTGTCTTCACAGCAACGACAGGTTCAATCTCATCAAAAAGGGGGCGACAGGCTTCGACGGGGATCGAGAGGTCAGGAGTTGCATGCCGAGGTGCCATGGGGCTCGTAAAACACATGGCAAACAATAACTGCCAATACACCAGAACTGGCACTCGCTGCCTAATAATATAGGCTAGCGCGTCTCCCGGCTGTAGCCTGAGCGGCCGAAGGGACGTCACACTTCAGGCTGGTCTTCCCGACATCGTCCGGGGCGGGGAGATAAGAAAAAACCGGACTGGCCGATTCCGGAGCTTTCCCCAAGGCGCCGGAGGAGGCGAGAACCAAAGGCGGGGATAAGCATGTATGAGCTTCTGGCTAAAGGTTTTCGGACGTGGGTTCGAATCCCACCGCCTCCACCAATTAAATTATTGATTTTATTGAATTTATTTAATTTTTCCTCAATTCTCCATCGATTAGATCTGAGGCCGAGAGCTAATTCCTTCAAGAAATTAGCTCTTTTTTTTCAAGCATTCGCAAGATGGGGTACATTTGGGGGTATGTCGAAAACTGTGGGCTGCAATTAATGACGACAATTCAGGTGATTAGACAAACTATTCGATTCCTCCTCATGTCATCAGGAACAATTGAATCCTCTTCGATATTTATTGTCGTATGTCAGTATTAGAGAGATTCGGACTTTCTAATAAATGTACAGGAGTTTCACTTGCATTATATATCCAAATGGGTATAATAGAAACTAGGAGACGGATGACGTGAAGCCTTTGTTCTGGGTAGGATCATCGAAAAAAGATCTTTTGGAAATGCCAGCGAAGGTTGTCGATGTCTTCGGTTATGCTCTCTATCTGGCTCAAAGCGGCAATAAGCATCAGCAAGCCAAGCCCCTCAAAGGCTTTGGATCGGCCGGAGTGCTTGAGGTCGTAGAAGACTACGATGGCAGTACGTACCGTGCGGTGTATACCGTGAGATTCAGCAATGGCGTATATGTGTTGCATTGCTTCCAGAAGAAGTCACGCAAGGGGATCGAGACGCCCAAAGCGGACAAGGATATGATTGAAGCGAGATTGAAACTGGCCCAAAAGCATTCGGAAGGAGTATAACAATGAGCAGAATTGAAAAAGGAAGCATGAATGTCTATGCTGATCTCAGGGTTGCGGACGCTGAGGAGATGCTGGTCAAGGCCCAGCTTGCTGCGAAGATTGCTGAGATCATCAAATTTCGAAATCTTACGCAGACGCAGGCTGCGTCTTTGCTCGGGATGACCCAACCCAAGCTATCCAATATGCTGCGTGGTCGGTTCCGCGGCATTTCCGAGGCCAAGATGCTCGAGTGCATGACCCTCCTGGGTCGCGACGTGCAGATCGTCGTCAAGCCGGCCTCCCGTTCACGCAAGACCGGCCACTTGTCAGTGCATTTTGCTTGACAGATGCAATCATCGTAATAACGCATGGCTAGTTGGGCGCGCAATGAATCTTGTAGAGTAAGTTAAAAGAGTGCAATAAGTTCACAAGAAATACTTGAGTGGCCATGAGTTTAGAGACGCGGGCTTAGGTGCATTGGTAAGCAATCATGTTCTGGCAGATGCAACCCGCTATATTATGCAGTTCGAAACAGGATCTGGAGACTACACAAAGATTCGGAAGAATGTCGTAATGGGTAAACGTGTTGCCGATCTGTATAAAAAGAGCGTGCTATTCGAGAAGAAAAAACCAAGAGCAGGCGTTTTTAAGGATGAATCCGTTTCTCATCGCAATACCATCCATGGTATATCTCTCATCCGCGCATGGTCACCTTGCAATTGTCTGATACGGAGAATCAATGTCAGATAAGAAAGTACTTCTCAAGGCCATAGCCAAAGAAGAAGAACTTCTTTCCAAATTGAACAGCGAACGCGAGCAAGCGCTTTCGAGGCTTAATTCGCTCAAACAGCAACTTACCATCCTGGAGGCAGCGTGCGCCAAGCTGACAAGAACCCGTGCTGCCAGAACGCCTCAGGAAAAAGTGAAATTGTTCCGCTCTCTGTTTCACGGGAGGGAGGATCTCTTCCCGAAACTGTGGACAAGCCGTACTGGTAAGAAGGGCTACTCACCTGCTTGCAAGAATGAATGGGTCACCGGAACCTGTGGAAAGACCCTCAAACCTCTGGGTAAGTGCAGCGAGTGTGCCAATCGAAAGTTCCTTCCTATAACCGATCAGGTCATTATGGATCATCTTCAGGGGCGCCACGTCATAGGCGTATACCCAATGTTGCCCGACGATACTTCCTGGTTTCTTGCTGCTGATTTCGATAACGAGACTTGGAAGGATGATGTTGCGGCTTTCCGGGAAACCTGTAAGAATTTGAGAATCTCCGTAGCTATTGAACGATCACGCTCTGGAAATGGGGCTCATGCTTGGTTCTTCTTTGCTGCACCTGTGCCGGCAGCGACTGCCAGGACTATGGGCTGCTACCTGATCACGGAAACTATGAGCAGGAGGCATCAGCTCAGCATGGAATCCTATGATCGGCTGTTTCCTAGTCAGGACAATTTGCCCAAGGGGGGCTTCGGAAACCTGATTGCGCTTCCATTCCAACATGAACCGCGGCAGAAAGGCAATACGGTATTTCTCGATGAGAACTTTACGCCATATACAGATCAATGGGAATACCTTGCGTCGATCAATAAACTTCAACCAGAAGCCGTCCAGCGAATTGCAGATGAAGCGATAAGGCAGGACAGCGTGACCGGTGTGCCGAGAGATACCGATGAAGATGCCGAAAAACAAGCTCCTTGGAACAGGACGCCTTCCCGAGGAAAGCCGAAAAAGAAAATCATTGGTAAGTTTCCTTCGGTGACACATTGCACTTTTTTGCAGCGGCTGTACGTTGAAAAGAAGGATCTGCCGTCGCCCTTCTTAACACGCATCAAACGGCTTGCAGCATTTCAGAACCCGATGTTTTATGAAAAGCAAAGTCTGCGTTTATCCACCGCGCGAATCCCGCGAGTAATATCCTGTTTCGAAGAGCATCCCGAACACATCGCCATCCCGAGGGGTTGTCTTGACAGCCTTCAAGAGCTATTTATGGAGCATGGCGTGAAACTCGTGCTAGATGACAAGCGAATTGCACCTGCAGGGCCATCGTATTCTTTCAATGGAACGTTGAGAGAAGCGCAGCAGGAGGCAATTGACGAAATCTTTAAGTACGATCTCGGAGTCCTCTCCGCGCCGCCGGGGTTTGGCAAGACCGTTATTGGCGCTCGTCTTATAGCGAAACGTGGTTGTAGGACGCTTGTGCTTGTCCATCGGAAAGAGCTCCTGGATCAATGGATTGCGCGACTTTCCCTCTTTCTCGGCATCGACCCGAGGGAAATTGGCAGGATCGGGGCGGGCAAGAATAAGCCGAACGGGATATTGGATGTTGCTATGATTCAAAGTCTGGTCCGGAAGGATGAGGTAAATGATATGGTCGCGGTATATGGTCACGTGATTGTGGATGAATGTCACCATCTCCCTGCTGTGTCCTTTGAGCGCGTTCTAAATGAGGTCAAGGCACGGTATATCGTAGGTCTTACTGCGACGCCTTATAGGCGCGATGGACATCAGCCGATTATTCACATGCAATGTGGTCCTATCAGGTATGCGGTGCATCCGAAAAGCCTGGAAGCAAGAGCGCGCTTCAAGCATCAGTTGATTTGCAGAACTACAGATTTTGCAATGGATAATCCCGACTCGTCGATTCAGCAAATATATGCTGGTCTTGTTTCCGATGAGCGACGGAACAATATCATTCTCACCGATGTCCGGCAGGCGATCCAAGAGGGGCGCTCTCCTGTACTGCTTACAGAGCGAAAAGAGCACCTAGATATTCTCACCGCAAGTCTACAAGGTGAAGTAAAACATCTCATAGTCCTGAGCGGCAGGCTATCTCCTAAAGAACGGCGAGAGACCATGGCACGACTGGACGCAATTCCAGATGGAGAAGCTAGGTTGATTGCAGCGACAGGCCGCTATCTTGGCGAAGGATTCGATGATCCTCGACTCGATACGCTTATCCTTGCTATGCCATTTTCTTGGAAAGGGACAATTGTGCAGTATGCAGGAAGGCTCCATCGGGAGCATCCGGGAAAACTAGAAGTGCGGGTGCATGATTACATCGATGCCAATGTACCTAAACTCCTTCGAATGCACAAGAAGCGTCTACGTGGCTTTCGGGATATCGGGTATACTGTGGTCGAGTAACCTTTCAGGTTGATAGTACCGAGGAATCAGAGTTAGTCCAAAGTGCATCAGCAGCTTGATGTCCGATGAAAATCAAAGATGTCCAACGAAGTCTCATGACATCCGACATTAAAGGGGTAGTTATGTGGGGTATATCCTAATCTCCCGTAGGAAATGTTCTGCAATATCAAAGGATTGGACAAACTATTGGAATCCCACCGCCTCCACCAATTAAATTGTCGTAATGAGGAGAAATATCAACACAAAAAGCCGTTGCGTAAGAAGAAATACAAAATGAAAAAGGCTTAGATGATTTACCTCTAAGCCTTTAATTTTTTCAATTGCAAACCAGCGATTTAAATCATATTTATTCTCATTTACTTTTCTGAGATTGGCTCGATAAAAAAACATTACAGTCATGTTGACAGTTTGTTTTTATTTTTGCACAGGTCTCTGAAGACAATTTATTATTAAGACATTCTCTCGAATAATCATCGCATATATCGCAGCAACAACGATATGCCGTGGGCCCGCTGTAATTCTGACAATCAGGCGTATCGGTTTTCTGTGCATGTTGCTTGATTCTGCTGCACTTGCCAACGTGATAGTCGTGTTCTGCAGCGTTCCAATCATAAGCATAAGCCGAGACGGTGAACGCAACCATAGCTACAGTCAGAGATATTCTTACAATCGATTTCATAATCCTCACTCACACGCTCCCCTCGATTATTAATAGAGCTTGGCGACGGTCTCAAGCATTTCTCACCCGCGCTCTCCAAAAATAATAATTCAAGAGATAATCCTTGTCAAGTAGGCAGTATATTACAAGTGTACTGTGATCGTACCATAAGCTTAATAAAGGCAAATACTATTTATAGATGGCAATTTGATCCCCTCGGCTCCACGATCCGTTACACCCCAGATTATACGAAAAAAGTAACAATGCCCGTATAAGAGCCATCTCTTCTGTTCTTTTCGTTGTTGTTTCTTTCCGCAATCAGACAAAGAATCATCTAACTGCTTGGAAACATGAGGAAAGATTACCTTAATTACACTTCCGTAAAAACTCGCGCCTACACTACGCACCAAAAAAAAGGTTGTCTGATTACGATACCTGCATGACCAAAAAACATCTGCTAATCGCCTATTCATCGGGTTAAGTTGCCAGCCTGATGTAGCTCGCAGATTTTTCCGCAATCAAAAAATTGACAGCCATTAAGGAGCCTCACCGGTAACTTGTTGAAATAAAAAATCTTTTAGTTTGGCATCTGATATGCTTTATGAATATTAAAGGCGAGAAGGTCTTTTTCTTGTATGGAAAAATTGATTCCCGAGTCTGGAAGCGGGGCTTGCGGAAGCACTCGGCAAGTAGTTTGTAGAACTCATTTTAATCATGTGCAAGTTGCTATGCTGCCTTGGAGGCGTCATGACACATCCCCGAAGTAGGAGCGACCGTCCTGCTGCCCTGCGGATCGTCATAATCTATGCATTGTTTGCTGCATCGTGGATTTACCTTTCCGACAATGCCTTGACTTCGCTGCTGGGGGATACAGAGTTCCTCATCCGTATTTCCGTGTTGAAAGGCTTACTCTTCGTTGTCGTGACAGGCATCCTCCTGTATCAACTTATCTCCCGGCATATTCAGAAAACCTGGCAGATAGAGGAGAAACTGCGTTTAAGTCAGAACCTCATAAATGCCCTGCTCGACGGGACCACCGATGCCATTTATGCGAAGGACAGGCAGGGGCGGTATCTCATGCTCAATGCCGCCGCAACAAATTTCACCGGCAAGGCAGCTGCGGAGGTGATCGGCAATGACGACACAACGCTGTTCCCTGCCGAAAATGCCGGGGATATTATGGCGGGAGATCGAAAGGTAATGGATGCCGGCCGGGTGCTGACCTACGAAGAGCGTCTACCAGTGGGTAATGGTACTTACAGGACTTATCTCGCCACAAAAGGGCCTATCTTCAATGTAAATGGGGAGATCAGCGGTTTGTTCGGTATTGCGCGGGACATCACTGATCGCAAACAGGCGGAAGATGCTATCCGGGCAAGTGAAAGGCGTTTTCACTCTCTTTTCGATAACATGCTCGAAGGATTCGCCTATTGCCGTATTTTGTTCGAAAACGATCAGCCGAAGGATTTTGTATATCTGGAGGTAAACACGGCATTTGAACGTTTGACCGGATTAAAAAATGTCGTCGGGAAAAAGGTCAACGAAGTACTCCCGGGCATATACGAATCCAACCCGGAGTTGTTCGAAATTTACGGCAGAGTGGCTTCGAGCGGTAATCCGGAGAGGTTTGAAACATATATAGCGCCATTGGCTAACTGGTTCTCTTTCTACGTGTATAGTCCGGAAAATGGGTGCTTTGTTACCGTATTTGATGTCATAACCAAGCGTAAGGAGGCAGAGGAAAAGCTGCGACAACTTTCGCGCAAGATAGAATTGATCATAAATTCCGCAGGCGATGGTATTTATGGGCTGGATATGGCTGGGAAAGTGACATTCATCAATTCTGCCGGGGCCCGGATGCTGGGTTGGGATCAGAAGGAACTAATCGGAAAGAGCAGCCATGCGGCGTGGCATCACTCCAGGCCTGATAATTCCCCATTTCCCGAGAAAGAATGCGAACTGCACGCCTTGTTGACAAACGAAATCACTAATGCAGTTGACAAGGATATATTCTGGAAGAAGGATGGTACTTGTTTCTCTGTCGAATATACCAGTGTCCCGATCTATGATAATCAAATGCTCTCAGGCAGGGTTGTCACTTTCAGGGATATAACCCAGCGCCTTAATGCCGAGCAAGAAAGGAAGAAGCTTGAGAACCAATTCTACCAGGCGCAAAAAATGGAGGTGATCGGGCACCTTGCTGGCGGTATAGCGCATGATTTCAATAATATTCTGACGGCCATAATCGGGTACGCAAACCTTTTGAACATGAAGATCCCGGCGTCCGCTCCATTACATAATTATGTGAATCAAATACTTGCTTCAGCGGAAAAAGCAGCCAATCTCACGCACAGCCTGCTTGCATTTAGCAGGAAACAGGTAATAAACCCGATGCCGATTAACATCAACGAAATCGTAGTGGGTATGAAGAAGATATTGGATAGGATCATTGGCGAAGATATTGAATTCAACGTTGAAACCACTGATCATGACTTGATCGTAAAATCTGATAAAGGACAGATAGAGCAGGTGCTGATGAACCTGGCAACGAACGCACGGGACGCAATGCCTCATGGGGGGATGCTGACAATGACCACAGACGAGGCCGAAATAGATGAGCTGTTCGTTCAGGTTCATCAATACGGCAACGTCGGCAGGTATGCAGTTGTTTCGGTAACGGACACAGGCGTGGGGATGGATAAAATAACGCAAGAACACCTCTTTGAGCCTTTTTATACAACAAAAGAGGTTGGTAAGGGCACCGGATTAGGACTGGCAATGGTCTACGGAACAATCAAACAGCATGATGGCTTCATAAATGTGTACAGTGAGTCCGGTACGGGAACAACACTCAAGATATACATACCCTTGGCAGAACCCCATAGGCAGCTTGCCGCAAAGCCCGCATCAATCGCTGTTATCGCAGGCAATGAGACACTCCTCTTAGTAGAAGACGACCCGGCTGTTAGAAAGGTAACAAAAACATTGCTTGAGGAGTTAGGCTATAGCGTGATAGAGGCCGTTGATGGAGAACAGGCCATCAGACTTTTCCGGGAAAATATTGAGAGAATACAACTCATTGTTTCCGATATGATAATGCCCAAGCTGAGCGGAAAAGACGTGCATGATGAATTGAAGAAGATAAAACCTGATATAAGAATTCTTTTTATAAGCGGATATACAGCGGACATCCTCAAACAAAAGGGCATCGAAAATGAAAAAATAAACTTCATATCAAAGCCATTAAGGGCCGATGCTCTTTCGAGAAAAATACGGGAAGTCTTAGGCAAGCAATGTACATGACTATACAGCCTTTATCTTCCGTTGAATCAGCTCTTCATGTCTCGGTGCGGTTCGAGCGCACGTTGAAGTAAATAGGCAATAAACGTGTGCTGCACCAGATGGATTCCTGCCGCTACAAGCGATTTTAAGTCCGGTTTTCTCCTAAGCAGTCATTCCACCTGCCGAAAATACGTTCCATTCCGTTACCATAGCAGGATGTATACAGAAATCGAGAAAAAGACATGACTTGATTTACTTTTCGATCTGGACAATTGGCGTCAAGGTTAGTAATTGAAATCTCACTCTTTTACATCTTCCAAGCCTTTTCGTAAATTTACATTGCTATGATAGTTAAGATAAATTTGTGTACAATCAATATCTTACAGTAATAATTATTAATACTTTTGGACATATCACCTATTAACATAGCCTAATAACCCAAATATTTATAAGTATTAGAGCTTCATACGACTTAACTCAGCGATATCACAAGGTTTATAACCGTGGCACAAAGAATGCAACTATAGTATTTGAAAGCGAGTATTAGACCACTGATGATTAACTCCTTGAACGGATAAGTGGTTTAGAGGAATAGACCAGGATGTTGATAAGCTCGTTACCCGGGGTCGTTATGTTAAAAGTATGCGGACATGTACATAAAATAAAACCGGGAGAATGGCAGCAAAGCTACGAAATACTTCATGAGGGCCATATCATCGGTTATGTGGACCATAAAAAAACGCAATCAGCCAGCGTCACCATAACCCGAAATCTACGAGGTGAGGTCATGGAAGGTGAGCGCCTTAATTGGCTCTTGAAAAGGATATAGTAGATACTTGTACACTCGTTTGGAAAAGTGGGTATAAAATGGATGCACTTCTTGGTATGTCAGGATACATAGAATTGTGGCTTTCAGAGCGAGGCTTAAATCCGTATGAGATAAGTCGCGGAATGGTACTTCTTCTTGGAGAGGATTGGAAACAGATGACTTATTTTGAATTATTCGACAGGATCAGGGCCAGGGGATCAGCTGTTTCTGATATAATGCCGGTCTTTGCCGATGAGCTTGAGGCTCTCGTCCGCGGCGCGCTTAAGTTGGAAGATATCTATAAAACTGTTGGCTTAATTTAGAGACCATGAAACAGACGTGATTAAGGCTGTTGAGATAGCTGTAGGAATCGATAAGAAACTTCAGATGATCAATGCTAAAGAGGTTGCCTAGGAGTAGCGAAATATACTTGATCCCGTTAGTTCGTTGCCGGTGCTCGCATACTGCAAAAAGTAAATAGTGTTATATGACAGGCCGGCTGATGCGGGCGTTTTGGGGGGGGCGTATATGGCACTGGTTGTGCAGTTCCCAGGATCAGTGAAAAGTTGTCGTCGGCGCAGTTCTGACAGACGACTAAAATTTAGTTTCTCACATTTTCGAAGCTCCGTAGATTGGTTAATGATCAAGAAAGTTTTGATTCATATCATGGCATTTTCTAATTTTCCTTTCTATCTATGGATTGATTGTTCGTCATGTGGCGACTGAAATTGCTTTATCAGGAATTTTCTAATGCTTAATGACGTTCAACTGTATCAAGCGCTATGTCTGCTGTTTCAGAGGATAATAAATTCCTTTCCTAATACATAAGCATCCTTTGATCTTGCCTGTCAAAAAGCGGAGCCACTCTTATTATTGCCGGCCGGACGCACTTCGCCCATCGGATAAGTTTTATATCGACGCTGCTTCCTCTTGACGATACGTCGAAAAAACCCGATGACAGGGTTCCTTCGAGTTTTAATGGAAAGCTATGATCATCAAAACGTAGCGAGGTTAAAACCGGAACTGTTACATGTTAAAATTTTGAAGTGAAAACCTAAAGCTTGGAACCCGCAAAGAATAAGTGACCGAACCTCCCTGCAATTTCAATTATTACACGAACTTATATCCCCCGATGCTCTTTCATATCCAAATTATATATACATAACAAGAGCATAGTTTGATAAAATATGCTCAACAGACCGGTGCCCGGGGAAATATTATAACAGCCCGCATATGAGCAGTAGCAGCAGAAGGCTTCTCACAATGCAGATGTCGATGCAGCATGAGGCTGGAATAAGGAGGATCCAATGGAAGGGAAACGGGTAAACGACAGCAGCGTGACCATGGCACAGATGATGATCCCCCAGGATGCGAACCCTGCGGGGAATGTTCACGGCGGCGTGGTCGTAAAAATCATCGATGAGGCGGCAGGCGTTGTAGCCGCGCGGCATGCACGGAGCAACGTCGTTACCGCCTCGATCGATCGAATGGACTTCCATCATCCGGTCTTTGTTGGCGACGTTTTGTTCGTCAAGGCAAGCCTGAATCTGGTCGGGAGGACGTCCATGGAGATCGGGGTCCGCGTAGAGGCGGAGAACCTCATCACCGGAGAAGTGCGTCATGCAGCGTCGGCGTACCTGACCTATGTTGCGCTTGACCAGCGCGGAAAACCGCGAGAGATTCCCCCGCTCATCCTTGAAACCGAAGAGGAAAAGCGGCGAAGCAGAGAGGCGAAGGCACGGCGAGAGATACGACTTGCCGAAAAAAAGCGAGAATCAGGATGCCAGAAGGACCCTGCAGCCTGCGCCTGAGAATGAGGGCCTGTGACATTATCCGACGAAAAGATCTCCACAGAGCTCGATTACCTGAGAGAGGAAGTCAAGCGGCTTCGCGCCTCTCTGAATATCATGACGCCGCGCATCGATATCCTTCTGAAGCGCCGAGGATTCACGGTCTATAAAAAGGAACCTTCTGATGACCTTCTGACCCCGTCAAAAAAGTATCTGAATTCTTATTACCAGATGCTGCACAAGTATTCTTTCAGACTCTTCCTGCGCGACGTGATCAAAAATCAAGGGCTATTCACGCTCGAACAGGTCTCTAAGTACGCAACCCCCGGCGTAACGAAGGACTATATCGACTACCTCCTTTCCATCAAGTTGGCCAAAAAAAGAGCCCACGTGCATTACCTCACCATGGGCCCGGTCAAAAGCTTTGGAGAGACGCTCGAATGGTTTATCGCTGAAGTGTTCAAGCGGGAATTCGGCTCAGAGGCGGTCTGGGGTGTAAAGTTTAAGCGACCGGCGGTCGGAGGCGACTATGATGTGATCGCGAAGTTCAATGGATCGCTCCTGTATACGGAGGTCAAGTCATCTCCGCCCAAGCAGATCTACGACGCAGAGATCGCTGCTTTCCTCAACCGAGTAGTCGATCTCTCACCTGAGATTGCAGTCTTTCTGATGGACACCGAGCTCCGGATGAAGGACAAGATCGTTCCCATGTTTGAGGCCCAACTGGCGAAAAGACATTCCTCGCCTCCCGAAGTAGTACGGATGGAGCGTGAGCTCTTTCACATACAGAACAGAATATTCATCGTCAATGCGAAGGAAAGCATCATCAGGAACATCGAGAGGGTGCTCTACCGGTATTACAAGGCAAGAGAGACCGCATTGTCAGCCATGCCCTGAAAGGCCACGAAGGGTACAAAAGAGGACACGCCGAGCGGGCGCTATTTGCCGCTCTGTCCTTCGTAAACATACCTGCGAAGCACGGCAAGTGCGCTGTCAATTTCCTTCGACCTCGGGAGCGCTGCGGCAATGCCCTCGATATATCGCCTCGACTCCAGGATTCTCAGAGAGCTTGCGAAGTTGAGATCATAAATCCAAATCAACTGGAGCAATTTAAAGTCGTTCAAAGTCTTCAGCGCTGACATCCGGATCATCCGCTTGCTCGTCAAGGCTGTCAGGATTTCTGGGGAATATCCGGGGACATCTGGGAGTCCGAGCCCAACGGCTGATGCTCTTTTTCCCTCCGGCTGCCCGTAGTACTCAATGGCAACTCTCAAGATATCAAGCTTGTCGGCATCACGAACGAGTTTGAGGAAAAAAAGCATTTCCTGGTCAAGCCCGTTGGGCAGTGAATAGACATTGTGCAAGGTAACTGACCGTAATATAATGTCTCGCTCATGCCGGCGAAGGGCCCGCAGGACGTTATTCTCTATCAGCACCCGTGCTCCAAGGGACGCGTGATTTATCGAGACGCTGTCTTTGAATGTTTTGTACTTCTGATACTGCAGGAATCGGCCGATGTCATGGTACAAGGCGATCGTTTCAGCGAGTATGGCTCGCTCTTCGTCGAGCGAAATACCGTGCGCGATCTGCACGGTGTTTTCGCATACACGGGTAGTGTGTTCCTGTTTGAGGACGATATTTTGCTGGTCTTCCCGAGAGGATGTGTAAAATGACCTGCAGTATTCGGCAAACCAGCGTTTGTGATCATTCAATTCGTGTTGGTCCATATGACTGATATCCGAACGCGGTAACTGATTGTACTGTATCGTCATGTTTGCGTCAAGACCGTCCGGGATCCAATTCGGGATCAAAGCGGATGACCGTCAATTGGTCTCAGCATGGCTGGCGAGTCGTGCTCGGCAGGGGCTTACAGGCAGGAAATCAATGGCCTGTTTGAGGATGCCTTGAAAAAGACTGAATTTATGATAAAGTTGAGTCAAACGAATGCGTAAAATGAAAGGGTCGTTAGGAGAAGCCCGTCATGTTCATACGAAACCTGAAAGACTGCACAGAATTCGTTGCAGGAGACAACAGTGTCCTTCGGGAGATCCTCCACCCGGACAAGGCTGACCTCAAGCTCCGTTACAGCCTTGCACACGCGAGAGTGAGGCCCGGTCAGACCACGAAGCCGCACCGGCTCAAAACCTCCGAGGTCTACTATATCATGGAGGGTGAAGGGGTCATGCATATCGACAGCGAGACCGGGATCGTGCGCCCCGGCTCGACGGTTTATATCCCTCCGAAGACGACACAGTTTATCAGCAATACCGGCAAGATGGATATTGTCTTTCTCTGCATCGTTGATCCGGCTTGGCGTCAGGAAGATGAAGAGGTATTTTGACGCTGAACGCAAGATGAGATAGTGACTAGGAGGCCGCGGCGAGCATCTTGATTATTCTCGCACATCCAACCTAAGCGAACGTCAATAATTCCGCCGCGGATATATATAAAAAACCCTACGGACATCGATTGCCGCATCCGCGTTTTTTACATGAAAAAAGGGAATATTCCTACTTGATAAAAGCGAGAAGAATATGGAGATAGTCCGGTTAAAAAATAAAATGATAGCAAAGGTCATCACTCGTTTCCCGTCGCTGGCGAAGATGTTTATACGCTCCCACGATCCGTGGGAATCCGAAGACGTCCCGTGGACACCGGTGACGAAGTCTCTGGATGAGTCGAAGGTCGCCATTGTCACAACAGCGGGCGTTCATCATAAAGACCAGACTCCATTCGACATGGGTGATCCGGACGGCGACCCTTCATATCGGATCATCGACATCCAAAAAAAGGTATCAAACCTAATGATCACGCACGATTACTATGACCATTCCGATGCCGACCGGGACATTAATATTGTCTTTCCCATCCAAAGGCTGCAAGAGTTCGAGAAAGAAGGAGTGATTGGTCGCATGGCGAATATCCATTACAGTTTTATGGGGCATATAACAGACAGGCATATCCTTACGCTTATCAGTAGTACCGCGCCAGAGGTCGCGCGAAGACTGATGGAGGATAACGTCGATGCCGTCCTGCTGACGCCCGGGTGAGGCATATGCAACCAGTCCGTGGGACTCATACAGAGGGAAATTGAACGGAAGGGGATCCCGACAGTCGGGATATCGATCGTGCGTGAATACTCTCGGAAGGTCAAGCCTCCAAGAACAATTTTTTTGAAATGGCCGTTCGGCCATCCCCTCGGCGAGCCGTTTCAAACTGCACAACAGCGGACTGTACTGGCGGAGGCATTTCAGGCTCTATACTCAATACATGAACCGGGGTCGATCATAGATATCCCTTTTCGATGGAAAAGAGAGAAATATCTCGATGAAGTTGCGGACATACTTCGCAAGCAGGCCCGAAATAATCCCAGTGAATATTTCGAATGACAACGAGCATAGCTCCAAGCCGCGCCTGCGGGGACGGACGACAAGCAAATACCGCGGCTAGTGTTCATCAATGGAACTCACGATTAGCAACTATGACATCTCTGATAGAAACAACGGTGTGTTCGTCATCTTCCGCTCTGCAGAGCAACTTGCCCCAAACGAGATATCCGTTCTAAGTGCGCGTTCAGCGAGACGGTCCGTCTGACAGCGCGGTGTGTTAGCGAGCGCTAAGTCTTCCCCAGCCTGGAAGCCAGTCGCGTGGTCTCGTTCAGCAGATTCTCGACCTCATCCAGCCCCTTGTTCCAGAATGCTCTATCGGCGATGTCAATCCCGAGCCTGCTGAAAGTGTTCTTTGGAGAGTCGGACAGCCCGGCGGACAGAAATTCCTTTACCTTATTGATAAACGCTGGATCTTTATTCACTTCCCTCTGGAGGGACTTGGATATCAAAAGACCGCTTGCGTAAGAATAGACATAGAAGAAGTACCGGATATGATGCCAGTAGACCCACCAGTTTTCCGAGCCTGGGGACTGTTCAACCGCGGGCCCCATGTAAGCCGCCATGTGCTTCTGGAAGATCCTCCCGATCTCTTTCTTTGACAGATATCCTTTCCTCCCGAACTCGCCATGCAAATCCTGTTCAAACCGGTAGCAGGCGACTTGGCGGAATATGGACGAGACGTCGTCGTTCACCTTTGCCATCATGACGGCAAGCCGCAGTTCATCGTCGGCCTCGCGTAGTATCTCCTTAAGCACGAAGTCCTCCATGAACGTACTCGCGACCTCGGCCGTGGAAGTAGGCGTGCCGAAATCAAGGGCGTGCCGTTTTTCTTTGATAAGCTCGTTGTTGATGCCGTGTCCCACTTCGTGCGCAATGGTCAGGACATCGTGCAACTTACCTGTGTGGTTGAGGAGGATGTATGTGGGCTGTGTGATGAGATGATGAATGCAGAATGCGCCGCTGTCCTTACTCTTCCTGGGGAACACATCGATCTGTCCGTTCTCTATGAATCCGGTAAAGATATCGGCAAACTGACGGTCGAGCTTGTTCATCGCCCTAAGGACGATATTTATTGATTTTCCATAGGGATAGTGCTTGGCTACCTCTCCGTACTCAACGTTCCTTTCATGATAGGCTAATTTATTAACCTTGAATAGTTTAGCCTTGAGCTTATAGTACCGGGTGGAGATAGCGAACCGCCTCGACACGGCATCAATGAGGGCATATACGACCTCGCTTTCAATATCATCGCTCAGATGCCGGAGACTGTCCGGCCGTGGAGCGCCGCGGAGTTCGTCGTCGATTTTCTTGTTCGCAAGCACGGAATTGAGCTCGGCCTCGGCTACGTCGACGTGCCTGTGCAGTATGTCATTAAAGGCGTCGGCGGCGGATTCGCGTGTCCTCTTTTTCCTGCTGTTCATGAGACTGATTATCTCTGCAAATGGCCGGACCCTCTTCCTGCCGTCCTCCGTGATGACGGGACGTTCTTCCCTTGCGAGGAAACCGGCGGTCATTTTGGTCCAATTCGCGTATGAGGTAGCGGACTTGAGGTTCAGGATTTTCTCCTCAGGCTCGCTCAAGTTGTAGCGGGATTCGGCGAATACCCGTTCCAGAAAATGGCGATATGGCTTGAGGGCGTCATGCTCCAGAAATTTCTTCTGATCCTCCCGTTTGATGCCAGCTATGCGCAGGCGGAAGAACTGGCTGTCGTTGTCTATCTTCTTGCTGAATTCCTCGATCTTGTTGAACCGGGCTTTGAGCTTTGGATCGTTCTGGTCCTGCCGGGTGCGGAGCCAGAAGTAATACCCCTCATCGCCGTCCGTACCGTACCTCCGCTTCCAAGCTTCATAGGAGTCCAGCGCCTGACGGAGAGTCACGGGATCTTCAAGATAGTCGGTACGATCTTTCCAAGCGCTGATGAACTTATAGCTCTCCTGTGCGAGAGATTTGCGCTTTTCTTTCATGCGAAGGTCGCTGTCGCCTAAGAAGAGGGGTTTCAGGTTCCAGACGAGCTGTTTTATGTCCAATCCCTTTTTGTGTGAACAAGGCATTGTGCTACCTCCTTACCGGGAACGTCTGACAGTCCGCTTTCTGAGCTGCTCAGGTCTCTTTCCATGAGTCCGCCGAGCTTCCTATCTCCCTTTTACGACTTTCTCTCTTGTTCAAAAATTAACGCTTGACTTTTATGCTTAACTATGTAATTATTCTCCTGAAGTTCGGAAGTCTTTGTTGTGAGAGAAGCCGCAAAGATTGTACGCTTTGCGGTTTTTTTTGTGACATTGTCCGCAATCTTCACTAATCTACAGAAGGAGGTTCAACCTGAATGGCAAAAGGTACCGTTAAATGGTTCAATGATTCCAAGGGTTTTGGATTCATTACCAAAGAAGAGGGCGGAGATGTTTTTGTCCACTTTTCCGACATCCAGGACAGCGGCTTTAAGTCTCTGGCCGAAGGTCAGAATGTGACGTTTGACGTTGTTGACAGCCCCAAAGGCCCAAAAGCAGCTAATGTCGTAAAACTTTAAATTAAACCTAACCTCTCAATAGGCAGACCCCCCACGAATCGGGGCCTGCCTATTCTTTTATCCTCCTGCATGCAGCAACTCCTGCCTCACGCAACCTTGACCATTCCAATAGTTCTATTAAGTGCTTCGAACACCTTTTCGTAGTTGGGGTGGTCGGTCTGCTCAGGAACAATCTCTTTGTACCGCAGGATGTTGTCCTTGTCGATGATAAAGATCGATCTTGCGAGAAGCCGCAGCTCTTTGATCAAGACGCCGTAGGCCGTGCCAAAGGATGCATCCCGATGGTTCGACAGCGCTTTTACCCGATCGATCGCCGCTACGGTGCAGAAGCGCGAAATCGCAAATGGAAGATCCATGCTGACGTTCAGCACCACTACATCAGCCGGCAGCGACGCCGCCTCATGGTTGAAACGCCGAGCCTGCAGATCGCAGACCGGAGTATCAAGCGACGGTGTTACGCTGATTACCTTCGTCTTCCCACTGAAATCCCGCAGCTTCACATCGAGGAGTTCACCGCTCAGAACGGTAAAGTCCGGGACCCTGTCTCCGACCTTGAGGTCTGGCCCGAGCAAGCTAAGGGGCTTCCCTTTCATAGTTATGATACCCTTTCTTTCCTCCATATGTGCCGCCTCCTTCCGACAATTTTATCTTAAAATCCTCTTGCGATATCCGGATGTCATCAATTTACGACGACAGTGCCTCTTCCGGCTGCAGTCTAATCCGAATTCGCAGCCACATGTCTTCCGCAAACAAGGATACCCTTTAATTAAGATAGAACATATCCTGTATAATGTCAAGGATTGCGTCTTATCTCTGCTTGGTATCGTGAAGCCATTGTGAGGGGAATGCGTTCAGCACCACGATAGGCAAAATTCAAGTAGGACAAAGGTCGCAGAGAAAAACCAAGCCCGTACAGGAAAACGTCCACATGCCATGGTCATCTCAGAGGACCGCGCTTTTTTGCTTTTACTGCCTTATTCGTCATGGTATACTTCACCGCATGATTAAGGACATGATTCCTCTCGATAAGATCCTGAAAGAAAGAGCTGCCTTGAATCCCCGTAGGACATTTGTAAAATTCAAAGGGGGAAAATATTCTTTTCGAGAAATGGACCGCCTTGCTGATGTGTTCTCATCGTTCCTTACAAAGCGGGGCATGCGCTCTGGCGACCGGGTGGCCATTCTTTCCCATAATTGTGCACTCTATATCGCCTCATATTTCGGCATCATCAGGAGCGGTGCGGTCGTTCTGCCGCTCAACAACCTCTTGACCCATGAAGAGCTTGATTATATTCTCAGCGATGCAGGAGCTAGATTATGCTTTTATGACCTAGATTGCCGTGGTACTGTGGACCGGCTTGTCAAAAAAGGCGACCGAACATTCGTGATGCTGAGTGAAGTCGCTGCGTCCTCAGACGTCGCAGCAGCGATCCCGTCGGCCCACACCGTCGATGATATTTCGACCATTCTCTATACCTCGGGAACAACGGGCCGGCCGAAGGGGGCGCTCCTCACACACCGCAATTTCATCACCAATGCCCGTGCTGCCACCGATATCATTCATGTGACGAACAAGGATCGGCTCATCGTATTCCTGCCGCTGTTCCACTCATTCACCTACACGGTCTGTGTCATCTTACCGCTCCTCGTCGGTGCGAGGATAGCCATCCTGCCCTCAGTACGGCCCTTCTCCCAGGTGGTGAAGAGCCTCATCATCGACCGGATCACGATCCTTGTGGCGATCCCAACCGTTTATAAAATACTTGCTGAAAAGGACATGCCACGCCTCGTCAAGTTCCTGCTGAACCTGCGGCTCTGTGTCTCCGGTGCGGCGCCGCTCCCGGTTAACGTCGTTCACAACTTCGAACGTGCGTTCAAGGTGCCGCTTCTCCAAGGGTACGGTCTCACCGAGGCGTCACCCATTGTCTCGATCAACCCGCTCGAGCCCGGCAGGAACAAGCCAGGCACGGTCGGTCTGCCGCTGCCTGGTCTGGAAGTGAAAGTAATAGATGACGAAGGGAACACATTGTCGCCTGATATCCCCGGCGAACTGGCTGTGAAAGGGCCAAGCGTCATGCAGGGTTACCTGAATCGCCCCGAAGAGACGGCGCAAACAATTAAGGACGGATGGCTTCACACGGGCGATATCGCCTCCATCGACGGCGAGGGATATATCAAGATCATCGACCGCAAGAAAGATATGATCATCGTCGACGGCCTAAATGTGTATCCCTATGAGGTTGAAGAAGTCCTGTGCCGGCACCCGGCTATCAAGGATTGCGCCATGATCGGCGTGGCTCATGAACACGATGAAGGGAAGGAATTGGCAATTATGTATATTGTCCAGCAGGACGGACACTCAATCACCCCCAAGGCGTTACGGGAGTATCTCTCCGAGTACGTCGCGCATTATAAGATTCCGCGCAGATTCATCATGGTTCAGGACCTTCCCCGGACCGCGACGGGAAAGATCCTGAAGCGTGAGATCAGAGAGATGTATAAGGAAAAGAACCGACCCGTTTCATAAAAGAGATGCCAACTTGCTCAAATTATGAAAGCCAACCTCCCGATCCAGCCCCCGCCACGCTCATCGCTCTCTGGAACCATAGTCATAACCGTTAACGTCCTTCTCCTCTCGGTTATTCCGTTTTCATTCCGCACAAGTCCCTGGGCAGTCGCCCTCGCAGTTCTACTCATCGTTGTCGCCGCCCGCATCAGGGAGATGCAAGCGTTTCACATTGCGTTGTTCACCGCTGCACTCACCACCATGCCTTTTCTGCATTCGTCATTTCGCAACTGGCCCTGCAATCTTTTGATACCTATCATTGTCTATTTCGGCGTTGTCCTTGCCATTCCGCTTTATCGCAAATCCCTGCTGTGGCTGCGCGCCGGTCGTTTCGGAGAAGACAGCCTGCGCCTCGTGATGGCAACAGCCGTAGCTTCGGGTGTTGCTCTTTATATCTGGTATCGGACCCAGGATCCTGACCTCTCAAGGCATCTTAAATATATGCCGGACGTACCTGCATGGCTTTATCCTCTCGTGGGGCTGGGATTTTCAGTGTTCAACGCTGCGATGGAAGAATTTGTGTTTCGCGGCGTGGTCATGCAGGCACTTGACAGCGCCTTTGGGCCCGATGGTCTCTCAGTTGCGATCCAAGCGTGGCTTTTCGGCGCCGGGCATTATCGTGAGGGGTTCCCGAATGGCGGGTGGGGGCTCGGCATGACCTGCGTCTACGGGATCATGCTTGGAACGATTCGCCGCCGCTCGCAGGGTATGTTCGCACCCTGGCTCGCACACGTCTGTGCGGACATGGTAATTTTCGTGATCCTTGCAGGAATTGTATTGCGATGGTGAGTGGACCAAGACCGTAGGGCGCGACTGATGGTCAAGGATTTTCGACTTGACTTTGCCGGACATACTGCGTTAATGGAACCACTATCCGCAAAAGCAGTCGCTCGCACGAATGGGTCAACGTGCCTACGAGAGCACAATGAAAGAAGTCCGCCTATTTCTCAACCCCCATAACGCCGGCAAGGGGTGCCACGCTCTCCCGGATCTTAATGCTGCACTTCCGTCGCTGTGCTTTTTGACGCCGGCGCAGGAGGGGCCGGTCTCTCCAAGCTCCTTTTAGCTTCCTTCGCGCTCTTACCCGCAGGAGTGGCTGGGGGCGCCGAGGCCTTTTCTTGTTCAGGAGACGACGCCTGCTGAGCCTTTATTACTCGTGTTATCCTTGGGTCATCGATGAAGGGCCTGTACTTCTCCAGCGTAAATTCAACCTCGTCTTTCTCATTGACGAGTAGGTTGACCTCATCCCCCTTCTTTGTGAAGGTAGCAAGTAGCGCCCCCTGAGAGGTATCCACCGTCAAGAGAAGATCATTTCCTTTCTTCTCCTTCGCCAGAACAGTTCCTTTGACTACAGATTCCTTCCACATCAGCGAGTCCGGGATGTAAGGACGAACATATTTCGGAAGAAAGATCGTGCACAGAACACCGATTGCGATTCCGAAGACGAAGGGGAACATTCTGGACTGCTTATGCATGATGTACTCTCCTTAGCGCAGAATATGGCCTGATTATACCTCAGCCCGCCGAGGATTGTAAAGGAGCTTTCAGCGGCAGAACTCACATTCCCGTGTTACGCAGATCACATTGGCCCGTCCAGCGTCCATTTCACATTCCCATGCGGCAATTAAATCCGGAAACCACCCTTACCCTGAGGATCCGTCAAACGCGGACCGTACCGCGGCCACGACGCCTAAGGTAATGACTTCATCCTGCACGCATCAACTTGAACATTCGCCCTGTGCCTTCCCGTACAAGCCGTTCGCGGTCGGTGGCCCGAGGCTTCAAGGAAAGGCAGCTGAAAAGACTTTACAGGAATTCAGGCGCTAGATCGCTTGATCGTATCATCGCGCTATTACGGTCATTAAGGTGTGCGGAACTTCGTATGCGGATTGTCGAGGTAATCCCGATGGATCAATAGCTCGTATAATTAATAAGATTGTCAACCCATTTGACCAGGTCTGTCTTCTCCTTAGGTGCGCCATCTACACGAATGATCTTCACGCCATTACGATAGACGATGAAGGTAGGTGTTTGCACGATCGCAAAGCGTTGTGCGAGGTATGCATCTATCTCGATATCGACCTTCATCACCTTGAGCCTGCCTGCTCGCTGCGCGGCCAGTTCATTCACCACGGGATCGAATATCCTGCAGTAGAGACACGATGCGGACGTGAATACGACAAGGAGCGTTTCCGGCCAGTATGCCACAATGCGATCGAAGCTCTCGGGTTTCGCCCATATGGGTTGTTGCGGGATCTCGAGAATAGACTTGCAATTGCCGCAAACTGGTTTGCTCGAGAGCTTTTCCGAGAGAACGCGGTTCACCATCAGGCAGTTGTTGCAGCGGATGAAGACGGAAGTTTCTGACATGTTTGTTGCAACCTCTTGTTCTTTAAAATTGTTGCCTCGACATCAAAAGCGACGAGCTCATTCTCATTGCAGGTAAGTTTAAGCAAAAGTGAGAAAATAGTCAAGCGGCAGAAACGGTCTTGAAAAGGCATGCGGCCTTGTTATCACCTCGATAGATAATTGATGGCCGACGCCTGATGCTGGATGAAACTGACGGCGGGGGAAAAGGGTCACGGGGATCGATGCCCAGAGCTTATGGCCGAAAAAAAAGATATGGCCTGAAGCGCATTTCGATCTACGCATGTCGCGCGCCTCCTTCGTGCAAACAAAACCTGGATCAGACCAAAAGATTTCGTCGAGATTTAGATTGCTATTTTCTCGTTTTATTCTTGCTCCCGTTTATGATAAGATGAGGCCATGAAGGAACATGGCGATCCGGAGAATCCTGAGAACATGGGCGAGCCCATGTCGTCTATCCCTGCCGAACAAGTAGGCCCTGCTGATTATCTGCGGGCGGTGAAAGCCCATCTCAGGAACGGCAAGCAGAAAGATGCATTCAGCTTACTGTTGCAAGCCGCTGTGCAATTTCCAGACGAACCCCTTATCCTTTCCTATTATGGTTGTCTCCAGGCGCTTGTAGACAAAAAGTACCGGAGCGGCGTTGAAACCTGCAAGAGGGCCATTGCTCTGTTTAAGGGGAAAAAGTCTTTTGGCGTTGATGTTCTCTATCCAGTCTTCTATCTCAATCTCGGCAGGGCATACCTTGCCGCGGGAAAGAAAAAGGACGCAATCGAAGCTTTTCATAAAGGGTTAAAGTATGATAACGGCAATAATGACCTCCGTAAGGAATTACGGGGACTGGGGATAAGGAAAAACCCCCCGGTGCCGTTTCTCGACCGGTCGAATCCGATCAATAAATACATAGGCATGATCCTTCGGAAAACAAGTAAGGAGCCCGGAAAAGACAGGGGAAAAGGGACGAGGGGAAGGTAATGCCGGGTGAAGCAAATGGTGGTCGGTCAGAGTTGTACGGGATAAAGCCAGTTCTGTTTCGCTATCCTTGGGCTCCTCGTGGGAAATACTACTTCACATCATCTGCATATCTGCGAGAAATACTTCTTTTTCACGTCATGCATCAACTCTTATCCAGCGCCTGCTTCAGGTCGGCAATCAGGTCTTCTATGTCCTCCAGACCCAGGGCGAGCCTGACCAGATTGTCCACCATGCCGATTTTTTTGCGGTAGTCCTCGGGATAATCGAAGAACGACATCATCCACATCTGAGTCACCAGGCTTTCGCTCCCGCCGAGGCTTGGCGTGATAAGAAAAAGATCCAGTGAATCGATGAACCTCCGTGTCGCCGCGTCGTCGCCCTTGAGCAGAAAGGTGACCACGCTGCCGAACCCTTTCATTTGCTCCTTCGCGATTTTGTGGTCTGGATGCGACTCCAGTCCTGGGTACCATACCTTTTCTATCCTTGGGTGTGACTCAAGCATCCGTGCGACGGCGAGGCCGGCCTTGTTGTGGTGCTCCATCCTCAGGCCGAAGGTCTTGAGTCCGCGTTCGAGCAGGAAAGATGACAGAGGGCCCGGTGTAGCGCCGATCATGCGCTGCATGCGGTAAACGTCGTTCATGAGCTTGTCAGAACCGAGGGCGACGCCGGCCAGTAGGTCATTGTGGCCACCCAGGTATTTCGTGGCCGAATGGATCACTACGTCCACCCCTAGGTCCAGCGGCCGGATGTTGTAGGCCGTGGCGAGCGTTGCATCGATGATGGTCATGACCCGGTGCTGCTTCGCGACCTTCACGACCGCTGGGAGATCCAGGCAGCGAAGGTAGGGATTGGTCGGTGATTCTGTGAAGATGATGTTCGTGTTGGGGCGGATCGCCTTTTCGATCGCCTCGGACGTGGGGTCCACCATCGAGACCTGGATGCCGAACTCGGCAAGCAGGTTAGCAGCAAAGTCGCGGGTCTGGCGGTAGCAGTCGCTCGTGAAAATGATGTGCCCATCGCGGCGCATAAAGGTCATGAGCGTCAGAATCACTGCTGCCATGCCCGTGGAGAAGAGCACGGCCCGTTCGGCGTTCTCAACAGCTGCCAATTTGCGCTCGCACTCTTGCTGTGTCGGGTTGCCGTAGCGCCCGTATTCATGTTCGCGTATCACCCTCCCCTCACTCTTGGACTTCATGAAGTCATAGACTTCCTGGGTGTTGTTAAAATAATAGTTCGAGGTGTGCACGATCGGTGTGGATACCGAATAATGTGCATGGGAAACGCGGTCCAAGCCGTGAATACCAAGGGTGGCTGGGTTCCATTTTTTGGGACTAGACTGTTTTTTTGCCATTCGTCTCATTCCTCTTCTGCAAGGCCTGCCGCAGGGCTTCTTTGACCGCGTCAACGCTCGGTGGCAGTTCAATGGGTTTATTAGCAAACCGGCACGGGAAGTCAAGCTTCTCCTCGTGATAGCTGACCTTGAAATCGGTGAACTTCAAGCCATGGGCTGTAGAGATGACAACGACGTGCTCGGACTTGTCGATTTGACCGGCCTTGAGCAGTTTGATCATGCCTGCCAGCGCAACGCCGGTATGGGGACAGTTGAACATCCCGGTTGTGTCACCGAGTGCCGCAGCATCAGCCAACTCCTGCTCGGTGGCATCCACGACGATGCCGCTGAATTGTTTCAGTGTCCGGATCGCCTTTTCGATACTCACGGGGTTGCCAATCTGGATAGCGCTGGCCAGCGTCTTTCGGGCCTCGATGGGCTCGAAGGTCTCAAAGCGCTTGAGATAGGAGCGGTAGAGCGGATTAGCACGCTCGGCCTGGGCCACGACTATCCTCGGCAAAGTGGCAATCAATCCGAGATCGCGCATCATGAGCAGCCCGCTACCCAGCGCGGATACGTTCCCTAGATTGCCGCCGGGGATAATGATCACGTCGGGGGTTTCCCAGTCGAATTGTTGGACGATCTCGATGCCCACGGTCTTCTGGCCCTCGATGCGGAGCGAGTTCATTGAATTGGCAAGATAGATCGTTTCGTCTTGGGTAATCTCCCGCACGACGCGCATGCAGCCGTCGAAGTCCGTGTCGAGGGAGAGGACCAGCGCTCCATTAGCGATGGGCTGGACGAGCTGGGCAATCGAAATCTTGCCCTTGGGCAAGAGCACGATAGACTGGATGCCTGCAGCGGCACAGTATACCGCTAGCGCGGCCGACGTGTCTCCTGTCGAAGCGCAGGCGACGGCCTGAATAGGCGCGCCTTCGCTGATCATCTGCTTGACCTGCGACACAAGCACGGTCATGCCGAGGTCCTTGAATGAACCGCTGTGGGAGTTGCCGCAGAGCTTGATCCAGAGGTTGTCCAGACCGATCATCTTGCCGAACCGCTCTGCCCAGAACAGGTTGGTCCCGCCTTCGTACAGCGAGACGATGTTTTCGTTGTCGATCTGCGGCAGGACCCATTCCTTTTTGCCCCAGACGCCTGAGCCGTACGGCCACTGGGTAGACTTGTAGCGATCCTCGAACAGTTTCATCCACGCCTTGGCATCGCGGCGGGCCAGGGCGTGCACGTCGTGATGCACTTCCAGCAGCGAATCGCACGTTTTGCAGCGGTAGATGATCGTGCTGAGCGGATAGCGCTCTTTGCACTGCTCATTGATACACTGAAACCAGGCTCGATATGGCATAGGCTCCACCCTCGGGTATTCGTATGCCGACAGGTTACCCAAAAGCCGGCTTGCGCGTGAGGTTTTTTATGATGCAGGTCCGCGAATGACCGTTGCTCCTCAGGCACCGGAGAATATATCATAATGACCGGCCAATAATCAATGCAAAATTGATGGTCCTACGGTCTTGGCGGCGTCAGGCTGCCGGCCGATTTGTCTGCCTGCGGATATGCGATCATGAAAATTACCGGTACGATCCGCTCAAGGCTGGAATACATGATAGAATTATCGGTATGGACAGAAATGTCGATTTAGAGGAAAAAATACGAAAAACGAGTCGTGAGATTTTCTCCGCAATACGCGGCACGCCACTGCTCTTCGACACCAAGCGTTGGATCGGCCGTATCATGGCATGGTCGATGAAAAATGAGGACTTCAAAATCAGGCTTTTCCGCCTTATCGATGTTCTGCCCTCGCTGAAGACCGACGACCTCGTCGTCAGGCTGCTGAACGAGTATTTTGCCGGCGAGACGGCTCTACCGAAGATCATAAGCGGCGGTATAAAGAGAATTCCAAGGGATGGCATTGTTCCACGTGTTGCAGGGCGAGTGATCAGGAGAAGCGTAGAATCAATTGCCCGCCAATTTATCGCCGCCAACCGTGTCGATGATATCTTGAGAGCACTCGGCGATCTAAGAGCAGATGGCACCGAGTTCAGCATCGATCTTCTTGGAGAGGTCGTGGTGAGCGAAAAAGAGGCCCGGTCGCACGCCGAAGAGTACCGCGCTCTTCTCGATTTTCTGCACAAACAGTTCCCCAAAGAGGCCGGTCCGGATGTTTCGATCAAGGTCTCTTCCTTTTATTCTCAGATCGACCCTGTTGATTGGGAAGGCTCGGTAGAAAGGACCAAAGATAACCTGCGACCGCTACTCCGACAGGCAAAGGATCAGAAGATATCGGTCACCTTTGACATGGAGCACCATCATTACAAGGACCTCGTTATCGCGGTCTTTAAAAGCATCCTCGAAGAAGAGGAATTCAGTGCGCTTCCGTTTGCGGGCATCGCGCTCCAGGCCTATTTGAAGGAAACTGGCAAGGATATCCTGGGTTTGATTCGGTGGGCACGGGGGCGGGGTAGGAAGATAAGAGTCCGCCTCGTGAAGGGCGCCTACTGGGATTATGAGGTCGTCGCAAACCGCCAGAAGGGGTGGCCCGTGCCTGTCTTTCTAAACAAGGACGAAACGGACTGGTCCTTTGAACGGCATACGAGGCTGCTCCTTGAAAACAGCGATATTATCCGCCCAGCCATCGCGACCCATAATGTCAGAAGCATGTGTCATGCGATTGCCCTTGCCGATTCTTTGAATATCTCCAGACAGGAGTTCGAATTCCAGATGCTCTACGGCATGGCTGAGCCTATCCGGAAGGCCCTGCGTGAAAGGGGGTTCTCTGTGCGTGTATATACGCCGCTGGGGGAATTGATCCCCGGGATGGCCTATCTCGTGAGAAGGCTTCTCGAAAATACGTCTAACGAATCTTTTCTGAGAAAATCCTTCGGCGAGGGGGCATCCTTTGATGATCTAATGCAGGCACCACGGGTGCATGAGGTGGTCTCCGGGGAAGGGACGTCCGACGGCGGCTTCAGAAACGAGCCACTTCTTGATTTTTCGAGCGCCCTGAACAGGAAGGGCATGGCAGATGCGCTTGGGCAAACAAGAAAAAGTATGAACGGGAAATATCCGCTGTGCATCGGCGACCGCGAGGTCTCGACAGATAACGTAATACTGTCGGTCAATCCGGCCCGACCGCGTGAAGTGGTCGGAAGGGTATCGTCTGCCACAGAACAGGAAGCTGACGAAGCCATAGCGGAAGCGCTTAAGGCCCGCGAGTCCTGGCGAAAGACCGACCCAAAAAAGAGGGCAACCTACCTCTTCAGGGCTGCCGAGGCGATGAGGAAGAAACGAATTGAGCTTGCGGCGCTCGAAATCACCGAGGTTGGGAAGACGTGGAAGGACGCTGACGGTGATGTTACCGAAGCGATCGATTATCTTGAATATTACGGCCGCGAGATGCTGCGGCTCGGCAATCCAAGAACCCTTGGAGATTATCCGGGCGAGGAGAACGAATATGGATATCAGCCGAAAGGGGTCGGCGTCGTCATCTCGCCGTGGAATTTTCCGCTGGCCATAGCGACGGGAATGACCTCCGCGGCGATCGTGACCGGGAACTGCGTCATCTTCAAGCCCTCGGGCCTCTCTCCGATCATGGGCTATAAACTCTGCGAGACATTCAGGTCCGTCAGCCTCCCGACCGGCGTGCTTCAGTTCCTTCCGGGACCGGGCAGCGAAGTTGGAGAATATCTTGTTTCCCATCCAAAAATAGATTTCATAGCCTATACCGGTTCAAAGGATGTGGGCCTCAGAATCGTTCAGATTGCAGGCGAGACTGTGAAGGGCCAGCGGAATTTAAAAAAAGTGATCGCCGAAATGGGCGGCAAGAACGCGATCATTGTAGACGAAACAGCCGATCTTGATGAAGCGGTGAAGGGAATCATCGAGTCGGCCTTTGGTTTTCAGGGGCAAAAGTGCTCGGCTTGCTCACGAGTGATCGTTATAGGCGATATATGCTCTGAACTCTGTGAACGGCTCACCGAGGCTACCTTGAGCATGCGGATTGGCGAGCCCGAGGAACCCGGCAGCGTGCTGGGACCGGTCATTGATGAGGCGGCTGTGAAGAAGATCACTGCCTATGTCGAGATCGGCAAGAAGGAGGGGAAGGCGATCGTAGAGAGGAAGGTTCCGGAGGCCGGATACTTTGTCGGACCTGTCATACTGATTGATACAAAGCCCGAATCTCGCGTTGCCACGGAGGAGATATTTGGGCCAGTGCTCTCGATCATGAGGGCAAAGGATATTGATGGGGCTATACGATTGGCAAATGATAGCCAGTACGCTTTAACAGGGGGACTCTTCTCGCGCAGCCCCGCGAATATTGAAAAAGTAAAAAAAGAATTCCTGGCAGGCAACCTTTATATCAACAGGAAAATAACCGGAGCGCTCGTCGGCAGGCAGCCCTTTGGCGGATTCGGCATGTCGGGAGTTGGCTCCAAGGCCGGCGGGCCCGATTATCTTCTTCAGTTCATGAACCCAGTCTCTATCAGTGAAAATACGATCAGGAGGGGGTTCGCGCCCATCCGGAAAGGAGGAAGGCAAGACTGAAACTGACACTCCCTATTTAGTTCTTGTGCATTCTCATTCCCCCAAAAAGGCCGGCGATGCTGGGCCTGTTCCGGCAGCTCCGACTTTTATGTCCCGTGCTCCTTTGGCCGTGCTCTCTCTCCCGTCCCTTCTCTATGAGGTTGCTCAATCCCGCGGCCGTCGTATTATTCATTGACTGCCTCCTTGTTACAGCCTGGCTGACAGCCTGTCAACGCTTCAGCTTCTCCCGGTATTTGGCGCCATCCTTCCATGCATTGCCGACCTGTTCTCCGACTGCCCAGAAACGGTTGTCTGGCATGGTCAAGAGAAAGGGCCTGATTTTCCTCACATCAGGCTTGCCGCCCGTAAGGTACTGCTCCTCGGTGTAAATGGCGAGGACCTCTCCAATGAAGAAGGTGTTGGTGGGCAGGTCCACGGTCTGGACAACCCTGCACTCCATATTGAGCGGGCATGATGTTATGAGGGGCGCCGCCTTCAGTTCTCCATAAAAAACATCGAACAGCTTTGATTTGTCCTCTCGCTTGGCAGAGGCAATGCCGCAGTAATCGGTCACCTCGACCATATCCACTGTCGGTACGTTCACGCTGAACTGGCCTGTTTCGCGGATGGCCTGGTTGGTAGCATGCCCGTTGCCGACGCAGATGCCGAGCATGGCCGGATCGAAGTTCACGCGGGTCAGCCAGTCAAGGGCCATGAAATTGACCTTGCCCCGGACATGAGTCCCCAGAAGCGTCTGCGTCCAAGGTAGACAGAACAGATTCTTCTCAACAGGAATTTTACTCATTCTAGTCCTCCTAGTTGCAGAATATTTTTTAAGTACTCGTAAATCTTCCGACGATATTGAGCAATATTGCCACAGCGAGCATTGAAAGCAAAATCTGGTCCCGATTGCCTCGAGGCTAATTCTTGCTGCTTACCGTAAGCACTGTCTTAAGGGTGGCAGTCTGTACCGGATTGAGTCGCAACGGGATGAAGATTATTTGACTATGAAAGCTGGAGACGTCTGACATCTGCCTTGGAATGAGCAATTGTCATGACGCGGCAATATCCGACACTTGCATTACTGTCTTCGCGAAAGCAATGATAGTTTACAGTGATTATAGCAAAATTCTTTAAGCACTAGTAAAGCTTGAATGCATTTCGCCCCGCGCAACTGCTCGCAGCCTTTCCCCCATGAATGGCCGACGAGAACTCTTCACGCCGGCCTTCATTTCTTCTGCGCTATCCGCCGAGATAACCGCCGCGAGACACGCACGGGTCCTACGGTTGAAAGAGTATGAGACACAGGTTTCACCGCCGTTGTAATAAAAGATTTCAACCTGTCTAAAGGCCCAGGATTGCCCTGTAACACCGCGGATATCAATTTGGATGAACCACTAATTTCCTAAAGATTACCGTAGATAATGCCGAATAGATGTGAGGCAGAGAGTAACTGTCGCCATATACGAAGGCCCGCGTTGTCTTGTGGTTGAGAAGGTCGCAGATAGTTGGTGTAGGTACTGCGGATCTTGCTCGAAAAGGGTTGAAAAATTTAAATAATATATGTAAATAATTTCCCACAAAAAATTCAGAGTATTTAATTGTGTCGGTTAGGCATCTTTGCGTGGTGTTGCATGAATGGTCGTTAAGAGAATGCCATGTTCACCAAATTTAAAAGCGTAAAATTCAAAATTGCCGGCATAGTGCTATTCTTGCTCGTTATCTCCGCCCTTGCTTTCTACACCATTACACTCGCGATAATGAACCGGTATATCCTCAATGAGGTTCTCAAAAGATCGGAAGCCCTTTCGAAAAGCATTGCGGCATCCTCAGGTTACAGTCTACTTTCGAAGGACTTCCTCGGTCTTGACAATATGGTTTTCAAGATGCGTGAGTCAAATCAAGACGTAGAGTCCATAGCAATCGTAGGTCCTGATATGAAAGTCGTGGCGCACAGCGATATAGCCAAGGCCGGAAAGTTCCTGTCGCCCTCTCAGGGGCGCTTGCTCCAGCAAGGCGCTGATGGCACTATCATAACAGACTCAACGAGTCCGTCAGTCGAATGTTTCGAAATCATAAGCCCCATTGTCTCATTCAATAAACGGCAGGGTTCCGTAATTCTCAACGTGAACAAGTCAGCGCTGCACGACGCCCAGCACGCAGCCCGAAAGAGGATTATGACTTTTTTTGCTGTAATTCTCATGCTGGGCATTGCAGGCAGCATTGCCCTTTCGTCGTTCTTGACAAAGCCGATTGAGGAGCTTTCAGCAGGGGTAGATGACCTTAAGGAAGGGAAAAGGTATCGGCAGCTCAAGATCTATTCTCAGGACGAGTTCGGGAAATTGACTGCAAGCTTCAATGAAATGATGGTATTGATAGACGATCAGAGCAGCAAGCTCAACAAATACGCCAAGGATTTGGAGGATGCCTATGTTTCCACGGTGAGGGTGCTAGCGGCGGCAATCGATGCGAGGGATCCTTATACCCACGGGCATTCAACAAGAGTTTCCATGCTTTCTCTGCAACTCGGGAGAGAAATCGGGTTGGGCAACGAGGCGCTGGAGGAACTCGAGGTATCATGCCTGTTCCATGATATTGGAAAGATCAAAACACCGGACTCAATCCTCCGCAAAAGAGGCAAACTGAATGAATGGGAATACAAGGAAATGATGCGCCATACTGAATACGGGGCCGACATTCTCAGTAAAGCGCCGTCACTGCAAAAATATATACCGCCAGTTAGGCACCACCACGAGTGGTTCAACGGGAAAGGCTATCCCGACAGGCTTAAGGGGGATGACATTCCTCTGTTTGCCGCCATCATTGCAATAACCGATACTTATGACGCAATGACGTCGAGCAGGCCCTATCGGAGCGCCATTTCGGAAATTGAGACGTTGGAGGAGCTCATGAAGTATGCCGGCGCGCAATTTCAACCAGACCTCGTGAAGGTCTTCACGGGGATCATGGACAAGCGGATTACTGAGGAAATGCAGGAGTCGGTTAAAAGATTATGCAGCTCCTTTCCTGTAAAATAATATCTCTCCATGCTGTCCTGATGCTCCTGATATTTTCTTCCTGTATGCCGCAGAAGAACTCAGGATTTGACAAAACATCGGTCGATAGAACCCGTCGGGAGGTTGACCGAATACGTCTGAAATCCGAACAGTATATTGACCAGGGCGATTATAATAGTGCGTTGGATATCTACGCCGACGCCTGCCGTAAATATTCCGATGATCAGGCCCTCTTTACGAACTACGATAAGACCAGAGTGCATATTCACCGTATCGCCGATGAGGCTTTCAGCAGAGAGGATTTTGCATCATCAGGGCGAGCATATTATGTTTTACTGAAAAACTATTCCTATTGCCCGGAACTCTTTCAGGAACCATCGTTTGACAAGGGATTTCTTCATGATAGAGTGGAGCATTGCAGTTATAATCTATCGCAACGTGCACTGGCCGAATACAGAAAGGGTAACCTCTCCGATGCAATTTCCATCTGGAAAAGCATACTTGAATTCGATCCGAATAATGCAGGCATTATCAAAGCCATCAATACGGCGACTATCCAGCTGAAAAATCTTCAGCAAAAAACGGAGTGAAAAAAACCACTCATTGCCCTTTCGCCGTCTTGTCATCATTGCAGACCGCAGGCTGCCGGTTGCAAAACCCCGCTGTTTGTGATACTGTAGGCCCTTCCTAACCTTACCCCAAAAGGGGAAGGTGCATCCACCTTATGAATATTGTTCTCGCCACGCGAAACAAAAAAAAGATCGAAGAGATCAAACGGATCGCCTTTGACCTGCCTGTTACCATTCTTTCCCTCGATGACTACCCGAACTGCCCCGAGGTGGTGGAGGACAAAGACACCTTCGAGGGGAATGCTGTAAAAAAAGCGGTCGAAGTCTGCAGCTGTACCGTGATGCCAGCCCTTGCTGACGATTCGGGTCTGGAAGTGGACGCTCTGGGCGGCGCGCCCGGTGTGCATTCTGCCAGATATGCGGGCGGCACAGGTGGCGGGAACGATATTAGAAATTATGAAAAGCTTCTCTTCGAACTCAAAGACGTTTCAGACGAGGAAAGAAGCGCCCAATTTGTCTGTTGCATGGCCTTGGCTTTCCCGGACGGGACGGTCAAGACCTTTTTCGGCTACGCAAAAGGTCGTATCGGGCGTGAGCCCAGAGGCGCGACAGGGTTCGGCTACGATCCGGTCTTCATTCCCGAAGGCCATGAAAGAACTTTTGCGGAGATGTCCGGTGAAGAGAAGGATCGCCTCAGTCACCGTGGAAAAGCTCTTGAAAAACTGGCCGATTTCCTTCATTCGCAACCCTATTTATAAACAAAACTAATATTCAAATTATAATTTTTAACTTGAAAAAAAACTCGGTTTCAACGATTATAGCCAGGTTAAAAACTCACAAGCGTGTATTGCGCCTTTTAACATTCTCTTCTTAAAATAATAATAATCTTTTCTACGGAGGATCCATCCCGATGGCCAAGAGGGTTGTGCTGCTCGGAGCGCCCGGTGCCGGCAAAGGCACGCAGGCGAAGATGCTGATTGAGAAGTACAAGATTCCGCAGATATCCACGGGGGACATCCTCAGAAAGGCAGTGGCCGACGGCACGCCGCTCGGCAAAGAGGCAAAGGTGATCATGGACCAGGGCGGGCTCGTTTCGGACAAAATCGTGCTCGGCCTCGTGGAAGAGCGCATCAAGCAGCCCGACTGCAAGGCCGGCTTCATCCTCGACGGGTTCCCGCGCAATACGGCCCAGGCCGAGGCGCTGGACAAGATGCTCTCTGCGATGGGAGCCCCCCTTACCATAGCGCTCAACATCGACGTGGACATGAACGATCTACTCAAGCGGCTCACCGGTCGGCGGACCTGCAAGGGCTGCCAGCAGATGTACAACATCTACTTCTCGCCGCCGAAAAAAGACGGCGTGTGCGACAAGTGCGGCGGCGCGCTCTTCCAGCGCGACGACGACAAGGAAGAGACTATCAAGAAGCGGCTCGACGTATACCAGAAACAGACCGCACCGCTCATTGATTACTACTCAAAGAAAAAGATCATGAAGACGGTCATGGGCGTGGGCAGCATCGACGAGATATTCAGAAAGGTCACCGCCGTCCTCGGGTAAGCGGGGATCACCGGTTTCATCAGAAACTAGGGTTGTGGTTCAGACCACAGTGGATTATAAATTTAACATTCTTTAGGAGGAAATGATTATGGCACTGGTAAAGCCTCACGGCAAAGCGAAGAAGCTCATGCCGCTTCTTCTGACCGGCTCGGCCCTTCAGAGAGAGCTCAAGAAGGCCAAGTCACTCAAGCAGCTCAGGATCTCTTCTCGCGAGACTTCTGATCTCGTTATGATGGGCATCGGAGCATTCACCCCCCTCAAGGGCTTCATGGGCAAAAAGGACTGGAAGGGGGTCTGTGCGAACTACAAGATGGCCGACGGCACATTCTGGCCGATCCCGATCACACTTTCAGCGTCCACGGAGTTTGCCAAATCACTTAAGAAGAACGAGGAGATCACCCTCGTGGACGACGAGTCAGGCGAGATCATTGCAACGATGAAGGTGACCGAGAAGTACGCCATGTCCAAGGCGGACAAGGAGTTTGAGTGCAAGAATGTATTCCGGACGCTTGATATGGCGGAGCACCCGGGCGTGAAGAAGGTCATGGGACAGCCGGACTTCAACCTGGCTGGTCCGGTGAAGGTCCTCTCTGAGGCCCACTACCCCGAGACGTACAAGGGCATCTATATGACCCCGGCTCAGACCCGCAAGATGTTCGAGGAGAAGGGCTGGAGCAGGATTGCGGCGTTCCAGACCCGGAACCCGATGCACCGCTCTCACGAATACCTCGCGAAGATCGCGATCGAGACCATGGACGGCGTGTTGATCCACCAGATCCTTGGCAAGCTGAAGGAAGGCGACATCCCCGCAGAGGTCCGCGCCAAGGCCATCGACACCCTCATGGAGAAGTACTTTGTGAAGGATACCGCCATTCAGTCCGGCTACCCCATGGAGATGCGCTATGCAGGCCCGCGCGAGGCGCTCCTCCACGCCCTGTTCCGCCAGAACTTCGGCTGCAGCCACCTGATCGTCGGCCGCGATCACGCCGGCGTGGGCGATTACTACGGCCCCTTCGACGCCCAGAAGATCTTCGACGAGATACCGAAGGGCGCGCTCGAGACCCAGCCCCTCAAGATCGATCACACCTTCTACTGCTTCAAGTGCGACGGCATGGCTTCAATGAAGTCCTGCCCTCACCAGAAAGAAGACCGGTTGATGTTGTCGGGCACGAAGCTCCGGAAGATGCTTTCGGAGGGAGAGAACATCCCCGATCATTTCAGCCGTCCCGAGGTGCTGGCGATCCTCAAGGAATACTACGCCGGCCTCACCGAGAAGGTGGAGATCAAGCTGCATAGCCATGCCGAGGGGACTCATACGCACAAATAACCACGGATCAACGACTGCAGATGCAGTTTACTACATTCCATAGATAGGAGGTTCAGAAACATGCCGAGTTATGTCATTACAGAGAAGTGTGACGGCTGCAAGGCGCAAGATAAGACTGCTTGCCAGTATATCTGCCCAAACGACCTCATGGCCCTGAACAGGGACCTCATGAAGGCGTACAACCAGGAGCCCGAGCAGTGCTGGGAGTGCTACAACTGCGTTAAGATCTGCCCGCAGCAGGCGATCGAGGTCCGTGGCTACCAGGATTTCAACCCCATGGGCGGCAACATCATCCCCATGAGGGGCACGGATTCCATCATGTGGACCGTGAAGTTCCGGAACGGGATCCTCAAGCGATTCAAGTTCCCGATCCGCACCACCGCAGAGGGCTCGGTCGATCCCTACAAGGGGAAGCCTGAGGCGGATTACGCAAAGCTCAAGCAGCCCGGCTACTTCACCACAGCGAAGGCCATGCCGGTCATCAAGAAATAAAGGAGGAAATGAAAAATGGAAAAAGAAACCTGTACATTTTCGTTCTGCCAGAAGCCGGCAGTAGAAGAGATTGAGACCGATCTCCTCCTCATCGGCGGCGGCATGGCATGCTGCGGCGCGGCGTTCGAAGCCGCCCGCTGGGCAAACCCCAAGAAACTCAGAGTAACCATGGTGGACAAGGCCGCGACCGACCGGTCCGGCGCCGTTGCCATGGGTCTGTCGGCCATCAACACCTACTGCGGTGAAAACGATCCGGCGGACTATGTAAAATACGTGCGGAACGACCTCATGGGCATCACCCGCGAGGACCTGGTCTATGACCTCGGCCGTCACGTCGACGATTCGGTTCATCACTTCGAGGAGTGGGGCCTGCCGGTCTGGAAAGTCGGCGACGACGGGTTCTCCCTCGACGGCTTCCAGGCAAAGGAAGCAGGGAAGGCCATGCTGAAGGACGGCGGCAAGCCGGTCCGTTCGGGTAAGTGGCAGATCATGATCAACGGTGAGTCCTACAAGGTCATCGTTGCCGAAGCCGCAAAGAAGGCCCTCGAGACCAACAGGGCGGCCACGGGTGTGAAGCAGAACCATTACGAGCGCGTGTTCATCGTGAAGCTCTACAAGGACGCAAACGAGCCGAACCGCGTCGCGGCGGCGGCGGGCTTCAGCGTACGTGAGAACAAGATCTACATCTTCAGGGCCAAGGCCATGGTGCTCGCAGCCGGCGGCGCGGTGAACGTGTTCCGTCCCCGGTCGACCCAGGAGGGCCAGGGCCGCGCCTGGTATCCGGTATGGAACTCCGGCTCCGGTTATGCCCTCGGCATGCAGGTCGGCGCCGAGCTTACCATGATGGAGAACCGTTTCGTGCCCGCCCGCTTCAAGGACGGCTACGGCCCGGTGGGCGCCTGGTTCCTGTTCTTCAAGGCCAAGGCGACCAACAGCCTCGGCGAGGACTACTGCGCCAACGCCGAGTATGTGGATGATGCAAAGAAGCGCTATGGCAAATACGTTGACGCGCTGGGTACGGCCATCAGGAACCACCTGATGATGAAGGACATGAAAGCCGGCAAAGGCCCGATCATCATGAGAACGCACGAGGCCATGGCTGCAATCAACAAGACCTTCAAGGAGAAGCTCGGAGACAAGGAAGGCGCCAAGAAGGTGAAACACCTCGAGGCCGAGGCGTGGGAAGACTTCCTCGACATGTGCATCGGCCAGGCCGGCCTCTGGGCTTCGAAGAACATCGAACCGGACAAGACCCCGTCCGAAATCATGCCGACGGAGCCTTACCTCCTCGGCTCGCATGCGGGTTGCGCGGGCTTCTGGTGCTGCGGTCCCGAAGACCTCGGCGCGCCGGAGGAATGGAACAAGAAATGGCCGGTCGGGAGCTACAACCGTCAATCTACGGTGAAAGGCCTGTTTATGTGCGGCGACATTTGCGGAGCCTCGGGCCACAAGTTCTCCTCGGGTTCTCATGCAGAGGGCCGTATCGCGGCCAAGAGCGCGATCGCGTTCATTCTCGACAATCCGAACTACAAGCCGACCATCAAGGAAACGGCGGACCACCTGGCGGGCGAGCTCTATCTTCCCTTCGAGGTCTATGAGAAATACAAGACCTACACCACGGATACCAACACCAACCCGCACTACATCAAGCCGAAGATGCTCCAGACCAGGCTCCAGAAGATCGCCGACGAGTATTTTGGCGGAATCTCGACCTGGTATATGACCTCCAAGACGATGCTGAACGAAGGTCTCGCCCAGCTCGAGATGCTGAAGGAAGACACGAACAAGATGGCGGCAAGCAACCTGCACGAACTGATGCGCTGCTGGGAGAACTACCACCGCATCCTCTCCGTGGAGGCCCATGCACGACACATCCTGTTCCGTGAAGAGTCCCGGTATCCCGGCTACTACTATCGCGGCGACTTCGACCTAGTGGACGACAACAACTGGAAGTGTTTCGTCAACTCCAAGTACGATGCCGAGAAGAACACCTGGGAGCTCAAGAAGGTCCCCTACGTACAGCTGGTTCCATAAGTCTGACATCAGGCCGGAGAGGGCATGCGCCCTCTCCGGAATTTTCTCAATTCAAAATGTAAAATGAAAAATGCAAGCGAGAGGCGTGTGTACACGGCACACTTTTGCACTTTGCATCTTGCATTTTGACTTTGGTTCTCTGCTTTAAGGAGGGAAACACAATCATGGCGGAAAATAAGGTGTTGGTTGTCGGCGGAGGGTTCAGCGGCCTGACGGCGGCAGTGGAGGCCGCGGAAGCCGGTTCCGATGTCATCATCGTGGAAAAGAATCCCTATCTGGGCGGCAGGGTGACGCAGCTGAACAAGTACTTCTGGAAAATGTGCCCTCCGAACTGCGGCCTTGAAATCCAGTACAAGCGGATCAAGAACAACGGCCAGGTCACCATCTATACCATGGCCGAGGTGGAGAAGATCGCAGGCAGCGAAGGCAACTTCGACGTGACCGTCAAAGTAAGGCCGCGATTCGTCAACGACAAGTGCGTGGCATGCAACAAGTGCGCAGAAGCCTGCGATATCGAGCGTCCGAACGATTTCGACTTCGGGATGAGCAAGACGAAAGCCGCCTATCTGCCCCACAACCAGGCGTTTCCGCTCCAGTATGTCATTGACGAGAAGACCTGCAAGGGTCCCTCTTGCGGAAAGTGCGCGGATGCCTGCAAGTACGATGCAATCCATCTTGACATGAAACCTCAGACGGTGAACGTGAAGGTGGGGGCCATTGTCATGGCAACGGGCTGGAATCCGTATGACGCCACAAAGATGGACATCCTCGGGTTCGGCAAGGTCCAGAACGTGATCACGAACATGATGATGGAGCGGCTCGCCGCTCCCAACGGTCCCACGGGCGGGAAGATCGTCCGGCCTTCCGACGGCAAAGAGGTGAAGAACATCGCCTTTGTGCAGTGCGCGGGTTCGCGCGACGAGAACCACCTCCCGTTCTGCTCCTACATCTGCTGCCTGGCGTCGCTGAAGCAGGCGACCTATGTCAGGGAGCTCTACCCCGACTCCAAGGCCAAGATCTTCTACATCGACATCAGGACACCCGGGCTCTTCGAAAACCGGTTCTACGCCAAGCTCCAGCAGGATGCGAACGTTTCCTTCCTCAAGGGCAAAGTGGCAAAGATCGAGCAGGGCGAGAACGGCGACGTGAAAGTCACCGCCGAGGATATCTTGAGCGGCGGTAAGGTCACGGAAACCTTCGACCTGGTGGTGCTGGCCACGGGGATGGAACCAACAGCCCGGTCACTTAAGGGGGCGGGCGTTCCCGTGACCGAAGACGGGTTCGTGGACCAGTCGACGCTGCCCGTGGGCATATACGCGACCGGCACGCTCAAGACGCCGGTTGACGTGGCGCGCTCCGCGCAGGACGCAACCGGCGTGGTGATGAAGAGCATCCAGAGCTTGAGGAGGAAATAGGGATGGAGAAGAAATTCGGCGTATATATATGTAAAGGATGCGGCATCAAGGACGCCATGGACGTCGAGAAGGTCGCCGGTGCGGCCAAGAAGGTCCAGAACTACAAGTTCCACGATGTCCTGTGCAGCCCCGAGGGCGTTCAGCTTATCAAGGATGACATCGCGAAAGAAGGCATAAATACCATTATCATCGCAGCTTGTTCCCCGCGCGTGAAGTATGAGGAATTCTCCTTTGCGGGCGCGCTCGTGGAGCGCGTGAATATCCGCGAGTTCGTGGCCTGGACCCTGGAACCGAACACGGACGAGGCAAACGACGCAGCGTACGACTACCTTTCGATGGGAATCGTGAAGGCTCAGAAGGGCGACCTGCCGCAACCGAACATCCTGGCAGACCTCTCCAGCACCATCCTTGTGATCGGCGGAGGCATGGCGGGCATGACCGCCGCACTCTCGGCCGCCAAAGCGGGTCAGAATGTGGTCCTCGTGGAGAAAGAGGAACAGCTGGGCGGCTTCGTGAACAAGCTATACAAGAAGATACCGACGGGCACCTACTTTAAACAGCCGCTCATCGTGGACACGGACATCGCCACGACCGTGGGTGAGGTATCAAGCAATCCCAACATCAAAGTCTATAAATCAACGACCGTTACCAAGACCGACGGCCAGCCTGGCCTCTACGACGTGACCCTCTCGAACGGCGAGACCCTGAAGATCGGCTCCATCATCATGGCCACGGGTTGGAAGCCCTATGATGCAAGCAAACTGGATCATCTCGGTTACGGCAAGTTCAAGAACGTGGTCACCAACCTCGAGTTCGAGGAGATTGCGAAGAAGAATAACGGCAAGATCCTCCGCCCCTCCGACGGCAAGGAGGCGATGAAGGTGGCCTTCATCCAATGCGCGGGCCAACGAAACCCGAACCACCTGCCCTATTGCTCCGCCATGTGCTGTGCAACGTCCCTCAAGCAGGCCCAGTACGTCCGCCAGAACAAGGACGCGCTGGCCATGATCTTCTATATCGACATTCGGACGCCAGGCAGGACCGAGATTTATTACAAAGAGGCTCAAAACGACCCGGGCGTGATGCTCTCCAAGGCCGATGTGACCGGCGTGTCGGACGCACAGAATGGGAATCTCTACGTTGAGATGGAGAACACGCTCTTCGGTCTGAAGACCGGTGAAAAGGTGAAGGTGGAGGCTGACCTCGTGGTGCTGGCAACGGGCATGGTGCCAACCACGCGTGCGGCCCAGGAATATCTTGACGGCCTGACCAAGGCGGCAGCGGGGGGGGACGAGTCCAAGAAGAATTACCTCGAGCAGACCCCCAAACCGGAGTATATCCTGAACCTCGGCTACCGCCAGGGACCGGAAATCCCCTCCCTTGAAGGCGCCGTGGGCTTCGCGGACTCGAACTTCATCTGTTTCCAGTATGAGACCCGCCGTGCCGGCATCTACGCGGCCGGAAGCGTGCACCAGCCCATGAATATGGCCGAGGCCCAGGAGGACGGAGCGGGAGCGGCCTTCAAGGCGATCCAGGCCATAGACCACGTGGCAAGGGGCGTCGCGGTCCATCCGCGGGCCTGGGACCTCACGTTCCCGGACCCGCTCCTCATCAAGTGCACGGCGTGCAAGCGGTGTACGGAAGAGTGTCCGTTCGGAGCCATCGACGAGGACGAGAAGGGCATTCCCTACTACAAGATCAACCGGTGCCGCCGCTGCGGCACGTGCATGGGCGCCTGCCCCGAGCGCATCGTGTCCTTCAAGGACTATAGCGTCGATATCGTCGGTTCGATGCTCAAAGCCGTAGACGTGCCCGATGATGAGGACATCACGAGAATCATCTGCCTCGTGTGCGAGAACGACGCGTATCCCGCGCTCGACACTCTGGCCGTCAACCGGAAGAAGCTCGACCCAAGTGTCCGCTTCCTCCCGCTCCGCTGCCTGGGCGGCATGAACCTCGTCTGGGTCGCTGACGCGCTCTCGAAGGGCATCGACGGCATGCTGCTTCTGGGCTGTAAATTCGGCGAGAACTACCAGTGCCACTTCGTGAAGGGAAGCGAACTCGCAAATACCCGCTTCAGCAAGGTGAGCGAGACCCTGAACAGGCTCCAGCTTGAATCCGAGCGCGTTGGGTTGTTGCAGATCGCCATCAATGAGTACGACAAGCTGCCCGAGATGATCAATGAGTTCGTGGAGAAGGTAAAGGGATTCGGGCCGAATCCTTTTAAGAGCATGTAAGCGTCAGTGCGGAGTTCACCACCATCAACTCCTAATCAAGTAATGGGAGGATTTACATGTCAGATGCAACTGTCATTAAACCGGATTTAGCATTCGTGAACGATGTCATCAGGGGCGGCGGAGAGTCTCTGAAAAAGTGCTACCAGTGCGCTACCTGCTCGGTGGTCTGCAACGTAACACCTGAAGGAAACCCCTTCCCCCGGAAGGAGATGGTCCTCGCACAGTGGGGTCAGAAGGACAAGCTCATTACGAGCGCCGATGTCTGGCTCTGCCACCAGTGCAGCGACTGTACTGCCTACTGCCCGCGCGGCGCAAAGCCGGGCGAGGTGCTGAACGCGATCCGCAAGCAGAGCATCAAACACGTTGCCATGGTGCCGTTCTTCGCGCAGATCGCAACGGACGCGAAGCTAATCTGGCTCCTGTTCGCCATCCCCATGGTGCTGTTCTACGTGATCCTGATGGCGCTCGGGCACGCGAACTTTTCCGCCCCGAGGGCCGAAGGCAACATCATGGCCTACCATACGTTCGTTCCCGTTCCGGTGATTGATACCGTGTTCATTCTGACGGCGGTTTTTGCCGTAGTGTCGGCCTTTGTGGGCATCAAACGCCTCTGGAGCGGGATGAAAGCGCAGGCGGGGGATATGAAGTCTACGGGAAATCTTGCCGGTGACATCATTGCCTCGATTACCCAGATTCTGGCTCACTCAAAATTCGCGGACTGCAATGTAAACCGGGCGCGGCAGTGGGGCCACATGCTCCTCTTTTACAGTTTTGCAGGCCTCGCGGTCGTGACCACCTGGGCGATCGTGTATCTCTATGGTTTCGAACTCCTCGGCATCAAGCCGTTCGGGCCCTTCCACTTCGGCGAATCGCCCTATCCGAACAGCGATCCCGTGAAGATCCTTGCCCTCATAAGCTCCATCGCCTTCGCAGCAGGCATCGTGATCCTGCTGATTAACCGCTTCGCCAAGGCCGGCAAGGCGGGCATGGGCTCTTATTTCGATTGGATCTTCCTGCTGATCGTGATCGGCGTCGGTGCAACGGGCATGCTCTCCTGGGCGCTTCGCCTGGCTGACGTAAGCGCGGGATATCTTGTATACTACTTTCATCTCGTGTTCATCTGGTCACTGTTCGCGTATGCGCCGTATTCAAAGTTTGCACACCTGTTCTACCGCACGACCGCCATGGTGTTCGTGAGGTATTCAGGGCGTGATAAAAAGTAAACGATCTTGCCGAACCAACGTCTTTACCGGCAGAAATCGGAAGACTTCTCTAATCCGGATAAACCGTTTTCTCTATGCGTGGAGTAAGTTATGAAAGTTAAAGAACTGTTAAGCATCAAAGGCATCGAATGCTTCAGCATACTGAAGGACCAGTCTCTGCTCGACGCTGCGAAGCAGATGACAGAATGCAAGATCGGTGCGCTTCTCGTGATGGACAAAGGGTCGCTCGTGGGCATCGTTACCGAACGCGATATCGTGAAGAACGCGGCTAAAGAATCGCTCGAGTGCAAGGATGTGAAAATCAAGGATATCATGACCACCGATCTGCTGGTCTCGAAGCCAGGCGATGACCTTGAGTATGTCATGGCCGTCATGACCCAGAACAATATCCGCCATCTGCCGATTGTGGACCAGCACGGGCTCGTCGGCCTGCTTTCAATGCGCGATGTGGTGAAGATCATGGTCAAGAATCTTAAGGCGGAAAATCAGTACCTCAAGGACATGATCGGCGGAAAGCTCGGCGAACTGGGGGATTAGGCGTTGTGCCACAATAGTATTCCAGAGGGGGGATGCCGGGATTGAAAGGATGTTATTGGTTGTAGCGCCCCATCTGCATTTCGGTGGGGGAAAATGCGTATCGTATGGACCGCAAGAACGAATTAATCTTAATTTAAATTGAAATTTAAAGGAGGAGACATAATGAATGGTACCATAGGAATTGCCATAGTTTGCGGCATTATCGGCGTTCTGTACGCCCTGTCTACCGCGCTATGGGTCAACAAACAGGATGCTGGAAGCGACCGCATGAAACAGATTTCCGATGCGGTGAAAGAAGGCGCGTATGCGTTTCTAACGCGCGAGTACAAGACTGTCGCGATGGTTGCTGTGGTTCTCTTGGTGATCCTGGCGATCTTCCTCGGGACATGGACGGCCATTGGATTCGTGATCGGGACCGTTGGTTCAGCCCTCGCCGGTTTTGTCGGCATGTGGGTAACGGTGCGCGCCAATGTCCGCACGACGCAGGCGGCCTCGAAGGGCCTTCAGAACGCGCTTACCCTTTCCTTTAAGGGCGGCTCGGTGACAGGCATCATGGTCGTGGGTCTCGGCATTATCGGCCTCTCGGGTTACTTTGCGCTAGCTAAGAGCGTGGCAGGCAACGAGCAGGCATTCCGTGCCCTCGTGGGGCTCGGCTTTGGCTGCTCTCTGATGAGCGTGTTTGCCCGTATCGCAGGCGGTATCTACACCAAGGCGGCTGACGTGGGCGCCGATCTCGTGGGCAAGGTCGAGGCTGGTATCCCTGAAGATGACCCCCGCAACCCCGCAGTGATTGCCGACAACGTCGGCGACAACGTTGGCGACTGTGCCGGCATGGCGGCGGATCTCTATGAGACCTATACGGTGACGCTTGTTGCCGCCATGTTGCTGGCAAAGTCCGTATTCAACGCGGACAGCCCGTGGGTCACATTCCCGCTTCTTCTGGGCGGTGTCTCGATCATTGCATCTATCATCGGTACACGCTTTGTGAAGCTCGGCGCAAGCAATTACATCATGGGCGCCCTGTATAAAGGCCTCGCCTGGGCTGGCGTTCTCGCGGCTATCGCGTTCTATTTGGTTAGCCGGTGGTTCATTGCCACGCCGGGGCTGGACACCGGCGGATTCACTGCCGGGAGTGTCTTCGGCACTGCCGTTATCGGCCTTGTTCTGACCGGACTTATCGTCTGGATCACGGAGTATTACACCGCCAAGGAATTCCGGCCCGTAAAGACGATAGCCAAGGCCAGCCTCACAGGCCACGGCACGAACGTGATCGCCGGTTTGGCAATGAGCATGGAAGCAACGGCGCTTCCGGCAATCGTCATTGTCGCATCGATTATGGGTGCCTACGCTCTGGGCGGCGGATTCGCGGGAACCCCCGAAGCCATGGGCCATGGTCTATTCGCTATTGCGCTGTCTGCGGTTTCCATGCTCTCGATGACAGGCATTGTGGTCGCAATCGACTCTTACGGACCAATCACGGATAATGCAGGCGGTATCGCAGAAATGGCGGAGCTTCCCTCCTCCGTCCGCGACATCACGGATCCCCTTGATGCGGTCGGTAATACCACGAAGGCTGTTACGAAGGGCTATGCCATTGGCTCCGCCGCACTAGCAGCCTTAGTGCTGTTCGCGGAGTACTCGAGGGAGCTGGCGCATAGAGCGGAAAGCTCACCAGAATTTGCGAAAAAGCTTCTAGGCGGTTTTTCTCTTTCCGATCCGTATATCATCGCCGGGCTGTTCATCGGGGGCGTGATCCCGTACTACTACGGCGGCCGTCTGATGCTGGCGGTCGGAAGGGCGGCAGGTGGCGTGGTCGACGAGGTTCGCAGACAGTTCCGCGAGATCAAGGGCATCATGGAAGGTACCGGCAAGCCCGAGTACGGCAAGTGCGTTGACATAGTCACAAAGTCGGCGATCCGCGAGATGATGCTGCCCGCTCTTCTTCCCGTGGTTGTTCCGGTTCTCGTGGGCTTTATACTCGGCCCCAAGGCTTTGGGCGGCGTTCTGATCGGCTCGATCCTGACCGGTCTGTTCCAGGCCATCGCCATGACATCCGGAGGCGGCGCATGGGACAATGCCAAGAAGTCCTTTGAAGACGGTGTTACCGACGATAAGGGTGTCGTCCACAAGAAGAAGAGCGAGGGTCACAAGGCCTCGGTCACCGGCGACACGGTCGGCGATCCCTACAAGGACACCGCGGGACCGGCCATCAACCCGATGATCAAAGTCATCAATATCGTGGCTTTGCTCATCGTGCCGTTGCTCTAATAGACTCGTGATTTAATGAGAGGGCTGGCCTCCGAAATGGGCCAGCCCTATTTTTTTCAAGAGCAGTTCAAGAGCCGTGTGAAATGGGATTAGACCGTACAAATTTCTTAATGCCGCATCGGCGCATGAGCTCCGTGGAAGGTTGTGATCAACCGCTTCTTCACAGTTTGTGGTCCCCCTGGACGCGCTTTTTTAATGCAATATGATTGCAATTTATCAGTAAAGTGGTATTATTCATGGTCCTATGCGGGAAGAGCAGGTACTGGTAAATGCCGGGTGTTCCCCGGATATTGTTGCGCACTGTATAGCAGTCTCTCAAACAGCTCTATCCATTGCGACGCGGGTAACGATCGCGGTCGATCGGGAGCTGGTACGGCAAGGCGGTTTGTTTCATGACATCGGCAGATCAAGGACGCACGGGATAGGGCACGCCATCGCCGGAGTAGAGATCGGGAATCATCTCGGTTTTTCCAGCCAGCTTATCAACATCATAGAACGTCATATCGGTGCAGGCATAACAGCTCCTGAGGCAGAGCGCCTCGGGCTGCCGAAGAAGGATTATCTTCCCCTTACCCCGGAAGAAAAGATCGTCTCCTACGCCGACAATCTGATCAGCGGCGTGCGGGAGCTGCCGTTCTATGAGGCACTGGAACGGTTCAAGAAAATACTCGGCCCGGACCATGAAGGTGTCGAACTGTTTGTTAAGCAGCACCGTGAGATACGGAGCTGGTTGAGATGAGAATCTGAAGTCGCGAGGGTTGGCGGATAAGAGCCTGCCAGGAAGAGAGACGGCAGACGAGCATACAGCGTCTGAAATCCGCCGCAACCGGCGGGCGATGAGGGGTTACCATGAGCGATAAAAAAAATAAAATGGAAGCAGAAGATTTCGATATCGAGCCGTTGAAGAAGAACAAGACCGACAAGGTCGTACCGGTCAAGCTCACCGGAAAGAGCAGGTTCAAGTTCCGCTGCCACAAGGGGGTCGCATGCTTTACAGCTTGCTGCAGCAATATCAACATCGTCTTGCCGCCTTACGATCTTCTGCGGCTTCGCAAGCGGCTCGGCATGACATCCGAAGATTTCATCAACAAATACTGTGAGATTGAGATCCTCGCCAAGACACTCCTTCCTGTGATAACGCTTAAGATGGGCAGTGATGAGAAAAAGAGCTGCCCTTTTGTGACCCCCAGCGGGTGCACGGTGTATGACGACCGGCCGAACACGTGCCGGTATTATCCCGTTGGCATGGCGACGCTCAGAAAAAAGGACGCCGAAGGGGGTAAGGACGAATTCTACTTCATGATCAAGGAAGACCATTGCAGGGGCTTTGAAGAGGAAAGGGACTGGACCATCGACGAGTGGCGTAAGGACCAGGAGGCCGACCTTTACGACGAAATGAATCGCGGCTGGATGGAGATCCTTATCAAGAAAAAATCATTCGGCGAGAAGGAGTTCCCTGAGATCAAGAACCAGATGTTCTTCATGGTCAGCACGAACACTGACTACTTCCGTGAATTTGTGTTCGGGAGCAGCTTCCTCGAAACCTATGATATTCCCCAGGAACGGATCGAAAAGGTCCGGACCGATGACACAGAGCTCTTGAAGCTGGGGTTCGAATGGCTTCGGTCAGCAATGTTCGCCGAGGAGACTCTCAAGCTGAAGGAAGGCGTAGCCGAAGCGCGCAAAGACCGTGCTGATGCGGTGCTCAGAAAGGTCTACGGGGGCAACGATAAGAAACAGGGGTAGATGCACAGCGCGGCCCTATTCATGCCGCTGTAAAATCGCGCTCATCTCTTCATAGATTACGTTCCCGATGGCAATCCCCTGATCGATGAACTCGGGGCCGTATCGCTTGCCGGTTTCAGTCCGGAACGTTTCCTTGATTCTCTCAATACCCCTCATCTTTTCGCGGAAGGTCTGGTGCAGATCTTCGATCGGCGTGTTATGCGCCGATACCATGAGCCAGAGCGTCGTGCTGAAGTTCTCGGGCCCCCACCGGAATTTGTCGGCATCGTAGAGAGCGTCGCTCACCATGCAACCTGCCTCATCATCCAGATCGCATGTCGCCTTGAACGCTTCATGGTTCCTGATCGCATAGGTTATATTGAATCGGCTGCGGTCATCCACACCCAGCGCTGCAAGGATTTTTTCCGCCTCGATGCTTCCTCGAACCGCATGGTCCTGCTCCCGGCGCTTGATGTCATGGAGGAGGCCCGCTATCATGGCAGCGGTAAAGAGCGGTTCGATCAGGGGCATGCTGAAGCCTCGCCTGAGACCTTCCGCGAGGACAATGGTCCCGGCATCCCGTGCAACGGCTTCGCAGTGACAGAGCCCGTGTGCGCACTCCAACTGTGACTCGTCTAGATAAGCACGGCATTTCCGGATAAGCCAATGGGTCTTGAGCGTTTCTTCGGCAAAACTGATGAGCGTGGTATGATCACCATAAAACGCGGGGCGGGGAAGGGTGCTGGCTATCCTGAGAGCTAAGTCCTGGAGCTTTTGGTATTCTGCCCGAACCATAATCCCATCATAAACGCTGAACAAGACGATTGTCAAGCGAGTTTTCGGGCGCGTTATCTTCGGATTGACACACCTTTGCCGCATAGGGTAATATGCAACATCATTGCACACTGAAAGGAGTTCCCTTTGTCCGACATCCATAGCGAACGAATACTGATCCTTGACTTCGGTTCCCAATACACCCAGCTCATTGCCCGAAGGGTGCGAGAGGCAAAGGTCTACTGCGAGATCTATCCGTTCAATGCGGGCCTCGAAAAGGTCAAGACCTTCAGACCAAAGGGACTGATCCTGTCAGGCGGGCCGTCGAGCGTATACGATCCGGGCTCTCCCCTGATCGAGAAGGCCGTGATCGATATCGGTGTCCCGGTGCTCGGCATCTGCTACGGCATGCAGCTTTTGACACACCTCCTCGGCGGCGTTGTGGCGAAATCACAAAAGCGCGAATACGGCAGAGCGGAACTCAACATCCACAAAGGCAAGGGGCTCTTTACCGGGGTCGGCGAAGCCGGCAGGGCGACCGTGTGGATGAGCCATGGCGACCGGATTGAGAAAATGCCTGACGGCTTTACCGCTATCGCCCATACCGGCAATTCACCGACCGCCGCCATGGCAGACGATGATAAAAAATTCTACGGCGTCCAGTTCCATCCAGAGGTGGTACACACACCTCAGGGCGCCCAGATACTCAGAAATTTCGTGTACGGCATTTGCAAATGCGAGCCGTCATGGACCATGGCGTCCTTCGTCGATTATTCCGTGGGAGAGATACGGAAAGCAGTAGGGAATAAACAGGCCGTCTGCGGCCTCTCCGGAGGGGTGGATTCGTCTGTGGCCGCGGTACTCGTGCATAAGGCCATAGGCAAACAGCTTACATGCATCTTTGTGAACAACGGGGTGCTGAGAAAGGACGAGGCGGAAAAAGTTCAGCATACCTTCAAAGATATGGGGCTGAACCTCAAGTACGTGAATGCCTCGTCTCAGTTCCTGGATAAGCTCGATGGTGTTGAAGATCCGGAGATGAAGCGGAAGATCATCGGAAAAACCTTCATTGAGGTCTTCGAGAAAGAGGCGCATGAGGTGGGGGGAGCTGAATTTCTGGTTCAAGGAACGCTCTATCCGGACGTCATAGAGAGTGTTTCCTTCAAAGGACCTTCAGCGGTTATCAAATCCCATCACAATGTGGGCGGCTTGCCGGAGCAGATGAAGCTTAAGCTCGTAGAACCGCTCCGGGAACTCTTCAAGGACGAGGTTCGGGCCATAGGAAGGGAGTTGAAGATGCCCGGCGAGATCATCGACCGCCAGCCTTTTCCGGGACCGGGGCTTGCGATCCGTATCCTCGGTGCAGTGACCGGACCGCGGCTCAAGATACTGCGTGAGGCTGATTCCATCGTGATCGAAGAGATCAAGAAGGCTGGATTGTACAAGGACATCTGGCAGTCTTTTGCCGTGCTGCTCCCGATCAAGACCGTGGGTGTGATGGGCGATGAGCGCACCTATGAGAATGTGGTTGCCATCCGTGCGGTCACGAGCCAGGACGGCATGACCGCTGATTGGGCGAGGCTCTCCTACGATTTGATGGGGACCATGTCCAACCGGATCATCAACGAGGTGAAAGGCGTAAACCGCGTGGTGTTTGACATCTCGTCAAAGCCGCCGAGCACGATTGAGTGGGAATGATTGAGGTGGAGAAAGAGGTGTGGATTTCGAAGTGAGCGACGTATCAGCCCATTACCCGATTGTGGCCAATAGCATCTTCGCTAATCGGACGTCTTCGGTGGTATGCTGCCGAACTCCTTGCCAAACTGTTTGGTAGCCGTAACGCCTACTTCCTGGAGCATTCGCGCATGGGTCTCCTTAATGACATCGAGAGGAACATCAAGAGCCTTGGCAATCTCTTCCAGGCCCTGGCGCTGCGCGAAGTGACGCTCGGCGATCATGATCTTCAGGAAATCGGCCTGGATGATGGTCATCAGCGTTCTGTCAGCTATTGAATAGCTTCCATAAGCCTGACGCAGCGTCTGTCCAGCGGCAATGGCTTCGCGGAACTTGTTCACCGCCTCTTCATAAATCTTGTCCTCCTCGGGCGTGAACTCCTTGAAGCTGAATTCTGGCATTTGGTGTTTTTCCTTGGACTTACCCTTCCTTCTCATGAGTCATCCTTAAGCTCCGCAAGGGAACGCTACCTGGTTCGCACGAGGCAGAACGCACGGCGTAAAGCGTGTATAGCCAGTGCTCTTTGATCTCCCGTGGTGATTTTCTACATCATCCGCTTTTCCTTAGGCCTCCGCTCCGGCACTTGCCGGTGCTCAATACCATCGTCATTCCATGCCACCGACACGTACAGCCCGCAAAAGCAGCTTCCATATTCCTTGATATCCGGGTCCCGATACACGCAGGGACAGACGATGTCCGCGTCCTTATCCTTTACTTCCCATGCTAGGCGGCAGGGGCAGGAGCGGTAGCCATACCGGGACTCGTTCGTGAGAAGTCCCCGCAGAATGTCCAACACGAAAGGTTTGTCCCTATTCAAACGGATGCCCTGCGACTCGGCATATTTGGACAGTATATCGTAAAGCTTCTCCGGTGTCATGGGCAATTTAATGCTTTCCGAAGCCGTTCCTCATTAAAGCCGACGATGATGGTATCACCAATGCAAATGGTTGGAAAGCTACAGTCGGGGTTGAGTTTCCTCACCTCATCCAAGATGCGCTCGCGTTCCGCGCCGGTTAGGAGATCAACATCGATGAACTCCATGTCGATCCCGTTGTCCTTGAAGAATCGTTTAGTGCGCATGCAGTGGGAGCAGGTGCTGAGCGTGTACAGCTTGATTTTTAATTTCGACGGTCCCATCCAGCCTCCCGATTTTAGAAGTTTTGCAGTATAACATAGAGCCTGGAGATATGCAAATAAATTAGCATGAGCACCATTGCGCCTTTCTTGACAATGAAGATCGCCGGTGCAACAATATTAACATGAAAAAAATATTTCTTAAAGCCGCGGTATTATTGGCGCTTTTCTCCTGCGCTCCGGTACTCGACCGAAAGCTCATGGGTGAGGGTGTGCGCAATGTCCCGCTCTCCCAGCTCAGGGAGACACCTGATGCATACAAGGGGAAGCTCTTCATCCTCGGCGGGCTTATCGTGGGGACCCGTTTCACCGAAAAAGGGTCTGAGATCGAGGCAGTGAATGTGCCCGTTGATTCCCGCGGGTATCTCGAAGAAACCGAGCATCCCATGGGGAGATTCATAGCGATATTCCCGAAGGAAAGGGGGTTCCTCGATCCGTTGGTTTACGAAAAGGGGAGGAAGATAACATTCGCCGGGGAGTTTCTGGAGATCCGGAAGGGCAAGATAGATGAAATGGATTATGCCTATCCCGTTTTCAAGATTGAGCAGATCCACCTGTGGGAGAGGGAGGAATATTATTCCCCAGGTTATCCGTACTGGTGGTATGACCCGTGGTTAAGAACGTATCCCTACCTGTACTGGCCACCTCCGCCGGAGCGGCATGAAGCGTTTACAGCCTTAAGAAGCGCTTCTTGTGATTCGGGAATCTCTGGCCTTCAGGCTGGAGAGATATTGGTCTCTCCGAAAATGATCTTGTTGCATTAGCTTTTCTATTGAAAATTCCAAAAAAGCCTTTCTGTGTTTTTTCGTCTCTGTTGCTTTTTCCAGCGCAGTATCAATGGTTTTTGGGTCCCGGATCATGTATTGTATAATATAGGTATATGAACGGGTGAAAAGCCTGCCGGGACAAGGAAAAGTGAACGATTGACCCTACAGCACAGGTTCCTATGAAAATCGCCGCACGGACCCAAAAACTGACCCCCTTTTACGTTATGGAACTTCTGGAGAAGGCCCGGCAGATGGAGACCCGGGGCGAGCACGTCGTGCATATGGAAATCGGCGAGCCCGACTTCCCCACCCCTGCCATGGTCAAGGATGCCGCCATCGAAGCGCTCCGGACCAACCATACATTCTATACTCACAGTTTGGGGCTCCCTGAGCTGAGACAGCTCATAGCGGATCACTACCATCGGAAGGACTGCATTACGGTCTCTCCCGAGCGAGTGGTCATCACCAGCGGTACATCGGGCGCCTTTCTCCTCCTTTGTGCAGTCCTGCTTGAGAAGGGAAGAACTCTTGCCCTCTCCGATCCCGGCTATCCATGCTACAAAAACTTCGCCACTCTCTTCGATGCGGATGTGCTTCCCATTCACGTGTCCGGAGAAACACGCTTCGAGGTAAGGCCGCGGGACCTTCTGGCAGGAGGAAAAGGAAAAGCGCCGGATCTCTTGATTATCTCCAATCCCGCTAACCCCACGGGCACTGTCTATCGTGAAGAAACCGTCGTTGATCTGATGAGGGCGCTCGCGGAGGGCAACGGTACTCTCGTCGTCGATGAGATCTACCAAGGGCTTATCTACGGACGGACGGTGCGATCATCCCTTAGCCTTTCCGACCGGATAATCGTCGTGGACGGTTTTTCGAAGGCCTTTGCCATGACGGGCTGGAGACTTGGGTGGATGGTGGTGCCCGATGAACTGGTCCGGCCCGTGCAGATCGTGGCGCAGAACGTCTTCATCGCTCCACCCACGCTGTCCCAATATGCGGCCTTAAAGGCCTTTGATGCCGTGCGTGATGCGTCGCACATGCGGAAGACCTACGAGGAGCGGAGAGACTTCCTCCTACCGGCACTTGCAATGCTTGGGTTTAGCATTCCCGTGAAACCCGAAGGAGCCTTCTATATCTATGCAGGCATTGGAAAGTGGGGGATTGACAGTCGAACATTCGCGGAGCAGGCGCTCCAGGATGCAAAGGTAGCTATCACGCCAGGATACGACTTCGGTTCCTTCCGTGCGGGGTCCCATGTCCGATTCTCCTATGCAACGAGCATCGAGAACCTCAAGCTGGGCTGTGAACGCCTCGCCGCATGGCTTAAGACCCTTGAGGCGTAAGAACGTGCATTGTGCCGCAAAAATGCCTGCCGAGTCCATGGAGTGCGTCTGATCTATGCGGCAGTCACAACATATTTACTTTCTGCAAATCAAGTCAGATCGGTTCTCTTATCTGGTTAACACCGTCCGCTTCCTCCAGTTCCTCCCCTTGGTCGGGAAATCACTCCTGAAGTGTGCGCCCACACTGCCTTCGCGGATGAGCGCCGAGCGGGTGATGAGGGAAGCGGTGGTGACCATGTTCTTGAGCTCGAAGATATTGCGATCAGGTGCGTGATTCTTCATCATCCGATCCCATTCACTGAGCTGCCTGGCCGCCGCGGTCAGATCTTTTTTGTTCCGAACAATCCCTACCTTTTCCCACATGAGCTTTTTCAATAAAGTGCGAATCGCGGTGATGTTCCGTGATGAACCCGAGGGAGAACCGTCCGTGTGCCCGTAGTTCATGGCATGGCGGGGAAGGGAACGGCTGCCGTCATTCTGCTTGCGCGCATACCGGGCTGCGGCGATTCCGGCACGTTCTCCGAAGACCAGTCCTTCCAACAGGGAGTTGCTCGCCAAACGGTTCGCGCCGTGCACGCCGGTGCAGGCCGTTTCTCCTGCCGCGAACAGTCCCGGAAGCGTCGTGGCTCCCCAGATGTCGGTTTTTACGCCTCCCATGATGTAGTGGGCAGCGGGCGAGACCGGGACCGGCTCTTTCGTGATGTCGATGCCGAGTTTAAGGCAGGTGGCATAGATGCGGGGGAATCGCCTGATCACGTAATCACCGTTCAGATGAGTCATGTCAAGATATACATGATTGGCGCCGGTTGCGGTCATTTCTGCGTGAATGGCTCGCGTGACCACATCGCGGGGAGCGAGTTCTCGCGCCGGATGATAACCATCCATGAAACGCAGGCCATGGATGTTCCTGAGCATACCCCCTTCGCCTCGCATCGCCTCAGAGAGCAGGAACTGCGGCGCGCCCTCGCGGAGGAGCGCTGTGGGATGGAACTGGACGAACTCCATGTCCACGAGCATAGCGCCCGCACGATAGGCCATGGCCATGCCATCACCCGTCGCGACCGGCGGGTTCGTGGTGCGTGCATACAGCTGGCCCGCGCCGCCAGTTGCAAGGACCACTGCGCGTGCAGAGATCATGAGGACCTTCCGAAGCGCCTGCTGACATACGACCGCGCCCGTGATCCTCCCGTTCCTGACGATAAAATCCCTGGTGAATGCAAAGTCGATTTTTGACACGTTGCCTGCTGAGCGGACTTTGTCCGTCAGGACACGCATGATCTCCCGCCCCGTGGAGTCGCCCTGCGCGTGGAGAATCCTCCGCTTGGAGTGGGCCGCTTCCTGCGTGAAGGCCAGCTTCGTGCCTTCCTTGTCGAATTCGGCACCCCAGAGTATGAGTTCTCTGATCCTCGTAGTGCCTTCCTCAACGAGCGTGCCCACAGCTTTGCGCAGACAGAGCCCGTCACCTGCCTTGATGGTGTCCTCGAAATGGATCGATATTTCATCTTCGTCGGACAGCGCCACGGCGACGCCGCCCTGCGCGTATTCGCTGCTGCTCTCGGAAGGCGCGTCCTTGGTCACAACAAGGACTTCTCCGTTCCGAGCAAGCTCGATTGCCGCGCGGAGCCCGGCAACACCACCGCCGATGATGAGGAAGTCCGTCTGTATGTGTTCGGTAGCGTACGACATTGTCAGTGTTTTTTTATCGCAGAGGGCAAGGAGTCATGCTCTGTGCTTGGCTCAATGGGTTACGCTCATTTTGCTACTTCCCCGTGCTCTCCAACCGGCTGGGGGATGAAGGGGTTCTTGCCATCGATGGAGACGAGCGTCGCTTCCCGCGGGTCGAAGACAAAAGTGGATCTGCCGCTGTTCTTCTGAACGCTCCCGCCGGCGGTCCGCCACTCACTGTCCCAGTTGAACGCCACCTTTGTCATGCCGTGCTCTTCCACGGTGATAAGCATCTTCGTGTACTGGATCGTGAAGCGGACCGTATCGTATTTCGCTAATACCGATTCGATAGATGCAGCAAAGGCCTGTCTGTCCTTGTAGGCGTTTGCGATCTTGCCCATGAAGGCCGAAGGCTCCTTCTTTTCGAAGGCACGGCTCATGTCCTGCAAGGAGGCGAGGACCTTGTTACTCTGGATTGCGGATTGCCCCAACGGCTTTTTTGCGCCACTGCATGCGGCTCCGGTAAGAATGAGCAACGATATGAAGAGACAAGACAGTGTGCGGTCCATAATGCCTCCGACAGTAAATTTAAGATAAAATGCAAAATCGTGGAACGGCTTTCGGCCGCATCTCGTTCATTTTACAATTTCAAAGCATCAATTTACAATTTACAACACTTTTTTTATGAATTGGCCCGTGTACGACTCTTTCACCTTGGCCACGACTTCGGGCTCGCCTTCAGCTACGATCTGACCTCCCCGGTCCCCACCCTCCGGTCCGAGATCGATGATCCAGTCCGCGGTCTTTATGACGTCGAGATTATGCTCTATCACCACCACGGTGTTGCCTGATTCCACGAGTTGATTCAGCATGTCAAGCAGCTTCTGGGTATCGGCAAAATGGAGGCCCGTCGTGGGCTCATCCAGGATGTAGAGCGTGCGGCCTGTGGCGCGCCGCGAGAGCTCTTTAGAGAGCTTTACGCGCTGCGACTCCCCACCGGAGAGCGTGGTTGCGGATTGGCCCAGTGTGATGTATCCGAGGCCGACATCCGTGAGTGTCTGGAGCTTGGATCTGATAGGCGGTATGGCCTGGAAAAAATCGAACGCCTGCTCCACCGTCATGGCCAGCACCTCAGCGATGTTCTTGCCCTTGTACCGGATGTCGAGGGTCTCGCGGTTGTAACGGCTGCCGTGGCACACGTCGCAGGTCACATACACGTCCGGGAGAAAGTGCATCTCGATCTTGATAAGGCCGTCGCCTTCGCACGCCTCGCACCTTCCGCCCTTGACATTGAAGCTGTAGCGTCCGGGCTTGTACCCGCGCACGCGCGATTCAGGAAGCATGGCGAAAAGGTCGCGGACAGGGCCGAACACGCCGGTGTAGGTGGCCGGATTAGAGCGCGGTGTCCTGCCGATGGGGGACTGGTCGATGTCGATCACCTTATCGATATGCTCCAAGCCGACGATGTCCTTATGTTTCCCCGACCGCTCGGTGGAGCGATACAACCGCTGCGCGAGCGCCCGGTACAGGATGTCTACCACGAGCGTACTCTTGCCCGACCCCGAAACGCCGGTTACGCAGGTCAGTACGCCGAGGGGGAACCGCACATCGATGCTCTTTAGATTGTTCTCGGTCGCTCCGATGACGGAAAGGGACTTCTCCGATTTTCTGCGCGTTTTAGGGACGGAAATGAACGCTTTGCCCGAAAGGTACTGGCCGGTGATTGAAGAGCCGTTTTTCTGGATATCCCCGGGCGTTCCCTCGGCAACTATCTCGCCGCCATGGACTCCGGCCCCGGGTCCCATGTCGATCACGTGGTCGGCTGAACGAATTGTCTCTTCATCGTGCTCCACCACGAGCACGGTGTTGCCAAGGTTTCGGAGCCGGAATAAAGTGTCGAGGAGCCTCCGGTTGTCGCGCTGGTGAAGTCCAATGCTCGGTTCATCGAGGATATAGAGAACGCCCACCAGGGACGAGCCGATCTGCGTGGCGAGCCGGATACGCTGTCCTTCGCCGCCAGAGAGCGTGGCCGCGCCACGGTCGAGGGTGAGGTAGTCGAGGCCCACGTGCACCATGAACCCGAGCCTTTCGCGGATCTCCTTGAGGATCCGCTGGGCAATTGCTGTCTCTTTCTCTGTGAGCGTCAGACCCGCAAAGAACGACAGCGCCCGCTTGATGCTCATGCGGGTGACATCATGGATGCTCATGTCGGCCACTTTGATCGCAAGCGCCTCCTTGCGCAGCCTGCTTCCGCCGCAGTCAGGGCAGGTCTGGTAGCTCATGTACTGTTCGAGCTCCCACTGGGTCGCGAAGGAATCCGTCTCGTCGTAGCGCCGTTTCAAGATCTCAATGATGCCTTCGAAGGGTTTGCACGTCGCTGTTCCCTTGCCTCCGCGGAGTGTCTTGGTTTTTGTCCCATTTTCCTTGAAGCCGAAGAGCAGCATTTTCTGCTGCGCCGGCCTCAGCTCCCTGAAGGGCGTGTTCACGTCGAAGCCGCACGATCTGGCCAGGGTCTCGAGCATCTGGAAATACTGGAACGACGTGCGCTTGGCCCAGGGCTTAATAGCACCCTCGCGGAGTGAGAGATTGGCGTTCGGAACTATGAGGTCGGGGTCGAACTCGAGCAGGCCCCCGAGCCCGTCACAGGTAGGGCAGGCGCCCTGGGGGCTGTTGAACGAGAAGAGCTGCGGCGTAATCTCGGGGTAGCTTATGCCGTCTACGATACAGGCGAGTTTTTCGCTGTAGAGCAGGTCCTTCTTCTGCTCCACGAGGTTCACGAGCACAATTCCGTCGGCCAGACGGAGGGCGGTCTCGATGGATTCGGCAAGCCTTCGCTCAACACCGGGCCTGACCACGAGACGGTCGATCACGATTTCGATGTCATGCTTCTTTTTCTTGTCCATCGGGATTGGCTCGGCGAGTTCCTTGATCTCGCCGTCGACCCGCGCGCGCACGTAGCCGGAGGCCGCGGCTGCCATAAGCTCTTTTTTGTACTCGCCCTTCCTGCCACGCACGATCGGGGCGAGGATCTGGATGCGCGTGTCCTCGGGAAGGGCCATGACCGAGTCGGTGATCTGCTGCACGGTCTGGGCGGCTATTTCCCTGCCGCACTGGTAGCAGTAAGGTTTCCCGATGCGCGCGAAGAGCAAGCGGAGGTAGTCATACACCTCGGTAACAGTTCCGACGGTAGAACGGGGGTTCTTACTCGTGGTTTTTTGCTCTATGGCGATGGCCGGCGAGAGCCCGTCGATGGAGTCCACGTCCGGCTTGTCCATCTGGCCGAGGAACTGGCGCGCATAGGCTGATAGGCTCTCCACGTACCTCCGCTGGCCCTCGGCATAGATGGTGTCGAAGGCGAGGGACGATTTTCCCGAGCCCGACAACCCCGTGATCACCACGAGCTTGTCCCTCGGGATTTCGAGGTCGATGTTCTTGAGATTGTGCTGACGACAGCCTTTTACGATGATCTTGTCCATAAAGCAATGGGTAAGAAACGTAATTGTACCACCTCACGAATACGTAGTAAAGGGCTTTGTAAATGGCAATACAGCGACAAAATGATAAAGGCCCTGACATCGTATACCGAATCGTCAAAAAGACTATTCCTGGAGTATAAGAAAGATCACAATATGTCTGCGAAAAGAATAATGGCAGGGAAATGAGGGAGCCACGCGCTCCGGCTTGCTCTCAACTGTTTTTGTGACCACTCGCCTGCGATAAGAAAATTTTCATTGCGAGCCAATAATTTCGCTACCAAAGATGGATAAAAAGTGATACTATGTCGGACTGAACGTCCCGTGATCGCCACGAGAGGGGGGTCTGTCAATATCAGGACAAAGGTGAGGACGCGAAGGGTGACAGCTTTTTCGGATTCTTATCCCGATTTCTATCCTGAACATAAAATTCTGGAATGGCAAAGATAGTCGAAAAGAAACTGCTCCGGGCGCCCGATGTCTATTATTATAAGCTCTCGGCGCCGCTCATATCGAAAAAGGCCCAGCCTGGTCAATTCGTCATCATCAGACTCCACGAAAGTGGAGAGCGAATCCCGCTCTCCCTTGCGGACATAAATCCGGGGGAGGGCACGATTAGCCTGATCGTGATGGCGGTCGGAAAGACCACGACTGAAATGTCACGTATGAAGGCAGGCGACGACGTTCTCGATCTCTGCGGACCGCTTGGGAATCCCACCCACATCGAGAAGGTCGGGAAGGCCATGCTCGTTGGCGGGGGCTTTGGCGTTGCCCCCCTCTACCCCATTGCGCGCGCATTGAAAGCCGCGGGCAATGAGGTGGTTTGCATTATGGGGGCGCGCTCCAAGGACCTGCTGATCTACGAGCAGGAGATGGAACAGGTGAACGACCGGCTGATCGTGACGACGGATGACGGCAGCAGGGGGACGAGAGGGATTGTGACCCAGGCGCTGCAGAAGGAGTTGGAGAAGAGGGACACTGCGCTGGTGCTCGCGATCGGACCTGCGATCATGATGAAGGCCGTATCAGAGACGACCGCTCCTTTCGGCGTCAAAACTATCGTCAGCCTGAACCCGATCATGGTCGACGGCACGGGCATGTGCGGAGGGTGCCGAGTGACGGTTGGCGGCGAGACCCTGTTCGCCTGCGCTGACGGACCCGAATTCGACGGACATCTCGTGGACTGGGACATCCTCATGAACCGTCAGAAGAAGTATGCTCTCGAGCAGAAAGAATCGTTTGAATCTTGGCTCCAGCGACACTCCGGGGCTATGTGCGAATAACTCAAGGATAATGAGCGCTGACACAATACATCGTGCGCTTTGCGCCATGGTCTCCGCGTAATCTCTCATGACGAATCGGACCTCAAGAAAAATAATCCCTAAGAAAACACCGATTCCCGAACAGGACCCCCTCGTCAGACGATCTAATTTTGACGAGGTCGCATTGGGCTATACGCCCGAGCAGGCAATGCGGGAAGCGGGACGGTGCCTTCAGTGCAAGGAGTCACCGTGCGTGGCCGGCTGCCCGGTAAACATCCAGATCCCGCGGTTCATCAATGCGATTCGTGAAGGCGACTTCACGGTGGCAATAGAAATCATAAAAGAAAACAACATCTTGCCTGCGGTCTGCGGCAGGGTCTGCCCCCAGGAGAACCAGTGTGAAAAACTCTGCACCCTGGCGAAGAAATTTGAGCCCGTCGGCATCGGGCGCCTCGAGCGGTTTGTGGCCGACTGGCAGATGCGGAACGGGGGCGCAAAAGTGCCGATCGCAGTGCCGCAGAGCGGCAGGCGGGTAGCCGTAATCGGGAGCGGGCCATCGGGTCTCACCTGTGCTTATGACCTGGCACGAAGAGGACATTCGGTAACGATTTTCGAGGCCCTCCATGAGCCGGGAGGTGTCCTTGTCTACGGCATTCCAGAATTCCGCCTCCCGAAAAAAATCGTGGCGCTCGAGATTGAGATTCTAAAACGCTTGGGCGTGAGCATCCTAACCAACGCCGTTGTGGGCAAGCTCCTCAGCGTCGATGAGATCCTCGAGGAGTTCGACGCCTGTTTTATTGGGACGGGCGCCGGCCTTCCACGGTTCATGGGCATCGAAGGCGAGAACCTAAACGGAGTCTATTCGTCGAACGAGTTCCTGACACGTATCAATCTCATGAGAGCGTACCGTTTTCCTGAATACGATACCCCCGTCAAGCGGGGGGATCGAGTGGCTGTAGTGGGCGGCGGCAACGTCGCCATGGACTCCGCCCGAACCGCTCTCCGCTTGGGCGCGAACGAGGTGGTCATGATCTACCGCCGGTCTCTGGTGGAACTCCCGGCCCGAAAGGAGGAGGTACACCATGCGCAGCAAGAGGGTATCCGCTTTGAGCTCTGCACCAACCCCGTTCGGATCATAGGGGCGCAAGGCGCCATCACAGCAATCGAGTGCGTCCGGATGGACCTGTGCGAGCTTGACGCGTCAGGCAGGAGATCGCCAAAACCGGTGGCGGGTTCAGAATTCCGTATTCCCGCCGACATCGTGATCATGGCTGTAGGCACCGGCGCAAACCCGTTGATTCACCGGAGCACGAAGAACCTGGCAGTCAATAAAAGGAAATACCTCGTCACCGACGAAGAAACAGGCCTCACGAGCAGGGCTGGCGTGTATGCCGGCGGCGACATCGTGACCGGTTCCGCCACGGTCATCTCTGCCATGGGCGCCGGCAGGAAGGCGGCACGGGCGATGCATGAGTACCTAATGCAAAAAACGCCTAAACCCTAATGCTCCAGCTGTCTTTTTTCCTGTGTCATTCCTCCACGCACTGCATCCCACATCGCGATTTTTTGTGCAATTTTCTATAATCAAAAACTTTGCAGTCATTTATATTATTTATAGGTAAAAATCTTGACAATGGTTTTGGGTTGTGATAGTTTTTTTAAACTTTCAACCACCTAACAAATGTTTCTCTGTTTCGATAGAGAGGCGCTTCTACAATGATAGACATTAACCACACGCTCTGGTTCCAGCTCATCAACTTCATCGTACTGCTCATTGCGCTCAACTTCATCCTCTTTAAACCTATCAGGCAAATCATGCAGGAGCGCGAGCAAGGTATTAGCTCGTCGCTCGGCGATGCCAAGGCCGCGCAGGAGCGCACACAGGATCTTCTGGACCGGTATAACGCCGCACTGGCCGAGGCCAAGCAGAATGCCGCCACGACCTATAACGCAATTTACCAGCGGGGCCTTGATGCCCAGCGGGACATGATCTCCGTGGAGCGCACGAAGGCCGGCGAGATGCTGGACAGGGCGCGGACCGAGATCGTGACGGCGGCCAACACGGCACGCACCGACCTTAAGAAAGAAGCAGAAAGGCTGTCTCAGGAGATTACGGCAAAACTGCTTGGAAGGGCGGTGTAGCGGTGAGGAACGTGATGATGAAAAGGATCTTGCCTGCTATCCATACGCTTTCGATGATACTCGCAAGCGGCATAGCCATGGCCGCGGAAGAAGGCCCTGCCGAACAGACGACTTTTCTGGGAGACTGGTTGCCGCGGCTGGTCAACTTCGGCATCATTGCAGCGATCGTCATCTATTTCACGAGGAAGCCGATCCGTGATTTCTTCAAGAACCGCTCCGTCGAGATCGCGAAGGCCATGCAGGAATCCAAAGAGGCACGGGAACGCGCTATCGCGGCCCTTGAGGCCATGGAGCGGAAGATCAAAGATGTCGAAGCTGAAACGAACAAGCTGATCGCCGAGGCTCAGTCCCGCGGCGAGAAGGATCGGCAGGCGATCATCGAAGAAGGCAAGAAGGTCGTGGCGGACATCCAGGCCCAGGTCAAGCAGGGGATTGATATCGAGGTCCAGAAGGCAAAAAACGAGCTGGCAGTCGAAGCATCGCTCCTTTCCATCGACCTCGCAGAAGGAAGGATCAAGGAGAAAATCAGCAGCCAGGACCATGAGCGTATTGTAAAGGAATATATCGCCAAGATGGGAGGCAAGGGTTGATCAGGATCATCGCAAAGAGATACGCAAAGGCCCTCGTGGAACTGAGTGAGGAGAAGAAGACCGTTGATAAGACCAAGGCTGACCTTGCCGCATTCGTCGGCGCCGTGGATGCCCTGCCGGCCATGCAGAAGCTCTTTGCAAGCCCTGTATTTACGCCAGAGAACAAGAGGGCGGTGATCAGGGACCTTGCCGGGAAACTGGGCATGCAGCCGACAACGCAGCGGTTTGTGGAACACCTGGCGGAAACGGGCAGAATCAGGTATGTAAAAGACGTGAATGAGGCGTTCCAGGAAATTCTCACGGAGCGCCAGAACCGGGCTGCCGTGCGCTTGACCACAGCCGTTGCAATCAACAACGGCGACCTTGCGGATATCAAGCAGAAGCTTGAGGGACTGACCGGCAAGCAGGTAGATATCGACTCGCGGGTCGATACGACCCTCATAGGCGGTGCAAAGGCCCAGATCGGGAGCACGATTTACGACGGGACCATCAAGAACCAGCTAAACAAGATGCGCAGTCAATTAATGAGCTAAGAGAATAACCTCGGGAACAGAAGGAGTTCAGCAATGCAGATCAAGGCACAGGAAATCAGCGAGATCATAAAAAAGAAAATTTCCGATTTCGAGAAGACCGTCGAGGTCGCCGAAGTAGGTACCGTGATCACCGTCGGCGACGGTATCGCCAAGGTCTTTGGGCTCGACAACGTCATGTCAGGCGAGCTTCTGGAGTTCCCTGGCGGCCTGATGGGCATGGCACTCAACCTCGAAGAGGAGAACGTGGGCGTTGTTCTCATGGGAGACGATTCCAAGATCCGCGAAGGCGACATCGTGAAACGGACCAAGAGGATCGCCGAGGTCCCTGTGGGTGATGCCATCGTCGGCCGGGTAGTGGACGGCATTGGCCAGCCCATCGACGGAAAGGGTCCGATAGCATCCAAAGAATTCAGGAAGATCGAGGTAATTGCCCCGGGCATCGTGAAGCGCCAGCCGGTGCGGGAACCCCTTCAGACGGGGCTTAAGGCCATTGACGGCATGATCCCGATCGGGCGGGGCCAGCGCGAGCTCATTATCGGCGACCGCCAGACCGGCAAGACCGCGGTGGCTATCGACACCATCATCAACCAGAAAGGCCAGAATGTCATATGCATCTATGTCGCCATCGGTCAGAAGCGGTCCACCGTGGCCCAGGTAACGAAGACGCTGCAGGAGTACGGGGCTATGGAATACACGATCGTCGTGTCTGCGACGGCCTCGGATCCGGCACCTCTGCAATTCATCTCTCCCTATACAGGCTGCACGATCGGTGAATACTTCCGCGACAGCGGCAAACACGCCCTTGTCATTTACGACGACCTGTCTAAACAGGCCACGGCATACAGACAGCTCTCCCTGCTCCTCCGCCGCCCTCCCGGACGCGAGGCCTATCCTGGTGACGTGTTTTATCTCCATTCCCGGCTTCTTGAGCGCGCTGCCAAGCTGTCTGACAAGCTGGGGGGCGGATCGCTCACGGCACTCCCGGTCATCGAGACCCAGGCTGGCGACCTGTCGGCCTATATCCCGACAAACGTGATTTCTATCACCGATGGTCAGATATTCCTCGAATCGGACCTCTTTTACTCCGGCGTACGGCCGGCCATTAACGTGGGTCTGTCGGTTTCACGCGTCGGCGGTAATGCCCAGATCAAGGCCATGAAGCAGGTGGCAGGCACGCTGCGTCTCGAACTCGCACAGTTCCGCGAACTGGCGGCCTTCGCCCAGTTCGGTTCTGATCTCGACAAAGCCACACTGGCCCAACTCAACCGCGGCCAGCGTTTGACCGAACTTCTCAAGCAGGACCAGTATTCGCCCATGCCAGTCGAACAGCAGGTCTTCGTCGTCTTCGCGGGCACCAATGGTTATGTCGACGATATCGCGGTCAATGCGGTCAAGAAGTTCGAGCAGGAACTTCTGAGGTTTGCGACAAGCAAGTACTCAGACCTTCTGAAGGATATCGCCGCCAAGAGGGTGCTCGACGACGATCTCAGGGCGAGGATGAAGAGTGCTATCGAGGAGTTCAAAAAGACTTTCAGCGCGTAGGAAAAATACGAACCGAACTCCGAATGTCGAAACTGCCCTAATTTTCTTTTGATGCAGAACTTGAAACGTTTTTAAACTTTGGTGCTTTGAGATCATAACGGATTTGTGATTTCGGATTTTATATCTCGAGCAAGGATTCGATATGCCCAGCTTAAGAGACATAAGAAGAAAGATCACGAGCGTCAAGAAGACCCAACAGATCACCAAGGCGATGAAGATGGTGGCGGCCGCAAAGCTCCGCCGAGCGCAGGATCGAGTAATCGCGGCGCGACCGTATTCACGGAAGATGCTCGCAGTTATCGCGAACCTTGCGGGGCGCGTCGAGCGGGCACAGCATCCACTCCTCGCCAAGCGCGAGCCCAAGAAAGTCAATCTTGCCGTGCTCACATCTGATCGGGGGCTCTGCGGCGCTTACAATACCAATATCCTGCGCAAGGCAGTGGAGGTGATCAGGCAGTTCCAGGCCGACGGCAAGGAAGTGAAGGTGAATGTTATCGGCAGAAAGGGCCGTGATTTTTTCCGCAAACGCTCGGCCTATACGTTAGGCAAGGTGTGGTCCGACCTCGGCATGATCGACTATGAAAAGGCCGCTGACGTCGGCAAGAGCGTCGTCGAGCGTTTTTCCGCGGGCGAGACCGATGAGGTCTACCTCCTCTATAACGAGTTCAAGAGCGTGATCCAGCAGAAAGTGACGTTGGAAAAACTCCTGCCCGTTGAGCCGCCTGCGGAAGCTGACCCCTTCATGGCGGCCGTCGATTATCTCTACGAACCTTCAGCCGAATCGATTCTTGGCTCCATCCTGCCGAAGCATATCGAGGTGCAGGTGTTCCGCGCGATGCTGGAGAGCCAGGCGAGCGAAATGGGAGCGCGGATGACCGCCATGGACTCCGCTACCCGGAACGCCAAGGACATGATCGAACGTCTGACACTCAAATTCAACAAGCAGCGGCAGGCGGCGATCACCAAGGAAATTTCCGAGATCGTGGGCGGTGCGGAAGCTTTAAAATAAATTCTGGAAGTTGGAAATCGAAATCTATTCAGTTTCAGTTCAATATTCGAAGAATGATGGTAACAGGGGGTTATCAATGAGCACAGGGAAAATAGTACAGGTGATGGGCGCCGTGGTCGACTGCGAGTTCCCCGTCGGGGGCCTTCCACAGTTGATGAACGCCCTCCGGATTGATCAGGCCGAAGATAAGAGCCTGGGGACGCCTGAGACGCACCTGACACTCGAAGTTGCACAGCATCTCGGAGAGAATCGCGTGCGGACAGTGGCCATGTCGTCGACGGACGGTCTCACGCGCGGCATGAAGGTCCAAGATACCGGGAAGCCCATCGCCATGCCTGTGGGCAAAGAAGTGCTGGGCCGCATCATGAACGTGATCGGTGAGCCTGTGGACGAGCTGGGTCCGATCGAGACCAAGGAAACGCTGCCCATTCACCGGCCGGCGCCAATGCTCGAAGAACTCGACCCCACGAAGCAGCTCTTCGAGACCGGCATCAAGGTCATCGACCTCCTGGAGCCCTACACCAAGGGTGGGAAGACCGGGCTCTTCGGTGGAGCGGGGGTGGGGAAGACCGTGATCATCATGGAACTCATCAACAATGTGGCCAAACAGCACGGCGGCTACTCTGCGTTCGCGGGCGTGGGTGAGCGTACCCGCGAGGGTAATGATCTGTGGCTCGAAATGAAGGAATCCGGCGTCATCAACAGAACGGCCCTTATCTACGGTCAGATGAACGAGCCGCCGGGAGCCAGGCTTCGCGTCGGACTATCCGCGCTCACCGTTGCCGAATATTTCCGCGATACCATGGGGCAGGACGTGCTTCTGTTCGTAGACAACATCTTCCGTTTCACGCAGGCCGGGTCTGAAGTGTCGGCGCTCCTCGGCCGCATGCCCTCGGCCGTCGGATACCAGCCGACGCTCGGTACGGAGATGGGTGCCCTTCAGGAACGTATCACGTCCACGAAGAAGGGCTCCATAACCTCGGTGCAGGCCATCTATGTTCCTGCTGACGATCTGACGGACCCCGCGCCTGCAACGGCGTTTGCGCACCTTGACGCGACCACGGTGCTTTCGCGCCAGATCGCGGAACTTGGCATCTACCCGGCGGTGGACCCTCTTGATTCCACCTCCCGCATTCTGGATCCGCGCATCATAGGCGAGGAGCACTATTCCGTGGCCCGGAGAGTCCAGGCCGTTCTTCAACGGTATAAGGAACTCCAGGACATCATCGCGATCCTGGGCATGGACGAGCTCTCGGACGAGGACAAGCTGACCGTGTCGCGGGCGAGGAAAATCCAGCGCTTCCTGTCGCAGCCCTTCCATGTTGCCGAGGCCTTCACAGGCACCCCGGGCAAATACGTGCCACTCAAGGATACGATCAAGGGTTTCAAGGAGATCGTCGATGGCAAGATGGACGATATACCGGAGCAGGCTTTCTATATGCGCGGTGCCATAGAAGAGGTATACGAGCGTGCAAAAGAGCTCGGTTACAGCCGTTAAACCGATAGTCAGACAGTTCTCGTGAGACGTGCAAATTGACCGCTGAGGATTGGAAGAAGAAAATGGTTGCTGAAAAAGGGAAAATGCTCCTCGAGATAGTTGCACCGAGCCGCCAGGTGGTCCGCTCGGAGCATGTGGATGAAGTAATTGCCCCAGGGAGCGAGGGAGAGTTCGGAGTTTTACCAGGACACACGCCTTTCTTGACCACACTCAAGGTGGGTATGCTCTCCTACCGTGAGGGGACGGCCTGGCACCATCTGGCGGTCGATTGGGGCTATGCCGAGGTGGGGCCGAACCGGGTCATCATTCTGGCTGAAGGAGCAGACCGCGCATCCGAGATCGATCTTGATGAAGCGCGGCTTGCGAAGGAGCGAGCCGAGAAACTGCTCTCGGAAAAACTGGAACAGAAAGACTACGAAAAAGCGCGTGTTGACCTGCTCAGGGCCATGATCAGGATACAGGTGGCAGAGAAGCTTGGTCAGAAGTAAATGTCCATAGGCAAAATGGACACTATGGAGAGGCAGTCCCGCAGGGGCCTGCCTTTTCGTTTTTGTCATACATGGCAGGCTTTTAATCCGCGTTATCCACAGGAAACAGCATCTACCGGCATTGGAAAATCTCTTGACAGAGCACTGTTCTTAAATTATATTTATTCCAAATTATAGAGTCATGAAACAAGCGCTGAAAAAGGGATTCGGCAAAGGGTTCAAGCGGACTCCACAACGGCTCGCCATCCTCAACTATCTCGAGGGAAACACGCTCCATCCTTCCGCTGAGGATGTGTACCGGGCTGTGACGAAGAAGGATTTTCCCCTCTCCTTTGCCACCGTCTACAACACCCTGAATGCCCTTGCGCAGGCGGGAACCGTGCGGGAGCTCACCATCGATGCGGAGCGGAAGCGGTACGATCCCAACACCGAACCGCATCATCATCTTATCTGTCTCAAATGCAGAAAAATCATAGATGTTTTTGAAGATGTCCCCGTAGGCAAGCCTAAGTGCATTGAAAAGAAATTTTCCGTTTTCGGCAACCATGTCGAATTTTACGGACACTGTTCCGCCTGCAGGAAAAAGTGCTAATCTGCGCAACGTTTCACTAGGACCGCGATACCCGCACAATAATTAGCAAACGGGAGGTTATGATGGGTGCAGTAGAGATCAAGCCAGGCATCTACTGGATCGGAGCAATCGACTGGGCTGTCCGCGACTTTCACGGGTATATCACGCCGAACGGTACATCATATAATAACTACCTCATACTCGACAAGCACGTGACGCTCGTGGACACGGTAAAGCATGATTTCTTTGAATACACGATCGACAACATCCGCAGCCTCGTGGATCCCGGGAAGATCGAGAACGTCGTGATCAACCACATCGAGAATGACCATGCTTCGAGCCTTGACCGCATTATGGAGCTTGCCCCCCAGGCCACGATCTACATCACGGAACGGGGCAAGAAGGCCCTCGACCGTTTCTTCGAGACCTCACGGTGGACATTCAAGATCGTCAAGACGGGACAGACCCTCAGTACCGGCTCGAAGACAATCACGTTTCTCGAAACGCCGATGCTTCACTGGCCTGACTCCATGATGAGCTATGTGAAGGAGGACAAGTTGCTGATCAGCCAGGACGCCTTTGGCCAGCATCTCGCTACGTCTGCCCGGTTCGACGATGAGTACTGTGACCAGTATTCGGTCGCGAACCTTGAACATGCGGTGCGCGACTACTACGCAAACATCCTGATGCCCTTCGGCACCCTCGTCAAGGCAAAGATCGAAGAGATCCACAAGCTCGGCCTCGAGATCGACATGATTGCGCCGGACCACGGCATCATCTGGAAGAGGGATCCCGGCAAGATCCTACAGATGTACCTTGACATGGCGAACGACAAGGCTGATCTCCGAGTTGTGATCGTCTACGACACCATGTGGCACAGTACCGAACACATGACAATACCGATCATGGAGGGGATTAAGGCCGCCGGCGTTGACGCGGAAGTGCTCAAGCTCAGGTCAACCCCTATGAGCGTAGCCATTAAGCGGGTCTGGGAGTCGCGGGCCATGCTTGTCGGGACGCCCACGCTCAATAACATCATGTTCCCCACGGTCGCCGAGTTCCTGACGCACTTGCGTGGTCTCCGTCCCAAGAATCGCTTAACCGGCGCTTTTGGAAGCTACGGCTGGGGTGGCGGAGCAGTAAAAGAGGCGTACGAGGCATTCAAGAAGATGGGGCTCGATGCGGTTGAGCCCGGAGTCCAGGTCCTCTACCGCCCGGGTGCGGAAGACGACAAAATATGCTTTGAATTCGGCAAACAGTTCGCGGAAAAGACGATTGAATACCACAAGAAGTTCAGTGGCGGGCAGTCAGGCCCGTGCCGGTCGTAGGTGCGATCCTGAGCGGACCAGTCGAATCCGGTATGAACGCGTCAGGGCTTCCTCCGGCACGTGAGCGGAAACGTCAACCCACTGTTACGGCTAAATTAATTTTTAAGGAGACGACGATGTGGAGATGCACCATATGCGGCTATGTGTATGATGAGGCAAAAGAGGGGACGAAGTTCGAAGACCTTCCCGACAGCTGGGCATGCCCGGTATGTAATGCGCCGAAAGACGCGTTTGTGAGGATGTAACCTTTGAGGTAAGGCAAACTGAACAAGGCGGCCCGGGTCCCGGGCCGCCTTGTTCGTTTGACAGTATTTTCTTGTAACACGGTTCCGGTGGACGATATGCGTGTCAAGAAAACAGCAAAAGCGGCCGGCTTGGTAGATGCACACGTGCATATCAAAGATCCGGCGGGGCTTCAGGTGGTTGCCGCAGCCGGCATCGTGGCGGTCCGCGATGGCGGGTTCCGTGACAACAGGGAATGCTGGAGCAGAACCGAGAAGGCAGGGGCCCAGCTTCCCCTCGTGATCTCGTGCGGATGGGCGCTCCACAAAAAAGGCGGTTACGGAGCCCGCTTCGGAGTGTCCGTTGAGACACGGGAAGAAATCAGAGCAGAAATCCTCAAGCTCAAGAACGCAGGAGCTGATATAATAAAAGTCATGGCCTCCGGCATAATAAGCTTGAAGGAGAGGGGAACCCTGACGGCCGGAGGTTTTGCGATTCATGAGATCCGGTTTATTGTCGACGAAGCGCGGAGACAGGGCCTCGACGTCATGGCCCACGCAAACGGCGAAGAGGCAATTGTTTCCTGTGCCAGAGCCCGTGTCCGCTCCATCGAACACGGTTTTTTCATGACGGAGCGGGCGCTTGATGCGCTCGCACAACATGGAATTTTCTGGACACCTACGGTGGGTGCGATCGCCCGAGCAGCGGGGGCCGAATCCGGAAAATCGGCAGCACAAGACGTCCGGCACTTCGTCGATGGACTGGTCCGGTCGCATCTTGCAATGGTCGGGCGGGCACATGCGGTCGGTGTTCTACTTGCAGTTGGAACGGATTATGTACTGCCCGCGCCGGATTACGAACGCGCCTATGGTGCGGAGCTGAGATACCTTGAGCAAGCCGGAATTCCGCATGCCGCGGTGATCGCTATTGCGACCACTGGCGGAGCAAGGCTTCTGGGAATATAGCCGGCAGGAGCAAGGGTGCCGGGACCGGAGTCCATACACGGGCCTTGTCTCTTTTCCGGAGTGTTCTTATGTGTCACTATTCCCGACTGCCTGACGGGATGCGGCACTGCGGCCGTGGAACTCATCGCACAGAAGAAGTTCGACGAGATGGTGTCGTTCCAGCCGACTGAATTAAAATCGGTGCCACGCGGCCAGTCGATCGCGAGCCTCAGGCTTGTTGATCCCGAGGGAGAACTCGTCAGAATGGCAGAAGGCATGGGGACGAGCTTCAGCAGATGAGCCTTTTTTTTCTGACCATCTTCATAGTCTACGGCGGAATGCACGCATATGCATTTTCCCGCGCACGGAGCGCTGTTGCGTTCGGACCGGTAACGGGTACCGCGCTCGGCGCGTTCATGGTCATCATGACGCTCGCGCCTTTCTTTATCCGACTGCTCGAGAGGAACGACTTCGAGATTTCAGCCCGGGCTCTTTCCTATATAGCCTATCTCTGGATGGCGGCACTGTTCCTCTTCTTCTGCTGTTCGATCTTCCTTGACCTTGCCAGCCTTGTCGTTCGCATCGCAAGCTGGGTGACGAACCCTGAGCTTGCCAGGCTTCTCATTCCCGCGAAGACGGTTTTCTTTATAAGTACAAGCCTCTCCCTTGCCATATGCGTGTACGGTTATTTTGAAGCGCTGAACATCCGCACTGAACGGCTCAGGATCGAAACAACTAAGCTTCCAGCTGGCACGGACAGGCTCACAATCGTCCAGATATCGGATGTGCATCTCGGGCTGATCGTACGGTGCGACCGGCTTGCGGGCATTCTCGATGTGGTAAAGGCGGCAAAACCAGATATCTTTGTCTCCACCGGCGACCTGGTGGATGCCCAGATCAATCATCTTTCGGGCCTCAGGGAGCTGTTACAGGAGATAAAGCCGCGGTATGGTAAATTCGCCATCACCGGAAACCACGAATACTACGCAGGGCTTAAGCAGGCGACGGCGTTCACCGAAGAGGCGGGATTTACTCTTCTCCGCGGCAAAGTCGTCAATACCGGCGTGATCAACATCGCGGGAGTGGACGATCCCACGGGCGAGCAGATGCATATTGATAAACCCGAATCGGAATCAGCTCTTCTGTCAGGCCTGCCGAAAGATCAATTCACGCTCCTCTTGAAACACCGGCCTGTCGCGAACCCGAATGGACCCAGACTGTTCGACCTCCAGCTTTCCGGCCATACACACAAGGGACAGATATTCCCTTTCACCTATATCAGCGCAATTGCGTATCCTTTGAATGCCGGCAGGTTCGATCTTTCGAACGGGGCGATTCTCTATGTCAGCCGGGGAACCGGCACGTGGGGGCCGCCGATCAGGTTCCTTTCTCCACCTGAGGTTACGGTAATCGAGTTGGTGCGGAAGCCCCACTGATGCATGACCACCCTCGAATGCACATGAAGGGTTGCCAAACGATATGACGAATAAGCCTATCATGCTGTTCGGCGGGAAAGGCGGTGTAGGGAAGACAACGTGCTCCGCTGCCATGGCGTCCTGGTTCGCTTCCCACGGGCAGAAGTCGATCATTATTACGTCTGACATGACACCATCGCTGTCCGATATTTTTGAAGAACCGATAGGGGACTGCGTAAGAAACATTGATGAGAATCTCTTCGCCGTCGAGATCGGACAGGAAACGATCGTTTCGAGATGGAAGGAGAGATTCAGCCACGATTTCTACGATATTCTCTCCCAGCTGATCGACATCAAGTCGCTGGACGCCGACTCGCAACACCAGCTGATTGACTACATCGGCTCGGCGCCATCCCTGCGCGAAGAGACCATGCTCGATTTCATCGTCGATATAGTCGATACGGGAAAGTATGACCGCGTGGTCTGGGACACCGCCCCAGCGGGGGAGACCCTGAACCTTCTGGACATGCCACGGCTCATCAAGAAACACCTCAGGGCCGGAGCCAGGGTCTTCGAGGGACTGGACAAAATCGGGAAACAAATAATCGGCAAACGGTCCATTTCGGAGACCATGGATGAATGGGTAAAATTGTCCGAGCGGATATCGCGATTCATCCATGATAAAACGACCTTCATTATTGTCGCCAATCCCGAGGCGCTCGTCGTCAATCATGCGAGAAGAATCATCAAATCCATTGAAGATTACCAGGTCGACCTATACGGCATTGTCATAAACCGGATCATTGAACATGCAGACTCCTACTCGACCAGGACTATGCAGGAACTCCAGGGGAAGTATGCAGCTGAACTCCAGAGGATGGCCGGAGGCCTGCCTGTCGCTTTCCTGCCCCTCTCACTCCGGGAGATCAAGGGGAGAAAGGCGTTGCGCGAGACGGGGGCGGTTCTGGCGGGACAATTACGGTTTTCTTGATGCCGCGGGTGCCGTTGACGGAGCAGTTCGTAATGGTGCAGACTGGGTATGATTAATATCATACTGATCCGTTCTCAATGGTGTATAATAGGGCATGCACCCTGAGAGGAAGTACATAAGGACCCTGAGATATGCAGCGCAGTTCGCGTTCTTCTTGCTCGCCCTGTCCATCGGCTATCGCTTTTATCAGTTCGTCCAGCACTTTGAGGCGCCGGGACATCCGTTCGTTCAGCGCCCGCCGTCCGTAGACGCCTTTCTCCCCATCGGCGGGCTTATGGCTTTCAAGTATTTTCTCTTCACCGGCATCATTGAGCCGGTGCATCCCTCGGGCTTTGTCCTGTTTGTCGCGATCCTCGGCGTTTCCCTGATGATGAAGAAGGGGTTCTGCGGCTGGATCTGCCCCATCGGCACGCTATCACAATACGTCTGGATGGCCGGGGAAAAGATCTTGGGCAAGAACTTCACGATCGAGAAAACCACCGACATCATCCTGCGGTCCCTGAAATATATTCTGCTGTCCCTCTTTCTTCTCCTGATCGGCGTGGCCATGGCCCCGAACATGATGCTCCTGTTCTTCATAACCGATTACTATAAAGTTGTAGACGTGCGGATGATGAAATTTTTCACCGAAATGTCCACCCTAACCCTGTGGATCCTCGTCGCGCTCGTGGTGCTATCGTTCCTCTATAAGAACTTCTGGTGCCGGTATCTCTGCCCCTACGGCGCGCTCCTCGGCCTCCTGAGTCGGTTCAGTCCCGTCAAGATCCGGAGAAACGAAGAAAAATGCATTCACTGCCATGCGTGCACCCGGCTCTGTCCGACACTTATCGATGTTGAGAAAAAGGACGTGATCAAATCAGAGGAGTGCTTTGGCTGCATGACTTGCGCCAGTCACTGTCCCGCTGAGGGGGCGCTGGACCTCTCTGTTCGAACGGCCAAAAGAGCACATATCATAAAACCCTATCTCTATCCGGTGATCCTGATTGTCCTGTTCTACCTGGTGATCGGGGTCGGCATGGCCGCCGGGAAATGGCATTCTCAGATACCGTACGATGAATACAAGCAGCTTATTCCGGAAGTGAGCAAAGAATATTCGAAAAGATGAGTTACAAAGTTCCCTGCCTGAAGAAGCAACCGGGCGGATGGAGAAAGGGAGAAAGCACGTCTTACATCCTTCTCCGTTTCCCCGCTCCTCCCCTTTCCCCGTGGATCGTTTGCCAGGGATGTTTTTCTGTGATCTCCCCGGCGAAGATCCCATCCTATGCTAGATCTGCCGGGGAGAAGATTATCTCGTCCCGGAACGATTTGATCAAATACACGGCCTTCATGATCTCCGGGTCTTTAACGTTCACCATCGCCGCGTGCAGGCCGGCCCCCGCAAGGTAGCATAGGTAGGCCGAGGCAACGGTGGGCTTCAGGCTCTTCGGAAGCCCTGTCGTCACGTTCGAAATCCAGACCGCCGTGTTGACCGGAGGATCTACCATTTCATTCAGCACCACAATGCACTCGTGTGCGTTGAGCAGGTGCTCCTGTCCCATACCCTTGCCGATATGCACCACCGACGGATCGGCGAAGATCCGCTCGTTCGGGATGTCGGCAGCATTCGCCTTCTCGATCAGGTCCTCGATGATCATGAGCTTTGCTTCGAGAGTCGTTGGCACGGTGCCCTTGAGAGCCCGGATGATGAGGTTCGATTTCGTTTCCCTGACGAGGGCGAATAACTCATCGGGGTTCTTCTCGTCAGCGGATAAGTAGTTGATGATAGGCGGCTCGCTGCAGAGGAGAACGGTTTTCCTGAGGGCCTTCACGTTCCTTGAATCAAGGCACAGGGGCAGACCGGCAGCCTGCTGGACAGATTCGGTCGCCATCGGCAGGGCATCCTCATCGCCGATGCCGTCGAGCGAGACCTGGACGTTGATCAACTCCGCGCCCTTGGACGCGAGTTCCTTGGCCATGGCTTCGATGGCCTTCTTGTCCTTCTTCTTCACCGCCTCCATGTAAGCCCTGTTCCTGACGCTGAGATTGTCCGCTATCACGAGCATACGACCCTCCTTGAAAAGACGTTTAAAAACGTGTCTTTTGCAATTATAACATAAATTTAAAATGGCAAGACGGAATTACCGAGTCGCGATTTGTGTGCCACGCCCGCCGGCTGACGTCTCCATACGATTCCCCTTTTGCGATTCTGTTTACCCATGCAAAAGGGAATTCGATGATACGTCCTGTATGCCGTCATCATCAATGTGCTCTTTGCCGACCCGCAGTGATTAACACTACCTGTTACTTATGACACGTTTTAACAATGCGCCCTTAGTCGTAAGAAAATGCCTTTATGCAATTTTAATGCATTTGCCCTTATTTTTAACAGCAATTTAAGACCGCTTATGCTTATATATGTAAGGCAATGGAGGCGATAATCTACGACCTGTTCATCGGGGATACGATTGTGCTCTTTGCTGCATGCTGGTTGTTCGTGAAACTCTTTGAACGAGGAGAGGAGGATCGATATGGAACTGTTCTACTGGATAGGCGGCATCGTCTCCGTCGGGTTGTTTGTGTATCTCATGATTGCACTTCTTAGGCCGGAGAGCCTGTCATGAAAGGAACAAACGGTCTAGCGCAATAAAAAGGAGGGATATCCCATGAATCTTTTCATCTGGCTGCCGGCGACGTTCTTCCTCGGCATTTTAGTGATGGGCATATGTTTCTTATTTGTGAAGGCATGTGAGAAAATCTAGTTGAATTCTCGAATGATGTCCCCCTGCTTTTTATATTCGCCGATCGCAGCTCGTGCAGGCCTGTGATGGCATCGATAGGGCGGCGGGTTAGAAACTAAAACAAGGAGGCAAAACGATGTTTATTCAAACCTGGCTTCTTCCCTTTGCTCTTCTCGCGACGGCGACCGTTATCGCGTTCCCGTTGAGCCGCTACCTGGCGTGGATTATGGACGGAAAATACCGGCCACTCCCGGTCATGGGGTGGTTCGAAAAGCGCCTGGACAGCGGTCCTCAAAACTGGAAGCAGTATACCGTTTCTCTGCTTCTCTTCAATACCGTGCTGTTCGCGTTCGGCTACATTGTCCTGGCGCTGCAGCCGTTCATGCCCCTCAATCCGGACGGCAAGACCATGCTGGCTCCAAGCACTATTTTTAACAGCGTCGTGTCCTTCATGACGAACACCAACCTCCAGCATTATTCCGGGGACCAGCATCTGTCTAACTTCAGTCAGATTTTCTTTTGCATCTCCAATATGTTTATGTCAGCTGCCATCGGTTTATGTGCGCTGGTCGCGATCATCCGGGCCTTGCGCAGCGATAAATCGCTCGGCAACTTTTTCCTGGATATGTGGCGGGTGTTAATCTACATGTTCGTTCCGGCCGCCTTCGTATTCGCTCTGATCTTCATCTCGCAGGGCAGCCCTATGACTTTTAAAAGCGCTCATCAGGTTTCGACGCTCGAGCCAGCAGCCATGGGGACCACGGACAAGGGCGAGGCGAAGCAGCAGACCATCGTGGTCGGTCCCGTGGCGGCCCTAGAGTCCATAAAAATGCTCGGGACCAACGGCGGCGGATTTTACGGGATGAACTCCGCGCACCCCTTCGAAAATCCAACGGCGCTGTCGAACTTCTTCAACACCCTTGCCATGATGATCTTCCCCTTCGCGCTCGTGATCATGTACGGCCGGATGCTCGGAAGAATGCGGCACTCCTATGTCATATTTCTGGTCATGCTGACGCTCATGGCGGGTACCGTTGTTTGGTCGGTCTATTTCGACACATTGAAGCCGAACCCGGGATTGACCGCACATCGTGCGCGAACTTTTGAAATGCCGGGAGCGAAAGCCACGGATGCGAAAAAGACGATAACCTATGCAGCGGTTGCGGGTCTGCCGGTGGACCAGCACCTCGGCAATCTTGAGGGCAAGGAAATGCGTTTCGGAACATCGGCAGGCGCCACCTTCGATGCCCTGACCACGGACGTGACCTGCGGTGCAGTGAACGCGGAGGAGGACAGCTTGAATCCGATCGCTGCTTTGTCGCCCATGCTGGGAATGTGGATCAACTCCATTTTTGGCGGAAAAGGCGTGGGTATGATCAACATGCTGCTCTATGTGATCATCGGCATCTTCATCGCCGGCATGATGGTTGGACGGACGCCGGAATATCTGGGTAAAAAAATTGAAGCCCGCGAAATCAAATTGGCGGCCATCGCCGTGCTGGTCCATCCGTTCATGATTCTGGCGCCCGTTGCCCTCTTCGCGGTGACGCACTGGGGTGTAGACGCGGTCAGCAATCCGGGGGCCCATGGTTTCTCGCAGATCCTGTACCAGTTCTCCTCGGCCTCGGCCAATAACGGTTCGGCATTCGACGGGCTGGGAGTGACCTACGGTTTTTACAACGCAACAAGTCCTGCTCCGAGCGCGATAGCGTTCGATATCGCGACGGGCATCGTCATGGCCATCAGCCGCTTCCTTCCCATCATTGCTCCCATCGCAATGGCGGCATACCTGGGAGAGAAGAAGACAAGCCCGGTCGGCTTGGGAACCCTGCGCGACAACGATATAACGTTTGGCTTGTTTTTGCTCGCGACAATCCTGATCATTGGCGCGCTCCTCTTCCTGCCTGCTGCAGCAGTCGGCCCAATTGCCGAACATTTTGGGCCGTTTCCGTTCGGCGGGTGATTGACAGCGTTGGAGCTGGTGCGATCTTAATGAATCAAGGAGGCTTACATGTTCCGATATCTTTCGAAGAGCATCTTACTATTGATATCCACCGTGGCCATATGCTGCATCCTCTATACATTGGCGCTGTGGGCGGTCGGACAAGTTTTTTTCCCTTCCCAGGCTAACGGCAGCCTGTTGATGGGGCCGGAGGGCAAGCCCGTGGGATCGCGGCTCATTGCGCAGCCATTTACCAAGGACGAATATTTTCAACCCCGCCCCTCGGCCGCGTCGTATGACGCGTCCGCCTCGACCTCGTCAAGCCTGGCGGCCTCGAACTATGCGTTGCGCGACCGTGTCGCGCGCACACTGGGGGCGATCGTGCAATATAAGCGCGGCCCTAAGGCGGGACAGCCAGTGGCCCCGGACATCGAGCTGTGGTTCCAGAAGGACGTGTTCCAGGGCACCCCGCATATTGTCGCCCAGTGGGCCGACCTGCATAATTCCCTTGCTCAGGCATGGGTCACGGGAGACCCGACACACGCTGCTTACGTGGATAATTGGGGCAAGACGCATCCCAAGGAAGTAGCGCAGTTCATAAAAGAAAATCCGGGGATCCCACAACCGAAAGCGCCCGATCTTGCCGTCACCTTCTTCAAAAACTTCTCAACTCAGAATCCGGGTAAATTCCCTTCCGGCGTGACCCGGAAGGGTAAAGACGGAAAAATTCAAACGGCCATCGAACCGGTAAGTGCTGGATCGGACATCCAGTCGATCTTCTTTGACATGTGGCGCCAGGACCATCCCGATGCCGATCTCGAGGATGTTCCCGGAGACATGGTCACTACGTCAGCGTCCGGGCTCGATCCTCACATTACGCTCCAGAATGCCGAATTTCAGCTCGACCGGATAGCCGCAAGGTGGGCAGCTGACCTGAAGCGCGATCCGGCCGGGGTGCGGAATGAGATCGAACAGATGCTGCAGAAGAACGCTTCAGCCCCGTTTAACGGCCTTGCAGGCGAGAAGTTCATCAATGTACTTGAAGTCAATCTCGAGCTTCGCAGCAAATATGGCGCGCCGTAGGTAATAGTAAATGCATGGCGCGAATTTTGTGCGCCTAATCCGGACCAGGGGACAATCGATTTTTTCGAGGAGGCGTAGCATGAGCAATATTATCAAAGAAAGGTCGCTGTTCGACCCGAAAATCGTTAAACAGGCATTACGGGATTCGATTAGAAAACTGAACCCGATTTATCAGATCAAGAATCCGGTCATGTTCGTCGTGGAAGTCGGAAGCGTGCTTACGACCCTCCTTTTTTTCCACGCTCTCTTCACGGGAAAAGGCGAAGCATCGCCGGGCTTCATCTTGCAGATATCCGTCTGGCTGTGGGTCACCGTTCTCTTCGCCAACTTCGCCGAATCGATGGCAGAGGGCCGAGGAAAGGCCCAGGCGGAGTCACTTCGCAAGACGCGGCGCGATGTCATGGCCAAGCGCCTTGCCAAACCGGCGCCGGATGCGGAAGTGACCAAGGTGGCCTCTTCGCAGCTTAAAAAAGGAGATACCGTCCTGGTGGAGGCAGGCGATATTATTCCCATGGATGGCGAAGTCGTAGAGGGTGTAGCCTCGGTCAATGAAAGCGTTGTGACCGGCGAGAGCGCACCCGTGATCCGCGAGAGCGGTGGAGACCGGAGCGCTGTTACAGGCGGAACGACTGTGCTGTCCGACTGGCTCGTTGTACGGATCACGACGAGTCCCGGCGAAACCTTTCTTGATAGGATGATCAATCTGGTAGAAGGTGCGAAGCGCCAGAAGACGCCGAATGAGATCGCGCTTGATATTCTGCTCGCGGGAATGACCATCGTTTTCCTACTCGTGTGCGTGACGCTTCTCCCCTTCTCTCTCTTCAGCGTGAAGGCCGCAGGCCAGGGATCACCGGTCACCATCACCGTCCTCGTGGCGCTCCTCGTCTGTCTTATCCCGACCACCATCGGAGGGCTGCTTTCGGCCATCGGCATCGCCGGTATGGACCGGATGATCCAGGCAAACGTTATAGCCATGTCCGGCAGGGCCGTTGAGGCAGCCGGAGACGTCGACGTGCTGCTCCTGGACAAGACCGGCACCATCACCCTCGGAAACCGCCAGGCCACCGAGTTTATCCCCGCGCCGGGCGTACATGTGGGAGCTCTGGCTGATGCGGCCCAGCTTGCGTCGCTTGCCGACGAAACTCCAGAGGGCCGGAGCATCGTCGTGCTCGCAAAGGAAAAATACGGCCTTAGAGCAAGAGACATTCACAATATCGGCGCGCAGTTTGTCCCTTTCACGGCCCAAACCAGGATGAGCGGCGTAAACCTGGACCACCGTGAGATCCGCAAGGGCGCAGCCGATTCAGTCGAACAGTATGTCAAAAAAAAGGGCGGAGCTTTTCCTCCTGATGTGCGCTTGGTAGTGGACGATATCGCCAAAAAAGGGGCCACGCCGCTCGTCGTGGCAGATGGGGACAAGGTGCTTGGAGTCATCCGGTTGAATGACATCGTCAAGGGGGGAATCAAGGAGCGCTTTGCCGAAATGCGGCAGATGGGCATTAAAACCGTCATGATCACGGGCGACAACCCGCTTACCGCCGCTGCGGTCGCCGCCGAGGCCGGCGTGGACGATTTCCTGGCAGAGGCGACACCCGAGGCCAAGCTGAAGCTGATCCGCGAGTATCAGAAAGGCGGAAGACTCGTTGCCATGACCGGCGACGGTACGAACGATGCCCCCGCCCTTGCACAGGCAGATGTCGCCGTTGCCATGCATACGGGCACCCAGGCAGCCAAGGAGGCGGGCAATCTCGTTGACCTCGACTCCAATCCCACGAAGCTCATCCAGATCGTAGAGATCGGCAAGCAGCTCCTGATGACCCGGGGCACGCTCACGACCTTCAGCATCGCAAATGATGTGGCCAAGTACTTTGCAATCCTGCCCGCTGCTTTCATCTCCATCTATCCGCAGCTTGCGGCGCTCAACGTCATGGGCCTGGCAACGCCGGAGAGCGCGGTTTTGTCAGCAGTCATCTTCAACGCGTTGATCATCATTTTTTTAATACCGCTGGCACTCCGCGGGGTGAAATACCGGCCGCTGGGGGCATCAATCGTTCTGCGTAATAACACGCTGATATACGGCATCGGAGGGGTGATCGTGCCATTCATCGGCATCAAGCTGATCGATATGATCATAACGGCGATGCATATCATATGACCATAATATAAAGGAGATTAATAATGAAGAAGCTCGGTTCTTTGCTTGGTTTGAAGATCGGTCTGGCCGTGTTCTGCGCCGCGGCCGCATTGGCCGCCTCGGCCTTCGCCGAGGACGCGAAACCGGCAGGCCTCAATCCCGACGACCTGAAGAAGGCGCTCGGCCTGAGCATCTATCTGCAGGGCG
>Ga0187777_10000016_pt1 | contig 127078 bp, 105 predicted proteins | sample 1015_Q2_SP5_10_M_FD_132416 | JGI IMG/M metagenome (GOLD analysis project Ga0187777, IMG submission 132416) | Tropical peat soil microbial communities from peatlands in Department of Meta, Colombia - 1015_Q2_SP5_10_MG | ecosystem: Environmental > Terrestrial > Soil > Wetlands > Peat | place... | reverse complement strand
ATGCGGCCTTCTGTGATGGGATGCGGGTCCAAGGCTTTGGATACAAGATTTTGCTTCTCTTTAGCATGTAACCTCTCGAAAAATTGAACAAAAGCCTGGGAATCATAGCCGGCGACATACTGGTATTCCAGCCCCAGCCGATCAGCTTCCCGCTCCCTATCGCGGCCAAACTTCAGGAACATGCCAGTTTGCAAGATCATTCCGAAGGGGCCGGGCAAAGCATGCGTGTTTCCCGAAGGGTGGCGTGCGCGCCGCCACATGTGCAACTTCGTGAGCCATCAATCGGGCCAGTTCCGCTTCGTTTGTCGGTATTCTCTAGCCATCGCCAGACATTTTCCCAGTGGTGGCCGGATTTTCCCCCTTCGTAGCTATCCTCGTCAGATGGTTGAGCGACTATGTTCGGGAGACGGCGAACCGGTGAGTCTAATTTTTGCCGCCCTCTGGAACCGGATTGCTGGCGGCAGAAGGTGTACCCGGGTGTACATCCTGGCGTTCCTTCTTGCGCTTGTATTGCGAGCGGCGTTTCAGATAAGCGCCTAAGTCCGGGGTAAATTCTTTCAATTGATTCCATCCGATGTTGTAACCCAGATTCACAGCCCAGCCCAAGAACAGCCCTCGTACGTCGCGATCCTGTTGGGGATAGTAGGTGAGTGAAATTCCCGCCTGCCCGAGTTGTCCGAAAACCTGCGACGCATTGAACACCGGACGGCTGTCATCCCTACGAGCGATTAAGACCCGCGACGCCGCGTAACCGACTCTCGAGAGTGGCGAGCCCTTTCCTTTTCGGAAGTAGCGAGGATCCTGGTGCAAGAATTGAGGTAGTACGCCGTAAATCAGAAAACTGCCGGTGAATTGATCGCCTTCCTGCGCCAGGAATCTCTCCCCGAAAGCTCCCCAGCCCTGCCCATAGTGGGGGATTCCGTCGGCTGCTTGCGAAATCCCGGCCTGAAGCAGGTTTCCGAAATGCGCACTTAGATCCGCGAACTGATGCCAGGCGATGGTGTACTTCTGCTTGGTGGTCAAAGGGCCGCGGTTTTCAGGCTGATCATTCGTCGTCATGAAATTCGGAATAATCCAGAAGATCCGTTTGGGGACCTCGTCGCGCGCTTCCTTATCCTGCTTGTTTTCGCTTACGTCGCTGGGGGCATCGTTGGATTTGGACGATGCATCTGCTGGACTGCTCGTGGGGGCGGGACTCTCCGCTGCCTCCTGGGCGTACCCGGGCAGGGTGAAGAGGCACAACAGGAGGACAAGAAGTCGCCCGGTCTCGAAGTGTGCTCGGCGGCTCTTCTTGGCCGCGTTCGGGTGTTTGTTTTGGACCGCTTCCATCAATTCAGCCTGGTTCGCTTCAAGTTCAACCACGCAATCTCACAGTGTGGATGAATCTGTCAGAATTACCAGTGTAATGCCCAATTCCCTGGCTCGGAAGGTTCAAACTCGGTGGCCACTTGGTCTTCGTCAACGGCGGCCTGTCCGAGCCTATCCAGTGCTATCCGAACCGAAGTCGAGTGAGGTCCATCGGTCGAATGGCTGGAAGTTGCGTCACAATCGCCGCAGTATACCGTTTTTCGTTTCTGGTTTGCGAGGGGCGAACCGGCGTCTCCGGCGTCTTGGGGTCGTGTTGCGTTGCCCCGAAGGGCAGAATTGCTAACCTGTTATACGGGCTAAAAAACTGGGAGGGTTCGAATCTTTCCCTCCCCGCCAGTCCTTTAATTTCTGCTACTTACCGTAGGTCACTAGCAACTGAATACCACCTTCCAATCATTTTGCTTCCGGTGCGGTATTAAGCACTGGAGGCAAGATGCCGGTCACACTTTATCGCCAGGTCGGAAAAGGCAACGCTCGGCGCTATCAAAAAGTCAATCTCGGACGTGGTCCCCGACCCACCGATCTCACCGGTCCCTACTTCCTGCCGTACTCCCTCGCTGATGGCACCCGTCCTTGGGATATTCGAAACGCTGAACACATTCCTGCGGACAAGGAACATCTTCATTGCCGGCAAAATTCTTGCTGATCTCAACTACGCCGAGAAGCCTCCCAAGCCATACACCAAGCAGGAGGTCAAGAACATGTTTTCGACGTTGCCTAGCTCTGTACGCATAAAGTTAAGAACATCACTGGGGAGATTTCTAGCTCACCAAGCCGAGATCTCCCACTCTCGGCGTTTAGTCCCATAGGTTCCCCTTGGCAACTTGACTGGCGTCGTTTCTGAAATGGGCGATGGCCATTTGAGTATATTGGCCGACCTCAATGAGGTAGCCGTCGGGATCACGCATGTAGCAGCGCCATTCCCAGCCATGATTGTCTAGCGGTTCGGTAAGAAAAAACGCTCCTTTGTCGCTCCATTGTTTGTAGCAGGCCCAGATGTCGGCGACACGCAGGTTAAGGAAACTATTGACTCTGTTGAGATCCGAGGGTGTTTCGAGGAGGACCTCTGGCTTGTCGGGGGTCGGGCCCCCGCCGGAATTGAGAATGATCCAGGTATTAGCCAGCTTGATGTAGCAGGGATTTTCCGGCTTGATCACTTTCCCGCCAAGAATTCGGACGTAGAAGTCCTTCGATTTTTCCTGGTCCCTGACAATGAAGAAGTGCGTGGCGAAGAAGCCTTCGTGTGCAATCGGCGCGTCGGGTAGATTCATGCGGTGCCTTCCGTTGTCGATAAATTAGGATGCGGCCGGAATCGCCTGCGGTCTAAATGAAGCCAGTCGTCCGCTGGCCATCCTACCTTCAGCCGATCCTGGCAAACACCTTGCGTTTACGATGCCGTAGCTTCCGAAGAATCGGCAATCCTTCTCCTGAAACCGCATAGCAGAAGGTTTGCCCGTTCCCGGGCGAGCGCAATCGCCCAGGTTCACTGCTGCCTTCAGCCCAGCCGGCTCACAACCTGGCATCGATTACTGCTTAACGGCTTTGCGGCTGATGATTGCACTTACATCCTTAGCCATCGGTCAACTGGTTAACTCGCGTATCGCAGGAGGCAGTGGTGGGGACCACTAGTTCCCTTTATGTAATTTGCCCCTGTTGGTTCATAGATGCCGTACCTCACACCCACAGTTCGTCTGGCCCTTTATGCTGGATGCCTTTCACGCACAACGGATCCATTTCCATGTTGTAGAAGAATCCGGAAAGCGAGCCCGTGCGTGATCAGTAGTAGCGGCACCAAGACAGTCGGTATGAAGTAAGTGGTTCCTAATTTCCCCGGCAAGAGGCCTGCGTGATTGGCCTGGTAGAAAGCGTTCAGGAGATCGGCTGTACCCAACGCGAGTGTCGCCGCAATGATGTCCCCATAGGCCGCGGAATGCGCGAAGGCGGACGGCAAATCGGGCGACACGACGCCCGGAACCAGGAATGCCAGCCGAAGCGGAAGCTGTGCTGCATGAGCAGAGGCCGCAAGGCTTCGGCCGGTTCCCGGAAGCGTAATTCCGGCCAGATATATCGGGTGGCGACGATCCCCCAGGCGATGAAACTGAACGCGATACTGACGAAAAAACAGAGTTGCGACAGCATGAATTCCTCCTTATTGAAATTCCAGCCATTGATCGCGGGTGGTCGCAGAAGTGGCCTTCTGGTGGACTGACGACCTGGACTGAAGGTGGGTTTAAGAGATCGCCCTCCCGTGCCGAAGGCTTGAATTTATGCGAGACACCGTTCTGACTCACGGAGGCTTTTACAAGCATTTCGGGAGCAAGGACGACCTGCTCGTGGAATCACTGAGGGCGGCTTTCCGGGAAACCGTTGAAACTCTAGTTCGTGCCGCTGAACAGTCTCCCCGTGGTGGGGAGGCGCGGAAGGAAATTGTGAAACCCTACCTGCGCCCGGAATTTTGCGAATATCCCGAGCGCGGGTGCCCCCTGGCGGCACTTGCACCCGAATTGGCCCGGGCAGATGAGCGGATGAAACCCCAGATCGTTGCGGAGCTCGTGAACTACAAATGCCGAATGCTGCCCTTCATGCCTGGCCGGCGAACCGCAGATAAAGAATGTGCTTTCTTTGCGATTTTTTCAACGATGGCCGGGGCAGTTGAAATTGCTAGCATGCTGCCAGATCCCGCTATGCGCGAGAAAGTGCTGAGGAGCGCGAGAGATTTTCTCTAACGCAGCTTCTGACTTCCTCAATTATGCCGCCCAAGTACGTCTTTGGCACGCAGTGCCGATTCCAGGAAGCCACGCTGCAATTCGGAAGTACTCCCGATTGTCCAGATGAGCACCCACGAAACGTCCGTCTCGCCTCAGGTTCGTTACTTTTACGCACCATGCTCCGACAGACCACCTGTGGATTGCGCGTCGTCGGAGTCTCAGGCAGCCTTGCTGGTTCGATGATGTCCTCTTCTTGGTGGAAAGCGACGTGACGTCAGTAAGCCCAGATTACCGGTGGCCCACACGGCACCCAGTGCGAACTCACGGCTCTTCGTTTTTGCGTCAACCAGTCGCAGCTACGCCGCAGCTGACTGGCGCTCATAGAGAGGAACGAATTCCTCCGTCACGAACGTCTCGTAAGAGGTTGGCGTCGTGTTCTCTGCCGAACGCGGCTCCAAGGCTCGCATGTGTCCTGAGTTCAATGCACCGGACATCTCAAGAATAAGATCGGTCATATTTGCTGACATGCCAAGCTGGATCAATGCAGGCCGTACTTGCTCATCCGGCGCTTGAACATATCGAAGATCAGGTTTGCCAATAGACCTCCCGATGATCTGGGCAGCCTCGCTCATGCTGATGTCCCGCTGTCCCAGCAATTCGCGAGCTTGTTTCTGCCGAAAACCCAGACTCAGCAACGCATTTGCGGCTGCTTCACCGATGTCCCGCGTAGCGATCATGGGAAGTCTCAGGTCGGAACGTAGCGGACCGACAACCATGCCCATCTGCTGAATAATACCGATCTGAGCGAGGGTATTCTCCATAAAGTAGCCAGCCCGAAGGTGCAGCACATTCAAGGGGTCGATCCGGTTAAGCTGCTGCTCAAGGTTGTGCAGTCCCACGACGGGGCCTGTCCTGTCAGTCTTGTCGGCTCCGACGCTGCTCAAGGTGACCACGTGCGTGACGCCTGCGTTCTTAATGGCGTTTGCAATCACATCAGCCACACGGTTTTGAAACGCACGAAGATCGGAGGTGGCGATATTGGGAGGCATCATCACGTATGCCGCCTTCGCACCGGCTAGTCCTTTGGTAACGCTACCAACGTCCGTGAGATCAGCAGCAAATGGTTCTGCGCCCTCGGCTGCAAGATTTTTCAGGTGTTCGGGATTTCGCCCGATTACCCGAACCTTTGCACCGTTCTTTAGCAGGTTCTTAGCTACGACACATCCAGTATGACCAGATGCGCCAGTGACAACGTACATAGAAACCTCCATGTCGTCCTTCGATTCGTATACTGCCATTCAGGGTTCAATAATTCGGCTTCTTGAGAGAAAATATCCGAGACCGAGCCCGACGGGGCCTATTCGCTGGGGCGCATCACTCTGAATGCGGCAGGCCAGCGGCGCACAGTCCATTCGGTGCTGCCTCGCGCATACAATGAGCGGCATGAAAGACCTGAGGAATCGAGTTGCTCTTGTGACGGGCGGTAGCCGAGGAATTGGAGCCGCAGCTGCCATCGAGCTGGCTAGGGCTGGTGTCCATGTCGCCGTGAACTACCGTGAACGAAGCGACGCTGCAACTGCGGTCTGTGGCGAAATCACCGGGCTGGAGCGGAAGGCCATCGCGGTTCAGGCCGATGTGTCAGTTTCCGCCGATGTGAGGCGGATGATCGCAGAGGTTGAGGCCTACCTCGGTGGCATAGATATCCTTGTCAACAATGCAGGGATAGCCCATCCACGCAAACTGGAAAACATCACAGAAGCGGAATGGGACGAAGTGCTCACCGTCAATCTCAAGTCGGTGTTCTTGGTGACGCAAACGGTGATCGGCGGTATGCGACAGAGGAAATGGGGACGCATTATCAACCTGTCTTCCGTCGCCGCACAGACGGGTGGGGCTGTGGGGGCGCACTACGCCGCGTCCAAGGCGGGGATTATAGGGCTTACCCACTCCTGCGCCTCATCATTCATTAAAGACGGGATTACGGTGAACGCCATTGCTCCTGCGCTGATTGAGACAGACATGGTGACCAGCAATCCCAATGCAAGTCCCGACCTAATTCCCATGGGGCATTGGGGTTCGGTGGATGATATCGCCTCGGTGGTCGTGATGCTGGCGACGAACGGCTACATGACTGGGCAGACGATTTCGGTCAATGGTGGCTGGTATATGAGCTAGAGGAAGTGAGTGAAGACGGGATGAATACGGGCTAGTGCTAGTTGTCGCCCTGATTAGGGCGGCGACTGCTGACAATTTGCTGAGAATCTGGCGCGAAGCCGAATTCGAGGACAAACGCAGTGTAACGTGGGTCGTCGTGGGTTGATATCGAAGCTTGGCCGGTCCACCCATTAACGGAGATCATGAGGTGATAGGCGAAGATGCCTGACCACCCGCAAGCGCCTGCCGAACAGACGCCAGCGCCAGGCGTATTGCCAGAACGCGGGGCGCACAAGCACATCCCTTTCCGCGAACGACTACCGCAGCCATCGATCGAGTACCAATCCGCTGTCGGAAAGTGGCTGTCACGCGGCGAGTCCGTGGACCTCCAAGCCGGCCAGGAGGCCGCGAGACATCCCTGGTGGAAGGTAATCTGGTTGACCGGCGTGGACTACTTCTCAACCCTTGGCTACCAGCCGGGCATTGCGCTTCTCGCGGCGGGCGCGGTGGCGCCGATTGCTACCGTGATCCTCGTCCTGGTTACGCTGCTGGGCGCCCTGCCAGTCTACGCGCAGGTGGCAGGGCGCAGCTACGCCGGACAGGGCTCCATCGCCATGCTGGAAAACCTGCTCGAAGGCTGGAAGGGGAAGGTGCTCGTCCTGGTCCTGCTTGGCTTCGCGGCCACAGACTTCGTGATCACAATGACCCTGTCGGCCGCCGACGCCGCCAAGCACGCAATTGAGAATCCGTTCCTCGAGCCCCTGCTCGGTGAGCACCAAATCCTCATCACGCTCGCTCTCCTCACTGTGCTTGCCGTGGTTTTTCTGAAGGGGTTCAGGGAGGCGATCGGCCTTGCGGCCGCGGCCAGCCTTCCGTACCTCGCCCTGAACCTCGTTGTGCTCGGGCGTGGCTGCTGGGAAGTGATTGCGCACCCGGCGCTGCTCGCGGGCTGGCGCGCCGCGCTCGCCGTGAAGGGCGACTTCTGGCTATTGATCGCGGGCGCACTCCTGGTGTTCCCGAAGCTCGCCTTAGGCTTGAGCGGCTTCGAGACCGGGGTTACCGTCATGCCTCTGATAGACGGCGGCGAGGCCGATCGGGGGTACAACCCACGCAGGGGCAGGGCGCCGATCGGACGTGTTGCCAACACCCGCAAGCTCCTGCTGACGGCAGCCGTGATCATGAGCGGCCTGCTGATACTGTCGAGCTTCGTCACGACACTGCTCATCGCCCCGGTGGACTACCAGCACAGTGGCAAGGCCAGCGGGCGCGCCATCGCGTTCTTGGCCCACCGCTACTTCGGCCGCGGTTTCGGTACCGTTTACGACCTGTCGACGATTCTCATCCTCGGCCTCGCTGGCGCCTCGGCCATGGCTGCACTCCTTCAACTTATTCCCCGCTACCTGCCGCGCTTCGGCATGGCCCCGCTGTGGGTTGAGCTCTCCCGACCCCTGGTGCTCACGCTGTTCGTCCTCGACGTCGTCATCACCGTGATCTTCGGTGCGGACGTCGAGGCGCAGAGCGGCGCCTACGCCACGGGTGTACTGGTGCTGATCTTGTCAGCCGCTTTCGCGGCCACGCTTGCGCTGTGGAGAGAGCGTCACTGGGCGTTAGCCTTTTACACTGGGATCTTCTGCCTGGTGTTCGGCTATACCCTGGCGGAAAACTGTCTGGAACGGCCCGACGGTTTGATCATCGGCACTGTTTTCACGATGCTCCTGATGCTAGCGTGTGCCCTGAGCCGCTCGATACGTTCAGTGGAGCTTCGCATTCCTCACGGATATTTCGCGGATGTCGAGAGCTGGCGCATCGGGCCGGAGCTCAGGGGTAAGAAGGTGCACCTGCTCCCTATCTCGACCTCCGCGGCGGAGGCTCGCGGCAAGAAGAGGGCCGAGATCGTGAGGCACTACAACGTGCGCGGACCCTTCCTGTTCCTTCACGTGAACCTGCTCGACAACCGCAGTGAGTTCTCCGCACCGCTTGAGATAAGCCTCCGAAAGGAGGGTAACGACTACGTCGCGGAGGTATTTGGGGCCGTTGCTCTCGCGAACACAATTGCTTTCGTCAGCGAAGCTATTGACCCAATATCGATCTTCGTCGGCCTCACCCGGCGTGGCCTGATGGGGCAGGCCTTCCGATACCTGCTGTTCGGTGAGGGCGAGACTGGGCTGATGGTCTACACGGTCCTATTGCGCTACTGGGATTGGACACCCGAAAAAGACGTGCGCCCCCTCATTTTCCTGATGTCGGACTAGGCTTCGGCTCGGGCACTCCTGCATTTGCAGCGCGTGTGTCCATTGCCATGTCAGCAGATGGTCAGGTCGGCCTCATTTGTTGAAAAATCCTGGTCAGACTCAAAATCCCTCAATGAGCACCCAACGCCCGGGTCGCAACATCCGGCGACCCGGAGAATCTCACGGTATTCCATGGGTGCAAGTCCACTGAATAGACAATAACGACGGCTGCGGGAGTGGCTTGCGGCATCAAAGCGATCAGGGGGCGAGCGCGCCGCGGAGCTCGGTTCTCTAATTCTCAAGGCGCAGTGTTTTGAATCTGTATAATCTGCCCCGGTCCTTTGATGAACTGTCAAGGAGGGCAATCGTGAAAACACTGATGGTGGTATTGATGGGAGCATCGTGGATGCTGGGCGGGCCGGCGGCGAGTGCCCAGAAAACTCCGCCACAAGAAAGCACTACGCACGTTATCAGCAATCAGGAATTGAGCCTGCTTCGGCAAGATCTTCGCTCGAAGAGAAAACAGTTGATTGCGGCCAACTTAAAGCTGACGGACACGGAAGCGGTAAAGTTCTGGCCAGTTTACGACCAGTACGTGACGGAGCTGATTGCGATCAACGACAAGAAGTTCGGCCTGATTCAAGAATATGCTAATAGTTGGGGGAAATTGACGAACGAGCAGTCCTTGCTGTTTGCCCGAAATTGGTTGGACATGGACATCGCGACAGCACAGTTGCGGCAGAAGTATGTGCCGATCGTGTCCAAGGTTCTGGATGGAAGGAAGACAGCAACGTTTTTCCAATTAGACCGACGCATTGCGATGATGATGGAGCTGCAGGTGTCATCGCAGATGCCCCTGGTGCAGGCGCAGGAGCAGTAGTCAGTCAGCGAATTAGCTCCCGCTTCACTAGAGCCTGGGATGCAGCCGGGCCGTTAGTTATGCAGCGGTGCTTTGTACCACATGTTCTTCGGTGCTGGCCTCGATCCAGGCGAGAAACAGCTTGTAACCTACTGACAAAACAATTGCGCCTACGAACAGTCCGATGATGCCCAGCGCTACGAATCCCCCGATAGCACCGAGAAAAACCACCATGATGGGGACAACCGCTCCCCGGCCCAGCAGGATCGGCTTGAGCACGTTGTCCATCACCGCAACGAAGACGCACCACACCAAGAAAATGATGGCCTTGGTCGTGCTCGCGGTCGCGAAGATGTAAACCGCTGCTGGGAGCAGCACCAGCACTCCGACCTGAAGCAGGGCCGCGAACAGAAAGATTACCGACCAGGCGCCCGCACCGGGAATCCCGACAACCAGAAATCCGATTGCCGCGAAAGCGGATTGGATCAGCGCCACGCCCAGGATGCCGAATGTGACATTGCGGATCGTGGACCCGACCAACTGCTGATATTCGGGGCCCTTTTCTCCGAAGACCCGGATGCACAGGGCGCGGGTGAGTTTCGCCGCGGCTGGGGCGTAGGCCAGCAGAGCTCCCGAGACCAGGATGGCAAAGACGAATTGCAGGACGGTGAAGCCGATTCCGACCGAGGCGGAGATGATTCCGGGGATCGCTTTTTTGATTTCGGGAGCGAACTTGGTCAGTACCTGGGTCAAGTCTGTTGAGGCCGCGGTCCAGGCTCGAATGAGCGGCGCCCCGATCAGAGGCCAGCTTTCAATGCCCGGTGGAGGTGGCGGGACATGGAAATTTCCGTCATGGAGCCGTGCGATCAGGGATTGAGCGCTTTCAACCACTCCACTGGCAAACAGAAAAACCGGAATAATCAGGATCAGAAGAAGGAGCAGGGTCCACAATGCGGCGGTCCAGCCTCCCCGTCCTCCCAGCCGGTGCTTCAGCTTCTCAAATCGCGGGTAGGATGCGATGGCGATGATCACGCCCCAGACGAGCAAAGGAACAAAGGGCTTGAGGATTAGCAGGCAGGAAATGACCAGCAGGGCGGCCAGGCCAATGTTGATGGAGGCGTCAAGAACGCGGCTTATGTACGCTCTATCTTGAATGATGTCTCGGACTGAAGCCATGGTCTCCTCCTCGAAACTTCCTCAGCTCGACGCGGCCAAGAAGAGGTAAGCGCCGCGGCACCCGCCGGGAACGCGAATCCGCTTACCTGTGCTGCCGCGTCATGGGCGGCGAACCAAACTGGGGGATTGGGGGTGTTGTGCCTTCCTACCCGCTCCCGCGCGTGAGTCCTCACGTCTGAAATGCCCTCGGTTCGACCAACGTGATTGACGATCAGCGTCAGGATGACCACGTCGTATGCGGTGACGATAATGACCCAAATCATGCCCCTTGTCCGGCAAAACCACCTTCCTGGGGACGAGTCCGTATAGATTCTCCACCCGACATTTAGACCGCTGACGTTGCCACTCCAGGTGCAAGCCGCTCGCTCTCCTCGGGCTTGTCGGGAAATTCGAGCATGCCATTTGCAGAGATCTGAATGAGGCGGGCTACAAGTCCGGTCCAACCGGTTTGATGACTTGCGCCGATTCCGGCGCCGTTGTCGCCGTGAAAGTATTCGTAGAACAGAATCAGATCCCGCCAGTAAGCATCCTTCTGGAACTTCTCGCTACCACCATAGACGGGCCGCTCTCCATCCTGGCGGGTGAAAATGCTGATCAGCCGCTGCGCGAGTTCGGTGCTGACCTCTTGCAGGTTCATAAGTCTGCCGGAACCGATGGGGCACTCGACCTTGAAATCGGGTCCGAGATAGCTATACCAGCGGTAAAGAGCGTAGATGAGAACAAAGTTCATGGGGAACCAGATGGGGCCGCGCCAGTTGGAGTTACCGCCGAACATTCCTTTGGTGGACTCGGCCGGTTCGTAGGTCACGGTAAACGTCTGACCTTGCAGATTAACGCTGTAGGGTTCGTTCTTGTAAGACTTCGAGAGGGAACGGATGCCGTAGTCGGAGAGGAACTCGTTCGGATCAAGCATGCGTGACAGAATGCGCCGTAGTTTCTCTGGAGTTATGGCGGAGAGCATGCGGTTACCGAGATAGCCCATCTTATCCATATTGGTGAGATTACAAGCCACCTGGGGATAGCGCTTAGCAAGCCACTGGGAGCGCCGTTCGAAGTGCGGAAGACGGCTGTATTCTGCGTCGGTGACAACCAGGCTGGCGGCAATCGGTAAGAGCCCGAGCAGCGAGCGCACCTTCAGACGGCTGCAACGACCATTAGGTGGGCGCAATAGATCGTAGTAAAAACCGTCTTCTTCGTCATAGAGTTCGTCCTCATTGATACCCATCCGATCCATGGCCGAGGCAATCTGGATGAAGTGCTCGTAAAACTTGTAGGCGATCTCTTCGTATTCCGGCTCTTCTTTGGAGAGCTCCAGTGCCATTTCCAGCATGTTGAGGCAGTAAAACGCCATCCAGGCCGTGCCATCGGCCTGCTCGAGAATGCCGCCGTCAGGAATGGCAGAGCTGCGATCGAAGACTCCGATGTTGTCCAGCCCGAGGAAGCCTCCCTCGAAGACGTTGTTGCCCAGGGCGTCCTTGCGGTTTACCCACCAGGTGAAGTTGAGCATCTGCTTCTGGAACATACGTTGCAGAAATCGGCGATCTCCTTTGCCGGTGGCAGACTTCTCGTTGCAGTAGATGCGCCAGGCCGTGACGTTCGCTCAAATAGGGCCCCCATTTTTTCCAGGGGAGTTGCGCCTGCCGGTCTTGGCCGAGTCGAATATGCTCAGCGGTGGGATTCAAGATTACAGCCCCCAAGGAACGGAGTGGCCCACGCGAAATTTAAGAACGGAATTGCTCGAATTCGGACCGCCCGGCCACGAAGACGAAATACGCGAGCAAAAGCGCATACGTGCCGTCGTTGATCCCTGTATTGTCTATCGCAGGGAGATACCGACCACCACTGTCAAAACAAACAGGCGTCCTGCGTCGGACGGAATTCGAACTTTGAGAGCCTCACATCATAACTGGGGGATCAGCCGGAAGGAAGATTGTAGACGCGTAGCGCGGGCTACTCGTATGTTAAGTCCAAGAGGCGCAAACGGTCTCGCCTTGAGATGCCTCGCAGGTTGCTCGGCCTCGGCGGTATTGCAGCAGAATACCCGGGTCAACGCGTGCTTAGCTAAATGCAGTCGATTCAAAAACTGTTAGTTTGAACAGTTGCAGCACGGCCGATCTCCGGCGACGATACGCCTCGTTAACCGACGATCTCGAAGGCGCAGCCTGAAGAAGATACGATCCCCGTGAGACGCGTTCGAAACGTCGAAACGTCAGCCGCTAACTCAATGGTTTCTCGACACCTCAACAGCCTCTGGCACCCCTCAATGCCTTTTCTGCAGGGCTTGCTCCCGTTTGACAAGGCTCGCCTTGGTCCAGACATTGTGGCCGGAATCACGCTCGCGGCTCTCGGCATACCCGAAGTCATGGGCTACACGAAGATTATCGGCACGCCGGTGATCACGGGGCTGTACACACTGTTTTTGCCCGTACTGGTGTTTGCCCTCTTTGGCTCGTCTCGCCATCTCGTCGTCAGCGCGGATTCCGCAACCGCAGCCATGGTGGCGGCAGCCTTGGCTTCCCTTTCGTTCACCGCCTACACACCAAGGTACGTCGAACTTACCAGCCTCATCGGGCTCGTGGCCGGTGCCATCCTACTTCTCGCCAGAATCTTTCGCTTGGGTTTCCTCGCCGATTTTCTCTCTCGTACCGTCCTGGTCGGCTTCTTGTCGGGAGTCGGCGTTCAGGTTGCCGTCGGCGAACTCCACGGAATGTTAGGCATTGAGAAGAGAGGCCACGGCTTCTTCCGCCCGCTGCTCTTGACTCTTCACCATCTGGGAGACATGCATCTATCGAGTCTGTTCATTGCCTTGGCGGTTTTGGCCATCATCATCGGGTTGGAACATTTTTCCCCACGCTTTCCCGCTGCCTTGCTCGCCGTCATCGGCCTCACAGCTGCGAGCGCCTTCTTCCATTGGAGTGAGAAAGGTGTCGACGTGATTGGCAATGTGCCCAGCGGCCTTCCCCACTTCGGGCTTCCGCACATCACCTACGGCGACGTAATGATGGTTCTGCCGATCTCCTTCTCTTGCTTCATCGTCATCCTCGCGCAGAGCGCTGCCACATCACGAGCTTACGCTGTCCGCTATCAGGATCGCTTCAACGAGAATGTAGACCTGATTGGTCTTTCTTTTGCCAACGCTGCAGCAGGTTGCAGCAGCACCTTTGTCGTTAATGGCAGCCCCACCAAGACCGCCATCTTAGACACTGCAGGCGGCCGCAGTCAGTGGTCCCACCTCACCGCCGCAACCGTCGTGCTCATAGTGCTGCTGTTCTTGACCCGTCCCTTGAGCTTTCTACCCAATGCCGTCCTCGCGGCCATCGTCTTCCTCATCGGTGTTAAACTCATCGACTATCGCGGCCTCGCCAAAATTCAACGCTCCAAGCCCAATGAATTCGCCCTGGCGCTTGTCACTGCTGCCACGGTAGTCATCTTTGGCGTGGAGCAAGGGATCATTCTCGCAGTGGTTTTGTCCCTTCTGCTGCATGTCTGGCACAGCTACCGGCCGCAGACTGGGGTGATCGTTCACGACCCTGTTGATCACTGGCGGCTTGACGATCCTATCCCGGGAAAGATGGCTGAACCGGGCCTCGTAATCTTTTGGTTCGGCGCGGATCTCTTTTATGCCAACGCTGCCTTCTTTGCGGAACAGGCGCGTAAACTCGTGAACCAGTCACCCTCGCCAGTTCGTTGGCTGGTCGTCGACGCTACGGCGATCACCGGCTTAGATTTTTCAGCAGGCCTCTCCTTGGCAGAACTTCAGCGGGACTTGGCGAATGCAGGCGTGGTTCTTGCCTTGATCGTTGTCAAGGTGCGTCACCATGATGACCTGGAACGTATGGGCCTGTACAAGTTGATCGGTGCGCACCGGATTTTCGAAACCCGTCAGGACTGCATGGCCGCTTACCGATCCGAATTTGCAAATAAACCTGCCAACCTCGGCGAAGGCTGACCTTGCCAACAATCTCTGTGATCCACTTTTCCGGGATGGGGGACAGTTGAATTAGACCATCTGCCTCCCGACGTAGACGTTCGCGACGTCCCAGAAAAGCCATGTCAACCTGTGGTTTGATCATGCTGATAGGAAGGAAGGAAGCTGCCTCTATGTGGGACTGGCCAAGCTTTTCTACATGGGAAGCATGGCCTTTGGGCTGCTGACTTCAATGGCTTTTCTCCGCGCACTCAGCATTGAACGAGACTCGCGCCTTGATCCATGCCTAAAATCGTCGATTGGGACCGCGAGAATGGTGCGGACCCCAACCGGCCAAGGCAAGGCGGTGGAGGAGTCCCCGGTTTTTCCCCGGGTGAAAATCATCGCGGCTGACATAGTGGAAGAGAAGTGACGCGGATCGCCGAAAGCGCTGCACCAACATTGCCGTCGACTTCACCGCGCCATTGGGGCGGGTATTTGGGTAACTCACACCCGCCGCTTGCCGATCGGGTGATCGTGGTTCTGCTCGAGAGAAAGATTAGTATGTGAGTCCGAAACGGCAGGGAAGGAAGGGACAGTCATGTGTCAGCGCCTAATACTAGTTGGCTTGCTGGTATTCGCATTCGTCGCGGTGGCGCAGACTGACGAACAGGCAGCGCAACAAGAGCTAAGAAGCGGGGAGAAGATCTCGACTGCGCTGGCAACGGTCACGAGCACGGCAATTTCGCCGTTGGTGGGCGTCTGCGTCATGGGAGTGTGGCAGTACTATCACACCCCGCAAGCACAGCGCGATCGGCTGCCGGTGATTCAGAAGCCAAAATTCTGGATACCAATCATGTTGCTGCTGATTCTCATCTTCATCAAAGATACCTTTGGAGGATTTGCACCCCTGATCAAGAAACCTTTGGACGCGGCCGAGGTCCTGTTTGTCAATCACGCGGCCCTGGTGCTGGTTGCGTTTCCCGTGGTGTTAAACCAGGTGGCGCGCGTGATGGGGTTCCAGTCTGTGCGGGGACTCTTTGCCTATGTGCTGAGCGAGCCTGTGGTGTACGCGGTGACAGCACAAACGAGCGGCATTCATCACGCTTTCAGCGTTGCAACGGCTTTGCTCTATACCGTCGTAGGACTGGTGGTTACATTTGTTGTGTGGCTGGTCGGCCATTCTTTTGATGTGCTGGCGATGATCAGCCCACTTCCGTTTCTCGATTTCTTGCTGAAAGTAGTTAGGAATACCATTTTTGCGGTGCTGGCGATCACGTCGCTCATTAGTCCGCATCTCGGTTTGCTGCTCTGTCTTGGCGTTATTGTCTTCAGCTTTCTGATCTTTGGCTGGGCTCTCCGCACAGCCGTCTTCGGTACCGTCTTTGCGTGGGACTTGCTGCGAGTTTTGTTATTTGACGCCCAAAATAGACCGAATTTGGGCGAAAGCGTGCCTGCTTTCTCTACCCAGGTGCACAAGGTGCCTCGGCGGACTTACGGACGGCTTCAGACAGGCCAGGATGGCAGGCTGCTGTTTGGCTACCGGCGCCTCCTGGTCGGGCCGGAGAAGAACGTACTGGTCGGCAAGGCCTCGAGTTTCGAAGTCGGCCAGGGCGTATTTTTTCCTTCGGTGATCGAGCCCATCGAATCAGCCGGTAAGCACAGGACGGTCTTTCGCTTACTACCCACATACCGCGGCGCTGAAGAATCGGTTCGCGCCTGCCTGGAGCTGGCGCAGGTTCGGGATGTTCGATTTACCAAAGGCATTCGATCATTCTGGAAGTTTGTAACGGAGGGCGGAGGAGAGTCTTCTATCAACCAGCAGCAGTGAAATGGTGCCGAACTGTGGTCCCCAAGAATCGCTGGCATGGCGAGTCGCGGTGCGCCCGCTGGGGGGGAACGACACGCTCACCGTGATCGCCATACCCGACTCGCCAGGCATATTTCACGAGCAGGGGTGGCAACAGCTCCTTTGAATTGCAGCACTAACGAATCGTGTTCTCCGTCATCAGCAGAATCGCCTTGCGAAAGAACTTCCCCACGACCCTAATATTTTCGGTCAGCCAAGTTACGGCGACCTGGCAATCATTGCTCCTCACTTCAATCCCGATGGCCTCTGATTCTCATAGCGGCCACCGAGACAGGGCCGGATTGCAGCCATTTTTGGGTGCCAGGACCTCCTTGGCCTTGCTGACCTCAGCATCCCACTTCTTCCATTGCTCCGGGCTCAGGAAGTTCACCCATCGCTGGCGAAACTGATCACGTCGGATTGGCTTGGTGATACTCCGCAACCTTGGCACGGGCCTCGGGCCTCGGTTAGGGATTCCTGGAATTTGCCTTTTTGGTCGTCGGTAAGGAAGCTACTACCAGTTAGCGGACCGGGTTTGTGACCCATCCAACCCCGTGAAGCAAGGAACATCAGCGCAAAATCATAGATGAACTTGTCCACAAAAGACACTGTCATTTTTGCCAGTGTTGCTTACAACCTCTTTTGTCTACACTCTTCCCACCTCCGATCCGGGGTCCTTCACAGTCATGAATGTCACAAGTAAGAGACCCGCCTGGTTCGTGCTCACTTGCCATTGGTTAAGCCTGCTCGCGTTGCGCTGGCCACAACCGCTGGAATCTCGTGGCTCTTTGTATTGCCGCAGCAAATTCGCGGCCATCCGTATGTTGGCATCATAATTTTTCTGATTCTGGCTCGGCGTCGCCCAGCGCATTTCGGCGGTCGAGAAACAATGGATGTGAACAGCGCAGTACCTCATAAAGTCAATTGACTAAGGAAGGAGCTTTGAATCAATGAACCGGATGTTCACTGCGGCAGTTTTGGCATTGGCTGTATCCACGGCCTCTTGGGCAGCTGAAGATGGGGCAGCCCTCTACAAGAAAAAGTGTGCTGGTTGCCACGGTGCGAACGGTGAAGGCAAGCCCGCTGTAAAGGCTCCCCCGCTGAAAGGAACCAAGCTGGAGGGAGGCCAAATCGCACAGCACATAACGAAAGGCGAGGCTGACAGCAAAGCACCTCACAACAAGGGCATTGCAGGAGTGAGTGAGGAACAAGCAACGGCGATTGCGGAGTACATCAAGACACTTAAGTAGCTTGAGCCTGCCATTATTTGACAGGCACAACTACTGGCTTCCGTGTGCTAGTCAGGTCCGGAACACCAGTGATGCCAGCACGAAATGAGGACCTCGAGCATGAAGATGAACAAACGGGCCAAACAAATCCTGGGGCCAGCTCTGGTGGCAGCGTGGTTGCTCTTGCTTCGACCTCTGCCAGCGGCCAGCCAGCAGGAGAAGAACGCTGCCCCTGCCGGCAAGGAAACCGCTCATTATCTCGGCGTTGACGTATGCAAAACCTGTCACTCGGATCTCTACCAGAAGAACTTTGAGAACACGCCGCATTTCAAGACCACTCTGGGAAGCGAGCACGGCTGCGAATCTTGTCACGGCCCGGGCTCTGCGCACGTGGAGGGCGGCGGTGATGTAACCAAGATTCTCAGCTTCAAGAAGCTGTCGCCCCAGGAGGCCAACGCTCGCTGCCTGAGCTGTCACGGAGAGACTCACGAGCAGCGTCATTTTGCCAGTTCAGCTCATGCCAGCAACGATGTCGGTTGCCTCGACTGTCATTCCCCCCATCACGCCACGGAAGCGGAGCATCTGCTGGTCCGGGCGCAGCCCGCACTGTGCTACGGCTGTCACACCTCGACCAAGGCTGACTTTGCCCGGCCCTATCACCACCGCGTGGAGGAAGGGCTGGTGCAGTGCGCCGACTGTCACAATGTCCATGGCACGACCACCTTGCGCCAGGTCCGGACCCTGCCCAGCGGAGACTTCGTCTGTTTCAAGTGTCACGCGGATAAGCAGGGGCCCTTCGTCTACGAACACGTGCCCGTGAAAACCGAAGGCTGCAGTTCCTGTCACACCCCGCACGGCTCTACGAACCCTCGTCTGTTGCACGTCAGCCAGGTGAATCTGCTCTGTCTGCAATGTCACACCTTCCCCGTGCAGGGCCCGCAAGGCCCGGCTCATAACCAGGCGGCCAAGTACCAAGCATGCACCATGTGCCACACGGCCATTCACGGCTCCAACGCCAGCAGTGTGTTCTTCCGCTGAGAGCTCTGCATGAATGGCCGATGGGGAGACTCTTGTTTTTTCTCATTCCCGGCGCGTCGGTTTGTACGGCAAGGGGAGGACGGATGAACTCGCAGCTGACTCGAATGTGCATTGTCTTTCTATTGCTTTCACTCGCGAGCTCGGGAGCGCGGGCTCAGTCTTCGGCAAGCAGCTCCGGCTCCAGCCAGCCCCAGGCGCCGGAAGGGGTGGAGAGCGGCGGCTACAGGATTCACCAGGCTATCGAAGTCGGCTATCGCGCCTCGGACACCACCGGCAACGAAGGTATGTACGATACCCTGGTCAACCTGCACAGCGGCCTGCGCGTCCTCGACCAGAGCCTCTCCATGCAGTCCACCACCCACGAGAGCCTGCTGTTTGACAACTTCTTCGTCAACAGCTTCGGCTGGGGTGGCGATCCGAACAACGGGCTGCGGGCACGGTTCGATAAGAACAAGTGGTACGACTTTCGCGCGAACTTCCGTCGCGATCAGACTTACTTCGACTATAACCTGCTGGCGAATCCGTTGAACCCGCCGGACTCAAACCCCAACGTCCCGGTTCCTTTCTCCCCGCACAACTTCGCCACCACGCGGCGCATGACTGATCTGGATCTGACGCTGCTACCCCAGGCCTGGGTCAGCTTCCATGTCGGATATTCGCACAACAACATGAGCGGCTCCTCCTTGAGCAGCGTCCATGAAGGGACGGACGCCCTGCTGGAGCAACCCTGGAACACGACCCTGAACTCCTACCGCTTTGGGGCGGACTTCAAGGTTCTCCCGCACACGGTGATCAGCTACGATCAGTTCCTCGACTACTACAAGGGAGACACCTTCTGGCAGCTGGCGTCGTTCGTCCCGGCGCTCCTGCCGGGCGGGGCTGGCGCGGTGGAGCTGGGGCTCCCGATTGCCACCGCCAGCAACACCCCTTGCGCGCCCGCGGCCGGTCAAGGTCTCATCGACGCCACGGGAACTCTGACGAACATCACGTGCAATGCTTACTTCAATTACAGCCGCACCGACCCGGTGCGCACTTCTGCCCCCACCGAGCGCATCAGCCTGCGCAGCAACTACTTCGACCGGCTAGACCTCAGTGCCTCTTACGCCTACAGCTCCGCCGAGATGAATGCACCCCTGGACGAATTCTTTAATGGGATGATCTCTCGCAACCGAATTCGCCAGGAGACGGTGACCGGACCCGGGAAGGCCACCCGCATTGCGAATGTCGCCGATCTGGGAGCAACCTTGTATCTCACGAAACACTTGCGGCTGGTCGAGGTCTTTCGGTTTTGGGCATACCGGATTCCCGAAACCTTTACTTCCACCGAGACAGACTGGACCGTTCCCGGCTCCGGTTCCTGCGCTCTCCCCAGTTGTTCGCTGCTGGTTCCGATCAGCAACACGACGCAAAGCGTAACCATTACGGCCGACCAGAAGTCATTTAACCAGACCTGGAAACGGAACCAGGTGGACCTGGTGTGGGATGCGTCGAAGCACTTTGGAGGCCGGATTGGCTTCCGCTATGGCGATCAATTCTTTCATCACGTGAATGATTTCACCACCGGAGACGAGGACCTAATCACAGTTCACGAGTACACTCCGCTCATTGGATTCTGGGCCAGGCCGACGGCTAACCTGCGTTTTAACTTTGATTGGGAACACAGCAGCTACGATGACGTCATCGTGCGCATTGGACCGCGCAAAGAGGCCCGTTACCGCATCCAGGCCAACTACACCCCGCGCCCCTGGGCGGTGCTGGGAGGCTCCATCAATCTCTGGGAGGCTTCCAATGGCGACGCCTTGACCGACTATCACGGGCATAACCGCAACTACGGCTTGACCGCATCGCTCATGCCCCGGGAACGGTTTGGCTTGGACTTCGCCTACAACTACACGGACTACCAGCAGAGCGCCTTCATCTGCTTCAACGACTCCGATACCACCCTGCCCGTGGTGTCCAACGCGGGCAGCTGCACTAGCAACGGGTACGACGACAGCGGCAATCCCCTTCTCACCTACGGTTCCTACACCAACAGCACCAACTACGGAATAGGTTCGGTAAGGTTCAAGCCGGCTCCTCGACTGACTGCACAGGTGGGGTACAGCATCACCAGCGTGGGCGGCCAGACTCCGCAATTCAATAGTCTGCAGCCTCCAGGGTCGCTACAGTACAACTACCACCAGCCGCTGGCAAATCTGGCAGTCGACCTCGGACACAATCTTACGGCCAAAGCAGGATGGAACTATTACGAGTATGGAGAGAAATCCTTTGTCGGCCCCACGGATCCCCGTTACTTCCACGCCAACAATGCAACCTTCTCGTTGCGCTGGGCCTTTTAACTCGGCAAGAACGCACCGCGACCACTCAGAAGGAGAGCTGTAGAAAGAAACACTTTCGATCGAGACTGCTTCTTGAGAAGCATGGCAACTGTATTGCGATTTTGCGTGGCATGCCTTTCCACTTGCGCTTGGGCAGGGGTGCTCCTACCGGGTTCGATTCCTGCAATCTGAGCTGTTTACCGGCGCCGCCCGCTGATGAACCTGTCACTTATGCCAGTGGAATTTAGCAGTCTGGCGGGCTAACTTTAACGCAGGTCAGCTGGCTAGGGAGCCTCAGCCCGGGGCATTCCATGAATCGTGCGCCACAAAGACGACTGCTGTGGTGGATTGTGTTGTTGCTGGCGACGCAGGCTGACCCGCAATCTGCCAGTCCGGTGTTCCCCGACCCCGGTAACCCTCACATGTCACGCGACAAGCAGCGCTCGCTCGGATTGCAGGCCGCAGCCCAGGTGTACCAGCAAATGCCAGTATTGCCCGACAGCAGTCCGGAAACGCAGTATCTCCGCCAACTCGGCCAAAGGCTGGTAGCGACTATTCCGCCCGAATCCTCGTGGCCGTTTGAATTTCACGTTGTCGCGCAGAAAGAGATTAATGCCTTCGCACTGCCCGGTGGCCCCATGTTTGTGAACATCGGCACCATTACCGCAGCGTCGAATGAGGCGGAGCTAGCAGGCGTGATGGCGCACGAGATGTCTCATGTATACATGCAGCACTCCGCCAAACAGGAGAGTAAGGCGGAATGGACATCGGGCCTTTCGGAACTCGCCAGCGGGGTCCTTGGCGTCGCGGCTGGAGGAATTGTCGGCGAGCTTGCTCAGGCCGGAATTCAGTTCGGAGCGCAAGGACTCATGCTCAAGTACTCGCGCAGCGCTGAGTCCCAGGCCGACGCCGTCGGGGCCGTCATCCTCTACAAAGCGGGCTACAACCCGCAGGCCATGGCCGACTTTTTCAAGACCCTCGAAGCGCAGGGTGGAGCGCCACCGCAATGGCTTAGCGACCACCCCAATCCCGGCAATCGCGAACAGGCCATCGAAAAGGAAATTCGCAACTGGCCGCCCAAAAACTATGCAACCGACAGCGCCGCCTTCCAGAAGGTCCGCCAGGTTGCGCTTGGCCTAAAAGCCTACACCGCTGAGGAAATTGCTGCGGGCGCAAAAACCGGCCAATGGGCGGCACTTAACAAAAAGGACGGAGCTGTCTTTAACTCATTTGGCGCGAGCGCGGTAAGCACCAGGGCTCCGGTACCGGTCACATCGTTGCAAAGCATGCTTCCCAGTCAGCGGATGGTCGCGACCGACCTGGGACCCATGAAGATCGCGCGCCCGGAGAACTGGCCCGTGAGCATGCCTAAACATCAGGCTGACTACGTCACCATCGCTCCCGAGGCGGGAGTCACGGCCAACGGTGTGGGCTATGGAGTGCTGATCAATGCCGCGACGACCAAAGGCCAGCGTATCAGCGTGGATGACGTCACGATGGAACTGGTGCAGCATCTGCAAAGGACCCATGGAGTAAAGCCCGTGAGCAACGCCGAGCCCATCGGCGTGCATGGAGTCCAGGGTCGCTCGGTGATGATGCAATCTGTGTCGCCTTTTCCTTTTGCCGACGGCCAGCAGCAGCTGGAGCGTGACTGGCTGGTTGTCTTTCCGCAATCGAGCGACGTGGTGATCTTTTTCGTGTTCGTCGCGCCGCAATCGGAATTCGCCCGCTTCCAGCCTACATACGAGGCGATGCTGGAGAGCGTGCAGTTCTAGTGCCTATTCTTCACTTGTCCTATGCCGACCAAAATACGCATCTTCCCGGTTTCGTGAGGAATTGCCCGAAGCGGAGAACCTCTTCGCATCGGCCCGGCGTTGCCATCGGTCAGCCCCCGACGGTTTGCTGAAGGCATGCTCCCGGATGATGGAGCTTTTCGACACTCCCGAGAACATACCTTTTCTGAGCCACTTAATCCAACGCGTAAGACACACTCATAACGGGAGATCCCTAGCGACCAAGCGCCGGATCTCCCGCTTTCGTCTATAGACCATATTTCCGGGCTGTTCGTTATCCAGGCGTGACGATGATCGACCCGGCTGCCTTGTCCTTCTGGTCGCTGACGACCTGCGTGATATGTTTAGGCGATGCATGCGGAAATCGAAAGAGCTGTCGAACTGTTGCGGGATGGAGATGAGGCCAGTGTGGAACAGGCACTTGCGTTGCTGCAAAACACGGTTTTTTCATTCAGCATGCGCGTGTGCGGGCAAAGGGAGGATGCCGAAGACACAATGCAGGAGGTTCTGCTGAGGTCAATTCCGCACCTGCCCAAGTTCGACAGTCCCAAGGCGCTTGGGGTTTGGTTGTACAAGGTTGCGAAGAATCGCTGCCTAATGAATCGCCGTAAAAGCAAATTCGCGCCCGCACACGAACTCTCGCTCGAAGAGCTGATGCCGGACCCCAACGAACTGGAGCAACTCACTGGCGATGGGAGAGTCAACCCGGAATCCTTCGCAATCCGTAGTGAGCAGGCAGCGCGGTTGCGCGAAGCCGTGCAGAAGTTGCCCCCACAGTATCGTATTGTCCTGGTGCTTCGCGATATGGAAGGGCTCACGGACGATGAGGTGGCCGAAATTACCGGCGTTCGCCCGGGAACCGTGCGCGTCCGGGTGCATCGCGCCCGCTTGTTCGTAAGAAAGGAGTTGATGCGGACATGGATGGCGGGAAGCGGCAAGAAAGTTCGTGCGCAGCGAAGTCCACATCAGGAGAGCCGGCCAGCGCGCTGCAAGGCGATGTTTGCGGAGCTGTCGGATTATCTCGACGAGCAACTAGACGATTCTCTCTGCGAAGAATTGGAGCGCCACATGACCGGCTGCGAACCTTGTCAGGCGTTTGTCGCTACTTTGGAAGCCACCATCGAGCAGTGTCGAAGGTCGGTGCGGGACTGCCCACCACGCCAGACTGCCAAGCTGCGCCAAGAGTTAATGCAAAAATATCAGGGTGTGAAGGCTGTACTCAGACCTAATTCCTAACCGCCTCGCTTTTAAGACAATCCAAGAAAACTTCCTGTAACAAATCCCGGGCCCGCTGCATTTATTCGTGTTCTTGGCCGATGAACTTCGCAGGAGGCACTCATGATTGCAGCGCAAGTCGAGCTCACACAGGCACTTAGGCAGCAACGCCAGTTTGTTGCCCGCACCGGAAGTGGCCACAATCTGATCCTGGACGACGCGGCGGGTGGAACTGGGGCCAAGCCAATCGAGACGGTGGCGGTGGGTCTGGCCGGATGTACTGCCTTCGACGTCATCACGGTACTACGTCAGAAGTACCACCAGAAAGTCACCGCGTATCAGGTGCGCGTCGAGGCCGATCAGGCAGCGCGACCACCGCAAGTCTTTACTACGGTTCGAATCCATCACGTCGTCACCGGTATTGGAATCGACGAAACAGCCCTGGTGGAAGCTATCCGCCTGTCGGAAGAGAAGTACTGCTCGGTGGGGGCGATGGTGCAGAAGACGGCCACGTTCCATACGACACACGAAATCATTGAGGACAGTACCTCTTGGCTCCATATGGCTGAGCCGGCAGGAGTCGAGCGTTGAGCCTTACTCACCACCTCGCCTTTGCGCTCGGCGCCGCCGCGATGCTTGTTGCCGCAGCCTTGGCGCAGAGGTCCGCAGCTCCTCTGACCCTGCACGATGCAGCAACCATCGCCCTGGAAAAAAATCCTCTCCGCAAGGCGGCGCTTGCGGATACGAAGGCAGCCTCGGCTGGAGTACGTGAAGCACAGTCGTTCCTTATGCCGCATGTGACTTTTTCGGAACAAGCAACACGCGGCAATGATCCCGTGTATGTGTTCGGGAGCAAGTTACGGCAGCGGCGATTCACAAGCGATGATTTCGCCCTGAACAAACTGAACACTCCTCTGCCCTACGGCGATTTCACAACGCGTTTTGGTGGAACCTGGAGCCTGTTCGACTCATTTGCTTCGTGGCGCGGAATCAATCGCGCTAAGGAAATGAATATCGCTGCCAGTCATCAACTTGAACGTACCGACCAGGAAATCCTGTTTCGAGTCGTGCAGGCCTACTACGAAGTTCTTCTAGCCACGAAACAGTTGGAGGTAGCCGAGCAATCCGAGACGACGGCGAAGTCGATCATGGACCGAAGCCAGGTCCGCTACGACACCGGGGTGGTAGTGGAGTCCGACCTGCTCAGCGCGAAGGTGCGCTTGGCGAGCCGCGAGCAGGAACTCATTCATGCGCGAAACAATCTGGAACAGGCCCGAGCTCAGCTCAATACTGCCATGGGCGTAACCGCCGACGTACAGTACCGACCCGCCGAGTCCATCGCGGAAGGAACCCTAACCGCCGAATCACTGCCTGAATTGGAGCAAAAAGCTCTTACGACTCGTCCCGATCTCAAGCGGATCGACGCGCAGCAATCGGCGCAGGAACTAAGGGTAGCGATTGCCAAGTCGTCGTTCGGTCCGCGGCTGAACGCTTTTGCTGGATGGGAAATGGACAATCCCACCTTCCTTGCCGGAGGTGGTGGCAATAACTGGCTGGGAGGAATTGAGTTACAGATCGATCTCTTCCAGGGTGGAGCAAAACGAGCTGCGCTGTCGCGCGAACGCGCCAATGCAGAAAAGCTCGCGGCGTTAAAGCAGGCGGCGAGCGATGCGGTGCGACTGGAGGTCCGCCAAGCTTACTACGATCAGGACGCGAGCCGGCAACAGGTGGAGGTAGCGCGAACTGCAATCGCGCAAGCGCAGGAGAGCCTGCGCATCAATCGAGACCGCTACGACGGCGGCCTGCTCACCATCTCTGATCTTTTGAGCACCGAAGAAGCTGCGCGCCGCAGCCAAGCCGACTATTGGCAGGCGGTTTATCAGTATCACATCAGCTACGCCAACCTGGAGTTGGCCTGCGGAATCTTGAATCTACAGTCTCCGGTGGTTATGCCATGAATCTCACTCTTTCTGAAAAACTGAAAAGGTCAACCTTCATCTTGGGAAGTGCAACTCTAGCTTCTGGCGCTCTGAGTCTAATGTTTGTCGGCTGTTCCAGCGAACGGCAAAGCGTCAGCACAGCGCCGGAGACTGTGAGCAATGTCTCAATCGTGTCAGCTCAGACGGCGAACATTCCCGACGTGGTCGAGGCGGTAGGGACGCTCAGGGCTGCCGAAACGAGCCAACTCGCCGCACAGATGATGGGGAATATCGTTGAGATCCGGGTGCGCGAAGGCGACCACGTACAGCGCGGCCAAGTTCTCGCTGTCATCGACGACGCGCAGCCGGGTGCTGCGCTCGACCGCGTCACAGCGGCCGAACTGGTTGCCCAACAGGAGATTACGGCTTCTGAATCCGACTTCACGCTCGCCGAGGCGACCTTCAAACGCTATCAGACGCTCTATGACAGAAAGTCCGTCAGCCCGCAGGAGTTCGACGAGATCAAGGCTCGCTATCAAGCCGCCCAGGCGCGTCGGGAGATGGCTCGTGCGGGACAGGCTCAGGCCAAAGCCGCATTGCAGCAAGCTCGTACGGCTCTCGGCTACACGCATATTGTGGCTCCATTCGATGGTCTGGTGACTGAAAAGAGAGCTGACATAGGAATGCTCGCCAGTCCCGGAATGCCGATCTTCACCGTCGAGGATCTGCGCCGCTACCGGTTGGAGGCTACGGTGAACGAGACCGACCTGCGCTACGTGCGCCAGGGACAACAAGTGCCAGTCTCGATCGATGCCTTTGGGGACCGAGAACTCAAAGGGAAAGTCATTGAAATCGTCCCTGCAGTAGACCCCGCAAGTCGTAGTTTCCTGGTGAAAGTCGAGCTGCCCTCTGATCCGGGGCTACGATCCGGTCTCTTCGGCCGAGCCCAATTCACGCGGGGAGCACGGACTGCGCTTCTTATCCCGCGCACGGCGATCGTGGAGCGGGGTCAACTGCAAGGCATTTACGTGCTGGATCGAAACCGAATCGCTGGGTTGCGGTACATCACTCTGGGTAAACCGTCGGCGCAGCAGGTGGAGGTATTAGCAGGCCTGCAGGCTGGGGACCTGCTGATCGGTGACCCGGGCAGCCGCGAACTGAGCGGCAAGAAGATCGAGTCTCGTTAGGAGCCAGGAATGAGCGCTGACAATAACAAGTTAAAATGGGCAAACAGCGCACACTCCGCTCTTCGCCTGGCAGGACAGGTCGCGCACGGTTTCATCGATTCGAAACTCACACCTCTCGTGATTGTAGCCGCTCTGCTGCTCGGGGCTTTCGCCATTCTCCAGACGCCGCGCGAAGAAGAACCACAGATCGTCGTTCCCATGCTGGACATCTTTGTACAGATGCCGGGAGCCTCGTCGCAAGAGGTTGCTCAACGCGTGAGTTTACCGATGGAGAAGTTGCTGCGCGAAGTTCCGGGAGTCGAGTACATCTATTCGATCAGTCATCCAGGCATGAGCCTGGTGATCGTGCGCTTCTACGTTGGAACCAAAGAAGAAAACGCGATCATCCAGACCTACAACAAGCTTTACTCCAATTTTGACCGCATCCCGCCCGGGGTTTCACAGCCGCTCATCAAGGTTCGCTCCATCGACAACGTCCCGATCATGGCGCTCACGCTGTGGGGGCAGAACTACGACTCCTACAGGTTACGCCGTGTTGCCGGCGAGTTGGAAGATTCTCTGAAGAAGTTGGACGATATCTCTGAGACCACCATCATTGGCGGCCAGCCGCGGCAAGTGCGGGTCGTTCTCGATACGCAGCGTCTTGCAGCCTACGGACTCACACCTGGAGCCGTCGTCGGACAGCTTCAGGGGGCGAACACGCGCGGGCAGGCAGGTAGCTTCGCGCGCGACAATCGTGAGTTTCAAGTAGAGGCGGGCCTGTTCTTCACGCAGGCAGAGGACCTGAAGCAGGTGGTCGTTGGTGTTCATGCAGGGCGACCAGTGTATCTCCGCGATGTCGTCGAGAAAATCGAAGACGGCCCGGCCGAGCCCGAGAACTATATTCTTTTTGCAAATGCCCAGGGAACCAGCGGTCAGTCGGTGAATCCCGAGTATCCAGCGGTGACCATCACTTTGGCGAAGCGCACGGGTACGAACGCCAGCATCATCTCCGAGAACGTGTTGCAGAAAGTGGCCGCCCTGCGCGGCTATATGCTGCCGCAGGACTTGAATATCCTAGTCACACGAAACTATGGCGAGACGGCAAAGGACAAGTCCGACGAACTCCTCAAGCACCTCTTTATCGCGACCCTCTCAGTGACGCTTTTGATTGCGTTGGCGCTGGGTTGGCGCGAGTCAGGTGTGGTTTTGCTGGCTGTGCCCGTCACCTTGGCCCTCACGTTAGCGATCTTCTATCTATTCGGCTATACGCTGAATCGGGTGACGCTCTTTGCGCTGATCTTTTCCATCGGCATCCTTGTTGATGACGCCATCGTCGTCGTCGAGAACATTGTTCGACATTTCCGGTTACCCGGCAGCCGGGGTCGATCGCTCATCGATGTCGCAGTCGAAGCGGTCGATGAAGTTGGTAATCCAACGATTCTTGCCACCTTTGCAGTGATTGCGGCGATTCTTCCCATGGCCTTTGTGCGCGGGCTCATGGGGCCCTATATGCGCCCGATTCCAGTCGGTGCGTCAGCGGCGATGATCTTCTCCCTGATCGTTGCGTTTGTGGTCTCGCCATGGGCAGCACTGCGGCTTTTGCGCCACTACGCTGGCGACAGTGGGCACGCACATCATGAAGGAGAAGGCTGGACCACGCGCTTCTACCGCAAGGTCATGAACCCGCTGGTCCTCGATGCGAAGCGACGCTGGCTTTTTCTTGGTGGCGTGGTTGTTCTCCTACTCGCGGCCGTGGCGTTCATCCCAATGAAATGGGTTCGCGTCAAAATGCTGCCCTTCGACAACAAGAGTGAGTTCCAGGTCATCATCGACATGCCTGATGGAACACCGCTGGAGCAAACCACTCGCGTCGCGCAAACGCTGGGACACTATCTCGCGCAGCAACCCGAGGTGACGAATTACCAGATCTACTCCGGCACATCCGGCCCATACAACTTCAATGGCTTGGTCAGACATTATTTTCTGCGCCGTCAGCCCAATCAAGCCGACATACAGGTCAATCTGCTCTCGCGCCACGATCGCAAAGCGCAGAGCCACGAGATTGCCCGACGTCTGCGTCCCGAACTAGTGAAGCTTGCCCAGCCTTTTGGCGCCCGCATAAAGGTAGCCGAGGTTCCACCTGGGCCTCCTGTACTTGAAACGCTGGTCGCAGAAGTCTACGGACCCGACTACAAAGGGCAGATCCAGCTCGCCTCACAGATCAAGCGGGTCTTCCAACAGACACCGGGCGTGGTCGACGTGGACTGGTACGTAGAAGACCCACAAACCAAGTACGACCTCAGGGTGGATCTCGACAAGGCAGCGCTGCATGGTATCTCGGCGGCAGACGTGACCCGCACCTTACAGATCGGCCTTGGCGGTGCCGATGCGGGTCTGCTGCACAATCCGCAGTCCCGCGAAGACATCCCGATTCGTGTCCGTCTGTCTCGTCCCGATCGCTCTGGAATCGAGGATCTCGCAAATCTGAAGCTGCCCACTCCTGCGGGCAGTCAGATCGCATTACAGGAAGTAACCAGCTTGAACCAGACAACGATCGATACCAGTGTGTACCGCAAGAACTTGCAACCGGTGGTGTATGTTACGGGGGATGTCGCCGGGGAAGAAGAAAGCCCTGTCTACGCTATCGGCAAGATGAGTGACGCCATCGAAAAGCTGAAACTCCCAGACGGCTACTCGGTCAAGCAATACAAAGGCACGGCCATGCCCGAACGCTCCGACCGCTACTCGATGAAGTGGGACGGTGAGTGGCACATCACGGTTGAAGTGTTCCGCGATCTTGGTCTGGCCTTCGCAGCCGTGCTCGTTCTCATCTATGTGCTGGTCGTCGGTTGGTTTCGGTCGTTCCTTACCCCGTTGGTGATCATGGCTCCGATCCCATTGACTCTGGTCGGTATTCTTCCGGCTCACGCCATGATGGGCGCGTTTTTTACTGCTACCTCGATGATCGGGTTCATTGCCGGCGCCGGCATCATCGTGCGCAATTCCATCATTCTCGTTGACTTCATCGAATTGCGCCGCTCTCAAGGGATGTCGTTGGAAGAAGCCGTCGTGGATGCAGGCGCAGTGCGATTCCGCCCAATGCTCTTGACCGCCGCTGCGGTCGTCGTGGGTGCCAGCGTCATCCTGTTTGATCCTATCTTTCAGGGGCTGGCACTCTCGCTCATGGCGGGTGAGGTTGCATCCACCTTGCTGTCTCGCATGGGGGTGCCGGTTCTCTATTACATCTCGCAGAAGCGAAAACAATCACCGCCGCTGCATCCTCACTCGCCGGAGAACATCGCCGAGTGTCAGGCGCCGCAGTGTGAAGTGACGCAATGACCTTCGTTAAGGAGAAGAAGAATGACGACTGAACGCATGCTCCGCTTGATCGCCGGACTCTTTGTCCTGGTTTCACTGGCCCTCGGCCATTGGGTCAATGAGTACTGGTATCTCTTCACCGCTTTCGTGGGACTCAATTTGTTCCAGTCGGGCTTCACAAACTGGTGCCCCATGATGACCTTCCTGCGTAAACTAGGCGTAGGCAGCCCGGAGAAACTGAAACATGCCTGAATGGATGTGGCTCATAGCAGTGCTGGTCGGATACGTCGTCTTGACTCAATGGCTCCTACCGAAGTTGGGAGTTCCAACTTGACGAAACGCCGGTTGCGCCGAGGTTCGGCGCGAAGAAACAGACAGAGCCTCGAAAAGGGCTGTCGCACAACGCAACGATTGATCGGATGGCACTTTGGGACGGGTCGCGCGCGTTTAGCTGGGATCACGACTTCAGTACAGATGTGGGCGTCCGAGCACGATACGTCTGGCAAATGGTCTGATGGCCGGGGCCTAAGAACGGTGAATTGGACCCACTGGAAGCAGGTTATCCTGAGAGCCGCGCCAGCCTCCGGCGCCAAGGCCGCATCATCGATCTCGGAACCTTGCCCGAACCCGAAGGGGGATATCAGAGCGGCATCGAAGCTGTAAACAGCCGCGGCTAGGTGGTCGGTGGGCGCTATACCATGGCTGACTGGTCGCCGCTGTTTGCAGAGAGATGGGATCCTGCGTGGCATCTCCACCCGACAATGTGCCGAGGTGCATGCCAGGGATGGTCTGAACTGTGGCGTATCGAAGCCGAACGTGAGCCGGGAAGCCGCCGAGCTAGAGGGGCAGCGCTGCAGGAACTATTGGAGAGGCCAGAGCTTCCTCTCGTGACTCCAGAGCGGAACTATTGCTGGAATCGGCAGTTTGGTAAAGGGATAACGCCACAGCCGCGGCCTCTGTGAGAGCTAATCGTCTCGAGCGGGCACGCCAGACTTGTCGAAGTCGAGTCGCATTTCATTGGTGGGTTTGAATCCAAGTCGTTCGTATAAAGCCCGTCCGTCCTCACTAGCGTGTAATGCGACGCTGCAGAACCCATTTTCTCGACACCAGGCGATCATTCTCTTCATCAGCGCTTTCGCTACGCCTTGACGTCGATACTCCCGTTCCACATACAGGTTTAGAATCATCGCCCGCTTTGGCTGAAGCTGCCCAAGCACACCGGGCCAGGGACTGATGACGATACCGCCTCCACCGACTACCTTGCCGCTCGAATCAACTGCAAGAAATCCACGATAGGAATGCCGTGGCAGAGCTTGTGAGAAATATTCTGTTGCTGCCCTTTCCATCATGTCGAGTGCGAATTCGTCTCGCCGCCCCATATCCCACCACATGAGGCGTCGGTGCCGTAGCAATACGGGTAGGTCTGAACTCGTCGCCTCGCGGACTATCAGCTGGGCCATTCACTCCGTCTCACGTTTGGTCTCTGTAGAGTTTACGAGAGAGTTCCCTTCCCGTACATTCTGAGTGTAATCGTGACGTAACCGCATCCCCACTTTCGATGTGCTGCCAAAAAGCTGCTCCTGATTTAAACCGGACCTACAGAAGCCGCGGGGCGGGCGGGTGAATTTCCTGCGTGCTGATGTATAATGCCAAGCTTGTGTTTCGCCGCAACAAAATCGATTTAGTATCCATTTCGTATGCATTGGTCTTACTGGCCGCTCCGTACTCATTTGCCGCCTGCGCGTGGAATGGAGTCGTGATCGATGACACGGGAAGACCAGTGGCGGGCGCCGTCGTGAAGGTGCACGGAAGGCACGTTCGTGCAGAGTACACGGTCAGCACTTTGTCGGATGGCAAGTTTGTGATCCAGAGCATGGAGGCTGGCTCGTACGAGGTCGCGGTCAGGTCTGCGGAGAAAGAATGGAGGGCGGCGGTTCCGCTCGTGGTCAAGGATGCTGGGCTGGACGTGTGGCTGCAGATCGCGGCGTCTGGAGAAGTGTTGTTCAAGACGTCCGCACAGGTCGCAGAGATGCGGGCGCAGGCCAGGGGAGGCGAGCATCTGTCGAGTTCGGAGGTTTCCAGTCTGCCGCTGAATGCCAGAGATTTCAGCAAATTGCTTTTGCTCGCGGCCGGGACGATGACGGATGCGAACGGCGCGGCAAACTTCACGCAGCAATTTGCTGTCAATGGACAGCGCGGCGTAACGACCGTGTTTGCGACCGATGGTTTCGATACGACTGATCCGGAGATGGGTGGGGCGACGTTTTCCAACTTCAACGTGGATGCCATTCAGGAAGTACAATCGAACTCTGGCGTGATGGCAGCTGAGGTTGGACACGGCGCTGCGAGTTACACGAATGTGGTCACGAAATCTGGCGTGAATCAGCTCCACGGAAGCATATTCGAGTTCCTGCGTAACGCGTCCCTCGATGCGCGGAACTATTTCGACTATCGAGATCCGACCGGCCAGCACCGCATTCCTCCTTTTATTCGAAACGAGTTTGGATTCACGAATGGCGGACCGGTGGTGCTGCCCGGAATCTACAATGGAAAAGACCGAACGTTTTATTTCGGCGAGTACCAGGGATTTCGCCAGGTACTGGGAACGACACAGGTCCTCCCAGTTCCGACTGAGGCGGAACGGCAGGGAATTGATACCACGACCTTTCCAGGAGATACATTAACCGTTCCTGTCAACCCGGAGGCGGCCGATGTTCTGAATGGATATCCGATGCCGAATGAGCCGAACGGGCCGTTCGGCGAGCGGACGTATGCGGCGTCTTCGAAGGTGGTGACGCGAACGGATCAGTTCTCCATCCGTGTCGATGACCGGATCTCGGACAAGGCGTCTCTGATGACGCGGTTCAGTCTGAACCAGGTCAGCGGACCCCTGACGAATCCCGACCAGACGGCGATCAATCCGATGTTCGAAGTGCAGTTCTTCGATCACCAGCGCAACTTCGGTGTGCACTACACGCGAACGATTTCTGCGCACATGGTTTCGGATACGTCGGTGAGCTACATCCGAAGCACGCCTTTTTTTCCCGCGGGCAATCACACGCAGCCAGGAATCACTTTTGCCGACGGGCTGTTTCAGCCCTATAACCAGCCGGCCGGATCGATTTTCGGGTCGTACAGCAATCTGTATCAGTTGAAGCAAGACTTCTCCTGGTCGCGTGGAGCGCATTCCTTGAAATGGGGCACCGAGATTCGTGTGAATCGCGATTCGACAATCTTCGGTGTGAATCCGAATGGATTGTATGAATTTGGCGGCGGCACGGCGTACTCTCCAGTGAACATAACCTCCGCCAGCGGTACACATGACATACACGTCGGCGACCCGTTGCCGGATGCGCTAACGGGGCTGCTGACGGGGACGCCGTATTCCTACAACATCATGGCGCCCGCTGCCATTACTCCGGTAGGCGATAAGTTCAATGAGGCGGGAGTGAGGCGCGAAGCTTACAACTTCTATTTTCAAGATGCGTGGAAGGCGACGCCGAAGTTGACCGTGAGTTACGGGTTGCGCTACGAGGTGAATAGCCGCATCCACGAGGCGACGAAACGGACTTCCCTCCCCCTCTTTCTCGACGCAAACGGCAAGACAACGGGGTATTGGGATCGCAATGCGATCCAGAAGATTCTGATCAATCCGCAACCGCCTTACGATCAGGACTGGAAGGGATTTGGCCCGCGGCTGGCGCTTGATTATGCGGTCGCAAAACACACGGTCTTGCACGCGGGAGGAGCGATCACGACACTGCTCCCGAATTTGTGGCAGGACAATGCACTGACAGCGGGCATTCCCTATGTCTTTGCGCCTTCGATTTTTGCCCAACCGGGTGAGCCGATTGCGTTCCAGAACAGGTTCGTTCCGCTGAATCTGCCGACGGCCTACAACGTACAAGGGCAGCCGATTTTCGCGACGGGGCGTTCGCAAGACGTTCCTGCGAACACTGAGTTCGATTACGTGCGCTTTCAGAACGATTTGAATGCGCTCGCGCCGGGGAATGTGCAGTTGCTGGCGGTTACTGGGATCGCGAAGAATTTCGGGAACGGATACATCGGGAGCTGGACGGCGGGCGTGGATCATGATTTCGGCGATTTCAGGGCGAGCGCATCGTACGTAGCGACAGCGGGAATTCACTTGCCGCGGTTCTATAACCCGAACGGTTATGGCGGTGCCTGTCAGGGTTTTGCCCCTTTTACCCAGTTCGTTACCGAGTGCCATGCCATCAGCGGGTTCGGGCCTGAAACCATCATGACCAGCGCGTCGCACTCTTCTTATCACGCGCTTCAGACCAGCCTGACGAAAACTTCGGCGCGGCTTGGGCTTGGTCTGCAGGCGAGCTACACCTACTCCAAATCGCTGGACGACACGAGTGCGGTACTGGCCGGGCTGACGGGAACTTCGGGGACCGTTCTGCAAACTGCGCCGCAGAATCCGTGGGATCCGTCGGCCGATAAAGGGCCGTCTACATTTGATGTGACCCACGTATTTACAGCGAGTGTTATTCAGTTGCTTCCGCTCGATCGCGTAGGATTTCTTCGTCCGCTGGGGCGCACGTTCACCAGCGGATGGCAGTTCCTGAATATCACGACACTGACGACGGGATCGCCATTCACGATCTATTCGGGAGTGCAGCAGACGGGTGCGGGGTTGGGCGGAGGGGATCGGCCGGATCTGGTCGCGATGCCTCATCTCTCGACGAGTCGTGCGGTACGCAATGACTATTTCGGGCTGGGTGCAGACGGGAACCGGTCGTTCTTCTACATTCCCATCAATGTTCCGAGTGGGACGGGGCCGAATCAGGGAAGGTTCGGCACGCTGGGGCGCAATACGTTTCGCGGTCCGGCCTATCACGCCTTCGACATAGCCATCATCAAGGACACTCCTTTTGGACATCGCGGCAACGCGGAGTTGGGAACCATCGAGTTTCGCGCGGAGTTCTTCAACATCTTCAATATCGTGAATTTCGGATTGCCTTCCAACATTGTGAGCGGTAGCGGGTTTGGGATCATCAGCAAGACCGCTGGTACATCGCGGCAGATTCAGTTCTCGCTGAAAATCATCTACTGAGAATGAGTGATGGAGGCCCTTTCCGATCCAAGATGATTGGCCTACGCTGGTGCTTTATTTTCGAGCAATCGGCAAGGTCATCATGAGAGATGACGGCATCTTCTTTTTGTTCTGTTAGCAATTCTTTGGTGCTTCTTGGGCAAACACGACTTGCGAACCGACAGAGGATTTGGTCGGGAGTCATCCGACTACGACAAGAGCGGCTTCTGAGTTTCTGCAAGTGCCATCGGCCGCGAGCATTCTTCATCGTCATTGGCCACATGGTTGATCCGAGTACCCACGGGGTAGCACCGCATGAGCCGAGCATCGTAGGGCTTCAACAGTTCGGACACGGCCGTGAGATTCTGCATTCCAGGGTCGAGCCACAGGTCATAGCCGTCCGGATCAAGAATCGCAGGCATGCGGTGGTGGACAGCTGAGGTCAGCGCATTGGGGGTCGTCGTTAGAATCGAGCAGGTCTTCACCCATTTCCCGCTGGAGTCCTTCCAGCCATCCCACAGTCCGGCAAACGCGAACAATTTCCCGTCATTCACTTCAAAGCAATACGCCTGCTTAGCTGTTCCCGTCCTCTGCCATTCATAAAACCCGTCAGCTGGAATCAGGCACCTGCGAAATCGTAGAGGATCGCGGAACGCAGGCTTCGAGGCGGCGGTCTCTGACTTTGCGTTGAAGGTGCCGGTGGCGATGGAAGGGTCCTTTGCCCAATATGGAATGAGCCCCCAGCGTATTAAGGAAAATACCCGGATCGGCTCCGTCGGATTTTGGCGGATGACAGGTATAGCCTGGGTTGGGGCAATGTTGTAGCGGGGGCTCCAGTCTTCTTCGCCTGAAACGGCATCGAAGTGCTCCTCAATGACCTGCTTCCTCCGCGACAGTCGGTACCGTCCGCACATAGGCAAGGAATTATCGCAGATCGCGAACTAGGTGGGGCATACCTACTGGAACTGCCTGACGAACGGCATAGACCTCGACGAAGCGGAGGAACTAGCGCTACCGAATATCGTTCTGCCCGGCTGACCCCTGCACATGATCTTGGCTTCTTACTTCTGCCTTTTGCTGTGCGATCCAACGGTTGGTCCGTTCGTCGAGCATATCGAGAGGCAGGCTGCCGCCGTTGAGCATTTCGTCATGGAAGCTGCGCAGGTCGAACTTCGGGCCCAATTCCTTCTGGGCGCGCTCGCGGAGTTCGCGGAACTTGAGCTGTCCGAGCTTGTAACTGAGAGCCTGGGCGGGCCAGGCGATGTAGCGGTCGGTCTCGCTCTGGATCGTAGGTTCATCGACCGCCCCGGATTGGCGCATAAATTCCACGACCTGATCGCGCGACCAACCTTTCGCGTGAATGCCCGTGTCCACCACCAGACGCACGGCGCGGAAGAGTTCGGAGGCGAGCCGTCCGTAGTCGGAACCCGGATCCTGGTAGAAGCCAACTTCCTTGCCCAGTTGCTCGGCGTAAAGAGCCCAGCCTTCGCTGTAGGCATTGAAGCCCAGCGAGTGGAGACGGAACTTCGGCAAGCCCTGCAATTGCTGCTGCACGGAAAGCTGCATGTGATGGCCGGGCACGCCTTCGTGATAGGCGACGGCTTCGTCGTCGAGGAGGGTGCGATGAGCGAAGTCGGAGGTGGCGACGACGACGCGGCCGGGCCGCTTGCCGTCAGGCGTGCCGGTAACGTAATGCGTGGCCGCTGCTGCTTGGAAGGGCGGAATGGCTTCCACTGTGACTGGGGCCTTGGGAAGCAGGTTGAAGAGCTCAGGCAGCTTGGGCTCCATCTGCGCGATGTAGTGGCGGAAGGCATCGAGAATCTGATCGGCGGAGGTCGGCCTGTACTTGGGATTGTTTTTGAGCGACGTGCGAAAGGAGGCGAGGTCGGCGAAGCCCTGCTTCTTGGCGAGAGCGGTCATCTCGTCCTGAATGCGCTCGATCTCGCGCAGGCCGAGCTGGTGGATTTCGTCCGCGGTCAGGTGAGTGGTGGTGCGCCCGTAGATGTCATTCTGGTAACGCTTCTCTCCATCAGGCAGCGAAGTGACAGAAAGCGTGGTCCGCCCCTGGGGCGCGTACTCGGTGCGCAGGAACTCAGCGAAGGTCTTGTATGCGGGAATGACATCCTGAGTAATGGCGCTGTTGATTTCTTCGGTCAAGCGCTTCTGGTCGGCGGCAGAAATGTCGGGGGGATATTTCTTGGTGGGCAGGAGAAATGGGTCGGATCCGACGATGCCGTCGCACTGCAGCGGGAGTTTTTCGGCGAGGAAGCGGACAGGCATCAGTTTGTCGCGCATGCCCGCGCGCAGAACTTCGGTGGTCTGCGCAAGAACGCGCGGAATCTGGTGCAGGCGGGCGATGTAGTCCTTGTAGTGCTTGACCGAATCCAGAGGAACAGAGAGCGGGAGATCCGCAAGGCTGGTATGAATGCCGTTCTGCTGGTTGATCGGCATCTCGTACTCTTTGAAACCGAAGTCGGCGATGCGCTGTTGGAGCACGCGAACCAGGAGGTCGTGCGAGAGCTGGTCCTGTTCAGGGAAGCCGGCGGTCGGAATAGCCTGCAGGCGCACTAGGAAAGCGCGGTCGGTCTGGTTACGCTGGATGATCGCCGCCAGGGAATGGTCGGCGAGCATGTCGTTGTAGCGGTAATCGCCGAATGCGGTGGCGCGCTCGGGGAAGTTGCGCAGGTCGGTTTCGTATTGCTCGTCAAAGAGAGCGTTTTGGGCGGCCAGCCGGTCGGCGAGCGCCTTCTGCTGGGCGAGCGTTTTCTTGCTGAAGAGGGTAGCGGCTGTTACGACGAGGAGGGCGAGGCTTACCTGGAGGCGCATGGCTCCCGTAGCGTATCAAAAGCTTGGTACTCGAGTGTAAGCGTCTTCGACTACGATGGCTGACTATTTGATGCCTTCGACCACATAGAGATCGGAAAGAGTGCGGCCGTATTCGTAGAGGTAGGATTTGCCATCGGGGGTGACCAGGATCGGACCGATGTCAGTGACACCAGAGGTGTAGGCGGGCATTAGTGTCTTCCGAAGCTGTCTCTGCCCGGTTACCAGACTCAGTCGATCGATCCTGGCGGGAAGTTCCCCCGGGTTATAGATGAAAAGGGACTGGGCGTCGCGCGCCCACCCTACCGGTCTCGATGCGGTGTTTCAGGGTCATGCCATCGAGCTACTCCCTGGCAATGAAGTGGCCACCTTCTTCCCCGATGTCGTAGATGGTGCAAATGTTCGGATGGTTCAGCGCTGAAGCGGTCCGGGCTTCGCGTTGGAAGCGGCTGAGGGCTTGTCACGCCCCACCTCATCGGGAAGGAATTGGGGCTGAGCCGGCCGTCTTTACCGAATGGCCGTGGTCAGTTACACTCTGCCGATTTCAATTTCAAGGAGGTAAAGATGGGTCTATGAAGCATACCATTCGATTCGTGGTTGCAGTAGTGTGCCTCTCCTTCATTTCGATTGCCACGGCAGTCGCCCAAGACCAATACACGGAGGGAGGAGTCACGCGTGTCACCTTGGTTCAAATCTTGCCGGGACGTTTCAATGCGTTCATGGACGACCTCAAATCCAACATCAAGCCGATCTGGGATGCAGAGAAGAAAGCTGGGTTAATCGAAGACTATAGCATCTTCCTGAACAGCACGAGGGCGAACCCGGACGATTGGGACATTGGTTTTGCCTTGAGCTACAAGAACTTCGCTGCCCTTGACGGTCTGGCACAAAAAGTCCTCGAGCTTCGCATGAAGCAGTATGGCGATAAGAGCAAAGAGCAGCAGGTAATCGACAAGCGCGTGCAAAATGCACGTGTCATCACCAGTGTCCTCACGCGCAGTATCACACTGAAGTAGTTGACGAGTTGATCGTCTTCTTCGCGGGAACTCAAGGAGAGTGACGCTGGAAGAGGAGCGGCGCTCGACTTGAGTTCCGCGTGAGGCCTCCCGGAATTCGGTCCACTCGGAGGTCGGCTCGGGCGTCCGCCCGGAGATCGACTCGACGGTCGAGTCGGCCGGGGCTGCTACGTCATGTGTGTCTCCTTGCGGCAAAGGACGTTAGCCACGCCGTACACATCCCTCAGCATCCGATCTGTTCTCTTCGAAGCACGCGATTCCAGCTTGATAAGCCTTCGCCCTAGGGCCCACAGAAACGACCAAGTGCTTCCATCACTGCTGCCGGTGAGTTTTATTACAGACCCGGGACGGTGGGCACCGCTAAGATCACTACGGAGGTTTGGCAATGCGTACGATCATTGCGATAGCTGGGAACCTCTCCTTGTTGCTTCTAATGGCGGCGTACGCCGCAGCGCAAGCGAAGCCAATTCCTGTTGGCGTGAAAGTGGAAGCCGAGGGCGGGGGAGAAGGTCAAGCAATGTGGGTACAGGACGCAAAAGACCTTACGCCGCAGGAGTTGAAGGCGCTCGAATCGCTCGTGGTGAACGAAATTAAGAACCAGCGGGGCGTCACCATTGTTGCGCCAGAGTACAGGGAGAACTACATCGGTGTCGTTGTGGTGGCGGCCAAACTTCTTAACAGCAATACCCGGGAAAATTGGTACTACGTCGCCAGCAGCGTGGTGACCATCGCCACAAACAAAGGAATAGACGAATTCGTCACGCACGACGTGTTCGTAGGAACCGACCTTGCGTCGCTGTCCCGCACCATTGGTTTCCAGTTCGCCAGTACCAGATTCCGGGCAACCACCGGCCTCTGGAAGTGAGCCGATTGAATCCACGTGTTAGTAGAGATTCCCTTTGCATTGACTTGCCTTGGAGTCGGATCTACGATTTTTCTCAGGGGGTGGGGAGAAGGAGCGTCCGGTGGCGCTCCATATGGTCAGCCAGGACGCGTTTGTCGGCCAGACGCTAGGCCATTACCGCATCGCCGAAAAGATCGGCGCCGGAGGCATGGGAGAGGTTTTCCGTGCCTACGACCAGCACCTTGACCGCTATGTGGCCATCAAGGTGCTCCCGCCCGGAACCCTGAGCGACGAAACCGCCCGCAAGCGCTTTCACAAGGAGGCGCTAGCCCTCTCCAAGCTGAACCATCCCAATATCGCCACCGTCCACGATTTCGACACGCAGCGGGGCGTGGACTTTCTGGTGATGGAGTACATTCCCGGAACCAATCTTAGCGAGCAGTTAGGCGGGAGGCCTCTGCCGGAAAAAGATGTCATCAGTCTGGGAATGCAATTCGCCGAAGGCTTGTCAGCGGCCCACGAACAGGGAGTCATTCATCGCGACGTGAAGCCTGGCAACCTGCGGCTGACCAGTGATGGGCGGCTGAAGATCCTGGATTTCGGGCTGGCAAGGCTGCGGCTGCCGGCGACTGCGACTTCTCCGACGGAGAGTCTCAGCGAGACGCAGACGATTTCCGGAACGCTGCCCTACATGGCGCCGGAACAGTTGCTGGATGGCGAGATCGACGCTCGCACCGACATTCATGCGGTTGGATCGGTGCTGTACGAGATGGCCACCGGGCAACAGCCTTTCGCGCAGGTGGAGCGTTCGCGCCTGATCGGGGCCATTCTGCACCGTCCACCGCGGCCAGTTCGCGAGCTAAATCCCGGGTTGTCTCCAGGACTGGAACGGATCATTCACAAGTGCCTGGAGAAGAAGCCGGAGAACCGTTTCCAATCGGCAAGAGAACTGGCTATAGAGCTGCGGCGACTGCAGAGCGACTGGTTGAGTGCGGCCCCGCCTGTAGTGAGGCTCGCCAAGTGGTCATCCGCACAGTCGGTTGGACTGGGCTTGGGCATCCTTGCATTGGTCGCCGTGTTGGTGATTGCATTCCATGTCGGCGATTGGCGCGAGCGCCTGTTCAGGCGGAGCAGTGCACCGCACATCCAATCGCTGGCGGTGTTACCGCTGGCGAATCTCTCAGCTGACCCGCAACAGGAATACTTTACGGACGGCATGACGGAGGCATTGATTGCCGAACTGTCGCAGATCGGTTCGCTGAAGGTCATCTCACGCACCTCAGTGATGCGCTTCAAGGACACGAGCAAGCCCCTGCCCCAGATCGCTCGGGAATTGGATGTCGATGGCATAGTCGAAGGTTCCGTCCTCCGCTCTGGCGACCGGGTGCGAGTCACAGCACAACTCATCCACGCACTCTCCGATACTCATCTCTGGGGAAAGAGCTACGAAAGGGACCTGCGCGACGTGCTCACATTGCAGAGGGAGGTCGCTCAGGCCATCGCGAACGAGATCAGAGGTAAGGTCACGCCCCAAGGGCAAACGCGCCTAGCGAAAGCCCGCCTGGTCAACCCCGAGGCTTACGAGCTCTATCTGAAGGGTCGCTACGAATGGAACAAGCGGACAGAAGAGGGGCTGAAGAGAGGCCTGCAATACTTCCAACAGGCTATCGACGTGGACCCTACTTACCCGTTGGCCCACTCCGGCTTGGCAGACTGTTACGACATACTGGGCGAGCATGATCTCCTCCCGGGCAACGAGGTTTACCCCAAAGCCAAGGCGGCGGCCTTAAGGGCGCTCGAACTGGATGACGCATCTGCCGAGGCGCACACTTCCTTGGGGGAGGTATTGTTCGACTATGACCGGAATCCAGAAGCAGCGCTAAAGGAATTCCAAACCGCGATTCGGTTGAACCCCAACTATGCAACCGCTCATCACTGGTATGGCATGCGATTAGCCATGATGGGTCGAGGTGAAGAGGCCTTCCGCGAGATGCAGCAGGCCCGGCATCTTGACCCCCTATCCTACATAATCAATGGCAATGTTGCAGCGGTACTCTACTTTGCTCGGCAATATGACCGGGCCCTTGTTGAGGCACGCAAGACATTGGAACTGGAACCAAGGTGGGGCCCCGGCTTTATCCCCGCCATATACATCCAAAAGGGAATGATTAAAGAGGCTATCGCAGTAATACAAAAAGAGCAGAGCATCCCAGGGAGTATTTCTCCTACCCTGCTTATCCGTGCATACGCGGCTGACGGGAATCGGAAAGAAGCCCTACGGGTATTTACCGAGCTAAGACAACAAGCGCAGAAGGGGTATATCTCTCCCTTCGCCATGGCAAGTGCCTGTACTTCTTTGGGTGAGAGAGAGGAAGCTTTGTCCTGGTTGCAAAAGGGGTTCGATGAATACGCCGGCGGCATGGACAAATTGAAAGTGGACCCCGACCTTGACCCGCTGCGTTCCGATCCACGCTTCCAGGAGCTCCTCCGCCGCATGAACTTTCCGCCGTAGGACGCCGACGTCCTACCGCCCAATTCGCCTAGCGCGGGAAATTGTCGGCCTCTGTTGTGAGGCAATAGCGTAAGTTGACTAGTGGTCAGCTTGTCACAGAGATTTTTCGCCAGCAATCACATTCCAGTCGGGGACCATGGCAACGACTAAGGAGACGTGCCGTTTTACCGGCCAATTTCCGATTCCTGGGCTGGCAGATTTGTATCCCTGCTCGGCCGATGCAATCGATCCTGCTCATGGGTTTGGCATATCATATGGGGCTACCTTCGACTGCACTAGCTTTTCCAGGTAGTCCATGAAGAGCCTTCTCAACCCGCACGACAAGAACCAGATCATCTCCCGGCTGGGGACAGTTCGTCCCACCAGTTTGCGCCTCTGGGGAAAAATGTCCGCGCACCAGATGGTTTGTCACTTGAGCGATGGATTCCGCATCTACATGGGGTTGAAGCCTGCGAACCCTGCACGCCTAGCCTATCCCAGAAGCGTCGTCAAATGGGTTGCGCTCTGGGCCCCATTCCCTTGGCCGAAGGGGTTCAAGACTGTGCCGGAGCTAGATCAGCAGGCCGGAGGCACTCCGCCGGAAGAGTTTGACAAGGACGTGCGCGAGCTAAAGAACCTCGTGGATCGTTTCACGCAACAGCCCAGAGATTTCCACTGGCAGCCTCATCCCCATTTTGGCCAGATGTCCGACGGAGAATGGATGCGCCTAGCATACCTTCACATGGATCACCATCTCCGACAGTTCGGCGCGTGAAAGCCATCCGACCCTAACCACCACTGATCGCTTCTCGGGGCCAGAGTCGCAGGCACGTTCGGTAATGGCGTGAGCTGTTCCATCAGGGTTCTGCAATCCCCAGCTCCTGGGAATCCTGCACGCATCCTCTGGTACTTGAATCGAGCTGGCTCGCTTCATCTTTGACGATTTCCGGCCAGACATGCCCGCAGAGCCTGCCTGCCCGGGGGGACTAGCTGATCACAGATAGTTCGCCTTTCGCAAATCCTTCTGGTGACCTTCCGTCGAGCTTCCTGGCAGTTGGAACGCCCGCCGGTGAATGTGTGGGGCTTACCTGAAGTAAAATTGCGCCATCAGTGGACCGGGCGATTTGATCCCGGTTCCTGACAACCGTGATCCGAATCACAGAGTGCGCCTTAACCTTCGTGGGAGGGTAGCGTACACTTCAGTTAACCAAAGGCATGGCGAAGAGTTGTTAGAGGTGCCCGCTCAAGCATCGACTCGTAGTGTGGCCTCCTGGAGAGACGAGCAAGAACTGCACGATGCGCGTTTCGCGATGGGCCTTTCGCTGATTCTTGGCGTTCTCATGCTGCTAGGCAAGATCACTGCCTACTTCATGACCCATTCGTCCGCAATTCTCTCCGATGCAGCAGAATCGGTGGTTCACGTCGTGGCGGTTGCCTTCGCCGCTTTCAGCCTTCGACTCAGCACCAAACCAGCGGCTCCCCAGTTTCTCTACGGGTACGAACGCATTACGTTTTTCTCGGCAGGTTTTGAGGGAGCGATGATCATCGTGGCTGCCATCACGATTTTGGCGGCAACGATCCATAAATGGATCATCGGCCTTCGTTTAGAAAACCTAGGGACGGGGGTACTCCTGGTGCTCGCTGCTGGAATTCTAAACGCAGGCCTTGGATTCTACCTTTTACGCGTAGGCCGCCGCACCAAATCCCTCATTCTCGAAGCCGACGGCAAACACGTGCTCACGGATAGTTGGACAGGGTTCGGAGTGGTTGGCGGGTTGGGATTGGTGATGCTCACCCACTGGAAACCGTTCGACCCGCTGGTTGCAATCGCGGTGGCGGTGAACATCCTGTGGTCTGGCAGTCGCTTAGTCTGGCGCTCCGCCGTCGGCTTATTAGACTACTCGGACCCAAACGCTGGACGAAAAATCCGTGAAAAGCTCGATGCCATTTCCTCGGAGTTGGGAATCAGCTATCACGGAGTGCGCTTCCGGACCACTGGCTACCGCCAGATCATCGAGGTACACCTCCTCTTTCCCCAGCTCACTGCGGTCGGAGAGGCCCATCGGTTAGCCACGCTTCTGGAGGAACGCTTGCCGCGGGAACTGGGAATCCCAGCTGAGGTCATGACTCACTTGGAGTCACTGGAAGACCACAGCGAGGTCCACGGCGAACAGCACTACATGGGAAAACCCGACTGAGTCAAAGACGTTCGTGGCGGCCGTTCGGAGGCACCGCAGAAGCTGGCTAGATAGTCCATCCCCCACCCGGGTGCGGTCAGGTGTCGAGACTGCGCAGCACCCGATGCGCGAAGGTGGAATCGCTGTCTTCGAAGACATATTTTTCGGTTTGGGAGGTGGCAACGAAGGTCGTGTCTGCCGTTGAGCTGTTTTCTGTCCTCCCGGGGTGTCCGCACGGCTTCTTCGTGGTCCAGCCGCCAATGTTGGTGCTGAAAAGAACTAAGTGCGTTCGTCCGGCAGGTCATGAATAGCCGCCGGCCGGTAACTGGATCGTCCCCTCGGGCTCCGCAGCCCCATTCTTGAGAACGAGCAGAGAACGAGATTCCTCAGAGGCTAGATTTTCCGCAAACCTAGGCATGGCTTCTAGAGAAGGCGCCAATCGCCCCCGCGAGACGATAAGGGGCGCGTGGAGATAGACTTGTATTCCAGCAGCCATGACACGCATCGTTCTTGTCGGCGCCGGTAAAGGTGGAAGAGCGTTGGTGGAACTATTCCACAGAGACCCCAGCGTCGATATCGTCGGAGTCGCCGATAAGGACGCAAATGCACCAGGCTTGGCGCTCGCGCGGGAATTTGGTTTGCCGGTAAGCACCCATTATCAGGAACTACTTGCGACCAAGGAAGTCGATCTTATTGTCGATGTGACCGGTGACCCGGACGTCGGCGGGGTGATTCATCGCCTGAAAGCGGAGAGAACAGAAGTCATTGGTGGCAATGCTGCCCGATTCATTTGGGAGTTCATCGAGGCCAGGAACAAGACCGAAGGTCTCGAAGATAAGTACCAGCTTGCTCTCCGTGAATTGGAAGCGCGTGCCGAAAGTGAGTTCATCATCGGCAGCAACCCCACGATGAGGGAGATTTCTGAGCTGATCGCCAAAGTCGCACCCACTCCCACCACCGTCCTGGTCCGAGGTGAGAGCGGAACCGGCAAAGAGTTGGTAGCCAGAGCCATTCATCGGCACAGCGCTCTCAGCAGTCAGCCGTTGGTGACGCTCAACTGTACTGCTTTATCCCCGGCTCTCCTGGAAAGTGAGCTCTTCGGTTATAAGCGCGGCGCTTTCACCGGAGCTTATGTCGATCGAAAAGGTTTGTTCGAAAAAGCTGACGGCGGAACCATGTTTCTCGATGAAATTGGAGACATGTCACTGGAGATCCAGGCCAAGCTTTTGCGAACGTTGCAGACTGGCGAGATTCGCGCTGTCGGTGACGTGCGAACCAAGAAGGTGAGCGTACGGATCATCGCGGCGACCAACCGGGACCTAGACAAAGCGATCCGCGACGGCGCATTTCGCGAAGATCTGTTTTATCGCATCAATACTTTCACGATCACACTTCCCCCGCTTCGTGAGCGGACGGAAGACATTCCGTTCCTCGCCGAGTATTTCTTGCAGCGGGCGCGCGCCAAAGTGAATAAGCATGTGGAGTCGATTGCAGCGCCGGCGATTGCGCTGCTCAGGCATTACTCCTGGCCCGGCAATCTTCGCGAACTGGAGAACGTCATCGAACGGGCGGTGGTGTTGACGTCGACTTCGGTCGTTGAGGCCGAGCACCTTCCCCTCCACGTCCAAGACCTCCCCGGTTTCAAACCGAAAAAGGGCTTTAAAGCCAGCAAGCTGCAAGCCATCGATCAGTTTGAACGACAGGCTTTGGTCGGCTATCTCATCGAGGCAAACGGAAACGTATCCCGTGCAGCCTTGGCGGCGAATCTACCCCGGCGCACATTCCATCGCCTGATGGCGAAACACAAACTGTCTGGCCGGAAGCTCCCTGTGAGACATTAATATCTCATTTGTGGGATATCATTGTCTCTATAGCACAGATTCATGTTAACCTACTTTTTTACTTCTAGATAGCTGCCAGTCGTGCGCCCCTACGGTGAGACATTCCCGCCTCTCTGGCGGCCGAACCCAGCGAGCAGTCGGCACTTCGGTCCTTCCTGCTGATCGCCAACTCGTTGTTCGAGTACCCATTAACTGAAAACGGGGCTGCTGGTGTGCTGGTCCAGGCGGTTGGCAGCCAACTTGCCTTGCTGGAGTAACAAGTATGCCGCAGGATTCACGCCGCGATGTGTCACAGAGGGACCAAGCAAAGGTGGCAGATCATGGAGATCAGGGTTGTGACGGCCGTTTCCAATGCACCTGACCAGCCTGGCGGCATTCCTCAGTGGGCTTCCGTTACTCACGATGAAGAACACGTCATCGATGTAATAAGCGAATTTGACATCGTGAAGGTTCTGCGCAACGGCGCGAATGTCTGTCCAAGATCCCCAGGGACGATAGGAGCGCAAAGCCAATCCCCGGCCAAACCCAATGCGAAAGAGGCAATCGAATTGATGACCCGCCATGACGTTCGCATTCCGGTAGCGCCAAGTGGCAAGTTCGCGGGCAGGGTGTCGCGCACGAGTTTCGGGTATTCGAAGTAGCGAGTCAGCAGGATCGGCGGGGACTGAGGAACCAAGCCGTCCCCGAAGGTGATAGCGCTAAGGATGAGCCGGGCCAACCAGCCCGGCTTCCCCGCGGTCTTCTGGGGCCGGGAAAGAAGGTCGTCGCCGGCTTGCCGATAACTGGGCAACACCACAGCCGCAGCCAAACTAGCGGTGGCACGAACCGGCGGCACAAGTTTGAGGAGATAGAAATGGCAGGTAACAACACTTCACTCAAGAATAAGAGCCGCTGGTCGGCCGGGGTTACGCCATACGCTGAAATGGGTTACTACGACCCGGACTACGAACCCAAAGACACGGATATTCTATGCGCATTCCGCTTGGTACCCCAGGAGGCTGTGGAACCCATCGAGGCTGCTGCAGCCGTGGCGGGCGAGTCCTCCACTGCCACCTGGACGGTGGTTTGGACGGACCGTCTAACGCCGTTTGAAGACTACCAGGCCAAGTGTTATCGCGTAGATCCGGTACCGGGCAGCGATCAACACATTGCTTACATCGCCTACGATCTGGATCTTTTCGAGGAAGGCTCCATTGCCAACCTGACGTCGTCGATCATCGGCAACGTCTTCGGATTTAAGGCGCTTCGCTCTTTGCGTTTGGAAGACATGCGAATTCCTCCACACTATGCGAAGACTTTCCTAGGCCCGCCGCACGGCATCGTGATGGAGCGAGAGTATTTGAATAAGTTCGGGCGACCATTGCTGGGCGCAACCGTGAAGCCTAAGCTCGGTCTTTCCGCCCGCAACTATGGGCGCGTCGTGTACGAGGCGTTGCGTGGCGGACTGGATTTCACCAAGGACGACGAGAACATCAACAGCCAACCGTTCATGCGCTGGCGAGACCGTTACCTGTTCTGTATGGAGGCAGTGAACCGCGCCGTGGCGGCGACCGGCGAGATCAAAGGACATTACCTGAACGTCACCGCGGGAACCATGGAGGAAATGTACGAGCGCGCCGATTTCGCCAAGGAACTGGGTAGCGTCATTGTGATGATAGATCTGACCATCGGCTATACGGCAATCCAATCGATGTCGAAGTGGGCGCGGAAGAATGGCGTAATCCTGCACCTGCACCGCGCGGGTCATGGCACCTACACCCGGCAGAAGATACATGGGGTGAATTTCCGGGTCATCGCGAAGTGGATGCGCCTGGCCGGAGTGGACCACATTCACGCCGGAACGGTTGTGGGCAAACTGGAGGGCGACCCTAACGCCATTCGTGGGTACTACAACACGCTGCGTGAGAACAAACTTCAGGCCGATTCCTCGCAAGGGCTGTATTTCGAGCAGGACTGGGCTTCGCTGCCCGCGACCATGCCGGTCGCTTCAGGTGGCATCCACGCTGGTCAGATGCACCAGTTGCTGCACTATCTCGGTGAGGATGTCGTGCTCCAGTTTGGTGGCGGCACGATCGGTCACCCCGACGGGATTGCCCCGGGAGCAACGGCCAATCGGGTGGCCGTCGAGGCCATGATCCAGGCGCGCAACGAAGGGCGCGATTTCCTGAACGAAGGACCAGAAATCCTGGCCAAGGCTGCCCGCTGGTCACCGGAACTGCGAAAAGCGCTTGAGGTTTGGAAGGATGTGACCTTCGACTTCGAGTCCACCGACGTGCCGGACGCCGTGCCCACGCTCACGGCTTGAAGTTACCGGCACAAAGTTCGCCCATCCCGGGCACGCGAAATGGAGACGACCATGCGCCTCACACAAGGAACTTTTTCTTATCTACCGGACCTCAGCGAAGCAGAGATCAAGTTGCAAATGAGTTACTGCCTGGACAACGGCTGGCCCATTTCTATCGAACACACCGATGATCCTCATCCCCGCAACGCTTATTGGGAGATGTGGGGACTCCCGATGTTCGACGCGAGCGACCTCGACCTACCCATGCAGGAGCTCAAAAACTGCCGCCGTGCGTTTCCGAGCCACTACATCAAGGTGAATGGCTATGACCGCAGGAAAGGAAGACAGACGACTATGCTGAGCTTCATTGTGTACCGGCCGAGGGAGGAACCGGGTTTCAGCTTGGAGCGTACGGAAGGCCAGGACCGGCGAATTCACTACACGATCCGGTCAAAGGCGCAGCTTGCCGGACCCGCCGGCGCAATCAGAGATCTTGGTGATCAGCAGACCGACAAGTCATGACAACCACTGAAACAGCATCCGTCAATGCTTCCGGGGGGGCGTCGGAGCTCACCACAGCGGGAAGCCATGAGCATCTGGTGGACATTTCCGCCGCTCAGCGCGATTTCAACCTCGATGAGATCCTGGAGCAACTGGACCGCGAGCTACTGGGGCTTAGACCGGTGAAAGCCTACATCCGACAGATTGCCTCGCTGCTGCTGCTGGCGCGTTTACGCGAGAAAGTCGGACTGGCGACCGAGCGTCCTACTTTGCACATGTGCTTTACCGGGCATTCGGGCACGGGTAAGACCACGGTGGCGATGCGCATGGCGAAGATCCTGCAGCACCTCGGCTACTTGCGCCGCGGCCACTTGGTGGTCGCCACCCGCGACGATTTGGTCGGTCAGTACGTGGGTCACACCGCTCCCAAGACGAAGGAGATTCTGAAGAAAGCGCTGGGTGGTGTGCTCTTTATTGATGAAGCCTACTACCTCTATCGCCCGGAGAATGAACGGGACTATGGTCAGGAGGCGATTGAGATGTTACTGCAGGTGATGGAAAACCAGCGCGACGACTTGGTGGTGGTGCTGGCCGGCTATCAGGAGCGTATGGATGCTTTTTTCCAATACAACCCTGGTTTTCGCTCTCGCATCGCGCACCACATCCGCTTTCCTGATTACACCCTCGAAGAGCTGACCGCGATTGCCGAACTGATGTTGCAGCAGCAGAACTACCTCTTTGATGACAGGGCACGGCAGGCGTTCGGGGAATATCTCGAATTGCGCCGCAAGCAGCCCCACTTCGCCAATGCACGCAGCGTGCGCAATGCCATTGACCGCATCAAGCTGCGCCAAGCCAGCCGGTTGGTGGCCGAGGGAGGTTGTGTTGCCAAACAGCAACTTCTATGCATTACCGAAAGTGACATTCGTCAGAGCCGGGTATTTCAAGGGGGCTTAGACCTGGAACCGGGCGATGCGGCTGCCGGCAAATGAACCGGGCCTGCGGCGTGAGGGGGCGTAATGACGAGACGAAGACCAATAGTGCTCGGAATCGTGGGCGATAGTGCGGCTGGGAAATCAACCATCACGCGCGGATTGGTGGAGCTGCTTGGCAAGGACCGAGTCACCCACATCTGCGCCGACGACTATCACCGCTACGACCGGGTCGAACGGGCGCGCCTGAAGATCACGCCCTTGCATCCCGACTGCAACTATCTCGACATTCTGGAGCTTCACCTGGAACGCGCCCATTATGGTGAAGCCATGCTGAAGCCAGTCTACGATCACAGTACCGGCTCGCTGGTGCGGCCTGAATACGTGGTCCCGAGCGAGTTTGTCATCGTGGAAGGACTGCTGGGCTTTCACACCCAGGTCATGCGGCAGTTTTACGACGTCAAAGTTTTCCTGGATCCGCCGGAACGACTACGGCGTGCCTGGAAGATCAGCCGTGACACTACGAAGCGAGGTTACACGCCTGAGCAGGTGTTGGCGGAACTGGAACGGCGCGAGGCCGATTCGCGCGACTTCATCCGCCCGCAACGGCAGTTCGCAGATATCGTTGTGCGTTTTTATCCCGATGGCGAAAGTTCAGACCAGACGGACAGCCATCTGAATGTCCAGTTGGTCCTGCGACACACGATCCCCCATCCTGACCTGAGCTACCTATTTGAACAGGACCAGACGCAGGGTTCCGGCATTCGTCTGGCACTACGGCGTGACAATGGCCGTCCCGTGGATGTTCTTGAGGTGGATGGCAACGTCAGCCGTGACCATGCGGCGGAGCTGGAAGATGCAATTTGGAGCCATCTTCCCGATCTGCGCCCCCTGCGCGCCGACCAGTTCGGCGATTACAACTATGGCAGTGAGGTGCGGCACAGCGATCCGCTGGCGCTTACGCAACTGCTCGTCACTTATCATCTGCTGCGGGCTTATAGCAAGGATTCTCCCATGCCTTTTGCCCGGCCCATTGCCGCACTGAACCGGCTGCAATTCGTGCCGGATAGCACACCGGTGGAAACGATCACGAAGTGAGGACCAGGGCAGTTCCCTCCTGCTCCGTTCCTGGCAGGCACTTTGCATTCGTATCCGGTTCCTTCCCCGTGCCCCCCCTTCAGCCAAGCAAAGTGCGGTCTTCCGAGACGAACCGATCCCTGTGCTCCTGATCACTGCATCTCGGATGTTTGCTGCCGAAAATGGACTTGGGTACGACGATGGAAGGCGTTCCTGCTGCATCAGTTTGCCGTAAGCTCTTGCTGGGCCTTGTGGCTGGAGCAGTTTCCTACCTCTTGCTGTTGTGGCTGCATGGGCCGTGGGAAGAGATCGTCGCTGCCACTCTGATCGGTTCCGTCGTGGGAATTGCCGACCTCTCTGCTGCACGCATCCTGGTGGGTAGCACCGCCTGCGCAGTGGGATGGTTGTTGGGCTCGATGCTCTTCGGTGTGTGGATCGAGCTGGGCGTGGGTGCTTGGCTGGTTGCGGGTGCGTTCCTCGGGGCGGCTTTCGGAGCCTACAGAAGGTGGTGGATGACAATCCTGGCGGCGCTTCTTGGACTCCTGGCCGGATTGCTTGCCGAGGCGTCTCGCTATCTTCCGTTGCTCGTCAGTGCTTTGCGCGGCCTCGACATGCAATTGCTGCTTCTGCTCTCTGCGGGCCTGCTCTTGAACCTCGTAGCTGCGCTGATAGCTCCGCCCTGCAGGAGAGCCCATGCTGGGCCGTAGACAGTTTCTTTCCTCGATCGCGCTCCTGCACCCGGCGGTGCGGGCGTTGACGAAGTGTCTGGTTCCGGGATTGCCCATCGGGAACGGGCGAGGGCGGCAGACCCGCAATATCTTCTTACACAACGCCAGGCCGTTATTGATTGCTGTCGAAGGCAATGATATTGGGCAGATGCTCACCGCCGGGCTCGACAGGCTGCCACAACTGGAAGGCGCGTTGAACGGCAAGCACGTGCTGGTCAAGCCAAACGCGACAGCCTCCGAAGCGTATCCAGTGACCACGGATCTGGCACTGCTCAAGGCCGTCGTCCGGTACGTGAGGCGGGCGGGGGCAGCGCGAATCACGATTTGCGATTCCTCTTCGTTTGCCGGCTTTTCCAACGACCGCGTGTTCAGGAAACTCGGCTATTTCAGTCTGGTTAAGGAGGAGTCTGTTGGAGTGACGGCAGTTGATTCTCAGGTCGGGTCAGAGTACGTCCGCGTCTCCAATGCCGATTGGAAGGCGAACAACTTCCTGATGACCGACCGCTTGGTGAACCAAGCCGACTTTGTCATCAATTTAGCAGTTCCCAAGCGGCACCACGCTGCCGACTTCTCTTGTGCGCTAAAGAACAACTTCGGGTGCACGTACGGAACGTTTCGCATGCTGGCACACATGCGAGGGGGCGAGTTCTTTGATCGTTCGCTCGTGGAATTTGCCGACGCGGTGCGACCGAACCTCACCATTGTTGATGCCCGCTCCATCCTGGCTAAAGCCGGCCCATCATTTCAAATCGGAAAATCCGAGATTGTCGCGGCCCACCAAATGGTGTTCTCCGGCGATATGGTAGCCGTGGATTCCTATTGCGGTCGTCTTATGGAGAATCTCGACCCAACCTTTAGTCCCGGCGGGCGCCTCCAACGACAATTGCAATATGCCCAATCGCTCGGGCTGGGCGAACCTGACCCGGCGAAAGTGGAAACGCTGGAAATCTGACTTTCGTCCGGCAGCGGAATCGGTTGCGCCGCCCTGTTTCTGATTATCGGAAGCAATTGACAGAACTACGTCCCTGGCAACGTGCAACCGCCGCACAGCAAGACGACATCACGATCATCGTCATCGACACGCTTTAGGTTACGGTCCCATGCGAGGATTCATCAGCCGGGCTCGTTGCGCTCCTCATGGGGTAGAAGTTCGAGCATTTTAGTGCAGACGGTTGGCAAGGTCCGTGCTGCTGTCCCCCCCAGGACTGTCAATAGTGACAGTTCCTCCGGAATCCGTAGGCAACTATGTTCTCCTCAGCAGACACGCCCAGGGTAGGGGTATTCCGCAATCGTGGCCCGCATCAATTGAAACGACCATGCTGGTACCAAGGAGAGACTATGATCAGAACGCGCACTGTGCTCGGCGTCAACCTCATCGTGACGGTACTGTTTCTGTTTCACCCGGGTATCGCGTCGACTCAAGATGCCTCTGCTCGTGTAACTGGCAAACCCACCGGAGACGAGTTCCAGCCCATCACCGATGAGGAGATCCAGATGATGCGGAAGGACATTCGTTCTCAGCGCAAGCAGATCATAGCCGCCAACATGCAGCTGACCGACACGGAAGCCGAGAAGTTCTGGCCCGTGTACGAGCAATATGTTTCGGAACTGGTCCAGATCAACGGCACGAAGTATGCCTTGATCAAACAGTACGTACAAACTGCCGGGGCCCTGTCCGATACGGAAGCAGAAAGTTCCGTCAAACAATGGCTAGATATCGATCAATCGGTAGCGCAGTTGAGAATGAAGTACATTCCGAACTTTCGCAAGATACTGTCGCCCAAGAACACGGCGCTCTTCTATCAACTGGACCGACGTGTGCAGCTGATGATTGACCTGCAATTGGCGTCTTCGCTTCCGCTTATCCAGCCATAACCTGGATGGAGAGGAACACTGAGTCGGGCAGAGTGGCGTGCCAAGCCCAAGCCCACCGTCTTTCATGCGTGTTTATAGTTTCGATCTCTGACCGCCGAGCAAGGGGAACAGCACGGCTAGATCTCCAGCACCTGTCGCACCAATTTTCCAGTGAGAGAACCGCCGGCAAACAGGGGTTCTAGACTCGCCTTCGCGCTCCTCATGTCGTCCCCACAGCAGCCGGTCCTGCCGATGCAGAGTTTTTGCACTTGTCACTGTACTCGGCCGGGGCTGACGTTGTTATCCAATCATTAGAATTCCAGGATGAATCTGCGCTAAGCAGTTTCTGCTCAGTCCGCACGCTCTCCTTCACCCCGAGAAACCGCCTCATCGTCAGAGTCGCTCCGACGTCAAGCTGCTGTCATTCCTGGTGACGACGTACAACCGCCAGAGCACGGCGATCAACATTCCTAACGCCGCCGTGAGCAGGCCGAGCAGGATATCCACCACCCAGCCTGGAGCCACGCCCACTCTGCGTAGTACAGCAGGCAGGAAGTTCCAGGTCGTGATATGGACATAGTCCCAGGGGTCCTCTTTCATGGCGGCGTTCGTCAGTCCCCACTGATCCATCTTGCCCAGGGCGAACGCGGCGATGTTCTTGAAACGCAGAATCACAACCCAGGTCGGCGGTTCTCTGGTTTCCATCTGGTATCGCTCCAGCGGGAGCCAGAAGGCGGTAGACGCCGCCTGGACCAAGGCGCTGATCCCGATCAGCGCAGCTCCGGCTCCCGCCACCCAGCGTCCCAGTTCGCGGTGATAGCGCAGCAGCAACGGAACAGAGATAAAGGCCGCTAGCTCCACTGCGCTGGAGACGTAGCGGTCGCCCCACGCCGAATCGCCGCTCCACACCGTGTACCTGGCGTAGAAACAGATGTAGGCAAGGACAAGCGCGAGGGCACTGACCAGGTAGGCGCGGATCGCCGGGCTGAATTTCTTCCACGCCAGCACAAGCAACAGAATCGTGAGAACAATCAGCGGGTCGAAAAGGAAGATAGATTTTTCTGGCGTAATCAGCGGCCCGAGAAAACCCACGTGAAACGGCGTTTCGAAAGGGTAGTTCGGAGGAAGCGACGGGTCCATAAGTCTCTGCTCCCGCGCGGTAACGGAGATATAGGTATTGAAGAAGGATCCGAAACGGTAATACTGGTAGAGCCGGTCCAGCAGCAGGAAAACGCAGTACACCGGCACCGCGATCTTCGCGAACGAAACCAGGCGTTGCCGCCATTCCACTCCGCCTTGCAACCCCCACGCCAGCACCAGGAAAAGTGCGCCCGCCGCCAGGTCCAGCACGGTCGTGAGACGTGTCAACAGGTTGAGCCCAAACGCCACCGACCCGAGAAACAGCGCCCGTCCTTTGCCGTTCAACAGCCACTCGTAGTCGAACTTGAGGCCCACGAGCGTCAGAAACAGAATGTAATTGTTCTCCATCATGTTCTGCACGTAGTGGAGATGCGTGGTGCAGAACAGCAGGGCCAAGACGCCCGCCACCGCCTGCTTCGCGTTGAACCCCAAGAGCAGCAAGAAGCGAAAGCACACGAGCGCGGTCAGCACGGCAAGGAGGATGTTGATGCTGTAGCTGACAAAGATGTCACGCACCGTTGGGTCCGTGTCGTCGTAGTCCGCGAACACTGGCAGCTTTCCCAGGTACGTCCCTACCACGTCCGCCGGCAGCATCAGCAGAGACTGGCCGATGCCATACCACGCATACAGCTTGCCATTTCGCCCGTGCACGCCGAACTCGGGATAGTCCTGGGGAATTACCCCGGGCGCCGAAGTCCAGAAGGAATGCGTAGTCTGCAGGCGCCGCACGGTGTCCGCCGAGCCGACGTCCCCAGATTGCACGACGAACCCGCCAAGAAATGCCGTAAGACCCAAGAGAAAAGCAGGGGAATGGCAGAGGTGACGCAGGCGGGGGATCATCTCCTGTAATGCTAAGGTACACCGTAAGGGTCAGCAAGACCACCTTCTACACGATTTCCCCTTCCCCTCTACCAGGACACGCCCGCATCCAGAGGATCGAGCGCAGTCCGGAACACTTCGCCGTCGCGGAACTCTCCAGCGACAGGGCTCCAGTGTATTCGCCGGGCCCCCGCACCCGTACCGTTCCCAACCCACCCGACCAAAGTGCTACATTAGACGGTTCATGTCTGCCCCCGACTCCCGCTTCGTGCGGACCTGCAAGACGCAGCCCGTCGACCGCACTCCTGTATGGTTCATGCGCCAGGCCGGCCGTTACATGGCCGAGTACCGCACGATCCGCAAGCAGCATTCCCTGATCGAGATCTGCAAAAAGCCCGAACTGGCCGCTGAAGTCACCATCGCCGCCGCCGAAGCCCTGGGCGTCGACGCCGCCATCATATTTGCCGATCTGCTGCTCCCGCTCGAGATTATGGGCCTGCCCTTCCACTTTGAGGCCGGAGAAGGACCGGTTATCGAGAAACCCGTTCGCGAGAAGCAGGCCGTCTCCCGCCTTCGTACCGACCGCGCTGCCGAACTCGGCTACGTAGCCCAGGCCGTTCGCCTCGTGTGCGACCACTTTGGCGATCGCTTGCCGGTGATCGGTTTCTGCGGCGCCCCCTTCACCCTCGCCAGCTACATGATCGAAGGCGGGGGCTCCCGAAACTACGTTCATACCAAGAAAATGATGTACTCCCAGCCCGCCGCCTGGAACGAATTGATGATCAAGCTGGTGGCGGTGACCAGCGAATACGCCGCCGAGCAGGTTCAGGCCGGCGCCGACGCCATTCAGATCTTCGACAGCTGGGTGGGTTGCCTCAGCGTCGAGGATTACCGCGATTATGTCCTGCCGCACGTGACCGCCCTGGTGAAAAAGCTGCAACGCAGCGGCGCCCCTATCATCTACTTCGGAACCGACAGCGCTACCTTGTTGACGTCCATGAAGGAGTCCGGAGCCGAAGTGATCGGCCTCGACTGGCGGATCCCGCTCGACGAAGCCTGGCGCAGCCTCGACTTCCAGGGCGCGATCCAGGGCAACCTCGACCCCGTGGTTCTGTTCGCGGACTGGAAGCTGTTGCGGCAGCGGGCGGAGGACGTTCTTCGGCGAGCTGCAGGCCGCCCCGGCCATGTCTTTAATCTTGGCCACGGCATCCTGCCTGAAACTCCCGTCGACAGCGTGAAGCGCCTGTGCCGGTTTGTGCAGGAGTACTCGCTAGCGCCGGCAAGAAGGTAGCGGCGGTGTCCGGTGTCGCCGGGGCGTCCTGTCCTCGCATGCGTGGAGCAACGAATTGAACGACAGCGATCGCCAAAAGACTGCCGTCCTGCTCCTGGCCCACGGCACCGCTGACTCCGTCGACGATGTCCCCGAGTACCTCCGCTACGTTACCAATGGCCGCCCGCTCCCGCCGCAGGTAGTCGAGGAGGTCAAGCACCGCTACGCCCGGATCGGGCACTCCCCCCTGAACGAAATCAGCGCTCGCCAGGGAGTGCTCCTCGTTCGCGACCTCGGCCTCCCGGTCTACGTGGCCATGCGGAACTGGCGACCATTCATCCCCGACGTGGTGAGGAAAATCGCAGCGGACGGTCGCGAGCGGGTCATCGCCATTTGCCTTGCCCCCCAGAACTCGCGCACCAGCGTCGGTCTGTACCGCAAGGCCGTGGAAGGTGAAGCCGGAACTCCGTTCTTCCTGGATTTCGTCGAATCCTGGCACGATCATCCTCTACTGGTGAAAGCCTTCGCCGAAAAACTGCTGGCCGGCTGGCCGCGCGCTTGCCAGGAAATGAGCGCCGAGGTTCCGATCCTCTTCACGGCCCACAGCGTTCCGCGGCGCACCATTGCCGAAGGCGACCCCTACGAAGCTCAGGCCCGGGAGACGGCGGCGCTGGTCGCGAAGGCCGCCGGCCTGACCCCCGGGGAGTGGACCTTCGCCTTTCAGAGTCAGGGGATGTTGGGCGGCGAATGGCTGGGACCAACGGTGGAAGAAACCATCGCTGGCCTCACCGAGAAGGGCCACCGTGGAGTCTTTGTCCAACCCATCGGTTTTCTATGCGATCACGTTGAAGTGCTTTACGATGTGGATATCGGTTTCCGGGAGTTCGCCAAAAAGCGGGGCATGCGCCTCTGGCGCGCAGAGTCCCTGAACGAATCTCCCACGCTGATCGCGGCCTTGGCCGACATCGTGCGCGCGCGCGGCACTTAGCCGCTCATCTGAATTCCCGTTTCGTATCAGGGCCGACAATGCAAGCTCTTGGGTTGAGCTAAAGGCAGAAGTTAAGGGCTAAGAGACAGAAGCTGGTCAGATGAAACGCATCGCCATCATCGGCGGCGGCATTTCCGGACTCTCGGCTGCGCATGCGCTGGAGAAAGCGCGACGTGCCGGCGCCGACCTTGGCTACGTCCTGTACGAATCCCGTTCGCGTTTCGGTGGCGTGCTGGTCACCGACCGCGTTGATGGCTGCTTGGTCGAGGCCGGTCCCGACTCCTTCCTGACCGAGAAGCCCTGGGCTAGCGACCTCTGCCGCGAACTCGGCCTCGCCGGCCAACTCATCGGCTCCAATGACGCCGACCGCAAAACCTACATCCTGGTTCGCGGCCGGCTTATCGAAATGCCTGATGGCCTGATGTTCATGGTTCCCACCAAGATTCTTCCAACGGTCTTTTCCCCACTGTTCTCTCCCGGGACCAAACTGCGCATGGCGCAGGAGTGGTTCCACCCCCCTCACAAGGCCGACGGCGACGAAAGCGTTGCCTCCTTCGTGAAGCGCCACTACGGCGCGGAGATGGTCGACCGCCTGGCCGATCCTCTTCTGTCCGGTGTCTATGGCGGGGAATCGTCTCAGCTGAGTGTGCGCGCCGTCCTGCCCCGTTTTGCCGCCATGGAAGCCAAGCACGGCAGTCTGGGCCGCGCCATGCTCACGGCGCGCCGCCAGTTGGCTCATGGCGCTAAAGCTCCCGCCCGTCCGCTGTTCACTTCACTGCGAGACGGCATGCAGCAGTTGGTGGACACGCTGGTCGCACGCCTCGATTCCAAGACCCGCATCTCCGGGACACCCGTCCAGGCGGTTCGTCCGGAAGCTCGTGGATGGCTGGTATGCGCCGGACTCGGCTCCGATCATTTCGATGGCGTGATCCTCGCCCTGCCTGCGCCCGCCGCCTCGCTGGTCCTCGCGATGTGCCATCCTGAGCTGGCTGGGTACCTGGGCGGAATTGCTTACAGCTCCTCGGTCACCGTGACTCTCGGCTACGATCAGGCCGTTCGGCGCAGCCTACCGTCGGGGTTCGGCTTCCTTGTGCCCCGCAGTGAAGGCACACGCATGCTCGCGGCTACCTTTGTGCACAACAAGTTCCCGCACCGCGCTCCCGAGGACCGCGCCCTCATTCGCTGCTTCCTTGGAGGAGCGCGTGACGAGGAAATCCTCCTTCTGTCCGACGATCACATCCTGACGGTCGTGCGGGCTGAACTCAATCAGATTCTCCGACTCACCGCCGAGCCGTTGTTCGCGCGCGTCTTCAAGTGGCGAGGCGCAATGGCGCAATACGGCGTCGGCCACCTCGATCGCCTCCAGCGCATCGAAGCCCTCCTGCAGACACTCCCCGGCCTGGCTCTAGCCGGTAATGGCTTAACCGGCATAGGCGTGCCGGACTGTGTTCGCTCCGGCACTCAGGCGGTGGAGAAAGTCATTGCTTCCCTGAACATTTCGAGGCCGCAGACAGTTCCCGACTCCGCCTCTTAGCCGCGCCGGGTAGCGTGGGTGGGCATCGCGCCCGCCGACCTGACGCGCCAACAATATCGGGGACGACAGCGTGTGAAAGCTTCCCTGAACGCTCCAGGAGGATTGGGCCTTACGTCAGATCCAGTACGCTGGGAAGCTCCGACTAGGAGAGGATACCCATCCGCTTGCCCACCTTCTTTAGCACCTCGAGCCCCTGGCTGAGTTCGTCGCGCGTGTGTGTCGCGGTCATGATGGTGCGCACCCGGGCCTTGCCTTCAGGAACGGTGGGAAATGCGATGCCGGTTCCGAGTACGCCTTCTTTGAACAGCTCGCGCGAGAACTCCATGGTCAGCTTGCCGTCACCCAGAATAATGGGGGTGATGGGGGTCTCGCTGGCCGGCGTAGTCCGGCCACCGATGTCGAACCCCAGCAGCCCCAGTTCCTCTTTCCAGAAGCGCGTATTCTTCCACAGCATCTCAATGCGCTCGGGCTCATGTTCGAGCACATCGAAGGCGGCGATGCAGGTCGCGGCCACTGACGGCGGGTGCGACGTCGAGAACAGAAACGGCCGAGCGCGGTGATAGAGGAAGTCGATCAGGTCGCGCGTACCGCAGACGTAGCCGCCCAGCGCGCCGATTGCCTTGGAAAGCGTGCCGACCTGGATGTCGACGCGCCCGTGCATGCCGAAGTGGTCGATGGTGCCTCGCCCGTTGCGCCCCAGCACGCCGGAAGCATGCGCATCGTCCACCATCATGATGGCGCCGTATTTCTCCGCCAGATCGCACAGCCCCGGCAGCGGGCCGATGTCGCCATCCATGGAAAACACCCCGTCGGTGATGAGCAGTTTCTTGCCCGGCTGATCCTTCACGCTGGCCAGTTGCTCTTCGGCATGAGCCAGGTCCTTGTGGTTGAAGACCAGGATCTTGGCCCGCGACAGGCGGGCCCCATCGATAATAGATGCGTGATTCAGTTGGTCGGAGATGATGAAGTCTTCCTTGCCGAGCACCGCCGAGACCGTACCCGCATTCGCCGTGAAGCCCGACTGGAACACAACGCACGCCTCCACGTTCTTGAAGCGTGCGATCTTCTCCTCCAGTTCCATGTGGATCTTCATGGTACCGGCGATGGTGCGCACCGCCCCCGACCCCACGCCGTATTTCGTCGTGGCCGCGAGTGCCGCTTCGCGGAGCTTGGGATGTGTGGTCAGGCCGAGGTAATTGTTCGAGGCCAGATTGATGACCTTCTTGCCGTCGAAGGTCGAGACCGGGGCCTGCTCGTCCTCGAGTACGCGCAGCTTGAAGTGCGTGCCCTTGGCCTTGAGTTCGTTGAGCTGGTCAGTGAGATAAGAGAGCGGGTTGGTGCGGGTTAGGGTGGGCATGGATGACCTCGCAACTCCGGCACAGGTCAGTGCGGAGGATACTAGCCAACCAGTTTAATCCCGCAATCGAGGAGATGGGAATCCGGCCAGCGCGGGGATCGAATATGCAGGGCAACAGCCAATCGTCTGACTAGCGCCGTAGTTTATCCTTGCTTTACATGCCCGAGTTCTCTGACATAGCCTTGCCCGTGCCGCTCGACATGGTCTTCTCCTACCGCGTGCCCGAAGGGGCGCAGCCGGTGATCGGCGGCCGCGTGCTGGTTCCCTTCCGCCAACAGCGCTTGACCGGCATTGTGGTTGATCTGTACGACCGCCCCCCCTCGGTGCCCACCAAGAATCTGCTCCACGTGCTCGACCCGACCCCGGTCCTGGACGAGCAACTCATGCGCCTCGGCCGATGGATCGCGGACTACTACCTCGCTCCGCTGGGTGAGGTCTTCCGCAGCATGCTGCCCCTGGGCGCGGAGTTCAAGCGCACCATTTCCTACCGCATCACCGAGGAGGGACAGCTGGCCTTGCACCTTGCCGGGATGGCAGGCTCATCGGGCCGCGCCCGCCGCACCGCCGAAGAGCAGCTCATCGAGTTCCGCGTACTCGACTACCTGTCGAACCGCGATGCCGCCCGCCTGGAGAGCCTGCGCAGCGCCACCCGCGCCTCGCGCTCCCTGCTGAACGGAATGGTCCGTAAGAAATGGATTGTTCGGCAAGACCTCTCCGGCACGCACGACGCCACCCGAACGGTAAAGATCGCCGTGTTGCGTTCTGCAGAACCGGCAACATCGGGGGAGCGCCGGGCAGCACGCCCTGAGCTTGTCGAATCGTCCTCGCCCGGTCCGCCGAATGCGCAGGACGACACCGCTCTCCGGCGATCGTCGCGTCTCAACCCCAACCAGCGTACCCTGCTGGCCACGCTGGCCGCTTCGGGTGGCCGTCTCCCCGCCGACACCCTGCGGAGGCTCGACATTTCCCGCACCACGCTGGCCACGCTGGTCAGGCGCGGCCTGGTCGAAATTCAAGAAGAGCCTGCTGCCTTCCACGTCTCCCACGTGAAGCCTCGTCCCTCGCCGTTCGATTTCGAGTTCAATCCTGCCCAGAGAGAAGCGCTGGAGCGCATTCGAGCGGGGGTGGCTGAGCGCCGATTCGCGGGCATGCTGCTGCACGGGGTCACTGGTTCGGGCAAGACCGCCGTCTATCTCGCGGGCATGCGGGCGGTGCTCGAAGCCGGCCGCTCCGCCATCCTGCTGGTGCCCGAGATCGGACTCACTCCCGCCGTCGCCGCCGATCTGCACCAGGTCTTCGGCGACGAAGTCGCCATTCTGCACTCCGCTCTCACCGACCAGGAGCGCGCCGAGCAGTGGCACCGCATCAAGAACGGGGCTGCGCGCATGGTGGTAGGTACGCGCTCCGCCGTCTTCGCCCCGGTGTCTGATCTCGCGCTGCTCATCGTCGACGAGGAGCAGGATTCCTCCTACAAGCAGGAAGAAGCCCCGCGCTACCACGCGCGCGACGTAGCGGTCATGCGCGCCAAGATGGCGAACGCGGTTGTCGTGCTGGGCTCAGCCACGCCTTCGCTCGAGTCCTACTTCAACGCCAGCCAGAACAAGTATGCCCTGATCGAGCTACCTGACCGTGTCGAGCGGCGCCCCTTGCCTGAAGTCGAACTCATCGATATGAAGCACGAGTTCCAGGAAACCGGCCACGAACAGGTCATCTCCCGGAAGCTGGCGCAGGAGATCGGCGAACGCCTCGCCCGCAAGGAACAGGTGATGATCCTGCTGAACCGCCGCGGCTATTCTCCGGTCATGCTCTGCCGTTCCTGCGGCAAGACGCTCCAATGCAAGGACTGCGCTATCGCCATGACCCACCACAAGCGCGCCCGCCGCATGGAATGCCACTACTGCGGATACAAGGCGGCGGTTCCGCAGACATGCATTCATTGCGGCAGCGAGTACGTGCATTTCCTGGGAACCGGTTCAGAAAAGCTGGAAGAACTTCTGCACGGTCTTTTCCCCGAGGCCCGCCTCGCGCGCCTGGACCGCGACACCGTGCGCGGCCGCGAAGACTTCGAGCGGGTGCTGGCCGCGCTGCACGAAGGCGAACTTGATCTGCTGCTGGGCACGCAGATGATCGCCAAGGGCCACGACATTCACGGGGTCACACTGGTAGGGGTGGTGGGGGCAGACATCCAGCTGGGGCTACCCGATTTTCGTGCCGCCGAGCGCACCTTTCAACTCCTCACCCAGGTCGCGGGACGCGCCGGACGCGGCGATGCTCCGGGCAAGGTGATCCTGCAGACTTATTTCCCTGACCACTACGCCGTACAGTACGCTGCCCGCCACGATTTCCGCGGCTTCTACGAGAAGGAGCTTCGCTTTCGCAGCTGGATGCACTACCCGCCCTACTCCGCCCTGGCCAACGTCCTCATCCGCAGCCCGGAACTCGACGAAGTCTTGCGATGGTCGGGGCTTCTCGGCACGTGGTTCGAGAAGACGCCACGCGAGGGCGTGCGCGTGCTGGGTCCGGCGCCGGCGCCCATCGTGCGTCTAAAGCGCGACTACCGCTACCACTTTGTCCTGAAATCTCCCAGCCGCGAGAAGCTGAACGCGCTGTTGCGCGCGATGCTCGGTTACGCCGGCACCCAGAAGATTCCGCGCAGCCGGCTGATAGTTTGCGTAGACGCCTTGTGGCTGATGTAAGGCGCATCTGGCACTCGGTGATTGCATTCCGCCTTAGCAAGTTGGCAACCTTCAACCTGCTGAAACCTGTGTTACACTCCCTCGCGCCCAAAACCTGAGGAGGTTCCCGAATGACTAAGACTCTGCATTGCGCCGACCTTATGCCTGGTTGCGACTACGTCGCCAAGGGTGATTCCGAACAGGACGTGCTGCAACAGGCCGCCGAACATGCCCGCACCGTTCACAACATTTCCGAGATCACTCCCGAACTGGCGGCGCAGGTACAATCCAAGATCCGCGACGAAGCGGCTTGATCAAAGACGCGGGGCGGACAAACGTCCGCCCCGCAATCGCAAGTTATGCTGCAGCAGCGCCTGTGGCGCCTCTGTGCCTCCCCTTCGGACTCACTCTCTCTCTACACCGAACCCGGGGCTTGCGCCCCGGCAAAACGAGATCGCCCCGAGGCGCTTGGGTAGGCGGAGCGCAAGATGCGGAAGCCTGATGCCTGAAGCCTACTGTCCTACCCGATCTGGCGCAGGCCCTCCACGATATTCAGCCGCGAGATGCGATATGCGGGGAAGGCTGCGCTCATCACTCCTACTAGGCCGGCAAGCAACAATGACCAGACTAGGGTCTGTGCACGCAGGCGCAGGAATACCGCAAACAAGCCTCCCCCGCTGGAGTGCACAAGCGCGTAGACCAGAGCGCCTGCTGCCAGGGAGGCAAGCAGCCAACCAGCCACACACAGGGCAACCGATTCGCCGACGAAAAGTCCCAGGATCACTTTGGGAGTGAATCCGAGTGCGCGGAGCACCGCCACTTCCCGCCCGCGCTCGCGAATCGACATGGCTATGGTATTCGCCGAAACCAGCAGGGTCGCGAACAGCACGGCCAGGCAGATGCTTAGCAGGAAGGCCTTCACGTTCCCGATGGTGGAGACCATGTCGATGTCAAACGTCTGCTCCGCCTCGGTCCGCGTCGGCTCCGGCGCGTTGTGAAACAGCTTGTCCACGGCCACCGCGATCGGGCCCACGTCGCGGGCAGAATCTGCCAGGATCAGGAACACGTCGTCCTTCCCCCGGTGGATTTTCTGCTCCACATAATTCCAGTTGAAGAACACGGCCTGGGTCGGGATAGCAGTCTTGTAGACTCCCCTCAGGGTCAATTGCAGATCGAAGGGATACTTGACCCCCTGCACGACGATTCGGTCTCCGAGCTTCCAGCCCAAATGCTGCGCTAACTCAGTGCTGGCGATCGCTCCCGCCGGATCTCGTTGCCATGCAGCGACCTGCTGCGGCGGGATCTCGTATTCGGCATACACATCGAGAAACTGCTGGGGATCAACGCCGATCTGCAAAAAGCCATTCTTGGACTTCTCGTCTCCATAGCGCCCCCAGAACTGGTTCATGGGAACCACGTTGACCACTCCCGGGACCGCGTGAATTTTTTCGCGGTAATAGCTGGGCATGGCCACAAACAGCGACACGCGGTGCCGACAGACCAGCCGCAAGGCTCCCTTGGTTGTCCACTGCTCGACGTAGAAACTGCGCCAGATGGTCATCATGAAGGTGAGCAGGAGAAAGGAAAAGCTCAGACTGAGGATGGTGAGAACGCTGCGGCGCCGGTTGCGCCAGACGTTTCTCCCGACGAGTCGAGTCAGTGTCAAGACGGGCCTGTCCAGACCGCAGACCGCACGCACAAGGAACCAAGCCGGTCTACTTTGTTGTAGACACCGGCGCCTCGGTACCGGTTCCCAAGGCAGGGTCGACATGCAGTGGGTGGATCTCGCCGCTCCCGGCTAAGGAAAAAGCTGACGCCTGAAAGCGCCCGACAAGCGAATCGTGGGCGGCGGGTGAAGCTGCCCCTGACACAAACCATGTGTGGAACCTGCCCAGCGAGTACAACTGAAAGCAGTGACCGTGCGGTCGTGTATGACCGTGTGTCAGAGATTCATTGAGGAGTAGGACGCACGGATGCGTCGAACGGTACCGAGTTTCTCGGACAGGATGGCCCGCGTCATAAGTCATAGAGCCTCGCTAAGGAGCCTCTAGCCGCACTTCGGGAGCTACGCCTGCGAGGGCTCCGCGCCTGGTCTTTGCTTCCACCCGCGCTACTTCCCGAGAAACGGTTGCAATAGCGCTCTCCCGGAAGCTACGTCGTAGCCGTTGTCGAAAATGGCCATCGGCTCCGGAATGAGGGTCAGGACTAGCATCAGGAGCGCAAAAACTGCCAACCAGCGGCGCACTCCCGTGACCTTCGGCCACTCTGCGACCTGAGGGTGCCGGAAGCTGCTGAACCCGAGGAGCATAGCCCAGAGCAGCCACCCCACCCACAGGTACACTGCCATGGGAATCAGCACCAGAATGGTCAATCGCGAAACGAAGCGGTGCGCCCGGGGAGCGATCGAGAAGACGATGTGTCCACCGTCGAGTTGCCCGCCCGGGAGAAGGTTCAGCGAGGTTGCGAACATCCCCACCCACGCTGCAATCGAAACCGGATGCAAGGAGACCCTGTCCAGTGGCAGAGCACTAGCCGTGCGAAGCAAACCGAGGGCCGCCAGCCCGCGACGAACCAAATCAACCAGATGAAAGATGAGGGGATAGTGGAGCTCGATGCGGTCAGGGGCTGCGGCGGCGGCGTTCGCGGCAACCCGCGACATTCCCAGCGAGACCGCCAGCGTCGTCCCTGCCAGCACAAACCCCGCAATCGGTCCGGCAATGCCAATGTCAAAGAGCGCGGTCCGCGAGCGGATGGGAGACCGGATCCGGATGAACGCCCCCACGGTCCCGATCAGCGACGGGAAGGGGATAAAAAACGGCAGCGTGGCCTGCACCCGATAGTGAACGCAGTAGAGATAGTGCCCCATTTCGTGCGCCAGCAGGATGAGCATTAGGGCCGCGGAGAAGGGGATACCCAACAGCAGGCGTGAGGGCTGCTCCCACACCAAGTCGATGGGAAAAAAAGGAATGGAGCTGTTGTCTTCCGCCGACAACGCGGGCAGGTCATGCTGAAAATTCCACTCCATGTGTGAGCCTACGACCAACGTGGTGAAGATCGTCAGGCCCAACAGCAGGGCATGCAGCCAGTAACGCTGCCGGTATCGCGCTTCCACCCATAGCGGTGCGGGCTGGTAGTACTCGACGGTGGAGGTGGGAATTGGAGGACTGGGATCTGCCATGAAGTCATTCCGGGCCCGGCTCCGATTCTAAACTCTTTCGCAGGTGTCAGGTCACAGGTGGCGGGTCGCAGGTTCCGGGTCCCGTGGTCTCGAGCCTTGATTGCAGATCCGAGACCTGAACTCAATCGATGGACTGCAGCTCTTTGCCCGGCTTGAAGCGCACTGCCTTGCCAGGAGGAATTGCCACTTCGGCGCCGGTGCGGGGGTTGCGCCCGATACCGGTCTTGCGTGGCCGCACGTTGAATACGCCAAAGCCGCGCAGCTCAATGCGATCGCCCTTGGAGAGCGCCTTCTTCATGCTCTCAAAGACGGTTTCGACGGCCAACTCGGCCTTGGTCTTGGTGATGCCGGTCTTGTTCACCACTTCATTGATGATGTCCAGCTTGATCACAGGTGGCTCCCGGTAGCGGTCTGGGAATCGAGCACCAAGTGGTTGATGCTAAGGGAGATAAGGGAGATTGTCAACGCCCGTCCTGCTCCCGTAAGATGGCAGCACCCTCGATTCCAGCCAGAAGCTCTTAGCTGTGAGCCCTTAGCCAGCGTCCGTCGCGATCAAGGTTTCGTCTCCGGTTCGGGGAGACGGGGGCAGAGTTTTCGGGCGGACCGCTAACGGCCAAAGCTGATCGCTGCCTCCGAAGGAGTTTCATGCTGAAAAGTGACCGCTGGATCCGCAAGATGGCCCTGGAGCACGACATGATCAATCCGTTCTCCGAGAAGCAGGTGCGGGAAGGAGTGGTCTCCTACGGCCTGTCGTCTTACGGATACGACCTGCGCGTGGCCGATGAATTCAAGATTTTCACCAATGTGAACTCGACCATCGTCGATCCGAAGAAGTTCGACGAGAAGTCGTTCGTCACGGTGCGCACCGACGTAGCCATCGTACCGCCCAACTCGTTCGCGCTGGCGCGGTCGGTCGAGTACTTCCGCATCCCACGCAATATTCTTACCATCTGCGTGGGCAAGTCCACCTACGCGCGCTGTGGGATCATCGTCAACGTGACCCCTTTCGAACCGGAATGGGAGGGCTTTGTCACGCTGGAGATCTCCAACACCACTCCGCTGCCCGCACGTATCTACGCCAACGAAGGTTTGTGCCAGATTATTTTCTTTCAGTCCGATGAAGTCTGCGAGACCAGCTACGCCGACCGCAAAGGCAAGTACCAGGCGCAGAAGGGGATCGTTCTGCCGAAGCTCTAGCCTCAGTTGTGGGTCGTATAATCGTCAGCCGCTGGCGGGGCGGCTGTCTGTTGGTGCTGGCAAAAGCGCTGGGAGAATTCTCGGGAGCGAGCTGAATCCATGCTGTCGCAGCGGCCAGGCGCATCGCTGTCGCGGGATGTGAACACCACCTGTTGTGAAGAACGAACGACCGACGACGAGCGACAGACTCAGGCCTTCTCCGCCTCGCCTTCCTTGTACATGTACTTGATGGCGGGCTTGTAGATCACGACATTGGGCTTCCCGTTGCGGTTGACCTTGATGCAGGCCCGGTCGTACCACTCGAGCACGCCATGGATTTCTTCTCCGTCGCGCAGCACGATCACCATGGCAGTCTTGGCCTGCATCTGTTTCTGGTAATAGAAATTCTCGGCGTTGGTGGTCTCCGGCGGCGGCAGTTTCTTCCCGCCGCCCATCCGCTCGGGGCGTTCGCGTCGTTCCATAGGGGCCTGTGTAGGAGTTGCGTGATTGTGGTTGTGGTCGTTGCGGTGGAGTGAGGGCCGGATCAACTTGCGGTTTGCGAAGCCTTCCTGTTCGACCGAACCAGCCGTCGCTATGGAATCGATTGCGTCTTTCATGATGGCACCGCCTTTTTCACAAGCGTCTGGCGCAGAATGCAACACCCTCATGCCGTGATTGTGGAAGCCAGGAGGTAATCTGCTAAATAACGTAGCACAGAGGCCGGTCCAAAACAATCCTCAAGTAGCGGCAGGCCAAGGACTTTGCCTATGGCTTTCAGACGCCGGCCGTCAGTCGGGGCCGAGGCATGGGTACTCCGACCGACGACGGACCACGGACTCAGGGCGAAACCTGCAGGGTCGCCTTCCCGGAGATTTCCACTCCTGTATCGTTCTGCAGCATGTAAGCCTGGCTTGGGGAAACCATGTACAGAATCAAGTTGTTCGACAACTGGGGCAGCGCTGCCACTGCCCTCCCATTCGCTCCCACGGTGTAGGTGCCGCCGGTGATCTGGACCTGCTGCGAAACCGTGGTCAGCGTGGACCCGGTGTAGGAGTTCACCCACTCGTTCAGACTCACGGCGGAGGTTCCGTCCGGGATGAACGTGCCCACGCGCGTGAGGAAGCTGTTGGGGCTCGTAAAGGTCGTGAAGCCATCGTTCACCAGGGCGTACTGCCCCTTTAAATCCGCATTGGCAAACGAACTGGAAGTCTGCAGATCTGCAGTGCCGTCCTCGACTTTGTTGGGATCATTTACCAGGAAGAAGGCGCGCGAGGAGTTCACCATCCAGAACACATCCGTGATCGGATTTCCCCCGGAAGAGGGAATGAGCACCACGGTGGCGCGCCCGTGAGAATCCGGACCGGTCACTTGGCCGGAGGAGATGCTTTGATTGGAGATCGATGCGAGGTCTTGGGCAGAGTCGTAGGCGCCGCCACTCACGCTTCCTCCGCTGACGGTGAAGGCACCCGCGCTGCGCGCGAATCCCACTTGGGTGGAAGTATCGCCCGCACTGCCGAAGGCATAACTCCCGCTGATGGAGAAGGGCGCAGCGGCCTGCATTTCCCCGCGGCCCAACGCCAACAAGTTCGCATCCGTCTGCAGCATCGCCAGGGTGCTTCCATCGATCACGTAGTAAAGGTAATTGTTGGTGAACCCGAGACTATCGGTGGTGGAGAGCATGCCCCGACCGGTAGCATCGGGCGCGGTCACATTCCCCGCTGTCAGGGTCACAGGAGAAAGCACGGAATTGCGCAGCACGTCCAACACACCGGTTACGCCGGGCGCGTTGAACGTAAGCGTTCCCACCGTTGCCAACGAGCCTACTCCACCTACGAAGCCCGTAGTGCTCACGGTGTGCACGCCCACGACGAAGGTGCCGCTGGGAGCGCTGGTAAACTTGGTGGTGTCCTGCAGGTTCGCTATGCCAGAGGCATTGGCGAAGATGTCCGCTTCCGTGAGATAGAGCTGAGAGGTGCTGATCATGGTCACCGCCAGCTGAAAACTGCCCTGCGATCCCGGTAGATTGAACGTCATGAATCCATTGCCGTCCGCTCCGATGGTGTAGGTCCCGGTGAGGGGATTGGAAACGGCCGGACTGCCCGAGTTCAGCTGGTTGAAGTCATCCGTGCCGCTGGTGATATTCCCGTTTCCATCGGCCACGAATACGCCGGCCTCGGCGTAGTAGTTGTTATTTCCGTTGACATCGAGCCCGATTCCGGAGATCTGGTATTGGTAATTCCCCTTCAAGCTCGAGTTGCCGAAATTGCCGGTGATAGGAATGACGGCCCCCGTCGATCCGCAGCCCAAACTGAACAACAGCAGGCCGACAGTGATGCCAAGAATGACTTTGTTGGTCACGCCCGCAAATCGTGGGCTACGAGAGAATACGGCTGGCGCTGAAGCCTGATTCGACACCACTCCCTCCCTGTTGTCCCGGAATGATCTAACTCTTTGTAACCCTTGGCTCGGCCGAAAGTCTCGCAGTGTCACCTGCCGAGTTACTCCCCGCGTCAACGCCCGTGGTTTCTACCAGATAGAGTGAAGACGCCTCAAAAAGGTTGCGTTTGATGTTGGGCCTATGCAGCGAATGCAGGGGCTGTGGGAGGTGTGGAGATTCCGAAACTAGAAAAGGGGGGTGCGAAATCGGGCCTTTCTGGTCCAGGCCTCACGAGCAGACCACGAGTTTACTTTCCCAGCCCGTAGAGCTTAACGGCGTTCTCCCGGAGCACTAACCGCGCCAACTCCAGGGCCCGGTCGCGGGTAATCTCCCCGTCGTCGATCATGCCGGTCAGGGCCAGGGCCAGGGCCTGCCGGGCGGTTGCGTTGATGACGTAACCGTTTACATCCCAATCCATCTCCGGATCTCCCGGGCTCAGGTCGGTGCCGTACAAGATCTTTTCCGGATACCACTCCAGCCAGTAGCGCAGCACCTGGCTGAGCGTACGCGCCGAGAGCAACGCATCCTGCTCGGAGAAGTCGGCGTACACATTCGGCTTGCCTATGAGGAACGCCACCGCCTTTGTGTAGGGCCCGGACCCGCCGTGCAACAGGACGAACATCGTCTTCCGCAGTGAGGCGTCGTCCAGGATTGATTCGAGCAGCAGGGGATTCGCCCCTCCCAGGTCAAAATAGTTGCCGCAGCCGGTCCCGGTGTGGAGATGCACCGCCATCCCCAACCGTCCTGCCTCACGTGCGATGGTGCGGAACAGAGTGTCCTGCACCGTGAGATTTTCCGCCCGGGCGGGCACTCCGCCAGTGGCGTATTTCTCATAAATGCGTCGGGCGCCTTCCTGGTCCGCCACGCCAAAATCCAGCGGGCGCAAGTAGGCCGCCTCGAATTTGATTGCCGGGGCTCCCGCCTTCCGCTGCCGTTCGAGCGTGGGAGTCACGACCTTGGCCACGTACTCGTCGAGGCTTGGCGGCAGTGCCGCAACGCCCGCAGTTGCCATGTAGCCCCTGAGAAGGGCCGTTTCCCGTGCGTAGAACCGCCTCCGGTCGGGATTGTCGGCAAGCGCGTCAGTCGCCAGCGGCAGCATCAGCGCATCGTCAAACGGCACCCACAGGAAGCGGGGCGGGTTCAGCCCTCGCCCCATCGCCACCCGGTTCGCGAACATGTATTCGGTGCCCAGTTGGTCCAGCACCCAGGAGGGGAAGTTGTCGCCCTGTGCCCGCATGACCCGCTCCCGGGCTGACACCACTTCCATTACGTGCTCGGGATCCATGTCGCTGTACTTGTACCCGTAGAATTTCCGCCACGCTTCCAGCACGAGCGGGTTTTCCGGGCGTTGCATCAGCGAGGGCAAGGCCGGTTCGATAATGTTGCAGGGCAGCGCGTCATACTCGTCATCCCGCTCACCTCCACCCAGCACCTTTCCTACGTGAGTGTGGTTGTCCACGGCCTTGATCGTGTTGATGTCGTCCAGCAAGGCGCGCTCCGCCACAGTTTGTGCCAGCGCGGTACCGACCCCTAACCCCAGGACAACCCCCAGGCCCAGCAGCCATCTCATCTGCGCTTCCTCCGTTCCGCTATTGTCAACCCGCAAGTGGAGATCGGCGTTCAAAAATCACAAACGGAGGTCCCTTTCTCCTTGACACCTGCCCCCGCTCAACGTCACACTCCCCACTGATTGAGTTCCGCCCTGCAAAGCATTTCGAGTTCCTCGCAATCCGCTGCTGAACCGCTTCCCGCGAATGGGGAGACGTGCGTTATATCTACCAAACCCCACCTCTCCCGCCGTTTTCTGCGCTACCTCGCGCTCGTGCTCGCGACTTTGGTGCTGGTCATCTGGCTCGACGGATGGGTCAACCGCCTGCCGCCGTTGGCGGGTGCTCTGGCACCTGGGGAACGCGTCGGGGTCATTCATGTGCACACCAACGCCTCTTGTGGCAGCGGATCTCTGCCCCAGGTCATTGGAGCCGCACGGGACGCCGATCTCTCCTTCGTGGCCGTCACCGACCACAACCTGGCCCAGTCTGAGGCCGAAGTTGCCGCCGCCGATCCGCCCGAATTTTCCGTGATCGACGGCGAAGAAGTCAGCACCTCCGGCGGACACTTCCTGGCTCTCGGCATCTCCAGCCGCTGGTCCCGCGGATCCACCTACGACGCCCGTTCGCTGATGGCTTCCGCGCGCCGGGCCGGCGCCGTAAACTTCATCGCCCATCCCTATGGACTCAAGGAGCGCTGGGGCGACTGGGACGTGAAAGACTTCGACGGCATGGAGATCTGGAACGACGACGCCACCTGGCGTCACAACAGCGTTCTTACCATATTGGCGTCGCTCATCCTCTACCCCGTCAACCCCCGCCTGGCTCTGCTCCGCCTCGCCAGCACCCCGCGCGAGAATCTCGCCAAGTGGGACGAACTCCTCGAGCAGCGTCCGGTCGCCGGCATCTGCGGATCCGATGCCCACGCTTCCCTCCGTGTCAACGACCACCAGGTCGCCCGCTTTCCCAGCTACCTCTCCGTGTTTAGTCTGATTCGCCAGCACGTGTTGCTGGGGGCACAAGGCAGTGCCGATAGCGGCCAGAGCAGCGCGGACTCGCTGCTCACCGCCCTCAAGAACGGGAACGCCTTCTGCGCGGTTGACGGTCTTTACCCCGCAGATGGATTTACCCAGAAGGTGATCACCGCAGGCCAAACCGCCGGCCCAGGACAGTCGATCTTGTGGTCGCAAGGCAGTATTCTCCACGTCGCAGTACCGGTCGGAGCCGATCGGCCCATCATCCGCGTCCTGCGGGACGGCCGTGAGATTGCGAAGCGTCAAGCCCACGTCCTCGACCTGCCCCTGCCTGGTCCCGGCCAATACCGCACGGAAGCCTACCTTCCCCAGCCAGGCCTGACCGGCTGGCACCGTCAAACTCTCTGGATCTTCGCCAACCCCGTCCACGTCACCGCCCAATAACCAGGCCGCCAAGCCACGATTCTGCCGCAAAGTCTACCGGCGTTGTTTCGTGGAGCGGGGAAGGGACCTGGCAAGTCTGCTCCGCCTTCGGTGCACTTGGAAGATTCCGAAAACACAGGAGCCATGGATGAAACCGAACAAGGCAGGGCCTTCCAGGCACTATCGAACCAGATCCAAGTGATCCGGATTTGTCCGAGCCGGCTCCGGGGAATGCAGGCAGTGGAACTCCGCCGCCTGACCGGGCCGCGGCTCCAGGGGCAGTGCACCGGCCGGGCAATCTGAAATCCGACTTCCCGCGATTCCTTCAGCCCTGCCCCAGCTTGCAAACCGCCGCACAATCAGCCACCATGGCAACTCCTGACTTGCCATGAGCACCCAGCCCAGGACGCTGCCAGGGCGTTACTACACCGATCCCCAGAACTTTCGCCGCGAGCTCGAAACCTTCTTCTGCCAGATGTGGATCTGCGCCGGGCGCGAGCAACAGATCCCTGCGGCCGGCGACTTCTTCCTGCGGGAGGTAGCGGGCGAGAGCATCATCGTCACCCGCGATATCTCGGGATCGATCCGCGCTTTCTACAATGTCTGCCGCCACCGCGGAACCCGCATGTGCCGCGAGGATCAGGGCAAGTTTTCCGGCCGGATCCAGTGTCCTTATCACGGCTGGACCTACGCCCTCGACGGCAAACTACAGGGCGCACCGCACATGGACGTCCAGTTCCAGCGCGAAGAATATCCCCTGCACGCCGTCCACACCGGTCTTTGGGGCGGCCACATCTTCATCCACCTCGCTCCCGATCCCCTGCCTTTGACCAGTCAACTCGCTGACCTCCCGCAGAAATTCGCTTCCTGGGGTATGGCGGACCTCCGCCTCCACCGGCGCTGCGTCTACGACGTCCAAGCCAACTGGAAGCTCATCGTCCTCAACTACAACGAATGTCTGCACTGCCCAGTGCTGCATCCCGCGCTCAACCGCATCACCGACTATTGCAGCGGCCACAACGACTCGCCCAATTCCAGCTACATCGGCGGCTCCATGGAGTTCCGCGGTGGCGCCGAAACGATGAGTATCGACGGCCAGCGACACCGCGACTATCTGCCCGGGCTCAACGAGACACAGCGTCACCGGGTTCTTTATTACACCGTCTATCCCAACCTGTTCCTCAGCCTCCACCCTGACTACGTCATGACCCACACCCTCTGGCCAAAGGCGGTCGATCGGACTGAAATTATCTGCGAGTGGCACTTCCATCACGCACAAATGGCCCAGCCAGATTTCAAGGCTGACGATGTGGTGAATTTCTGGGACATCACCAACCGCGAAGACTGGGGAATCTCCGAGCTTTCGCAGAAGGGCGTCAGCTCCCGCGTCTATGGCCCAGGGCCGTATTCGGCCCAAGAACGCCTGCCCCAGGCCTTCGACCAGATGATCCTCGACCGCGAACGCAGCAAGAGTTAATGTCGCCGCCGCAGCCCAAAGGGAAGAACCTCGGTGCCTTCTTTTCGCACAGCTTGGATGAGTCAGGATCGTCGAGGCGCAATCAGCGTGATTTCGACCGCTCGCGTCTTTGCTGCGGTGCACCCAGAGAAGAACTTTGCGGTCGCTGTGCCTTGGAAACCAGTCACGGTTTTCGGGCGCAAGCAACGCGGGGAATACCCTGCAAGTCGGGCGTGATCCTCGTCTCCTGCCAACTGCTCAACAACCCGCGGACCCCTTCCGCGATGGTGCCGCTGATTTCCATCACAAGATAGCCGCCGGCTTTCAGGAAGGTATGCGCGGCCGGGATCAGCCTCTCAATCACTTCGAGTCCGCTGGGGCCCGCGAAGACCGCGCCACGCGGTTCGAATTTGCGGACTTCGAGTTGCACCTGATCTTCCTCGGATTGGCTTACGTATGGCGGGTTGGAGACGACAAAATCGAAGGACTGGGGCGCAAGGCCGGCGAGCAGGTCGGTGTCATGGAAAAAGAGGCGGCGGTTCTGGTCAGACATGCGGAACTCGAGTTGAAGGCGGGCGGCATTGGCCTCTGCGATTTCGAGCGCGGCTGGGCAATTGTCGGTCGCGTGGATCTCGGCGTCGGGAAGTTCCTTGGCAAGGGCCAGGGCAATGGCGCCCGAGCCGGTGCCCACGTCGGCGATGCGAGGGTGCTCGATCGCCTTCGCCATCGGCAGCACGGTTTCGATCACGTGCTCGGTCTCGGGGCGCGGGATCAGGACGGCAGGAGAGACGATGAGGTCGAGCCCCCAGAATTCCTGGTGACCGGTGATGTACTGTGCCGGGACACCTTGGGCTCGCTGGGCGAGGGTTTCCTGGTACCTGGATTGCTCCTCCGCTGTGAGTTCGCGCTCGGGATGAGCATAGAGATAGGCGCGGTCACAGGCAAGAACGAACATGAGAAGCAACTCCGCGTTCAGGCGCGGTGAGGGAACCCGTTCGGCGGTGAGCCTCTCGATGGCGGATTGAAGAACCGGTTTCAGGAGCACTGGAGTATTTCAACACGCAGGGTTTGGAGTGGGGCAGCAGCACCTGACCGGCGCCTTAGAAGATAAAGCGTAAACGTAACTTGTCGTAGGAGATGGGAACCCACTGATCGTTCTCCGAAACTTCCAGAGTCTCTTCGGGTCGCAGCCAGCGCTTGGACACGTTTCCGTTGCGCAGCTCGAGGCCGCCGCTACTCATCGAGACGTCCCCTTCCAGCCAGCTTCCATCCGCCTGGAGCACGCGAACCCGCTCCTTCTTCGCGGCCCTTTCGCCTTCGCCCTTCAGCTTTTCTGCCTGGTAGTGGGTACCCAGGGCATCTACGATGGGCTGCAGCTTGCCGTCCATCACGTCCGTGAGCTGGTGAATGGTCAGGCCGATGCGGTGATCGGTGACGCGGTTCTGCGGGAAGTTGTAGGTGCGGATCTTTTCGCTACGGTCGCCGGTGCCGACCATGGCCTTGCGTTCTTTGGCCAGCGCTTCCTGCTGCTTCTGCATTTCCACTTCGTACAAGCGCGAACGCAGAACGCGCATGGCCTTTTCGCGGTTCTTGATCTGCGATTTCTCGTCCTGACAGCTCACCACGGTGTTGGTCGGGATATGCGTGATACGCACGGCTGAGTAGGTGGTGTTCACGCTTTGGCCACCGGGGCCGGAAGAGCAGAAGGTGTCGATGCGCAGGTCCTTGGGTTCGATCTTGATGTCGACGTCTTCCGCCTCGGGGAGCACGGCCACGGTGACAGCCGAGGTGTGCACGCGGCCCTGCTGCTCGGTTTGCGGGACGCGTTGCACCCTGTGCACGCCGCTTTCGTACTTGAGTTGGGAGTAGACGCGCTGGCCCTCAATGATGGCGATGACTTCCTTGAGGCCGCCGACCGAAGACTCCGAGGTCGACAGCACTTCCACTTTCCAGCCCTTGGTTTCCGCGTAGCGCGAATACATGCGGAACATTTCGGCCGCGAACAGGGTAGCCTCGTCGCCGCCGGTGCCGGCGCGGATTTCGAGGATGACGTCTTTTTCGTCGTTGGGGTCCTTGGGAATCAGGAGGACTTTCAACTCCTGCTCGACCTGGCCCAGACGAGCATCGAGTTTGTCCAGTTCCTCCTGCGCGTAGGCGCGCATCTCCGGGTCGTTTTCCTCGGCGAGGACAGCCCGGCTCTCGGCGATGCCGCGTTTCAGATCCTTGTATTCCCGGTACTTCTCAACGACCAGTGTGATTTCGCTGTGCGCCTTGGCGGTCCGCTGGTATTTCGCTGAGTCGCTGATAATTTCCGACGAGGCGAGGGCCCGGGTCAGTTCCTCATAGCGGGCTTCGATTTGGTCGAGTCGTTCAAACATGGGAACCAGTTGTAGGTCGTTATTACTGCCGGCTGCCGGTCGGGGGTGAGGTTGGCTCTGCAGCTTGCACCGCGACGAGCCCCCCTAGGCAATGACCAATTCCCCGCCGTGCTGTTTTTCGAGATCCATGGCCTGGTTGAGAGCGACGATGGCACATTCCACCTGGTCGTCGGACGGGGGCTGGGTGGTGATTCTCTGTAGCCACAGGCCGGGGGCGGTCATCAAGGCGAACAGGGATCCACGATGCTTGGCGGCAAAGCGGATGATTTCGTACGACACACCCGCGATGACAGGCAGCAGAAGGATGCGGGCAGAGAAGCGCCCCCAGAACGTAACCGCCGGCACCAGGGTATAGACCAGGATTGAGATGATCATCACGGTCATCAGGAAGCTGGTGCCACAGCGCGGGTGGAAGGTCGAATACTTCTGCACGGTCGGCGCGGTAAGTGGGTCTGCGTTTTCGAAGGCGAACACGGTCTTATGTTCAGCGCCGTGATACTGGTAGACGCGGCGGATATCCTTCATCCATGCGATCGACCAGATAAAGAGCAAGAACAAAGCGATGCGGATTGCGCCATCGACCAGGTTGAAGACGATGCGCTCGCCGAAGATCGGGTTCACGCGCTTCAGTTCCGTGGCCGCCACCAGGGGAACGAACTTGTACATGAAGATGAAGAAACCCAGCGAGAGAATGATGTTGAGGGCGGCCAGCCAGCCGTTGATTTCGAGTTTCTTGCCCGGCTCGTCGGGCGCGATCTCGTCGAGCGCGGTGTTCGCCGAAAAACGCAGGGCACGGAAGCCGAGGGTCATGGCGTGGCCCAGGGTGACGACCCCGCGGACAACCGGCCACCCCATCCATTTGTGCTTGTCCGAGGGCCGCTCGAGGGGTTCGCTGTGGGTGGAAACTTCGCCCGAGGGCTTACGCACCGCGATGGCCCAGGCGTGCGGAGAGCGCATCATGACCCCTTCCAGAACGGCTTGCCCGCCGACTAGAGTCTCCTCGCCGCTCTCCAACGCCGGGAGCAACTGCACCGCCACTAGGAAACGCCATATTTTGCCCAGCAAATGCATGCTCATTTAGATGATACTTCCGGGTGGGAAGGACCATGCGGTAAGAGTATCACAGGCGTCGATCGAGAGATGACAGCTGCGGAAGTGATTTTCCACCCATACTTAGAGAGGGCTCCCGCAACTAGCAGGCGGGAATGATGCGCAGATTTTCCGAAACCTGCGAGGCCATCGCGGGGACCACGAAGAAACTCGAGAAGACCCGTATCCTAGCCGAGTACTTCCACTCGCGCACGGTGGAGGAAGCGGCTGTGTCGGCGGTGTTTCTCTCGGGACGGCCGTTTCCGGCGTGGGAGGAGACCACGCTCCAGGTGGGTGGGCGCCTGTTATGGCAGGTGGTCAGCGACCTTGCCCAGAAGACCAACGAGGAATTGAGCGCGGCGTACCGCCGCCTGGGAGATCTCGGAGAGGTGGCGCGAGAGGTACTGCCGGAGCGACCTGATTTCCCGGTGCTGAATGTGTCGGACGTGGAAAGGTTCTTCCGGCGGATCGCCGCCGCCCGAGGGCCGGCGGCGAAGGGCGCGATGGTGCGGGAGTTGCTGGAACAGGTTTCGCCCCTCGAGGCCAAGTACCTGGTCAAGATCATAACCGGGGATTTGCGCATCGGGCTGAAGGAGAGCCTGGTGGAAGAGGCGATTGCCCGCGCCCACCGCACAACGCTGGCCGAGGTGCAGCGGGCCAACATGCTGCTGGGAGATATCGGCGAAACCTTGCGGCTGGCGGGCCGGGGCGCGCTGGGCGAGGCGCGCATGCGGTTGTTCCATCCTGTAGGCTTCATGCTGGCCAGCCCGGCGGAATCGGCCCAAGAAGCGCTGAGTTATTTCCAGCAGGCGTCGGTCGAGGACAAGTACGACGGAATCCGGGCCCAGGCGCACGTCGCGGAGGGGGAGGTGAGGTTCTTCTCGCGCACCCGTGACGAGATCACCGAATCGTTTCCCGAGCTGCCAGATGCGTTGGCGGGACTGTCGCGTGCCGCCATCCTGGACGGGGAAATCGTAGCCTGGCAATATCCCGAGAACCGGCCCGGAGAATCGGGACAGGCCTTGCCGTTCGGCGCGCTCCAGCAGCGGCTGGGACGCAAGAAGGTCAGCGCAGGGATGATGCGCAGGGTGCCGGTGGCGTACCTCGTCTTCGACGTGCTGTACGCAGACGGGGAACTTCTGTTGGAGCAGCCTTTGCGGCAGCGGATGGAAGTTCTGGAGGAGCTGCTGGCATCGACCAAAAGTCCAAACCACCAAGGAGGTACGAGAAGCAGGCCTCCTCGGGCCGGCCAGGGAACCCTGCTCTTTGAAGGCGAGGCGTGGGCAACTGCCTGCGTGATTCGGGGGCCGGTGGCGCAGGCGTCAACGGCGGAGGAGCTGGAGGTTTTGTTTGCTGCCGCGCAGGCGCGTGGGAATGAAGGGTTGATGATCAAGGACCTGGAGTCGCCGTACACGCCGGGACGGCGGGGGAAGTCGTGGCTGAAGATGAAGCGCGAACTGGCCACTCTCGACGTAGTGGTCACGGCGGCGGAATACGGGCATGGAAAACGCATCCGAGTTCTGAGCGATTACACCTTCGCGGTGCGCGATGGGGAGCGACTGGTGAACATCGGCAAGGCGTATTCCGGATTAACCGACACGGAAATCGCGGAGATGACCCGGTGGTTTCTCGAGCACACGATCGACGACCAGGGATTCCGGCGAGTGGTTGAGCCCAAGATCGTGCTGGAAGTGGCTTTCAACAACATCATGCAGTCCGAGCGGCACGACAGCGGGTATGCCTTGCGCTTCCCGCGGATCGTGCGCCTACGTCGGGACAAGACGGTGGAGGAAGCAGATACGATTGAGCGGGTGAAAGAAATCTATGCGTCCCAGGCGCCTCGGGAGAAGTCTTAGCTGCCGCGCAGACAGCCAACCACAGAGACACAGAGGCCCAAAGGCACGGAGACGCTTGGTCCAGATTGGTTGGCTGCCGAGCGTTCTTCCCGAACGACCACGGTGCGGGCGTTCGCCAGGGGCCTTCGGGGTAGACCTTGGCGTAAGAGAAAGCAGCGGAGACGTGAATGGAAAAAATGCCCAAAAAACGAAACGCCCCAGACTCAAAGAGTCATGGGACGCTCGCTCGAACAGCCCTCCCCCAAGTGCTGCTCAAGAAGAAGAATGCGGCATGAGCGAAATTTTGTGAATGGCACGGATGGGCTATGGGATAGCCGCTTGGTGGGACAGGCGCAGACCGCTTTAGTGGCGGTGCTGCTGTTCGCCTTCACTCACCGGGATCACGCAGCCGTGGGCGACTTCACACTCCACGTGTTCGAACTGAATGGTGGTGTGCTCGATGCGAAAGCTGCGGTGGAGAACGTCCTTCACATCTCGCAGGATGCGCTCGCTGGCCGAAGGTGGAATGTCGGCGATCGCGATGTGGCAGGAGAGGGCGTGGCTCTCCGAGCCGATGCTCCAGACGTGCAGGTCGTGAACTTCGTTGACACCTTCCACCCTGCGGATGGCGGCTTCCACCTGGGCGAGTTTCATGCCACGGGGCGTGCCTTCGAGCAGGATGTTCAGGGTATCCCGCAAGATGCCGAATGACGACCACAGGATCAGCGCGCCGATGCCAAAGGAGAGCGCGGAATCGATCCAATTCTGGCCGGTATAGGAGATGGCCCAGCCGCCCGCGATGACGGCCGCCGTGGAAAGCGTGTCGCCCAGTTCGTGGATCAACACGCTGCGGATGTTGATGTCGCCGCGCGTGCGGTAGAGCAGCCACGCAATCACGCCGTTCATCGCGACTCCGGCCGCGGCAACGGCCATCATCAGCCTGGAATCGACGTAGGCCGGGGCCTGCAGGCGGCGGAAGGCCTCGTAAAAAATCACGAAAGAGATGACGATGAGGCAACCGGCGTTGACCATCGCCGCCAGCACACCGGCACGATGGTACCCGTAAGTCTTGGTCGCGCTCGGGGGTCGGGCCTGGATGCGCACCGCGACCAGCGACAGCAGCAGAGCCAGCAGATCGGACAGGTTATGGCCGGCTTCGGAGAGCAGCGCCAGCGAGTGGGCGCGAATGCCGGCGACAACCAGTACGGCAATATACACGGCCGTGACCAGCAAAGAAACATTCAGGACCCGCGAGGTTCGATCCCCACCGCCGAGATTGTCGCCCACATGCATTGCTGTAAGTCTACCGGGGTGCGGGAACGGGCTTCAAGATGCCGAACGGACCATCCTTCCGCAGCCGGGACCGCGCGCGTCACCCGGTCCTTTGCCAAGAATGCAAGGCTGGCCTGATAATCTTCGGGTCAGGCGCCGTTGGGGCCGGCAAATTTCTCCATGAGCACTGCGGATGTCGTCATCGTCGGAGGCGGGATCGTCGGCTCGAGTATCGCATATCAGCTGACCGCGGCGGGCTGCCGCGACGTGCTTGTGGTTGAGCGAGAGAGCCAGCAAGGCAAGGGCTCGACGGGCAAGAGCATGGGCGGGGTTCGGGCGCAGTTCTCGACGCCGGTCAGCATTCGAATGTCACTCTACTCCATTCCCTTCTATGCCAGCTTTGACGATCGGCTGGGATATCCGGCCGGATACCAACCCCAGGGGTACCTGTTCTGTGCCACCAGCGGGAAGCACATGGCCTACCTGCGGACAAATTACGAGAAGCAGGTGGAGCTGGGATTGAAGGATGCACGCATCGTGAGCGGCGACGATATCCGCTCCTGGTTCCCGCAGTTGCGCGGTGACGACATTGTGGGCGGAAGCTTTTGCGCGACCGACGGCTTCGTCGATCCCTACAGCGCGATGATCGGGTTCATGACCTGGGCCGGAGAACACGGGGCGACGCTGTGGAAAAACACACCGGTGATCGCGATCCGGCGGGATGGGCGCGCGATTACAGGAGTAGAAACGTCGCGCGGGCCGGTAGCCACGCGGGTGGTGGTGAACTGCGCGGGGCCTTGGGCGGCAGATGTGGCGCGCCTCGCAGGAGTGGAACTGCCCATCCAGCCAGTGCGGCGAATGCTGGTACCCACCGAGCCGTTCGATCAGTTTCCGCACACCGCGCCGATGATCATCGATATGTCCAACGGATTCCATTTCCGACCGGAGTCGCTGGGATTCCTGCTGGCTTGGAACGATCCGGAAGAGACCCCGGGCTACAAGACAGATTTCGAGCCCTCCTTCATTGAGAAGATCCTGACGCGCGCCGCCGACCGGGTGCCGTGCTTCGAAAACCTGGCAGTGAATCCCAAGCGGGCGTGGGCTGGATTGTACGAGATGACGCCCGATCATCATCCCATCCTGGGCGAAGTGGGGGAAGTGTCCGGATTCTTTCTTGCGAACGGTTTCAGCGGCCACGGCGTGATGCATGCACCCGCGACGGGCAAGATCCTGGCGGACCTGATTCTGATTGGCAAGACGGACTTGATTGACGCATCGCTGCTGAATTTCTCGCGCTTCGCGGAGGGCCGGCTGATCCACGAGACGGCCGTGCTGTAAGAATCCCGCGTAGGAGGCAGCGCCCCCACCCTCGAAGGAGAGCTGTCGTTCTCAACTGGGCTTCGGCCGCCTGACCTCTCCACCAGGCGCCACCTTACTACGACACCGGGGGAAACCAACGAGACGATGCGGGAATACAACTACTGGCTGACCACCGCGGAGATGCCGCAGACCAAACCCGCGCAACCACCGCCGGAGACGGCCGATGTGGCCGTCATAGGGGCGGGTTTCACGGGTCTGTCGGCGGCGCGAACGCTAGCCGGGAAGGGTGCGGCGGTGGTGGTGCTCGAGGCCGAGACTATCGGCTGGGGCGCCAGTTCCCGAAACGGCGGCATGGTGCTCACCGGCCTGAAATTGGGAGTCAACAAGTTGATTTCCAGGTACGGGCGGGAGCGGACGCAGCGCATGTACGCGGCATCGCTGGCCTCGATTGATTGCGTAGAGCAGATGGTGCGCGAGGAGGCCATCGACTGCGACTTCGCGCGCTGCGGGCACCTGGAGGTGGCCTCGAAGCAGGCCCACTTCGACGATTACGCGCGACAGGCCGAGGTGATCGCGCGCGAGTTCCACCACCAGCTGAGAGTGGTGCTACGCCATGAGCTGAGCTCCGAGATCGGCTCTGACCTTTATTACGGTGGCATGGTCGATGAGGTAAGCGCGGGACTGAATCCGGCGCGCTACGTCGCCGGGCTGGGTCGGGCGGCGCTGAAGGCCGGAGCCTGCGTCCGCGAGCAAACACGGCTGCTCCGCATTGAGCGGGAGACGCGCAAGGGCACGCCGGGATGGAAAATCTCGACCTCGGGGGGGGCGCTCTGGGCGCGTGAGGTGCTGGTGGGCACGAGCGGCTACACGGGAGCCGCCACACCGCAGCTGCGCAAGAAACTCATTCCCATCGGTTCGTACATCATCACCACCCAGGTTCTGCCAGAAGCGCTGGCCCGCGAATTGAGCCCGCGCGGCCGCATGATCTATGACTCCAAGCATTACCTCTACTACTACCGCCTGACGCCAGACCACCGGATGCTGTTCGGCGGGCGGGCGGCATTCTTCCCCGAAACCGCAGATACCATCCGAAAAAGCGCCGAGATCCTCCGCCGGGGCATGATCGAGGTCTATCCCCAGCTGCGCCAGACGAAGGTGGAGTTCGCGTGGGGTGGCACGCTCGATTTCGCCTTCGACACCATGCCGCACGCGGGGCATATCGACGGGCTGTACTACGCCGTCGGGTACGCTGGGCATGGCGTTGCGATGGCCACCCTGCAGGGCCAACTCCTGGCACGGCAGATCGCAGGCGAAGAGGTCGAGAATCCATTTGTAGGCATCCCTTTCCCGGGAGCGCCTCTGGGTCTCTACAACGGAAGACCCTGGTTCCTGCCGCTGGCCGGAGCCTGGTACAAGGTCCTGGACTGGGTAAGCTGAAGAGACTCTGACCTCGCGAGCGGGGCGAATGCCCGGGTGTCTTGGTCGGACGAAAACCTGTTCCGAGGTTCCTGAGGTTTGGCCTCTTTCTCCACTCTAGGAGGAAACGGTCCGTCCCGGCCTCGCGCCCAGCAACAGATATACGACCGGCCCCAGCGCCAGGGCCAACGGTCCCCAGAGCAGGCCGTAGACATCGAGGGTTCCGCCGTTTCCAAACAGGCTTCCGGTCAGCGCGATCACGCTCATGGTCAGGACGGCGACCACTGCCGCAATGAGACCCAACCTCCCCCCCGGAATCACAAAAGGCCGCTTCATCTGCGGCATCTTGCGGCGGAGTTGCCACGCTGCCAGCACCGTCATCACCGTCGTCGCTACCCGCAGCCAGTTGTAGATGGTGATGAGCTGGGTCAGCGAATGAAATGCCAGCAGGCCATAGACAACGCCCGATACCACGATGGCCACCCATGGTGTGCCAAATCGGCGATGTTTGCGGGTTAGCCCGGGAGACAGGTAGCCGTCCTCGGCCATAGCGAAGGGCATGCGGGTGGAGGTCAGCACGGTAGCGTTGAGTAGCGAAAGGTTGGTCACCATGGCCGCCACCGTCATCCAGGAGCCGAGCCAGGGGCCGCCACTCAGCTGGGCTGCGTCCGAGAAATAGCGTGTATGCCAGTCCTGCCAGTTCCCCAGCGCGGCCAGCGAAGCCAAGGTGGGCAGGAAATATACCGCGATCGACATGGGCACCACGATCGCCAGCGCCAGCGGATAACTACGCTGCGGGTTCTCGACTTCCTCGGCGACTGTGGAGCATTGCTCGTATCCGGAATACAGCCACAGGCCGAGGGCAAGCCCCACTCCAAATACGCTAAAGCGGGGCTGATGGGGCGGGACGACGGGCAGAAAGGGATTGTGGCGCCACTCGAACAGCCCCAGCACAACCAGCACGAGGACCGGCAATAGTATGAAGATCTCCATTCCCGTGGCGAACCTTCCTACGGCGTCGATGCCGCGCACGTTGACGTAGGTGATGAGCGAGACGATCAGCAGGGACACCAGATAGTGTCTCCAGCCGGTGAGTTCCGGGATGTAGAAGCCCAGGTAGTCGGAAAACTGCACGGCATACGCCGCGCCCAGCAGGAACGAGGCGCACCAGTTCCACCAGCCAACGAGAAAGCCCCAGAGGTCGCCGAAGCCGGCGCGCACCCAGCGGTAGAAGCCTCCTTCGACGGGCATGGCCGTGGTGAGTTCGGCCGACACCAGCGAGACCGGAATCGACCAGAACAGGGGGAGCACCAGCAGATAAATCAGCGTCATGCCCGGGCCGGAGGTGGTCACCATGTCCTCCAGCCCGAAGGGACCTCCCGTGCAGTAGGAGAACATTACCCAGACGAAGTAAAAGAGCCCTGCCTTGCGGATGGCGGGTTTGGCGCTGGTGGAGGGTGCCACGGGATATCGGATCGCGAGCAACGATTATACGGGGAGAAGGGCAGTGTGCGTCCCCGGCGGCTGTGCCGGGGTGTCTCGCCCTCGACCGCTATTCCTATGCGGCGCTCACGTTATGCGGGGATGATCATCCGTCGAGCCCGCCCGAGGTGCCCTTCTCCCCAGCCCTTCGTCGCCGATGTCATGCCGCCAGGTTTCCGCTCAAGGCGCCTTCGAGTTCCAGCAGCTTTCGCTTGATCTCGAGCCCTCCGCCGTAGCCGCAAAGCGTGCCGTCGGAGGCGATGACCCGGTGACAGGGCACGACAATCGCAATCGGATTGCGGTGATTGGCCAGCCCCACAGCGCGGAATGCACGGGGTTCACCGACCGACCTGGCGATGTCAGCGTAGGTTCGTGTCTCCCCGTACGGGATCGCCAGAAGGGCCAACCAGCATCGCAACTGGAAGGCAGTTCCGTGGAGATCGAGCGGGAAACTGAAGGCACGCCGTTCCCCACCGAAGTATTCCTTCAATTCGGAGACGTACCGCCGGAGTTTAGAAGGCGCCTCCTGCCAGGCGATGCCGTCGCGCGAGAGCCGGCCTCCCCCTCCGAATTCGAGAGCGCGCAACCCCTTGGTCGAGGCTGCCAGGAGAAGTGGACCGAGAGGGGACTTGTAGCGAGCGAAGTGAATGGCTTCCATGGTTTCGCGGCAACTGCCATTGTACTCCCAGCACACCGGGAAACCCGGTCCTGGTTCCGATGACGCCAGACAAACCCTGCAAGGCAAAAAAGCCTTCCGCGAGTGCGGAAGGCTTTTGGGGGAGTGCTTTCTGGTTCGATCAGAACCGGAGAGCAAACTATTTCGGGGGCGCCTGCTGATCCTGGCTCGCCGGCGGGGCAGCGGAGCCGGAGGCCAACTGCTCCAGGTTGTTCTTCAGGAGGCTGATCTCCACGCGTCCACCGGTCGTGCGTTTCGTCTTGGCTTCATTTTCCGCAGCCGGGACCGGGGCGTTGCCCATGCCCACGACATAGATGCGAAATACCGGAATGTCATGGTTGAGCACCAGATAACGCACCACCGAATCGGCCATCTTCTGGGAATTCTCGATGGCGGCTTGTCCGTGGCCGCTCGAGAAACCCTGCACTTCGATGATGTAGCCGTGCTCGCTCTTCAGCGGGGTGGCCATGGCATCGAGAGCGTCCTTGGCGTTCTTGCTCAGCACCGACTGGCCGGGCTTGAAGCGGATCTCGGTCTGCGCCGAGGTCTGGTACTGGTCGATATTGCCGACGACCTGCTCATCCTTGTCGAGACGAGAGGCCGCTTGCTGCGCCGACTGCTGCGCGGCATTGGCGCGGTTAGTGGCATCGATCGCATGCTGGTCGGCTTCATTCGCCTTATTCGACGCCAGCTGGATGCCCTGCTGCGCACGCGCATCCACGTCCTTGATCATCTTGGTGTTGGCCGCGGTGAGCTCATCGAGCTCGTTGACGCGATCCTGGATCGGTGCGGTCTGGCGCTGTACATACTTCTTGCGGGCGAAGGGGTTCAGCTTGCCCCAGAAACCTTCCTTCGTATCCGGGGTCAAGGGCTGCTTGCCAGTCGCGGTTTCGGCCTTGGTGGTAGCCGGCGCAGCCTGGTCAGCCGTCTGAGTGGTGGCGGTGGACTGCGCGGGTGCAGACGAACTCTGCTGGGCCAGCGCGGGAATTGCCAGGGCCGCCGCCAGCAGCAACGTAACCAATGAGCGGGTCTTCATGTCGAACTTCCTCCGGTTGAGGGAGCGTTGCGGCTCCACTCAGTACGCTTCACGAGCGTTCGCGTGATTTTGATTGCGTCTCCAACGGGTGAAATGAGCAAGCTCACGCTTTGCCAGGCATACGGTGACGCGACGTACGCCTTGGATCCTACCATTCTCGGCGCCGCCTGGTTAGGTAGCGCCTGTGTTCTCTATTAACAGGTCAAGTGCCAAAGCTCCTGCTGAAGGAGCAGCGCTAAGTTCTTGTGGGACAATCCCATTGTATCCTACCGCGCAGCCCGCTCGCTGGCCTTCAAGGCGTCGTACGGTAATTTTGGCGGAACTGCTATAAAAACTACGTGGGATCTTGGGCCGCAAGCAAAACGCCAGGATTGGGGGGAGAAATGGCGGGGAGGTCGGTTGTGCTGCGAATTTGCACATCTTGGGCAGGACTGTTGCTCCTGTTGGCGCCCTGCTCGGAGGCCGCTGCCAACCAGCCTTCCTCCACTCCGGCACTCGCTTCCGGCAAGATTCCCAGCGTACGGCTCGACCAGTACTCGGACCTGGCTGTCGGCTGGATGCAGCAGTATCTGCGCATCGACACCACCAATCCTCCCGGCAACGAGGCCAAGGCGGCCGCGTTCTTCAAGGCGATTCTGGACGGGGAAGGCATCGAGAATCGTGTCTTTGCCTATGCCCCCGGCCGCGCTGATCTGTGGGCGCGACTTGGGCACTCCACCGCGACGGCCAAGCGCCCCATCATCCTGCTGAACCACATGGACGTGGTGACTAGTGACCCAACCCACTGGAGCGTCCCGCCGTTCAGCGGGGCCCTGATGGACGGCGTCCTGTACGGGCGCGGGGCTCAGGACATGAAAAACGAAGGCCTGGCCCAACTCGTCGTCATGGTCATGTTAAAACGGGAGAAAGTGCCGCTCGACCGGGACGTGATTTTCCTGGCCGTCAGTGACGAAGAGGTGTCGGGAACGGGCAGCGACTGGATGATTTCCCACCAGCTGAGTCTCCTCGATAACGCCGAATTCCTGATCAACGAGGGCGGCGAGAACCTGCTCCAGGACGGACGCGTGCAATACATCGGGGTGGACGTGGGCGAGAAGACGCCGTTCTGGCTGCATGTCGTGGCCCATGGGCGTCCCGGCCACGGCTCGCGGCCCATCCCTGACTCGGCACCCAATCGCCTGGTCGATGCGCTGGACCGGATCCTCGCCTACCGCCCGCCCTATCGAGTGCTGCCGGTGGTGGAGGAGTTCCTGCGTGACATGGCTCCTTACCAGTCGCCGGAACGCGGCGAGCAGTTCCGCAATATCCGGCAAGCCCTCGAGAACAAATCCTTCCAACAGGAGGTCGACCGGGACGAGTCTTTGGACTTCCTGCTGCGCGACACCGTCTCCCTGACCATGCTGGGAGGCTCGGAGCAGACCAACGTCATCCCTCCGGAGGCGTGGGCCAACCTGGATGTCCGCCTTCTCCCGGGCGAGGATCCCAAGGAATTCCTGGAGACCATCCGCAAAATCGTCAACGATCCCAATGTCACGGTGGAGCCCCAGCAACCGGAGTTCCGCGTGGCGAATTACTCCCCCACCGACACGGCGCTCTACGACTCTATCCGGCAGGTATCGGCACAGTACTTTCCAACTACCCCGGTCGTTCCCAACCTCACCAGCGGATACACCGAGAACCAACGCTACCGGCCGCTCGGGATCATCTGCTACGGATTCACCCCCTACACCGCCACCGACGCCGAGGGCAGCACCGAACACGGCAACGACGAACGCGTGCGGGTGGAGGAAGTGCGCCGCGCTCCGCGGTTCCTCTACGACGTGGTGGTAGCCACGGCCGGCGCGCGCTAATCAGAGCATGAATCCAAACGGAGGGCGAGCTGTGCCCGCGAAATGCGGGCAGGAATCATGAAAGCTCTCGACGACAGGCGCAGCATTCGGGCCGCCTACGACGCAGTGGCCCGGGTCTATGCCGAAGCAATCTACGATGAGCTGAAGGGCAAACCTTTCGATCGCGAGCTACTCGACGGTTTCGCGGAACGTGTGCGCAGCCGGGGCCTCGTGTGCGATCTGGGGTGCGGCCCCGCCCAGGTTGCCCGTTACCTCCGTGATCGGGGGGTGAATGCCTTCGGGCTCGATCTTTCTGCCGGCATGCTGGCGGAAGCGCGGAGGCTCAATCCCGACCTCGGTTTTGCCCTGGGAAGCATGTTTGCGCTTGGCTTGAAATCCGACGCGCTGGCCGGGATTGCCGGTTTCTACTCCATCCTTCACGTTCCACGTGATCGCGTGCTCGCCGTTTTTCGGGAACTGCGGCGGGTCCTGCAGCCCGGCGGACTGTTGCTGCTCGCCTTCCACCTGGGAAGCGGCGAAATGCACCATGAGGCGTGGCTGGGGAAGCCGGTGAGTTTCGAGGCGACCCTGTTTGCCAGCGACGAGATAGCCGGATATCTCCGGGCTGCGAACCTAGGGGTCGAACAGGCGCTCGAGCGCGATCCTTATCCTCCGGACGTGGAGTATCAGAGTCGCAGAGGATATGTGCTCGCGGTGAAGCCCGACTGAAGGGCGTGAGTCGTTCGAGGCGGGGGCAGCGCTTCCGGCGCTGCAGCCGGCACTTTGGTCTGAGGTCAGAAGTCGAGGGAGCGCGTTTTTCTGCAGCCCGAAAATGCGCCCTGACGCTCCGCCGTTCTTATCTACACCGGCGCGGGCGGGCCGGTGCCGCAGAACGTGTCGTACTGCTCGTTGATGAAGTTGTCGGTCATACCGGCGATGTAGTCGCAGACAACGCGCGCCAGCGGTTCGCCGCGGCTCTTCTCCTGATACTGCGGGGGGAGCGCGGAGGGGTTCTCCATCCAGTACGCGAACAGCGTTCCTACAACCAACTCGGCGTCGTCCTTCTCTGCCGCCAGGGCCGGACTGAAATACAGATTCTCGTAGAGAAAGTTCTTTCCCACCCGGCGCTCTTCGTCAACTTCCAGGCTGTGTCCTGCCAGGCGTTCACGATGGCGGCGGACATCGGCGACCGTCCCGACTCCAGCTTCCCGTACCCGTCTCCGGGTATTGTCGATCAGGTCGCCGACCAGCCGATCCAGAACGCGCTTGAGTGTCTCGTTGAATTTCAGCTTTTCACTAACATCGGGATATTTCTTCCCCACTTCCCGGTAGAAGCGCTCGAACATCGGGAAGCCCGCCCGTATGTCGTCGAGCGAGAGCAGATGAGCCTCGTAGCCGTCGTCGAGGTCGGCGGCGCTGTAAGCGATCTCGTCCGCCAGGTCGATGAGTTGCGCCTCCAGTGGCGGACGCTGGTCGAGCGCGTACTCGGCCAGTTCGGGGAACTCCTGGCAGTTGTAGTCCCGAGAGTGTTTGATGATTCCTTCGCGCACTTCGAAAGTCAGGTTCAGCCCGCGGAAGGCCGCGTAGCGCTGCTCGAAATCCTCCACGATCCGCAAGGCGTGCAGGTTGTGATCGAAGAAGAATCCCTGGGCCCGCATGGCCGCGTCCAGCGCCTTCTCGCCGGCATGGCCGAAGGGGGGATGGCCGATATCGTGGACCAGCGCCAGGGCCTCCACCAAGTCGACATTCAGGCGGAGCTGCGCGGCGACGGTGCGGGCGATCTGGGCAACTTCGATGGTATGGGTCAGGCGGTTGCGAAAGTGGTCGGAGTAGCGGCGGGTGAAAACCTGGGTCTTCGCCTCCAGCCGGCGAAAAGCCCGCGCATGCACCACCCGGTCCCGGTCGCGCTGGAAGTCGTTGCGGTAGGGGTGGGGGGGCTCGGAATGCCGGCGCCCGCACGACTGCTCCACGCACACCGCATACTCGGCGAGCATAGGGAGAGTCTAGCAGAGAAGCCGGAGCACTCTCCGACTGCGGAAACAGGCCGGTCCTCGCTGGATGGGCGCTGCTGCACGAGGGCCGGAGTTTGCCGGCACGCGTCTTTCCTACTGCTTGCTTGATTCTTCTTTGGCCAGCTTCATTTTGGCGGACTCGAGCTTCTTCTGCACCTGCGCCAGAGCGTCGGTGTCGACCTCAGCTGCCACGGTGCGGTTCCACTCCGCCACGGCGCGATCCCAGTGCGCCACCGCAAGCTTCAGCCGCCCGGTTTTCTGGTACAGGTCACCCAGGTGATCCTGCACGGTGGGGTCGTTGCCGATGCGCTGCGAGGCTTTTAGCAACTGCTCTTCCGCGATGTCGTACTTGCCCAGCTTGAAGTATGCCCAGCCCAAGGAGTCGAGATATGCCCCGTTAGCGGGATCGAGGTCGACCGCCTTCTTGATCATGGCTAGCGCCTCGTCGAGCTTGGTGCCCCGGTCGGCGAGCATGTAGCCCAGGTAATTGAGGGTCATGGCATTGTCAGGATCACTGGCCAGAACCTTGCGGAACATCTCTTCCGACTGCTCGTATTTCTTCTGTCGCTCGAGGGAGGATCCGCGCAGAAAATATACGTACTCCTTCTCGTCCGCCTTGCTCGAGAGCGACTCTGCCTTGTCCAGGGCGATCTGGGCGTCATCCCAGCGCTTCAAGCGTGTGTACATCTGCGCCAACGTGATGTAGACCTCGCGGTCGTCGGGCGTCCCCTTGAGCAGCGAGCGCACATCGGCCAGGGCCTTGTCCGGTTCGCCGGAATCGGCCAACTGCGCGTCGTAGACCATTCGCAAGCCGCGATCGTTGGGCAGTTTCTGGACCGCGTCCTTGGCGGTCGCGGTCGCCTGCTGCCACTGCTTGGCTTCGCGGTAGGTATCGATGATCTGCTGGTACCCGCGCACCGCGTTGTCATCGCCGAGCGCGACCATCTTGCGAAAGGTGTCGATCGCCTGCTGGTAGTTCCCCTGGTCGCGGTAGACGGTACCCAATCGTTCCAGGAAAACCGCCCGGTTGTTCTTCTCGCCTGCGCTGTAGCTGTTGTCGGGCTTCTCGGTCTTCTTCAGGAGGTCCTGCAGGATCTGCGCTGCCTCGTCGAAGCGACCCTGCGCCTGGTACACCGCCGCCAGATTGTAGGGCACTTCGATCGAGTCCTGCACCATGGACTCTGCTTTCTTCAGGTTGTCGATGGCCAGGTCGAACTTGCCGTCCTTGCGGTAGATCTCGGCCATCTTCAGGTAGGTTTGGGCATCTTCCGGGTTGGCGTCGGCGATGATCTTGTACTGCTCCAGCGCCGCGTCTGTCTGGCCGTCGTTGAGCAGGTTCTCCGCCAGGCCCCGGATGGCGTCCAGGTTGTCCCGGTCCAGTTCGATGGCGTGACGGTACGCCTCGATCGCGTCCTTGTATTGCTTCTGCTGTTCGTAGGTGTAGCCCAGGGCCGCGTACAGCTTCGCCGAGCGCGCCGCATCGGGCACCGCGGTCAGCACCTTGGTCGCCCGCACCGAGTCGCCTTCCTCGTTGTACAGGTACGCCAGGGTGGTGACAGCTTCCTCGGAATCCGGCTGCAACTTCACCGCTGTCTGAAACTCGCTCTCCGCCTTCTGCAGGTCGTTGTTGAGCCGGTAGAGGCGGCCCAGCAGCAGGTGATCGTCAACACTGTCGGGTTCCAGCTGGACGATCTGCTGATACTGTTCGATCGCGAGCTTGAGCACATTGCCGGACCCGCTATTCGACGACTGCATGTCGCCCAGCGAGCGCAGATAGATCCGCCCCAGCAACTTGTGTGCTTCCAGATTGTTGGGGTCGCGCTTTAGAATGTCCTGCGCCTCGAGCACCGCGTCGCGAATGCGACCAGTCTTGGCATAGAGTTCGGCCAGGCTGGAGGTCAGGTACTCCGAATACGGATCGGCCTCGATTGCCAGCCGGTACTCCTCGATGGCCTTCAAGGCATAATCGCTGCGGCCGTAGGTGGCCACCTGGTCTTCATACATATGGCCGAGCGCGTAGTGGTAGTAGGCCGCAGCCCGGTCCACTTTGCGTGGCACTGGCGCGGGATTCTTGGCGGGCTCGGAAGGTGAAGCGGGGGTGGCGGTTTGGCCGAAACTGGCAGTCGCAGGCGCCAGCAGCGCGAACAACAGAAGATACAGTCTTGTCATGAAAAACCTTTGAGTCCCAAAGCCTTAGCGATTGGATGCGAAACCGCGGCCGCCGGGTCCTTTCATTGTAACCCTGAAACGTTTTGCCCAGGGAAAAACGCAATCCCGTGAGCAGCGAAAGTAACCGAAACCCGCGCCGAGGTTAGCGCCGCGCCGACACGGATTTAGACCAATTAAATCATAGACATCGGGGGACCGGTTATGCCGGGTAGCCATCCACTTCGAGGTACTCTGCATGCACTACGGTGCGCCCTACGGTGCGCCCCCTCCCGCCTTCATTGTGCTCGCTCTACAGGGGCACAGGTCGTCGAACATCGCCTGCCGATCCGCGGCATCCAGGCCTGTCAGTGCCGTCTTGGTGGGCCCGAGGCAGGTGGCAAACAAAGCCCGAAGCGCTGGCTCACCACCCATTCGTCTCCCTAAAAGCAAAGGGGACGGGACACCGGGCGGAGGCGGAACGTAACGAGCGATGACGGTCATGCTCTCGCCCACAAAGCCGTTTGCGATCCAGTTGGCTAAAAGCCAGATCCCCCCCCTCAGTGCCGGAAATGCCTCACCCCGGTGAAGATCATAGCCAGGCCCAACCGGTTGGCGGCCTCGATCACTTCCGCATCGCGCACCGAACCGCCAGGTTGAATAACTGCCGTCGCTCCGGCTTTGGCGATCTCCTCCACGCCGTCGGGAAACGGAAAAAACGCGTCCGAAGCTGCCACCGTGCCCTTGAGCGGAAGCTGCGCCTTCATGGCGCCCAGCTTGCAGGAATCGACCCTGCTCATCTGTCCCGCCCCCACTCCCACCGTCTGGCCCTCGCGGGCATAGACGATGGCGTTCGACTTCACGTGCTTGCACACCGTCCACGCGAACAGCAGCGCGCGTCTCTCTTCCGGTGTCGGCGGACGTTGGCTGACCAACTTGAGGTCGTTGTCGGTCAGCGGCCGCATGTCTGCCCCCTGCACCAACATGCCCCCCGAGACGTTCTTCAAGATCCACTTGCGGCTAGAGGCGGCGACTTCGACCAGCCGCAGATTCTTTTTGGCTGCAAACTTCACCCGGGCAGCTTCGTCGAAGCCGGGCGCGGCAATCACTTCAAGAAACAGTTTGACCATCTCCTCAGCCGCCGCTCCATCGATGACGCGGTTTACCCCGATGACTCCTCCGAAGGCCGAGACCGGATCGCACTCCAGAGCCCTTTTGTAGGCTTCCAGCAGGGTCCTTCCCGTGGCTGTACCGCAGGGGTTCGTGTGTTTCATAATGGCGACCACCGGCTCCTCGAACTCCTGCGCGAGGTCCCATGCCGCCTCCAGGTCCACGATATTGTTGTAGGAAAGCTCTTTGCCCTGCAGTTGGCGCCCGTTCGCAACGCCCTGCCCGGATCCGTCGGAGTACATCGCGGCTTTCTGGTGCGGGTTCTCGCCATAACGCAGGTCCGCCACTTTCTGGAAGGACAGACGCAGGGTCTGCGGGAAACCCTCGGCTGTTTGCAGTGCGTATCGGCCGTTGGCGCTGACCCGCTCGAGCGTGGACGCGATCGCTGAATCGTAGGCCGCCGTCGCGGCGAATGCTCTCTGCGCCAGGCGCCACTTGGTGGCGGCCGACAACTCGCCGCCAGATTTCTCCATTTCTTCGGTCAGCGCGCCGTAATCTGCCGGAGAGGTCACGACCGCCACATCCTGGAAATTCTTGGCCGCCGAGCGGATCATCGACGGCCCGCCGATGTCGATGTTCTCGATCAGCTCTTCGAACTGCACGCCGGGCTTGGCCGCTGTCTTCTCGAAGGCATAGAGATTCACCACCACCATGTCGATGGGCTGAATGCCGTGCTCGGCCACCGCCGCTCGGTGTGCCGGATCCTCGCGCCGGTGCAGGATTCCGCCGTGCACCCGGGGATGCAGCGTCTTCACCCGGCCGTCGAGCATCTCGGGAAACCCCGTGAGTTCCGCAATGTCTTTCACACTCACGCCCGAGTCCCGCAACAGCTTCGCCGTGCCCCCGGTCGAGAATAGTTCCACGTCCATTCCCGCAAGCTTGCGGGCGAACTCCACCAGCCCGCTCTTGTCCGTGACGCTCAGAATGGCGCGCTGAATTTTTGCCATGCTATGCCTCGTTGCTAGTGCCTTGATGATGCTGAAGAAGCGGCGAGGGAAGATTTTAGCAGGATCAGCCGACCTCAAATGGGGTGGGTCACGCGAAAGCGGGCAGGCACCCGCCTGGGCCAAATCAGAAGTCCGCAGGAATCCCGATGCTACTTCTTGTCGGATTCCTGTTCGCCATCTTTAACCGCCGATTTGAAGTTGCGGATCCCCTCGCCCAAACCCTTGCCCAGATCGGCAAGTTTACTGGGACCAAAGATCAGCAGCGCAACCGCCAGAATCAGCAGGATTTCAGGCAAACCCAATTTGCCAGGCATATGTACCCTCCAGCGGGCTTCGCCCCCCCAGCGTTCACCGAGCGGCTTCCAGGCTGTGCAAACACCCTAGGAAAATTCTAGGCCACACTCAACTTGGAGTCAAAGCAGCACCGCACCCTCGTCCTGATCCTCACGCGCCTTCGATCAGCCCCGCTAGCAGGGCCGCCCGCCGCGGCAGTTCAGAAACGACGATGGACTCGTGAGCCGCATGGGCGCCGTCTCCTACCCCGCCTAATCCGTCGAGAGTCGGGATTCCCAGACCGGCAGTAAAATTGCCGTCCGAGCCGCCGCCCACTGCCGCTTCGCCCAGCTTCCATCCCAGATCCCTGGCGATGTCGGCAGCCTTCTTGAAAAGGGCGGCAACGCCAGCGGTTCGCTCCATCGGGGGGCGGTTCACCCCCCCGTTCACCTCCAGCTTGCATCGGCGGTTGACCGGCCGGAGCGCACGCAACTGGCCATCGATCAGGGCGGCGTCTTTCATCCGGGCGACGCGCACATCGAGGGTTGCCGTAGCCTCCGCGGGAATGACGTTAACCCGTGTCCCACCTTGGATCAGCCCAACGTTAACCGTTACACCTCGCTTGAGGTTTACCAGCTTCGAGATGGCCAGGACCTGCCGGGCCAGTTCGACGATGGCGCTCTGCCCTTTCTCGAAGTCGAGGCCGGAGTGTGCGGCCACCCCCGTGACCTTCAGGGTATATTCCCCCACTCCTTTGCGCGCCGTCTTCACAAATCCCCTGGGACCATAGGCGGGCTCGGCCACCAGCACGGCGCTGGAACGGCGCGCCAGCATTTCCGTGATGGGCCGCGAAGACTCGCTGCCCACCTCCTCGTCGGAAACCAGCAGCACCGTCACCGGCCGGGGCAGACGTCCGTGCCATGCCTGGAGACCCTCGATAGCGTAGAGCATCAACCCTATGCCCGATTTCATGTCCAGCACGCCCGGCCCCCAGACCCGGCCGTTCGCCAACCGGCAAGGCATCTTGGTCAGCGAGCCGAGCGGATAGACGGTGTCATAATGTCCCAGTAGAAGCACGGGCTTCTGCTGGCCTTCGCCCTCGAAGTCGACTTGCAGGTGGTTCCCGTAGTCGATCGCGCGGTGGAATTCCGCCCGGCCTCCCAGGGCGGCGAACTTCTCCGCCGCCGCCACGCACACCCGGTCGACAGCCAGCTTGTTGTCGCTCGGCGACTCGATTCCCACCAACTGGCGTATGGTGTCGACCATTAGGTCGCGGCGCTCTTCGAAAAAGCGCAGACGTTCCCGCATCTCCGCTCTTGAGCCGGAGGCTCGTCCGGTCCCTGCCCTTCCATGGTTTCTCATCGTGCGATTGCCACCCCAGGCACCTCGACGAAAGCGCGGTACAGTATAATCTCCGGGCTTCTCAAAACTGCGGAATGACACATACTGCTCACCCTGAAGCCGAAGCTGCCGCCAGGACGACGATGGATATTCGCCAGATCCAGCGCATCCTTCCCCACCGTTACCCGTTTCTCATGATCGACCGCGTGATTGATCTGGTCCCGCGGGAACGGATCGTCGCTGTTAAGAATGTAACCATCAACGAACCGTACTTCCAGGGGCACTTTCCGGGATTGCCGATCATGCCCGGCGTACTCATTGTGGAGGCCGTCGCCCAGGCCGGCGGTGCGTTGCTGTTGACCGAGGTCGAGGACCGCGATGAAAAGCTCATGGTCTTCACCGGGATCGAGCGGGCGCGTTTTCGCCGCCCCGTCTCCCCGGGCGATCAGCTGCGCATTGAGGTCGAGGTTAAGTCCTGGCGCATGAACGCGGTCCGCATGGAGGGCAAGGCTTACGTGGGCGAAAAACGCGTGGCCGAAGCCACCGTCACTTGTCAGCTCGTGCCCCGCACCCAGAGCGCAAATGCTGTCGAAGGACCGGAGGCTCCGGCCGAAAGTTAGCAGCAATGGTATCGCCGGCGTCTCGCTGGCTGTCCGGCGGGGTGCTCGCGCCGGGACGAACCGAGGGAGGGCACGCCTTCATCAGGAAGACCGGCCGACGACGGTGGCGCAACCGGGGCCTGCCCCTCGGCCAAGCCGAGGAGTGCTTTAGTCGGTGACCCAGAACACCCTGTGAGCCTCCTCCAGAACCGGCGACGCATGACCATCCATCCTTCCGCCATCATCGATCCGCGCTCCCAAATCCACCGTTCCTGCCGCATCGGGCCCTACTGTGTAATCGGGCCCGACGTGGAACTGGGGGAAGGCTGTCAACTGCTTTCGCACGTGGCCATGGAAGGCCCCACCCGGATTGGCGTCCACAATTGCTTCTTCCCCTTCAGTTCGATCGGCCTGGCCCCCCAAGACCTGACCTACGCCGGCGAGCCCACCCGGCTTGAGATCGGCGACCACAACGTGATCCGGGAGTTTGTCACCATCAACCGCGGCACGGTGAAGGGCGGCGGCCTGACCCGGATCGGCAGTCACACCCTGATCATGGCCTACACCCACATCGCGCACGACTGCTTGATCGGCAACCATGTCATCATGGCCAACGCCGCCACTCTCGGCGGGCACGTCACCGTCGAGGACTGGGCCGTGGTCGGCGCTCTCTGCCCGGTGCACCAGTTCGTGCGCATCGGGACGCATTCCTATGTCGGGGGGGGTAGTACCATCACGCAGGATGTTCTGCCCTTTTCTAAGACCTCGGCGGAGCGTAAAACCCATGCCTTTGGCTTGAACTCGCTGGGCCTGGAGCGGCGCGGCTTCAGCAAGGAGCGGATCCGGAAGCTGCATCATGCTTACCGAGTGCTCCTGGCATCCAAGCTGAATACCAGCCAGGCGCTGGCCAAGCTGAAGGCGGAGTCCGATCCCGGAGAGGACGTCGCGAGCCTGATCCGCTTCATCGAGGCCTCGGAACGTGGTGTGATCAAATAGCCATGGCCGCACCTGGCGAAAAACTCGGGCTCATCGCCGGTAATGGCAAGTTTCCCTTCCTGGTGCTCGACGCCGCGCGCGCCCAGGGCTACGCTGTGGTCGTCGCCGCCATCAAGGAAGAAACCTCCCCCGAGATCGAGTCTCGCGGCGCTGCGGCGGTTCACTGGCTGTCCCTGGGAGAGCTCTCCCGCCTGATCGACACCTTCCAGCGGGAAGGGGTGCAGCGCGTCATCATGGCCGGGCAAGTCAAGCACAAGCAGATATTTTCCAGCATCAAGCCCGACTGGCGCTTGGCTAAGCTGCTCCTCTCATTGGGTACGCGCAACACCGACTCCCTGCTGGGAGCGGTGGCCAAAGTCCTGGCCGACGAAGGCATCACGCTCGAAAACTCCACCGCCTTGCTCCAACCGCTGCTGGCCCGGCCCGGGCTGCTCACCCGCCGCCCTCCCACCGAGGACGAGAAGAAGAATATCAGCTACGGACGCTCCGTCGCCCGCCATCTCGCGCAATACGACATCGGTCAGACGGTGGTTGTGGCTGAAGCTGCCTGCGTTGCCGTCGAGGCCATGGAGGGTACCGATGCGACCATCGAGCGCGCCGGACGCCTGATGCGCTCGCTCGCGGGCGAAGCCTCCACCCTGAGCCGCGCCCTGACCGTAGTTAAGATCGCGAAACCGGATCAGGACATGCGCTTTGACGTGCCTGTGGTCGGGAAGAAGACCATCGAGGCGATGCGCGCCGCCGGCGCTGGTTGCCTGGCCCTCGATGCGCGAAGATGTCTGCTGCTGGATGGCGATGTCATCCTCGACGCTGCCAATGAATCGGACATCTCGATTGTCGCGGAGTGAGCGATGTCTGAATCCGCACGCATCGCCGAACTGCTCCGCCGGGCCTTCGCGGGTGACGCCTGGCATGGCGACTCGGTCCTGGAACTGCTGGCGGGCGTCAATGCCGCCACGGCCGCCAACCATCCCATCGCCAGCGCCCATAGCATCTGGGAGCTGGTTTTACACATCGCTGCCTGGGACGATGCCGTGAACCGCCGAATCGTGAGCGGGAAAGCTGTCAGCCTCAGCGACAAACAGAACTTTCCGCCGGTGAGAGAGACCAGCGAGGCAGCCTGGAAACAAGCTCTCAAGCGCCTCGGGCAGGCCCACGAGCAACTTGTCCGGACCGTCGCGGCGCTGCCCGATCCCCGGCTGGAGGAACGCGTTCCGGGGAAGAACTACAACATCTATTTCATGCTGCACGGCGTTACCCAGCACGAGCTTTATCACGCCGGGCAGATTGCGATCCTCAAGAAGGCCGGCTGAGGACCGGTACTAATCAGGCACCCGGCTCACTTGTCGGCGCGGTTGCTGGTTACAATCTGGGTCGGCAACCTGCCCCGAGGGCTGGACTCTGCTGGCAGACGAATTCATCCCTGTGGCGGTGGTCGGCGTCGGCGCCTTCGGCCGCAATCACGCGCGCGTCTGCAAGCAGATCGAGCAGGCCGGTGGACCGGTGCGACTGCTGGGGGTGGTTGACACCGACCTGGCTCGGGCTGATGCGGTGGCCCGGGAATTCCACTGCCGCTCGTTCGGTTCGCTCGAGCAACTGCTCACCACTCACAGCGAACTCGAGGCCGCATCCGTCACCGTCCCGACCGTCCATCACCTGAAGGTGGCCCGCACCCTGATGGAAGCGGGCGTCGACGTGCTCATCGAAAAGCCGCTCGCGCCATCGCTGGCGGAGGCGGACGAACTCATGGCGTTGGCGAAGGCGCACAACCGGGTCGCGCAGGTTGGGCACCTGGAGCGCTTTAACCCCGCCGTGCGTGCGACCGTCCCCCTGATTACGCAGCCCATGTTCTTCGAGGTGCACCGCCTGAGCGTCTTCACACCCCGTGCCCTCGACGTGGACGTCGTACTCGACCTGATGATTCACGATCTCGACATCGTGCTTAGCTTCGTCAAGTCGCCGATGACCGAAGTGCACGCCGTCGGCCTGCCCATCCTGTCGGGCAAAACCGATATCGCCAACGTTCGCATGGAGTTCGAATCGGGTTGCGTGGCCAACTTCACGGCCAGCCGGGTTTCGACCGAACGTGTGCGCAAGCTACGTTTCTTCCAGCCGCGACAGTACATCTCGATTGACTACGGGCGTCAGGATGTATTGGTGTTTACGGTGGGCCAGGAGGGCGGCACCCCCACGGTCAACCCTCAGATCACGATGGACAGACCTCCGGTGATGGCCGAAGAGCCTTTGCACGCGGAGCTGTTGGCCTTCCTAGAGGCGGTCCGGCGCAGATCCGTCCCCGAAGTGAGCCTCGAAGATGGCCGCCGCGCCCTGGCCCTTGCCCTGGAAATCGTGGCCAAAATCCAGCAGCACAGCCGCCAGATCCGCCTGGACCAACTGTAGTTGCCCCGCGGCCTGCATGCAGATACAAACCTTTACAATGGTTCGCCTTGCCCCAACGCACTCTTCGTGCTCTACTCAAGAGGGATTGCCACGTAAGTCGTGGGACCGATGATGTTTAACGGTTCTTAAGAAAGATGAGAGAATAAGACTCAGTTGGCCTGCGGATGCTGGTGGGGTTGTGTGGTTTTGACGACCCAGTTTGCCCCCTGGCTCTCGCGGCTGAGCCCAGCCGATGTCGATCACACAAACACCTTCGCGCGATCCGCTCGCCTCGCCTCCCCAGCTGCGGCAGCGGGCGAGTACCGACTTTTACGACGCGCGCGACTGGGAAACTGCGTACCGCTTCTTCGATGAGAATGCGGTACCGCAGCTGCTGCTGCATCTGCAGGATGATCTGGCGCGCTCGCGGCGACGCGAAGCTGCGTGGGCGTCAGCCATCGTGCACCTGGTGGTGATTCTGCTGGTCGTAAACATACCCAGGCTGCAGCATCGTAACCCGGCGATGCTGCTTTCTTTGCAGGACCAGCTCAAGGGCAAGGAACTCACCTACTTGGCCTTGCCTCCCGACGTCCAGAACATCACTAAGAAACCCGACACCAACATCATTTCCGACAAGAACCGGATCGCCACCTCGCGCAACCCGCAAGTCGATCCCAAGGAACTGAAGAAGATTCTCGACAGCGCCCGCCCGGGCGCGCCAGGGCAGGGTCCGCAGACGCCAGGCCAGCAGCCAGCCCCCTCTGCCATGGCACAGAACCTGCCCGGTCCGGTCTCGCAGCAGCCGGGGCAACCGAATCCAGCGCCCCAGGTGCAGAGTCAGAATCAGAATCAGACCGCTCTGTTACAACCGCCGCCTCCCCCGCCGCAACCCAAACCCACCATCAAGTTCGGAACCGGAGGTTATGTCGGCTCCCAGATCGATCAAGCCGCGCGCGGAGCAGCGGCGACCCGCAGCAGCGCCGGCGGCGATGGCGGCAACTTCGGCACCAACCTCGGCAACGGTGCCTCCACCAGCGGCCAGATGGAGATCCTCAGCGACACCATGGGTGTCGACTTCGGTCCCTACCTGAACCGGGTGCTACAGAATGTGCGGCAGAACTGGTACATCCTGATCCCGGAGGTCGCAAGACCGCCCATCATGAAGCAGGGCAAAGTAGCCATCGAGTTCGCCATTCTCAAAGACGGGAGCGTGGCCGGAATGAAGCTCGCCGGCTCGTCAGACGACGTGGCCCTCGACCGCGCCGCCTGGGGCAGCATCACCAATTCCAACCCCTTCCCGCCTCTCCCCACCGAATTCGGCGGTCAATACCTGGCCTTACGCTTTTACTACTACTACAACATGGACGTGCGCGACCTGCACTGAGCGCCCACCAGGCTTCCCGGTAGAATCGATTTGGTTTTCTTGATTGTCTTCACGCGCGCGATCGACTGACGTCCTCCGGATATGCCATCCGGATCAGGGTCCGCTCGGAAAACGGAAGATACAGCAGCCCCGCCGTCGCCGCAAAGGCCGCGCCGAAACCGATCCAGCCTACCAACAGGAACGGCGCCACTGCCCAGAGCTGATCCATGCCCAGGATGAAGGGAAACAGGCGTCGGAATTTCTCCGCCGATTTCTGGTGGTCGAACGCTACGCAGGAAATCAGGTAACACCGCAATGGAATCCCTACCCCAGCCGTGACCAGCACCGCGGCCACGATCGCGGCTGCTCCCCAGCCCGGCAGGAAGGAGTCCGCCAGCCGGTGCACCTCGGACAGTCGAACCAACGCTGCGAGATAGAAGATCAGGTACATCAACTGGATCAGCAGAAACAATCCCCGCGTCAGCCCGCGGCGTGGAATCGGGACTCCCAGTTCAGGGTGGATCTCGGGTTTGGCTTCGATGGAATGCGCTTCTGGCTCGGAAGGCGCAGGCAGGGGGTGGGCCGGCGCTGCCCCTGCCTCGTCATGTTCGACGGGGGCGATCAGCCGGTAGCCGCGGCGGGCAACCGTCTGCACGAAGCGCGGATTGGACGCCGAATCCGCCAGCGCCTCGCGCAGTTTGTTCACCGCCGTATTCAGGCTGTGGTCAAAGTCGACGAAGGTGTCGGCCGGCCACAGCTGGCGGCGTAGCTCCTCGCGGGTGACTACTTCTCCCGGCCGCTCAAGCAGCAGGGCAAGGATCTGGAAGGGCTGTTCCTGCAGGTGAATCTTGGTGCCGTCCTTGCGCAGCTCACCCGACAAGAGGTCGGCTTCGAACACTCCGAAGCGGGCAATTTTCCTTGCAGAACGCGCTTCCCCCATACGCACCGACGACAACGAAGTGTATCACCGAAACGGCCCGCCACCCCCCGGGCCGCTTCGCTCGGCCGGTGCGCGCTGCCGACCGGTAGAGCTACAATGGCGGCGTGCCCATCTCCCCGAAGAACGAACCCCGTGTCGAAGAGCACCACGGCCGGCATCACGTTTACAGTCTCGAGACCACGGGCCTGCTGATCATCGCGGTGGTGCTCCTCATCGTGACCCTCATCCGCTACTGGCAGGCCATCCACTGGAGCCTGCGCTGAACCGAGAGCCTCTCCTGGTCGTTGTGCTGGGCCCGACCGCCAGTGGCAAGACCGTGCTTTCGCTGGTGCTGGCCCGGAGGTTTCAGGGGGAGATCGTCAACTGCGACTCGGTGGCCATGGTGCGGGAGTTGGACATCGGCACCGCCAAGCCTTCGGCGGCCGAGCGCGTGCTGGTGCCGCATCACCTCTTCGACTGCGTGGAACCGGCCGACTACGTCACCGCGGGCGAATACGCGCGGCGCGCCCGCGCGGTATTGCGGGAAATCAGGGAGCGCGGCCGGCTGCCCGTAGTGGCCGGCGGAACCGGACTCTATCTGCGCGCGCTGCTGGAAGGCCTCTCGCCCGGCCCGCAGCGTCAGGAACAGCTGCGCGAGCGTCTGCGTGAGTGCGCGACCAGACAGGGCCAGGGATATCTGCACCGCGTCCTCCGCCGCCTGGATTCCTGCGCCGCGGAGAAGATCCACCCGCATGACACTCCCAAGCTCATCCGTGCCATCGAAGTCTGCCTGGGAGCGCGCCGCTCGATCACCGAGGTCTGGAAGCAGGGACGCGATCCGCTGCTCGGCGTGCGCGTCCTGCGGTTGGGGCTCGATCCCGATCGGGCCGCGCTGTATGAACGCATCAACCGGCGCGCCCGCCGGATGTTTGAAGAGGGCCTGGTCGAAGAGACCGAACGCCTGGTCGCAAAGTACGGCCATGCCCTGAAGCCTCTCGGCTCTCTGGGCTACCGCCAGGCCGTGCAAGTGCTCAAGGGCGAACTGAACTACGAAGCTGCCGTGTCCGCCGCGCAACAGGGACACCGCAACTACGCCAAGCGCCAGATGACCTGGTTCCGGCGGGAACCGGCGGTCGAGTGGCTTTCAGGTTTCGGCGATGATCCGCACGTGCAACAGAAGGCAATCGGTTGTGTGGAAGCAGCGATGGTGTGGACTTCGGACGACTGACTGCGGACTTCGGACCGCAGATTTCACACTGCCACCCGACCTTCCGCTCTTCGCCGGCTCGAGTGCCCACCCTCTGCAGTCTGAAGTCCGAGGTTGAGCGAGGCCTGGAGCCTCAGGTCCGGCGCCTGCCCTATGCTATCGTCTGCTCATGCCCCGAGTCGTCTGTCTGTGTCTTCTCCTGCTCACGGTGGTTACCGTGTCCTTCGCCAAGGATCGCTATCAGAAGCCCGGCCCCGTCCATCCCGACCGCTCCGGTGAGAAATGGGCGGAGAGAACGCTGCGCAAACTCTCCACCGAGGAAAAGGTCGGTCAGTTGTTCATGATCTGGGCGCGGGCGCAGTACCTCAGCAGCGACAGTCCGGACTACCTCGAGTTGCGCGACACCATGAACAAGTATCACGTGGGCTCGTTCGCCATGTCCGTACCTGTGGACGGCCCGCTTCTGTTCAAGAGCGAGCCCTATGAAGCGGCGGTACTGCTGAACCGCCTGCAACAGGATTCCAAGCTGCCGTTGCTGTTCGCCGCCGACTTCGAACGCGGGCTCAGCATGCGGCTGAGCGGGCCCACGGTTTTTCCGCATGCCATGGCCTTCGGCGCCGCCGGCCAACCGGAGCTCGCCCAAGCCTTCGGGCGGATTACCGCCGAGGAGTCACGGGCCATCGGGATTCACTGGAATTTCTTCCCCGTGGCCGACGTGAACTCCAATCCCGCCAACCCCATCATCAACACTCGCTCCTTCGGCGAAGATCCCCGGCAGGTGGGCACGCTGGTGGCGGCCTACGTCAGGGGCGCGCATGCCGGCGGCATGCTCACCACCGCCAAGCACTTCCCCGGCCATGGCGACACGGCGACCGACTCGCACCTGGGCCTGGCGAAAGTGGGCGTCGATCTGGTGCATCTGAACTCCATCGAATTGCCGCCTTTCCAACAAGCCATCGCGGCAGGCGTGGATTCCATCATGGTGGCACACGTGACCGTGCCGGCGCTCGATCCCGATCCCGACCGGGTAGCCTCGACTTCATTCGCCGTGGTCACCGACCTGCTTGAGAAGCAGATGAAGTTCACCGGCATCGTGACCACCGATGCGCTCGACATGGCCGGGCTCACCAGGCTGTATTCCACCAACGTGGGGCGGGCGGCGGTCGAGGCATTCAAAGCGGGCAACGACGTGCTCCTGATCCCCGCTGATCTCGACGCCTCCTACAACTCCCTGCTCGCGGCCGTGCGCGGGGGCGAGATTTCCTCCGCTCGTCTTGATGAGTCCGTCCTTAAGATCCTGAAAGCAAAGGCATCTCTGGGGCTGCACCGGGCCCGGCTGGTGGACGTCAACGCCATCGCCCGAGAAGTCGGCACGCCGCAGAACGCAGCAGCAGGACAACGGGTTGCGGATGCCGCCCTAACCTTGGTCCGCGACAACCGGAAGCTACTGCCGTTGAAAGCGTCGGGAACCAACAAGACAGGCCTTCCGTATATGAGTTCAGAGGAGACGCACAACCATGTCGTGGCGGTGATCTTCTCCGACGACGTGCGAACAGAATCGGGGCGCATGTTCGCGCGACAGCTCAGGTCCCGGGTGCCGGACGCGAATATTTTGTACGTCGACCCCCGCATTGCGGCCGGCATGAGTCAGGAGGTATTGCAAGCCGTTAGCCAGGCACAGGTCGTGATCGCGGCGGTGTACATCGTCCCCACCGCGGGCAAAGTAGCCAGCAAGCAGGGTGGTCTGCAAAATTCCGTGGCCCTGTCGGACGCCACGGGCAGCCTCCTGCAAAAGCTGTTGGAAAACGCCGGCGACAGGACAGCCGTGGTGGCCATGGGCAGCCCCTACCTGGCCGCGGATTTTCCTGGGATCCAGAATTATCTGTGCACATTTTCCAATGCGACGGTTTCGGAACTGAGCGCGGTGAAGGCGTTGTTCGGCGAGATTGCCATCGCCGGCCACCTTCCGGTCAGCATTCCCAACGTCGCCGAGCGCGGCGCCGGCCTTGAACGCCCGGCGCAGGTGGCAGGAGGAGGTGGGGAACATGGGCAATCCAGAACGTCCGGGCAGTGAATCCAGGCTGGTGTTGGCGCTGGCGGCGACCCTGTTCGTCGCTCTTCCCGCGTGCACGATCAATGTCAAGAAGGCTGACGGCGGGGGAGACAAGAAGGTGGACATCGAAACCCCAGTGGGTGGGATCCACGTCAGTCGGGGCGCCAACGTGCGCGAGACGGGCATTCCGGTTTATCCCGGGGCGCACGAGAAAGAAATGGCCCAGGCCGGAGAAGAAAAGAGCGCCAACGTCAACATTGCCGGGCCGGGCTTCGGCGTGAAAGTGGTCGCCGTCGAATTCCTCTCCGATGATGCTCCGGAGAAAGTCGTCGCCTACTACAGAGAGCAGCTCAAGAAGTATGGCGGCGTGCTCGAATGTCACACCACGAGCGAGGACCCGACCCGCGGCCTCGATGCCCACGTGGGCGCTGAGGGGGGAGACAGCTCGTCGAAGCAGTTGCATTGCGGGGAGGACAACAGCGGAAAGAATATTGAACTCAAGGTGGGTACGGAAGACAATCAGCACATCGTCTCCATCAAACCGCAGGAGAATGGCAAGGGCACGGATTTCGCCCTGGTGTTCGTGGCGACGCACGGCGGCAAGAAAGACATGATCTGAGGATGGGGCGGTGGGAAGGCGGTCGGAAATCAGCTCTTCCCGGGTGGGTCTTTGCCAGCTTTGCAGGCCGCCTTCAGATCGAGAGTGCGAATCAGCCGCAGCAGTGAATTGGGGTGGAGGTGCAAGGACCGGGCAGCCTCGAGGTAGTTCCCGTTGGCTTGCTGCAGGGCATGGAGAATCACCTGCCGCTTTCGTTCCTTCACCGCCTCGTGAAAGCTGGCCAGGGTCGCGCTCGGGACAACTCCTGCCTCGGTAATGGCTTCTGGCAGGTCATCGGGCGCAATGGTGTCAGTCGAGCCCAGAATCATCGCGTGTTCGATGGCGTTCTCCAATTCCCGCACATTTCCCGGCCAATCGTAGTCGAGGAGGCATTGCCGCGCCTCCGCCGAGAGCCGTTTCGGGCGTGCTCCGGATACGCGGCTGGCTCGGGTCACGAAATACTCCGCCAGCGCCGGGATGTCCTCCCGCCGGTCCCGCAGCGACGGCATGGTCAAGGCGATCACGTTGAGTCGGTAATACAGGTCCGCGCGGAAGCCACCCGCATGCACCGCGTCGGCCAGGCAACGGTTGGTGGCGGCGATGAAGCGCACGTCGACGCGAACCGGCTTGGTACCCCCCACTCGCTCCACTTCGCGTTCCTGCAGCACACGCAGGAGTTTCGCTTGTAGGGCGGGAGCCAACTCACCGATTTCGTCGAGAAATAAGGTCCCCCCGTCGGCCGCCTCAACCTTGCCTTTTTTTCGTTCGCCAGCCCCGGTAAAGGCCCCCTTTTCATGGCCGAACAGTTCGCTTTCCAGAAGGGTCTCCGTAATAGCCGCGCAGTTGACCGCGACGAAGGGGCGCTCGGCTCGTGGACTGTTGCGGTGAATGGCCCGGGCCACCATTTCTTTCCCGGTGCCGCTCTCGCCTTCGAGCAGAACGGTGGAGTGCGAGGGAGCTACGCGCCGGATGAATTCGTAGACCTCCTGCATGCGCGGACCGGCGCCGATCATGTTGTGCTCCACCAGCACCTGCCTTCGTAGATCCCGGTTCTCCTCTTCGAGTTCCTCCAGCTGGCGCAGGTTGTGCAGAGCCAGACTCGCCATCGCCGCCACCGCGGTTATGAGCTCGAGGTGTCTCTGCTCAAAACGATGTGCTGGATTCTGGCTGTCAAGATAGATGGCGCCTACGATCTCTTGTGAAGCCTGGAGCGGTACGCACAGCAGCGAATACACCGGTGGATCCGAGGAGGAATCGGAGTCCGGCCGAAACTGGTCAATTTTTGTGTGGTTGCTAAGCAGTCCGGCGCGTTCCCGCATGATGCTGCGGACCACCGACCGGCTGACCCGAACGGGATATTGCGGACCACGCACCCGATCCCAACCCACGGCCGAACTGAACTCCTGCCCGTCGGCCTCGAATTGGAGGATCGCGCCCCGGTCCGCCGGAACCAGGTCCAGCACCATCCCCAGCAATTGCCATTCCAGCGATTCCCGATCCCGGATCCCCCCGATGTCGGTCGCGATCTTCAGCAGCAGGTGAAGATCCCGGGCGTTTTTGGACACGGTCGACCGTTCGCCCGTCGGATCGGCCTGCAGGTAGATTGACTCCTGCTCCCGCAACAGGATCGTATCACCGGCAAGTTCAATCGTTTCTGTCAGTTCCACTGCACTGCTCTCCACCGACGACGTCCCGTCCTGGGCGAGAAAAAGTAAAATGGAGTCTCCTACACAGATCTCGTCGCGATGCTGGAGCACTTGGCGCTGTTGCACCGGCACGCCGTTCACCAGCGTGCCATTCCGGCTGCCCAGGTCCCGAATCGCAAAGGACCCTCCCTCCAGATCAATCTGGCAGTGGCGCCGGGACAGAGCCGGATCACAGGTCCAGAGTTGGTTGGAACTTTCCCGCCCAACCGAAAGCTCTCCGCTCAGAGGTAGGTTCACACCCCGAAGGGGACCCAATATACCTATTAGCTTCGCACTCAAGGGGCACTCCGTCTGGTCTGTTTAGCACAATTCCGGCGGTGGCGCACGGTTCTTCTCCATGAACCGAGAGGCGGGTGCGATTAACCGTTGTGTTAGCAATTGAGCCCTTGATTGTGCGAGTAGATAGCGAGGCAGGGGCGCGCACGCTCGAAACATCCCGGGGATTCAACACGTTGCGGACGGAGGCCAGCTCGGGCCGCAGCCCACGCCATTTGGCACCCAGCGTGCCCCTGCCTTCACTGTTTGAAGTCAACTGCAAAACGGTTGTGGGTGTGGAGAGGGGAACGCACAAGTCAGGTGGATGTTGGTGCATGTCGGCCGACCCTGTGCGCCTCCATCATTCGGGCCGGAGGAGGATCTGTGAAGCGGCAAGCACTCAGTCTCATCAGCCTGCTGGGCCTGCTCCTGGTGGCGGGGTCGGCAGTCGCACAGACCACGAAGCTTCGTGCCAATGTTCCTTTCAACTTCACTGTCAACAATAAGAGCCTAGCTGCCGGGACTTATGAGATCCGGCGCGGCAGTGTCAGCGATAGCGGGGTCTTGATCATCCGTGGACCGGAGGGTTCCATCCTGGTCTCTACGAATGCCCGCGAGCGTGTCCGAGGTGTGGACAAGACCATGCTGGTCTTCCACCGGTACGGCACACAGAATTTCTTGTCTGAGATCTGGGTGGCGGGCGCCGTGCGAGGACGGCAGCTGGCCATCGGCAACCGCGAGAAGGAACTGGCTCGGAACCTCACTCCACAGCCGGTGGAGATCTTGGCCAGCTTACCTTGAGAGGCGTGCTCACTGGCCAGCGAAGGGCACATAGGCATGTGCCCTTCGTTATCAATTTGAGAACGCGCTTCAGGGCTAGCGACGTGGAGGCTTCTTAACCTAGCCCGGCTCGCTTGTCCGGGAGATGGCAGGAACCAAACCCGACACTTTCGGTCTCTGGCTTTGCTCCCCAAAATGGAGGGAAGCGTTGCTCCACGCCTCGATTACGATCCAGGAGACGGTGCCCATGGCGGCCAGGCAAGTGATCCTCTATTTTGACGACCAGAGCGATGCCCTGCGTTTTGTGCTCGCGGCCGGTTCCGTAATGGCGGGAGAAACGCAAAGCCAGGTGACGGGGTCACTCGTACAGGAAATGCAGCGCGCCTGCCGCGTTCGGTTGGATGAAGCGACAGAGCCGGCTGCGGGCTGACATCCGCCTCTGCCAGAAGAAGGCCCGCGGAGATTGCTCCCCGAAACGCCTTCGCTTCGACGAGAAGCCGGAGAACGCAGGCCCCGACTCGTCTTGCAGAATAAACCTCACACCCTGCAAGGCCGGGCAGCCCGAATTCCGTCAGTCGGCGGCGCTGCGGCGCACCGTGTGCATTTCGCCCAGGAACTGGATCTCGCGACTTCCGCTTCCTCCATCCCACTCCGGAATTCAGGATCGCATCGAAAACCGAACTCCAATGGTCATCCTGGACCAGGGTGGACCGGTGGATCTGAGCCGGTGGCGAGGATGTGGCCCAATGGAGCTCACCCGAGTTAGAAAATCTTGCCCTCGAGATGGGCCACCGAGCCGGACTGAGCTAATGCCGTATCGACAGGATCGTCAGAATTTCCTGGAGGCCCTGGCGGATGTAACGCAGGTCTGGACTCGCGCCCCCAGGAAAAGGCAGGGTAACCTGCTTCTTTTCGCTCTTGGTCTCTTCGCGCATGTGCTGGCGGGCGCCTGCGATGGTGTAGCCCTCTTCGTACAGCAACCGTTTGATCCGGACCACGTTCTCGACGTCGCGCCGCCGGTACATGCGTTGACCGGTGCTGCCTTTGACGGGCTTGAGTTGGGGAAATTCGGTTTCCCAGAAGCGCAGGACGTAGGCCGGCAGCCGACACAGGCGCGCCACTTCGCCGATGCGGAAATACAACTTTTCGGGAATTAGAATCTCACCCGTCTTGCCGGACTTACTGTTCTTCGCCTTTGGACTCATTAGCCTGCCCGAAGTGGCATTCCGGGTAAGGAAAAATCTCCGCACTGCGTTTCTAGCACGATGCGGGCCGGGGAACAACTGTTAAAAGCAGTCGTCCGTGTTTTGTCGTCGGGTGTCAGGATCAGTAAACGACCAACGTCGGCTGCACCTCGAGCGGCGTCCATCAGAATTTCTGTCCGCCCGTGTTTTGCTAACCACGCGCTCGAAACGACCAGCCACCGCACCGCCCGCTCTCGTGGGCTCGTGGCTAACGGTTGCCCCGGCCTTGGCTGATGACAGACCATCAAGCACAAATTAAAAAAAGCCCCGCAGAAGGTGCTTCTCCTGCGAGGCTTTCGAGGTCCTTGGGTCTGCGAGGTATCGTCCTCGCGGACGGTTAGTGTTTCTTTTTCTTCTTCGCAGCCTTTTTCTTGGTTGCCATGAAGTTTGTTTACCCTCCGTTAGCGATTCGTCCTTGCAAGGCCTTTGCGGTGGTAGGGCCTTCAGCCCATCTACCGTGGTGACCCATCCTTTGGTATGGAGCCACCAATTAATACAAGATATTGCGTCAGGCTTGCATCCATGTCAACAGATTTCTGACCACTCGTGCTGGAGTTCGCCCGCGCCGCCAGCCGGCAGGATGCGGGCGGCGGGCAGTTGAGTTTCGTCCAACAAACAGCGAGCGCCGACTCCGCCTCCCCGGCTGACGACGGACGCGTGAGGTAGTACACTGGGCCGCCGCAGAACCGGCTCAAGGTTTTCCGTGCCGCGCGACCCCATCGAACTCGAAATCTTCAAGAACCTCTATCACTCCATCGCCGAGGAGATGGGCGCCGCTCTGCGGCGCACCGCGTTCTCACCCAACATCAAGGAGCGGCGGGACTACTCGTGTGCAGTCTTTGACGGCCAAGGCCAGGTGCTGGCCATGGGTGATCATATGCCCGTGCACTTGGGCTCGATGCCCATGTCGGTACGTGCGGCGACGGAGAAAATCGCCATGGCGCCGGGTGACGTAGTCATGCTCAACGATCCCTTCAGCGGCGGGACGCACTTGCCCGATATCACGCTGGTGGCGCCGGTGAACCTGGGGGGCGAGCGCTCTCGCCCGCGGACCTCTCGCGGCCGAGCAGCAGCGCCGGATTTCTACGTGGCCTCGCGCGCGCATCACGCAGATGTGGGAGGTAGCTATCCCGGATCCATGGGTTTGTGCCGCGAGATCTACCAGGAGGGGTTGCGCATCCCGCCGGTCAAGCTTGTCCGTGCAGGCGAGATGGATCGGGACGTCCTCGCTCTGCTGCTCAGCAACGTGCGTACGCCCCGCGAGCGCGAAGGCGACCTGGGGGCGCAGATCGCAGCTTGTCACACCGGAGCCGAGCGCTTGCGGCAAATCTGTACGCGCTACGGACTGGCCCGCATCAGGCGGGCCGCGACGGACCTACTGGCATACTCCGAGGAGATGATGTGGGCCTTTCTACATCAGGTTCCGCCGGGGACGTATCGGGCCGAGGATTTTCTGGACAATGACGGAATCAGCCAGAGGGCGGTAAGGATTGCGGTGGCGGTGACGGTGCCCCGGATGCCTGACGTCTCGCGGTCCTCGAGGCGCGGGTCGGCGGCGCGCGGTACGCCGACGAGGGCGCCCGCACTACACCACCTGACGGTGGACTTCACGGGCAGCGACCCGCAAGTGGAGGGCAGCGTCAACGCGGTCGAGGCCATTACCTACTCCGCCTGCTTCTATGTCTTTCGCTGTCTGCTTGCCGAGCAGGTTCCGGCAACGGCCGGACTCATGCATCCCATTCGGGTCATCGCGCCTGCGGGCACAGTGGTGAATGCGCGGCCTCCGGCCGCGGTGGCCGGCGGGAACGTCGAGACCTCGCAGCGCATTGTCGACGTGCTGCTGCGGGCGCTGGCCCAGGCCATTCCTGATCGAATCCCGGCCGCCGCCTCCGGCACCATGAACAACTTGACCATCGGCGGGATCGATCCCCGGACCAAGGAGGCTTTTGCCTACTACGAGACCATCGCCGGCGGCATGGGAGCGCGCCCGACCAAGAACGGCGTCTCGGGAGTTCATACCCACATGACCAACTCGCTCAACACCCCTGCCGAAGCCCTGGAGTATGCCTACCCGCTGCGGGTGCAGCGGTCCGCCTTACGAACCGGCAGCGGCGGCCGGGGGCGACATCACGGCGGAGACGGCATCGTACGCGAGATCGAGGTCCTCACGGATGCCGAGGTCACGCTGCTAGCGGAACGCAGAACGCGAGGGCCCTGGGGTCTGGCAGGCGGCGGGGATGGCGCCGCCGGCAAGGCTTGTATCGTGCATCGGGACGGTTCGGCCGAAGCATTGCCCGGCAAGTTTAATCTGCGCCTGCACAAGGGCGAGCGCATACGGATCGAAACCCCGGGCGGCGGCGGTTGGGGAATTCCCAAAACTTGACCCGCGCTGAGGAGGTCCAGTTGATCAAGTCCATTGCAATCTTGGGGTGGGCGAAGACCATGGGCGCGGTGGACAGCCGTGTGGGGGCTGGGGTTCGTTCCCCATCTTCTCCTCGCCCGCCCGGCGGGTTTCACCCTTTGCAGCGTCTAATGTTCTTGGCTACCCTAAGCGGGGGGACGACAAACCATGCCGGAAGCATCTGACCTGGGCGCGCATTACCTCAGCGAAATTCTTCGCCAGTACCGCGGCCACAAGCGGATGGCCGAAGGGGCGCTGGTCCAACTCAGGGACGAAGACTTTTTCGTGGCCCTCGACCCGGAATCCAATTCCATCGCGGTCCTGGTCAAGCACTTGGCGGGCAACATGCGCTCGCGCTTTACGGATTTCCTCCGCAGCGATGGCGAGAAGCCGGACCGCTTTCGCGACCAGGAGTTCATGGCCGGGCCGAACACCACTCGCGCGGAGGTGATGGGATGGTGGGAGCAGGGCTGGAACTGCGTATTCTCCACCGTCGAAGGGCTGACCCCAGCGGATGTGATGCGGACCGTGTTCATCCGCCAGGAACCGCACACCGTGCTGCAGGCCTTGAACCGGGCGCTCGGGCACTTCGCCCAGCACATCGGGCAGATAGTCTTTCTCGCCAAGCACCTGCGTGCATCCGAATGGAAGACGCTGACCATACCCCGGGGCAAGTCGGAAGAGTATAAAACGGCAGCCGGGAAGGCCCGCAACCCCTGACCAGATCACGACTCACCGCGTCTCCCGTCACCGCGGCTCGCTCTCCCGGGTGCTAAAATTTAGTCGGGCTGCCAGTCCCCCGCGCGGCGGTACCCTTCGTTTCGCCAAGGAATACGCTCTCATGCCTACTACCATGCAAGCTGTCGTCAAGCCCACGGCTGCGCCCGGAGCCCAGGTGCGCGAGGTCAAGATTCCCGCCTTCGGGCGTACCGATGTCCTGGTCAAAGTGAAAGTGGCGTCCATCTGCGGCACCGATGTCCACATCTACGAGTGGGATCGCTGGGCCCAGGGGCGTATCCATCCTCCGCTCATCCCGGGCCACGAATTCTGCGGCGAAGTGGTTGCCTACGGCGATGAAGTCACCAGTGTCCGGGAAGGCGACTTCGTTTCCGCTGAGATGCACGTGGCCTGTGGCAAATGCCTGCAATGCCGCACCGGCGAAGCTCATATCTGCCAGAACGTAAAGATCATCGGCGTGGATGCCGACGGCGCCTTCGCCGAGTACGTCGTGATCCCGGAGTCGAACATCTGGAAACTCGACCCCGCCATTCCGCAGGAGTACGCGTCGATCCTCGATCCGCTGGGCAACGCCGTGCACACCGTGCTGGCGGGCGAGATCGCCGCCAAGACGGTGGCCATTACCGGATGCGGCCCCATCGGCCTGTTTGCCATCGCGGTGGCGCGGGCTGCGGGCGCCGCCCAGGTCTTCGCCATCGAGGTCAACGACCATCGCCGCCAGGTCGCGGAGAAGATGCAAGCCGACCTGGTGCTCGATCCCAGAAAAGACGATGTGCGCCGGACTGTAGCCGAGCGCACCGGCGGGCTGGGAGTCGACGTTGTGCTCGAAATGGCGGGACACCCCAGCGCGATCCGCACCGCCTTCGACATCGTGCGCCGCGGCGGCCGCATTTCGCTACTCGGCCTGACCAACAAGCCAATCGCGCTGAATTTTTCCGAAGACATCATCTTCAAGGGCCTCACCGTCCAGGGTATCAACGGCCGGCGCATGTACCAGACCTGGTACCAGATGACGGCGCTTCTCAAGGCCGGCAAACTCGACCTGCATCCCGTAATCACCGACCGCATCGCCATGCAGGATTTCCCCAAGGCGATGCAGCGCCTGAAGACGGGCGAAGCCAGCAAAATCCTGGTCTATCCGAACGGAGCGCGGTGAGCATCGCCTGCCTGCTCGAAGCTTTCCGATGTACCGCCAGAAGTGGCGCTTATGGTCAGCGGCTTGCGGCACGCCGGACGCCGCCGCTGGTGTCGCCTGGCGGCAGCTCCGAAGAGACGAAGTTCCCGTCGCCGGGCGGCAGGGACTGGCTACGACACCCGGTCGCCCTCGCAGAGGGTGGAAGGCCTCGGCGGATACGACCCACCTGGACGCAATTACGGAGCCAGGGGAAGCACGGTGGCCTGGTGGAAGATCACGCGCCAGGTCCCTCCCCGCTGGATCCATGTGGAACTGCGATGCGAACGGCTGGCGGACTCCTGGCCGCGGTAGGTGCGCCACAGCGTGGCGATATAGGTCACGATAACGCAGCCGGGACCGAGGGGAAGAATGCGGAACTGGTCGAGTCGGTAGTCAAGGATCTGGACGTAGCGGATGGCTTCGAGAACCTCGACCTTGGTGTAGAAACGGCCGATGCTGCCGATTTCGTGGAAGTCCTCAGCCAGCAGAGCGTCTACCGTCGAGAAATCGCGATGCTGCTGGGCGGCGATAAGCGCGGTTTCCTGGTGGATCAACTGTTCTTCCAGTTCTCTGGGGAGCGTGATGTTCTGCGTCATGGGGTTCTGACCAGCTGGACGGGTGGAGGCGCTTCCATTCGGTTTCCGGCACTCTGTCGCTTGCTTGCCGGGAGACTCTGCTTCAGTCGGCTGTTCTCGGCGGTGGTTTGAGGCCGAGTTCCTTCATCACCATCTGAAGATCCTTCCAGGCTTCCTTCTTCTGGCGGGGATCGCGCAACAGAAAGGCCGGGTGATAGGTGACTGCCAGCCGGGCGGCGGTCCAGTTGGGATCGTGGCTGCGTACGCCCGCCGGGCGAAAGTCGTACCAGCGCCCACGCAGGTTGTTCATGGACTCGTTGAGCGCGAGCAGGGTCTTGGCCGCCACTGCGCCCAGAGCCACAATGACTTTCGGCGTGATGGCGGCAATTTGGCGCATGAGGAACGGGGAGCAGGTCTCGCACTCGTCGCGCTCCGGGGTGCGGTTGTTGGGCGGGCGACACTTGACGATGTTGGCGATGTAGACGTCGCGACGTTCCAGGCCCATGGCTTTGATCATGTTGTTGAGCAGTTGGCCGGCGCGCCCGACAAACGGCTCGCCTTGCAGGTCTTCATCGGCTCCCGGGGCCTCGCCGATGAACATGAGTTCGGCGTTGGGATTGCCTACGCCGAAGACAATCTGCTTGCGCCCCTGCTGGTGCAGGCGGCAGCGCGTGCACTCGCCGAGGTCCTCGCGGATGATCTTCAGGGCTATCGCCGGATCTGCCACTCCGTATTCCGGCCGGGTCTCAACCACCTCGAACATGTTTTCTTCCAGCGCAGGCGGGGCGACCAGCGCGGCTTTCCTGGGGCACATGGGTTCTCGCTGTTCTGGCTGGAATTCAGGCTGAAGGTTGCCTTCGAGCGCGGTGGAGGGAGCCGCGGCCCGGCGGTAAAGGTCGTAGATGCCCAGTTGACGATAGAAGCGTATGCGGTCGGCGATAGCTTGGCGGAGTTGCGGGTCAAGGACGGTTACCATCAAGCTTTTACGGGGTGGCGCTGACGCATTTTCACAACCTGGTCTAACACACGCTGGGCAACTTCCCACTTGCTGCTTTCGGAAACTTCCACAACTTCATCGTGGGTGAGCATGGTCACTGCATTGCGCTCGGAGTCGAAGCCGATGCCTTCGCGCGAAACGTCATTGACCACGATGGCATCGAGCGATTTCCTGGCCAGCTTCTGGCGGGCATTCTCCAGCGCATCCTCGGTTTCGGCGGCGAAGCCGATGACCAGCACGGGGCGGCCCGAGCCGGTCCGCTTGTTCTGTCCGATTTCCGCCAGGATGTCGGAAGTGGGTTCGAGTTCCAGCGCCATCGGGCCGGAGCGCTTGATCTTCTGGGGGACAGCAGCCCTGGGACGATAGTCGGAAACAGCCGCCGTCTTGATGACAATGGTTGCCTGCGGCAGAAGTTTCAGCACGGCTTGGCGCATTTCCTCGGCGGACTCGACCCGGGTCACCTCGGCCGCGCCCGGGGGGAGGAGCGAACTCGGACCGCTTACCAGCAAGACGCGGGCCCCGCGCCGCAGGGCGGCCTCGGCAACGGCATAGCCCATGCGCCCGCTGGAGCGGTTGGTCAGGTAGCGCACCGGGTCGATCTTCTCGCGTGTGGGCCCGGCGGTTACCAGGACGGTTTCCCCGGCCAGGTCCTGGGAGGCACCCAGCGCTTCCATCACAGCCGCCACGATGGATTCGTTCGCCGCCAACCGGCCGGGGCCCATCATGCCGCAGGCCAGGTAGCCTCGGTCGGGGTCGACGATTCTTACGCCGCGTCGCCGCAAGACCTCGAGGTTCGCCTGGGTTGCGGCGTGGTTCCACATGTTGACGTTCATCGCAGGCGCGACCACAACCGGCGTGGTGGTCGCCAGGTAAAGCGTGGTCAGGAAGTCGGTGGCCAGACCGTGAGCGAACTTGGCGATGAGGTCAGCGGTGGCGGGAGCCACGAGCAAGGCATCGATGGATTGAGCCGCTGCGATATGTTCGATTGCGGAGTCGAGGTTGGGCGTCTGACCTGCTTCTTCGAACATCCCGGTGATGACCTTTTCGCCGGAGAGCGCGGCGAAGGTGAGCGGACGGACGAACTCCTGGGCGGCCTCGGTCATGATGACCTGCACCCGGATGCCGCGATCCTCGAGCAGGCGCACGATCTCCGCCGCCTTGTAGGCCGCGATGCCGCCGCCGACGCCGAGAGCCACTTTCATGGCAGTGCCTGGCCTCGCAAGAACATTGTCGATTGAAGATTTTCGATTGAATCAACCGGCACGGGCGCTTTCAATCGGCAATCGATCCTTCGAAATCGACAAACCACCCTAGGATTCGGCCTTGCCCATGGCTTGATCCAGCGCTTCAGACGCCGCTTCGCTAGCCGACTTTGGGTTTTCGGGAATCACCCACTTAACCTTGCCCGCCCGGATCTCATCCTGGGCGATGCGGCAGGGCTTGCGGGAACTGGTTTCGATGACCGGCGGCGCACCGCCCTGAAGTTGCCGGGCGCGTCGGGCGGCTACCAGGATGTAGCGGTAATTGCTGTCGAAGCCTTCGATCAACTTCATACTCTTCTCCCCCAAGGAGCCGGCACCTAGTCCCGTTCCTGGTCTTGCGCAGCGCGGAAGGAATCGAGGATGGGCTTGATCCGATCCCGAATGTTCGCCAGGCGGTGTTTCTCCGCGATTTGCAGGTTTCCCCGGTCTTCCTCGCGGCCCGAGCGTCGGGCGCGTTCAGAAAGCACAATGGCCTTCATTTCGTCGACCGCCTGTTCCAAGTCGTCGTTCACTAAAATATAGTCGTAGTTCGTGTAATTCTCAATCTCCCTCCGGGCCGTGTCCAAGCGGCGGCGGATGACCGTCTTCGAGTCCGTGCCGCGATGGCGCAGGCGCCACTCCAGCTTTTGATAATTGGGTGGCAGCACGAAGATGCTTACCGCATCGGGAGTGCTTTTCTGAATCTGCGCGGCTCCCTGCACGTCAATGTCGAGCAGCAGGTCGTGTCCCTGACGCTGGGCCTCCGCCAGGAAGCGGCGGTGCGTGCCGTAGTAGTTGCCGAAAACGTCGGCGTGCTCCAGGAACTCGCCGCGCGCCACCATGGCTTCAAACTCCGGACGCGGCACAAAGTAATATTCCTTGCGATTCTGCTCGCTGCCGCGCGGCGGGCGAGTCGTGTAGGAAACGGAAAAATCCAGACCTTCCACAATCTTACGAAGTTCCGCAACCAGCGTTGATTTACCTGACCCGGACGGGGCAGAAATGATGAAGACGGTCGTCATTCGAGGTTCTGCACCTGCTCCCGGGACTTTTCAATTTCCGACTTCAGGATGAGACCCATCTCGGTAACCTTGAGCGCTTCCCCGGCCAGGCCGGAAGTTTTGGACAGCAGCGTGTTGGCTTCACGATTCATCTCCTGAAGGAGGAAGTCCAGTTTCTTGCCCACCTCGCCGCCCTGGTCGAGCATGGCCAGAAAATGCCGCACGTGGGTATCCAGGCGCACGAGTTCTTCCTGGATGTCGCTGCGATCAACCAGCAGGGCGGCTTCCTGCAGCAGGCGGTCGGGATCGGCCTGGGAACCCACCAGCTCCTGCAAGCGAGCCCGCAGTTTCTCGGCATAGCTGTGCAGGATGGCTTCGCGGTGACCGCGGACGCCTTCGCTGGCCTTGCGGATGTGGGCCATGCGCTCCCGCAGCTCGCGCTCGATGCCCCGGCCTTCTTCCTCCCGCATCTGGTTGAGGCGGTTGAGAGCCTCATCGACGCGGGCCATCACCGCGGCTTCCAGTTCACCCGCGGCCAGGTCGCCGGAAGCGTCCATCGCAGCCGGCAGGCGCAGGATGACATTCAGGTCCGGATCGGCCGCCAGGCCGAATTCGGCGGCCGCGGCGCGAAAGGCCCGGATGTATGCCCCCACCAGCTGGCGGTTCAGGGTGAAACTTTCTCCCCCGGCGCGATCGATGCTCAGGCTGAGCTCGACATGGCCGCGGGCGATTCTCTCCTTGAGCACGCGCCGGAGCTTGATCTCGAGCGCGTCGTTCTCGCTGGGCATGCGGAAATGCAGGTCCAGAAACCGGTGGTTCACCGACTTGATGGAGAGGGTGAACTGCAGGCAGCCGTCCGAGCCGCCGAGTTCGCCCTTCACCTGGGCATAGCCGGTCATGGAGCGGAGCGACATGGGTGATTTTCAGCTTTCCGCCGGCAATCGCTTGCTTGTTCCTGGTCGATGGCTGAATGCCGAATGCCGTCAGGATTGGTTCCACCTCACTGGCGCAAGGGCGCCGGCCGCGGCTGATCCACCTCCAGGAACTGCAGGTCGTACAGCCGGCGGTAGGTGCCCAGTTTCTTCATCAGCTCTTCGTGGGCGCCCACGTCGCTGATCATGCCGTTTTCCAGCACCACGATGCGGTCCGCCCGGCGCACGGTGGACAAGCGGTGCGCGATGACGAACACGGTCCGCCCCAGCATCAGGTTCTGCAGCGCCGCCTGGACCAGGGCTTCCGATTCACTGTCGAGGGCCGAGGTAGCCTCGTCGAGGATCAGGATGGGCGCGTTCTTCAGCAGGGCGCGGGCGATGGCGATGCGCTGGCGTTCCCCGCCGGAGAGGCGCAAGCCGCGCTCGCCAATCACGGTCTCGTACCCCTCGGGCATTTCGCGGATGAAGTCGTGCGCCAGGGCGGCCCGGGCCGCTGCCTCGACCTCCTTTTGCGAGACATGCGGCTGGCCGTAGGCAATGTTGTTACGCACCGTGTCGTTGAAGAGCACCGTCTCCTGGGTGACGATCCCGATCTGCGAGCGCAGGGACTGGAGCGTGACGTCACGCACGTCGCGGCCGTCGATGAGCAGCCGGCCCGAGGTGGCATCGAAAAACCGGGGAATGAGATGGACCAGGGTACTTTTGCCAGCGCCGCTGGAACCCACGACGGCCAGGACCTCTCCGGATTTGACCTCCAGATCGATGTCGCGCAGGGTCTCGCGCGCGCCATCGCCGTTACCGCCGTAAGAGAAGCAAACGCGCTCAAACACGATACTTTTGGCGAAACGAGGCAGCGCTTTGGCAGCGGACTTTTCCCGCACTTCGTCCTCGGCGTCCATGAATTTGAAAATCTCCGACGATGCGCCCAGGGCCTGCTGGAAGCTGTTATTGAAGAGGGCGAACTTGCGCACCGGGTCGTAAAGCTTGAACACGGCGACGATGAAGGAGAGGAAGGTGCCCGCCGTGAAGACACCCCCGCTGATCTGTCCCCGGCCCAGCAGCAGCAGCAGGGCGATCGCGACCGCCCCGAAGATGTCCATGAGCGGCGAACTGAGCGCCACCGCCGCCACCGACCGCAGGTTGGCGCGCAGCAGGCGGCGTGCCGCGGTGCGGAAGCGCGAGATCTCCCACGACTCCATGCCGAAGGCTTTTACGATGCGGTGGCCGGTGATGGTCTCGTGCAGGATGTTCTGGATCTCGGCCAGCTTGTCCTGGCCGCGGCGGGTGGTGTGCCGCACCCGGTGCCCGATTTTGGTCGAGGAAAACACAATGGCGGGCAGAAACAGCAGCAGCACCCAGGCCAGCTTCCCGCCCAGCACCACCACCACCCCGGCGGTAAAGATCAGGGTGAAAAACTGCTGCAGGAATTCTCCCAGCACGTTCGACATGGCGAACTGCACGCGCTCGATGTCGTTGACGATGGCTGAGAGCAGCGTGCCCGTGGCATGTTTCTGGAAGAAGGCTGCGGACCGGCGCATGATCGCGTTGTACAGCTCATCGCGCAGGTCGGTGATCATGCCGAAGCCGGCATAACTGACCAGGTAGGTGCCCGCGTAATCGAAAATGCCCTTCAGCACTGTGGCCGCGACCAGCGCGAAGGCCACCACGGTCCAGGGATTATGCAGGCTGGAGGGCACGAACCGTTCGAGCTCGATGGCCCGGGCAGTGCCGGGAATGCGGAACAGGGGAATGTCCCGAGAATGGGAAGCGGGATTCAGTACGGTGTCGAAGATGGGACCGATCAACAGGACGCGGAAGGCATCCAGCAGGCCAACCACCGCCATCAGCACCACCGACGACAGCAGTTGCCACCAGTACGGCGCCACGTACCGCAGGAGGCGGGTTAGTTGTCGCATACACCTCCCCGGACAAGGAGGCTCTGACCCGCGGCCGGGCCGGGCGACGGGCTCCGATGGATTGCGCGCAAGCGCTTATTTTACTGGAATCGGACGGTTTCGCGCAGGGGAAACCGGCGTCGCAGGTGGCGGCCTGTGAGGGGTACACCGCAAAGACTAGAATGCCCTCCCGGACCCATCAACCCTTCGCGCGGGCCGTACGACGTTTGTCGGACCGGTGACCGGTTGTTCCTGATCTTGCACTGCCGCTCGCCATTCCCATGAGCTTGCGTAGCCGGTGCATCTCGGCAGGGCAGGTTAAGCCACCAGAAAGTTGGCGGTTCCCTTGTTCGTCAAATGACGATGCCTTAGCTGCAGCCGCTGGTCGACCCGCACGACATGCAGCGGTAGCACGACCCGTTGCGCGTCATGATGGAGCCGCAGAAGCTGCACGTGGGCGCATCGCCAAGATCGACGATTCCGGCAAGGGCATCGGCCGCGTGGACGTTGCCTGTCGTCGGTCGCCGGTCGTCGGTCGTTGGCGAACCTGCCGAGGCACTCAGGTCTCCCATCTCTGACGGCTGGGCGGCCAGGGCTGACGGCTTGGGCCGCAGATTCTCGAACAGCATCTGCTGCTGGCCGGTCAGGAACCGCAACTGCAGCCAGCGGAAGATGTAATCCATGATCGACTTGGCAAATCCGATCTCCGGGTTGTTGGACCAGCCGCTCGGTTCAAAGCGCGTGTGCGAGAACTTTTCGCAGAACAGCTTCAGGGGCACGCCATGCTGCAGCGCGATCGAGACCGCCAAAGCGAAGCTGTCCATTAGCCCCGATACCGTCGAGCCTTCCTTAGCCATGGTGATGAAGATTTCGCCCGGCTGCCCGTCGGGATAAAGCCCTACGGTGATGTAGCCTTCGTGCCCGCCGATGTTGAACTTGTGGGTGATCGAGGCGCGCTCTTCCTGCAGCTTATGGCGCACCGCCCGCGGCGGCCCGTTCAGGTTTTCTTCTTCTGCCTGGGACGTGGGCAGGCGCGCACCCTCCTCTTTTTTCGACAGCGCCGTTGCCGTCCCCGCCGCCGAGAGCGGCTGAGACTGCTTGCATCCGTCGCGGTAAATGGCTACCGCCTTCAGCCCCAGCTTCCACGACTGGATATACGCCTCCATGATGTCTTCCACCGTGGCCGAGTTCGGCAGATTGACGGTCTTCGAGATCGCCCCCGAGATGAACGGCTGTGTTGCCGCCATCATGCGCAGGTGTCCCATGTAATGAATGGAACGCGTGCCCTTCGCCGGCTTGAACGAACAGTCAAAAACGGAGAGGTCTTCCTCCTTGAGGTGCGGCGCGCCTTCGATCGTGCCCGTGGCATCGATGTAGCTGACGATGGCGGCGGCCTGCTCGTGCGTGTAGCCCAGCTTAAACAGGGCCGTGGGTACGGTGTTGTTGACGATCTTGATCATCCCGCCGCCCACCAGCTTCTTGTACTTCACCAGCGCCAGGTCGGGCTCCACTCCCGTCGTATCGCAGTCCATCATGAAGCCGATGGTGCCCGTCGGGGCGAGAACGGTGACCTGGGAGTTGCGGTAGCCAAACTTTTCCCCGTGCGCCAGGGCCTCGTCCCAGCAGGCCTTGGACGCCTGGTAGAGGGCGGCGGGAACGCTGCCCTGCCGGATGTTGTTGACCGACGCCCGGTGCATCCGGATCACGTCCAGGAAGGGTTCGCGGTTGATGTACCAACCGGGGCAGGCGGCTCCGTTCATGACGTTCGTCCTCAGGTTGGCTTCCGCCAGGCTCTTCTTGGTGGGTTCGGTGACCGCAAGCAACGGCTCACACAGTTCAGCCATCAACGAGGACTGCAGATAGGCCTCGCCGCACATGATGGCGGTAACGCAGGCGGCGTAGTCGCGTCCGGCGTCGGAGTCGTAGGGCAGTCCGGCGGCCATCAGCAGCGCCCCCAGATTGGCGTAGCCCAGGCCCAGCGGACGGTAGTCGTGCGAGTTCTTCGCGATCATCTGGGTGGGATAGCCCGCGTTGTCCACCAGGATCTCCTGCGCCGTGATCATGATGTCCACCGCATGGCGGTAGGCATCCACGTCAAACGTGCCGTTGGGCGCGAACTTCAGCAGGTTCAGGCTGGCCAGATTGCAGGCCGAGTCATCCAGAAACATGTATTCGCTGCAGGGGTTGCTGGCATTGATGCGGGCGGTGTTCTTCGAGGTATGCCAGCGGTTGACCGTGGTGTCGAATTGCATGCCGGGATCGCCGCACTGCCAGGTGGCTTCCCCGATCTTGCGCAGTAGCTCCTTGGCCTTGTAGCTGTGCATCACGCGCTGGTCTTTCACCGCCCGCGTCGAAAAGTCGCTATCGCGCACCACGGCGTACATGAAGTCGTCGGTCACGCGCACCGAGTTGTTGGCATTCTGGAAGAAGATGGAGCTGTAGGCATCGGCGTCAGGATGCGACCCGTCGTAGCCCATGGCCACCAGGGCGTGTGCCTTGGCCTCCTCCTTCGCCTTGCACTCGATGAAGTCCACGATGTCGGGATGGTCTACGTTAAGGATGACCATCTTGGCCGCGCGCCGGGTTTTGCCCCCGCTCTTAATGACCCCGGCGAAGGCGTCGAAGCCCTTCATGAAGCTGAGCGGCCCGCTGGCCGTCCCGCCGCCGGACAGTCCCTCGGTGGAAGAGCGCAGCGTAGACAGATTGGTGCCGGTGCCCGATCCCCACTTAAAGAGCATGCCTTCCGTCTTGGCCAGAGTCAGGATGGAATCCAGCGAATCCTGCACCGAGTTGATGAAGCAGGCCGAACACTGGGGCGTCCGGTAGCCAGTTATGGAAAACTCCACCCGCCCGCTGGCCGGGTTCCAGTGCCAGTTCTGCGCGTCCGAGTTGGGCTCGATGCGGTCGCAACCCACGTTGAACCAGACCGGCGAATTGAAGGCCGCATACTGGCGCACCAGAATGTATACCAGCTCGTCGTGAAACGCAGCCGCGTCCTCTTCGCCTCGGAAATAGCCGCCCGCCTTGCCCCACTCCCGGATGGTCTCGGCCACGCGCCGGACCAACTGGCGCACGCCCGTCTCCCGTTCCCGCGTTCCCAGAGTACCGTGCAGATACTTGCTGGCCACGATGTTGGCGGCGGTCATGGACCAGTCTTTGGGGACCTCGACATTCTTCTGTTCGAAGATGACCTTGCCTTGGGCGTCGGTGATTTGCGCGGTGCGCAGCTCCCACTCGACTTCGTCGTAGGGTGAGATCCCGGGGGTGGTGAACACACGGCGGACGCTGACGCCCTGTGCCTTCTTGCGATCGGGGCTCGCAGGAACGGTGGAGGCGGGAGCAACCTTCGCAGCGGTTTCTTTCACTTCTGACATCGCTTTCTCCTTAAGTGTTAGATTCCCGGGAGCGGATCTGCGATCGGCCTCCGTAGGGTTCGTCTGGTTCCGCTGGAAGCGTCAGCGGTCCGCTTCACAACTGCCGTGCTCTTCTCGCGGGTCTCCCTGCGCCCGGATCTCAGGTTAGAGTGCGCAGCCGAAACTGCCCGGCCGAGACGCTGCCACCAAAAAGCTAGGCTCGGTATCAGGAACAGGGGAACTGCCGGACTCGAATTGTCAAGCTGTGCGTCCCCCCAGGGGATGTTCGGCGAGCCGAACGGGGGAACGATCACCGCACACATACCTCGCCCCGTCGGGACGAGAACCCAACCGCATCCGGGCCTGGCGCGAGGCGCGGAAGCCACAGGTTGCCGCGGCAGAGCGGATCACCTCGGCCGCCCACCGCCCGTTGGTCCCAACCTGCCCGCGTTGCCGGGGCAATTTTCAGGACCATGGGATGGCAACAGTACGCCTGTATGTTGGGCCTGTCAAGAGGGTAGCCCTATATATTGTATATCAAGCAATTAACGCCCCTGATACAGGATTTCCACAACCGCAGCCACCGCCCTTTCGCCCGGGCGTCTTAGCTCGCGCTGGACAGACACTAGGGAGGAAGAACCGGCGCACATTTGCCACCCCTGTAGGGAGAAACTGTTGAGCGGATCCCACGGCCACCGTCTTGTGCCATCTGCTAGCTCATCAGGGGTGCTGTCCGCCGCTCCATCGCTCGGCGTCGAGGGTCGACGGCGGCCACCCGCAGGTCGCGGCTCGCCGGGCGCACCTCGCGCAGGCCAGGCTCTTCCATAGGCACGTAGATGTCTTCGAAGATTTCCCGGGGTGCGATACGGCGGCTCCCATCCGGGGACTCAACCAGGTAGTCACCTTTCCGCCCAGAGTGCTCCCTGCCCAACACGTCTACGAAGACAAGCGGGGCATCGAGCTTTCGGGCTCGGATCAGAAAACGCGTGCGATACACCGTCCATTCGCTTCTGGGGCTCACGGGTCGTCATCCTTTTGGGGGAGGGATGATTGCCGTTTTGCAAGAGGCCGAAGCCAATCGCCGATTCTCGGATGTACAACACGCCGGAGTGGCCAGGGCGGCGGCGTCTTTAGGCTGGAACTGGATCGAGGGTGAGTGTGAATGTACGCGGGGCGGGAAGCGCGGTCAATTCCCCAAGTTTGGTGCAACTCGATAAAACCGGTGCGAATTTTCCGAAAACCAAAATGGATCAAGCAAGACTTTATCGGGCCCAGGGATATTGCGCTCGCGCCGTGGTTTTGCCTGACGCCCGAATTCCCGCGCGGAGTCCCCCGCCCGGGCAAGGCACAATTTCCACAGGGCGGTCACAAGAAACCCCATCTCCCTCCCCGTTTCTCGTCTTGCCGTGAGCACAGAAGCAGGTCCTCTATTGCTCCTTCATTTTTGCCCTCAGACGCTGCGCGGAACCGGTGTCCAGCACTGTGAGCTCGAGGCCCAAAAGCGTATGATCCAGTCGCCGTTTAGCAGCCACATTCGAACGAGGAGAATGCGTATGACGAAGCTTTCCGCTCAGGCGTTGGTGCTCCTGGCTTTTGTTT